>Ga0182027_10007369_pt1 | contig 16214 bp, 13 predicted proteins | sample 712E1DmetaG_FD_121300 | JGI IMG/M metagenome (GOLD analysis project Ga0182027, IMG submission 121300) | Permafrost microbial communities from Stordalen Mire, Sweden - 712E1D metaG (Illumina Assembly) | ecosystem: Environmental > Terrestrial > Soil > Wetlands > Permafrost | place: Sweden...
ACCGCAGGCTATTCCTATTCCCCTGTTTTTCCTTTCCGGATTCTTTCGAGCGTTGACATATTCCTTCATTTTTAGCAAAGTTTCTCTAAAACCAATTTTGGGAAATCGACTGCCATCGGCTGCGCGGTCACCTTCCGACACGGCATTAATAAGGCGGAAATCAATGGGATCCATCTGCAATTCACGGGCAAGCAAATCCATTTGCGACTCTACCGCAAACGCAGCTTCAGGCCCATCTGGAGCCCGATACATACCAGTCGGCGCTTTATTGGTAACCACATTGTAAATATTTAAACTAAGATTAGGTATGCGGTAAAGACTCAATCCTAGCATAGTGCTGCCCATGCTGTCATAGACTTGTCGATTGAGGGCGCCAATATCCAAAATCAGTGTAAACGAAGCTGCGGTAATATGCCCTGCTTTGTCCATGCCCATCTTCAAAGTAATCCTTGACTCCGGAGCAGGACAGCCAGCAGTTAAGTCTTCTTCCCTCGTCAATACCATTTTGACCGGGCGCCCCGTTTTTCGAGCTAGCAGCGCGCAGAGAGGAGATAAAGGTTGAGATTGTTTGCCACCGAATGCTCCTCCTACTTCAATGGGCATTACTTTTACATGGCTTACAGGAATATTTAAGAACTCAGCACATAATTCTTGGGCTTGGAATAAACCCTGGTTGTCTGTCCAAATTGTAACTTTTCCATCCGCATCAACGCTGGCCAATGCCGCACGAGGCTCAAGATAACCCTGGTGTACCCGTTGAGTACAGTAAGTGTTTTCGAGGATAATATCCGCTGCCTTGAATCCTGCAGCTACGTCACCATTCCTTATTTCGACTTGCCACGCTATATTGCTTGGAACGGTAGCTTTCCCTGGCAGTCCTGGTACCATTAAATTGGTAAACATATCCGGATGAATAAGGGTAGCATCCGGTTTCATGGCTTCTAAAGCATCCAGCACGGGAGGTAACTCCTCATAATCAACCTCGATAAGCCCTAGAGCATCTTCGGCAATATCGAGGTTTACCGCTGCAACTACTGCCACGGCGTGACCGGCGAATAGTACTTTTTCTTTCGCCAGATAGGGCACTATCGATGGATCAAATGCGTTATTTTTGGGAATGTCAGCAGCTGTGACGACTGCCTTCACCCCTTTTAAGGCTTGAGCCCGGGAAATATCCAAACGGCGAATTATGGCGTGGGCATAAGGACTCCGCAGTATTTTACCGTAAAGCATGTTTGGCAAACTAATATCGGCGCTGTAAAGAGCTCTCCCCATGGCTTTATCCAATGCATCCACTCGAGGTACACGTTTTCCCAAAATAGCATAGTCTGACATGGTATCTCCTTCTAGTCCTCCGCCACTTTTAAAATAGCCCGTACGATTTTATCATAGCCCGTGCAGCGGCACAGGTTACCCGCGATTGCTTGCCTCACCTGAATTTCCGTCGGGTGAGGGTTTGTATCCAGAAAAGCCTTAGCCGTGAGAATCATTCCCGGAGAACAGAAACCACACTGAACGGCTCCTTCTTCAATAAAAGCCTGCTGAAGCGGATGGATTTTGCCTGCTTCTGCCAGGCCCTCGATGGTCGTAATTTCCTGCCCTTCCGCTTCCACCGTAAATACCAGACAGGAACTAACAGCTTTGCCATTAAGCAGAACAGTGCAGGTACCGCAATTACCATTGCCGCAACCTTCTTTAGTGCCGGTTAATCCAAGATCATTACGGAGGGTGTCAAGTAAGGTTTGACGTGGTTCCACTCGGACCTCCCGTTCCTCTCCATTTACCATCAATATCACTTCTTTTTTCATTAAGTTTATTCTCCGCATAAAATTAGATTCTAAGCCTATAGGCTTCTTTAAGTGCCCTGCGTGTCAATACCTTTAACAATTCCCTGCGATATTCTGCCGAGCTTCTGATATCAGAGATTGGGCTGGCAGCCTCAGCGACTTTTTCAATGACTTTTTCAATGTTCTCATTGTTCAGGCTTTTTCCTGATAGCAAAGCCTCTGCTTGGGGCACCCTGATAGGAGTCGGAGCGACGGCCCCCAAAGCGATTCTCGCTTCCTGACAGATTTTACTACTTGGCGCGAAAATCAGGAAAGCAGCTACACCCACCACTGCAATGTCCATTTTTTCCCGGGGAGTATGACGAACATAACGCCCTGATGAATGGGCAGAGGGAACCGGAATTTCTATTTCCACCAGCATTTCGTTGGGAGCTAATGCAGTTTTACCCGGCCCCAGGAAAAAACTCTCTAAGGGAATTATGCGGCTCCCGACTCGTTGGGCTACGACTACCTTTGCTCCTAGACAGAGGAGTGCTGGGATGCTGTCTGCCGAGGGTGCAGCATTACAGATGTTGCCCCCCATCGTCGCCCGATTTCTGATGCGGGTTGAGCCGATAACGGAACAACCCTGATGCAAAATATTGAATTTCCGGATCACCGGCGAGAAGGCGATTATTTTACTGATAGGCACGGCAGCCCCGATATGAAGTGTTTTGTCTCCTCTCAATTCCAGACAGTTCAACTCCGGAATTTTCTTGATATCTATGATAAACCCAGGTTGCAGGCTTCCGGTTCTCATCTGCCCAATCAGGTCTGTACCGCCGGCCAATACCTTTGCTTTCTGCTGTTTATTGTCTAACAGAGAGAGTGCTTCCTGTAAGGTGTCGGGTGCAAAATATCCGAAATTTTTCATAACGATAGCCTTCCTTTCAGTAAATGCATTCTATAGCATATAAACTTTCAGCTTGTTAAGATGTATACTATCTTTGGGCTGTAATCTTCCCGACTGACAACAGTACGCCTAGCAACATCGTCTAGCATGGTCATCAACTACCTTATTCTTATACTCAAGGGAATTGAACACTGGTATCTGCAAACTCTCCTATCCACCATGCCAAGTGAATCGCGGTGCAAGAGAAGCGATTCATGGTATTTAATATAAGCTCCATAAATTGTTTATTGGTATCCTGGGTATCAGCAGGCATGGTGACTCCCATCGTATCCGCCAAATCAAGCAAATTATCGTGGTCATAATAAAAGAGAAAAGGATTATTCCTATATTCCATTTGATTGCCATTAAATTCAATTGAGTAACCATGAGATGCGCAGAAATCAACCCAAATCGGAACAAATTTATCATGATTTTTTCTAAACCAGAATTTTAGCCTTTGATACTCAATTTCGTTTCCAAATGATGACATAGAGGGATCATTTTCTAAATCATCATTCCCAAACACCTTATTTATCAACGCATTGACTGTAAAATACTTGTCTACCCATTGTAAAACCAGGGCTACCTCTGCTGCATCATATGTTTGCATACCTGTCCCCCATACAAGCTACCGACATTACACGAAGTAAACCGGAGAAAGGGTGTATTTTTTTAAATCTATACGAGTAAATGTCTATGTCCAATATGATATATTTGCCTCCTGACCAAATCCATATAATGTATAACATGACTTCAATATCGGTGAACCCTATAACATCAGATTTCCAGATTGAACTTTTCTCTGTCTGGCCGTTTGAAATTCAAGACAACGATAGTAACTTTGCCTCCTTCGATAGGAAAAGGGCAGGGTTGCTGCCGGATACAACCACCCCCCCGGTATTATTTTTGGTGTTTCGTCAAATCAACCTGTATTCTCTTGAGATTGGAGTATTCATATAACCCATACAAAGAACCTTCTTTCCCGATGCCGCTCTCTTTATAGCCGCCCCAGGGCAATTCAGGCCCGCCTGCGCGACTATTGTTTAAACGTACGGTGCCTGCTTGTAGATCGTTGGCGAATCTCATGCCGCGCGCGGTGTCATTTGTCCAGACATAGGCAGCCAGACCATAGGTATTATCGTTGGCGTAGGATATCACCTGTTCATCAGAATTGAACTTCTCCATAAAGCAGGCAACCGGGCCGAAGATTTCTTCTTTCGCGATTTTCATTTTCTGGGTAACATTGGTGAATATTGTAGGTACCACATAATAGCCTTTATTCATAGGCGGGGTCGTCGGTCTTTTACCGCCGAGGACAAGTTTGGCGCCCTCTTCGATACCTGACTTGATATAGCCTTCCACTCGATCACGGTGTTCGGCGCTGACCAGCGGGCCCATCTGGGTCTTCATATCGGTAGGATCGCCGACTACAAACGTTTTAGCTCCCGCGATAAATTTTTCCAGGAATTCATCATAGACTTTCTCGTGGACATAAAATCTTCCCGGTGAGGCACATATCTGCCCGCAGTTTTTAAATTGGGCATTTACGGCTTCAGCCACGGCGGCATTGACATCAGCGTCATCCAGAACGATCACCGGGTTCTTGCCGCCCAATTCCAACTGCAGACGTTTTACGGTTTGGCTGGCTGATGCCATAATTTCCTTGCCGACTTCGCAGCTTCCGGTAAAAGCGACCATATCAATATTGCGGTGGGAAGACAAAGCCTCCCCAACAATACCGCCAGGACCGGTGATGACATTGACGGTGCCCGGCGGTAATCCGAGTGTATCCAGCAATTCAGCAAATCGGAGAGCTTCAAGGGAATCGATGCTCGGCGGTTTGATAATACAGGTGTTTCCTATAGTCAAAGCCGGGGCTAGCTTTTCAACAACCATCATCAAAGGTACGTTCCAGGGCGTGATAATGGCAATGACGCCGATCGGTTCGCGCTGTAGATAAACCAATTCATCGGGACTGGCGGGAATAGTATGTCCCATCAACGAACGGCAATTATAGGCCGCCCATTCAAAGTTCATCGAGGAAGCGGCCGGCAGGAAAGCTGCTCGTTGTGCCGGAGAACCATGGTCAAGGGTGTCAAGTTTGCCTAATTCTTCAGCATTATCCCGCAGTATGGCAGCTATTTTCATGGAAATCTGGGAGCGTTCTGCCTGTGGCTTTTTTGACCAGATTGGGAAAGCTTTTCGCGCAGCCTCAACGGCTTTGTCGACATCGGGTTTACCACTGAGAGGAAGCTGCGCGATTATTTCCTCCGTAGCCGGATTGAAGACCGGATATTTTTTGGCTGACTCGGCATCAACCCACTTTCCACCTATCCATATCTTGTATTGTTTCATGGTTTATCCTCCTTCATATCCTATATTGTTGACTTACAAAATACGATTACTAACAGTTGATAACGATATTGCAATAAGATGGGCCTATTTCTGAGGCATCTTCAAATCAATATGTACCCTTTTGAGGTTCGTATATTCTAATAGGCCATATAAGGAATTTTCCTCCCCTATTCCGCTCTCTTTGTAGCCAGTCCATGGTAATTCGGGTGCGAGGGAAAGAGCGTTACTGAGCCATACCGTTCCAGCTTGTATTTCGTTGGCGAGCCTCATCCCTCTTGCCATGTCTCTCGTCCAGACATAGGAACAAAGTCCAAAGGTGCTATCATTAGCCATTTCTATCACCTTATCGTCCGAGTTGAATTTCTCCATGAATACCGCCACCGGGCCAAAGATTTCATCTCTGGCTATTTTCATTTGTTGGGTCGCATTGGTAAATATGGTAGGTACCACATAATAGCCTTTGTTCATCGGAGGGTCCGTCGGCCTTTTGCCGCCGAGAACCACCCGTGCACCATCATCTATCCCCGATTTGATGTAACCCTCTACCCGATCCCGGTGTTCCGCGCTGACGAGCGGGCCCATGTCGGTCTTTTCATCACTGGGGTCGCCGGTAACCAACTTCTTTGTTACGGCGATAAACTTATCCAGAAATTCGTCATAGATCTTTTCGTGGACATAAAATCTACCCGGACAGGCACATATCTGACCGGAGTTTGAGAACTGGCGTCCCGCCATCGCACCTGCAGCCACATTTACATCTGCATCATCCAGAATAATGACGGGATTTTTGCCGCCCAATTCGAGATGCAGGCGTTTTACGGTCTGACTGGCCAAAGCCATTATCGTCTTGCCTGTTTCACAGCTACCTGTAAAAGATACCATGTCCACGCCGCGGTGCGAGGCTAGTGCTTCGCCCACAGTGCTGCCGGGGCCGGTGATGACATTGACTGTTCCCGGCGGCAAGTCCAGTTTTTCCAGAAGCTCTGCCAATTTGAGAGTGGCGAGTGAATCGATACTCGGTGGTTTTATAATGCAAGTATTGCCAAGTGTAAGAGCCGGGGCCAGCTTTACCAGAACCATAGAAAGGGGAAAATTCCACGGCGTGATCAGAGCGACAACCCCGATTGGTTCGTGTTGTAGATAAACCAGCTCGTCGGGACTTTGCGGCACGGTATGGCCCATCAGTGACCGGGAATTATAAGCAGCCCATTCGAAGTTCAAAGCTTTCCCGGCAACCGTTGGGGCTGCCGATTTTGTTGGGGTGCCGTGGTCGAAGGTATCGATACTGCCTAATTCTTTGGCGTTTTCCCGCAGCATGGCGGCAATTTTCATGGCAATCTGCGAGCGTTCCGCCTGCGTCTTTTTTGACCAGACGGGGAAAGCATTGCAGGCGGCTATAACTGCCTTGTCGACCTCCGTCTTACCACCCAAGGGAAGCTCACCGATTATTTCCTCAGTAGCTGGATTGAAGACCGGATATTTTTTGCCTGACTCGGCGTCGACCCACTTTCCACCTATCCACATCTTGTATTGTTTCATATAGTTATATTCTCCCTAATTGCTTACCGAAATATAGCTCTGAATAATTGATCGGATTTTATGTATAAAAAATGGGCACCTCGAAAGGAGGTGCCCAAAAGCAGACGCTATCTAAGCCATCTCTCCTTTCCAAACACGGGAGGCATCGCCATTTCCAGCGATACCCTTTGAGCTTCTTCCGAAGCCCACGGTCGATATACCATACCTTGCGGCTTCAGGTATATCAACTCGAAGAGCGATCTCAATATTCAATTAAAATATACTTTAGCATAGCTTCAAGATCTGAGTCAATTGAACCATAAAAACTCTGGGACTTTCCAGAGAAACACACAATATTTCAGATACTGCATAATTCTAAAACTCAGCTCAGATTTCAAGTATCTGAGTCGGCTTACTCTAAAACGGCTTTATCTTGCCCTGCATCAAACTATACATCTAAATTGCCTACCCTCAGGATTCCCTTTCGGCCTGCGCCCGAGATTTAACCACACGTGATTCTCACCTGGTTTCTTTTTCAATTCTGGATGTAATTCACCTTAATAGATAATGCTTTAACTTAATAGTACTAATGCTAAAGGGCGTGTCTGCAGATATTTGAGGAACATTATCGGCGTATTAGTAACAAGTTGATGGTACTTCGTTACCTCTTTTAGGGTCGCACATTATCTTATGCACACCGGCATTTTTAACTAAATCTGATTTATTCACCAACCAACATAAATGTCAAATACAAGTTACTTATATTATTTTGAGCGAATCTTGAGCGCACCCCTTTGGAATTTGCATTACGATTTACCAATGCAGGGTCACCCGAGAATCACGGTGGGTTAAACAGTCGATTAAAATTGAAATCTTGGCCGCGCAAAAGACCATGAATTTGATAGTATGTTGATGTTAGCAGGGATTAAAATCGAGTAACTCAATATCTGTTTATTTTGCCAATTTTTTGCATTCTTAACAGAATTGTCATTACCAATCGTCTTATGACGGCGATGGACCGAAAATTCCCCAAAATGTGTCTCCAAAATTCTAATATGAAAACAATTGTTACGATATCTACTAGCTTCGTGGTTTGCCCGGTTCTTGTTACTGGAGATTAATCTTAGTTCAAACTCATTGCCGTTTATTAATCGCTTCTCTGTTTTAGGTTCTCCGATATTATTTTATTTTCCCTTTGCGTTTTATCGCCAATCAATCAATAATTCGTTTTAATCACGTTATTTAGCATTTAATTCGATCATTGTTATCAGGACTCGAGAACACTGGTCGGGGAAAATAATTGACGATAGTCTCTTGATTCTATTGATAAAACACTCTTTAATTAACTCCACGTTTATTTACTATTCTTCCACTTTATATTTAGATCTTTCACTAGCATCTTGATACCATCCGTTCTTGACATCTTCTTTGATATCGAACTGCGGGACGTAGGGTTTAATGTCTAACAACGGAGTACCATCGATCATGTCCACACCTCCAATATCGAGAATATTATCCCTAACACGGTACAACCTGACAATGGAAAAACCGATCGGATTTGGTCGGTTAAAATGACGAATAGCAAAAATGCCCTTTTTATCTTTGTCAAGAAAAGGTTTGGTCAATAAATTGTAACCTTCGGATTTATGAAAGTAGTAAAGGAGGATTAGGTGCGAGAATCCCTGTATGTCCTGAAGTCCTTCCTTATATTCATGAAATAACTCAATAAAACCCTTATTATTTGGGGCAAAACATCCTTGTATCGGAGTATTCTCTTTTTGTGAATAAGAGGTATAAATGATTCCTATGGGTTTACATTTTATTTCCTCTACCATAGTTTCTCCTATGTGTCTTAATATTCCCGGATAATTATTGACTACAAAATACCTAAAAAACCATTTTTAATTGAACAGTAGCGCTGGCTCCAATGAAATTGGTGGCGATACAAATGGAAAGAGTATTATCCCGATGATAAACTTTCACCTTTACCCGATAGAGAACCATGAAGTAGGCGACGGCAATCTCAAGATAAAAGGTGATCGCCGTCGCCACTAGAACTGTTATTAGTAAAACTCATAATTTTGACAAATTATAGCTGTCATATATGTTCGTTGTTGGTTAACTTACAAAATAATTAATTACCAGCCATAATGAAACCGTATTGGATAAACAGTGCTTTGGCTTGATCGCTCGATAAGAAATCGAGGTAAGTCTGCGCTGCGGTCGAATTCGTACTGGCACGCAGAACTGCTTCCGGATAGACAATTTGAGCGTTAATGTCCGCCGGGGCATTGGCCACGACTTTAACCTGAGTTGAACTTAAGGCATCGGTGGAATAAACAAAACCGACATCCACATTGCCACCGGCAACATAAGTCAGTACCTGGGTTACATTAGCACCCAGGATAAATTTAGATTGTATCCGGGACGTGATGCCGAGTTCATCGAAAGCTGCCTGGGCATAAGCCCCGGCAGGTACGGATTTAGGGTCGCCGATCGCGATTTTAGTCACTTTGGCCAGGGTCAAGTCGTTGAAACTGGTGAGGCCAAGAGTACTGGCAACGGGAACTATCATGACCAGCGTATTATTGAGAAGGTTTTTGCGGCTGCTATTGATAATTAAATTCTCATTTTGCAGAGCGTCCATATTCGCAGTAGCTGCCGAGAGGAAAACATCAGCGGGAGCGCCGTTTTCAATTTGTGTTTGCAGTGTCCCGGATGCGCCGGTATTTAAACTGATGGTCACATTGGGATTCGCCTTGGTATAAAGAGCATCAATTGCTTTTAGTACATTGCTCAAGGAGGAGGCTGCGGAAACATTTAGGGTAACGGCTTTAAGAATCTCAATCTTGATTGTCTGTTTTATCCACGAGGATGCGTCTGAGACCTGGCCGTTCATTGTCATGATGCCCGTCTCAACTGGACCAGTCGTCGCATCCAGGTCATTGCCATCCATTGTATATATCAGAGATACAAAAGGTTGCGTGCCAGCGGTCACAGAATTACCGCTTTGATCGTAAACGTTAAAAGTGCCCTGATAAACCTGTGTCCAGGACAGTGTTTTGGAGTAACCATCCGACCCGGTAATTTTCACGAAATCACTGCTGGTCATGCCACCGATCGATTTGATGAGGGTGGTTAACCTAACCCCGATATAAGTATCAGGCCCACTGACCGTTCCCCCCTTATTTTTAGCTCCCCAACCGGCGACAGATTGTAAAGCCTTCAATTGCGCCAAGGTATAAGTCTGGGTGTTGCTACCGTTGATAACCGTGAGTACGGTTGATGTTGCAGGGGTAGTGGCAGTGGTCGTAGTTGTAGCCGCCGTCCATGTCAATGTGGAAGAAGTAGTCGTTGTCGTGCGGATTGTTGTGGTAGTTGTTAATGTTGTGACATTTGAAGATGAAGTTGTTATTGTTGGTTGGGCGCAACTAGCAAGTGTGCCAAACAATAGAATTGTTGCCAACAATGTGGATATATATTTAACTATTCGATTTTTCATATCGGTAAATTAAAACTCCATTTTTGTTTATTTTTCACACAATAATTGCAAGATGTTATCTCCCTTATTCTTATAATTTCCTCTCCTTTACCGGTTATTTCTGCACAAAATCAGGCCCAAATAACTTAAGTGACAAATTAAAGTTGCTAAAGAGGAGAATGGAGCCAGGAACACAGAGCCGAAGATCGGTAATTCTATGGAGGGATTCCGCGTCAAAAACGAACCGCATTCCTGTTTTCTCCCTCCAGGAGGTAAAGCCGTTCCAGCATTACCTTCGAGATTTTACGTCTACCGGCTTTACTGTAGATCGTACCTATATGTAAAACAGCTTCGGAGAAACGCAAACCACGACATTATGTATTTAATTGATACCCAGTAAAATCAATATGTCATGACTACTTGTTATTCTTATAAAGTTTACTTTACAATAAGGTAAAAGGGCTGTCAATAGTAATTGGAAGGTTGGAGGTTACAAAATAGTTAAATATCTGTAATGGATATATTTAGTATGGGTTCATAATAATGCCGATGTTCGTTCGATGGTGAGCACGATTAAAGACGCACCTCATAAAGTTCAAAAGACAATATTGAACGTTCGACTCTAACCCTTCCTCTCACAATAACGTATAATTTTACCCTCCGGCATTGCTGTAACTGGATAGACTCGTGGGTCGGACGATTTACTGATATCTTCCAAAATGTTATAAATATGTAATTTGGCGGGGTTTGATTTTATGATTATTTAATAGGCAATAAGTTAAAGTGGAATTTAACTAGCGAACGCAACAATAAAGCACTAGAGGTAATGAAGATTTCGGAAAATTGATACGAATGGAGAGGGATATTTATGAAACTAAGTGCTCGCAACGTATTGAAAGGTAAAATAGTTAAAGTCATCCCTGGTGTTGTAAATTCAGAAGTTGTCTTAGAGCTATCAGGCGGAGTTCAGGTGGTATCAATTATAACCAAAGAGTCTGCAGAAAGTCTGGGATTGGCTGTAGGGAAAACGGCGTATGCCGTGATTAAAGCATCAAGTGTCATGATAGGGGTTGATTGAGCTTTTTCTTTGACCTGTGATAAAGAAAATTAAATTGAATATCAATTGCTCTTCGAGCCGATATGCCTAGAGCCGGAAGGTATGGTCTATCGACCGCTGGATTTCACTTGAAGTCCAAAGGGCGTTGCTACAAATAGTGACGCCTCCCGTGTTTGGAAAGGAGAGATTGCTTATATAGCGTTTCTATAGGGCGCCTCCTTTGGTGGCGCCCTTTTCTATTTATATTAATACGCAATAGACTAAAAGGAGAACAAATGAAAAACAGGTTACCCGGAAAAATCAAATGGTGCATCGGGCTGTGCTCAATGTTAATTGCCTTGTCGCTGGTTGCGGCATCGTGCACTAACACCACGATCACGGCAACGACAACTACCACCAGTAAGACAGCCACAAGTTCAACGTTGACAACTGCCAGAACTTCACCAACAACAATTACAGCTTCAACCACCCTTACTAGTACGCCGTCCACTACCACCCCTGCCACATCCACAGTCCTTACTATCGTAAATGGTACTACCACTCAGACTTATACTATCATGCAGCTTAAGGCCTTAGAAGCTGTTACTGGTTACGGCACCGCTAAAAGCAATGCGGGCGTAATCACCGGCCCTGATACCTATGTTGGCGTGAGATTGACCACACTGCTCAAGGCAGCCGGAGGCATGACCAGCTCCCAATCTATAACGATTACTGCCCGGGATGGTTCTACTGAAGATTTGTCTTATACCCAAATTTACCAAGGCACGGTTAACACTTATACACTAACCGGAAGCACTGCCTCTGCAGGTGCGCAACCTTTTGTGTCGCTGATCTATTCGATGAACGGTAATGTTTTGGATGCAACAAACGGCCCGATTGAGACTGGTATCATAACCGAATCAGATCGGGCATCTGATGCTTCGTTATGGCTGAAAATGACCGACGAGATACAAGTTCATTCGGCAATACGAACTGTAGTTGATTCTACCGGCGCCACGATAACGATACCATGGACAGTCAATAGAATCGCCGATGCTTGGCATGCCAATAACGAAATAGTGATGTTATTGGGAGGCGCCAGTAAACTGGTGGCTACTACCACAGTGGTGCAAGGCCTGCCATGGTTCGTTAAACTGGATCCGGCTATTGCCAAAATTCCCGCTCCGTTTACTTCCACCGCCGGTCAGGTAAATTTAGAAATGCTGATTGCTACAAATCCGGACGTACTACTGTGTAGCGCCGGTTCATTCAACGCCGCCACAATGGCTCAATTCGCAGCCGCTAATATACCGGTGGTGCAGATGCCTGCCGCCACTTTTACCGACCTCCAGAGCACAGTCAACATTACAGCACAGGTTATCGGTCCCAAAGCCCAGACCGTCGCTGCTGATTATATCAGTTATTTAAACGGGAATATTCAGGAGGTGACAGCTGTTACCTCGCCAATTCCAGCATCACAACGTCCAACCGTGCTTCACACCAGCCAATATCTCGTCCTCAGTACTGATGGTGCCAATAGCTTGATTGATGCTTGGATTAATTACGCTGGCGGTGTTGATGTGGCATCAGCTACTGTCACCGGTAATCAGAAAGCAATTACAGCGGAACAAATTGCAGCGTGGAATCCCAGCATAGTCATTGTGGGCACAGCTCCGAATGGCACCAATGTCCAAGCAATAATGAACGACCCCCAATGGAGCAGCACTAACGCGGTAAAAAATAAGCAAGTCTACGCAAATCCCACCGGAGTTTACCTCTGGGACCGGTACAGTGCCGAGGAAGCTCTTCAGATTTTGTGGGCGGCGAAACTCCTGTGGCCGACTAAGTTTACAAATATCGATATTAGCCAGGAAACCAAAGGTTTCTATTCTGAGTTTTTCCACTATCAATTGACGGATGCCGATGTTGCGGCAATATTAAGCGGGTCGGCGCCACCTTCGTAAACGAGGTAAACGAGATAAACTGACTGACAGACTGATTCTCCCGCAATTGGCGGGACAGTCTGTCAGTCAACCATTTGGAGTAAATTTTGTCCAAAAAGAAAATCATTATCCTGATTGTTATCCCTTTACTGGTATTTTACGTCTCACTTTTTGTGGGACGTTACATGATGGACCCGATTACGGTTCTCCGAATTTTGCTGTCAAAAATCGTTCCGATTACGCATAATTGGTCGTCAACCGCGGAAGTAATCATCATTCAAATCAGGTTTCCCCGAGCAGTCCTGGCAATGTTTGTCGGTGCCGGTTTATCAATTAGCGGCTCAGCTTATCAGGGCATGTTTCGTAACCCCCTGGTCAGTCCCGATATTTTGGGTGTTTCCGCAGCGGCCGGATTCGGCGCTGCCTTAGCCATTTTACTTTCGGCGAATATTTGGGAACTCCAATTGGCGGCTTTTGCATTCGGAGTGTTAGGTGTAACGTTGACTTATATGATTGCGAGAGTTTACAAGACGACGCCAACACTGATGCTTGTACTTGCTGGGGTGGTTGTTGCCGCTTTCTTCAGTGCCTTGGTATCCGGCGTCAAATTAATCGCCGACCCCGAAGCTAAACTTCCGGCAATTACATATTGGTTATTGGGCAGCTTCAACCGCGCTACGTATAAAAGCCTCTTCACTGTTATTCCGATAATCACTCTGGGTTCCATCGGACTCATGCTGGTAAGTTGGCGATTGAATGTCCTGTCCATGGGTGATGACGAAGCCCGTTCGATGGGAGTAAAAACAGAATCCCTCAAGCTATTTATCATTGTCTGCACCACACTCATCACGGCCTCAGCGGTATCGGTCAGTGGGATTGTGGGCTGGGTGGGATTGGTGATTCCCCATGTTGGCAGGATGATTGTCGGACCAAACCACCGCTGGCTCCTCCCGACAAGTATGGCATTAGGAGCTGTCTTTCTGCTTGTCGTAGATGACATCGCCCGGACCGCGACTCCCCTGGACATTCCGATTGGGATACTTACCGGTCTTATTGGCGCTCCATTTTTTGCCTATCTCCTGCGGCGAACCAAAGGGGGCTGGAAGTAATGGAGCAGAGAATCAGGCTGCGGGACGGGGCTTTTAGTTATGGCGACCATGAAATATTTAGTGGCCTGAACCTCGATATCGCCCCAGGGGAAGTATTGAGTATTCTCGGACCGAATGGTTGCGGTAAAACAACTTTGCTACGTTGTCTCGCTGGTGCCCTGAAACTTAAAAATGGAACCATCCTGTTGAATGAAAAGGATATCACAACATTTAACACCATTGAGTTGGCTAGGAATATCGGATTTGTTTTCCAGGATCATACTATGTCATTTCCATATTCCGTTTTGGAAGTTGTAAGTATGGGTAGGGCACCATATCTAGGCCGGTTCGCTTCTCCATCAGCTAAAGATATCTCCTTTGCCGAATCAGCTCTTTCTAAAGTGGGGATGCTTCACATTAAGGACAAACCCTATACCGAAATAAGTGGTGGTGAAATACAACTCATCCTTATCGCCCGAACGTTGGCTCAAGAACCACAGGTTATCATGTTTGATGAACCGACCTCGCACCTTGATTTTAAGAACCAAGCTCTTTGTCTGAATATTATTAATAAATTAGCGGAACAGGGGATTTCCATGATCATGACCACACATAATCCCAATCATGCTCTTCTCTTCCCGAACACTGTTGCAATGATGAATAACGGAAAGTTTATAACTATAGGAAAAGCAGATGAGGTAGTTACTGAGAACACTCTCAAAGAAATTTACGGAATCGATGTTAAGGTTTTTTCGGTGCCTGACCCAAACGGTAAGGGAAAATTAAAGATGGTCACCCCATGGTTTAAAAATCCACCGGAACTTAATTAGTCTATTTCCAAAAGATTTGATATTTATATATCCGCTTTAATCTGACAATTCAACTGGGACTTTAGTCAAATCTCCACCAAACAGCGGTTTCAATGGGTGTTTCCTTGCTTTTTCCATCAGTAATTTCCCTTGTGCGCTGAGCAGCAGCCGCGTCCAAGCTATGACCGCCGGACGGTTAACACAGGTTTTTGGAATTGTGAGCCCCAGGCGGATTGGTTCACCATGCAGTGTCACGGTTGAGCCTGACTTGAGGCCGGTGATCGTAACTCTTGCCTGCCGGTAATATTCGGAGTATTTATCGTTTGAAAGATTAATCTGGTCGGGCAAACGGATAATATTACCACCCATGGTCCATGAGCTGTAAGAAAATGAGTAGCCTTTGTCTCTTTCCGAGATAGTGTTTGCGGAGAGGAATTGTTTACCGCTCTTTTCAGCCAGTTTATTTGCCAGCCCGGGAATTTTATAGTACTTTTCAGCAAGTTGGAAAACCATCAACGAGCGATATCCGGCGGGGTCATTTTCCGGGTCTGAACGCCAAAAGGTTACATCTTCCCGCTGAATGATGTCCAACCAGTTCTCTGCGTTAACTTCAGCCGCATATTTCGATTGGTCGGTGTAGGGCAGAACGAACCCGGTCGAGGCGAAAATAACATACCAATCTGCGAAATTCGGTATCATCAATGCGGGAATATCTGCATAGTCAACCGACAAATAAAGATCCGTCTGTTTCCCCTTCGCCATTTCTCGGATTAGCATAACGCCACCGGCAGAAACGTCAAAGATTTCCACGTCAGGGTACATCCGTTTGAATTCTTCGTGAACTGCCCTACACATTCCCGTCAGACTCCCAGCATGCATGACGGTTAGCTTTCCGGCAAACCCGACGTTTTCTGCTGCAGGGGTGGTTGTCATGGTTATCCTCTCTTTGTGTTCTAACTTTTAGTTAATTTTAGGGATGAATTCACTTATTCGCCCCATGAATTAACAGAATTACTATCCCTTATTTATTATAATCGGAAATAAGTAAAACATCTGCACGCTTTTACAAATTAGAAACATCAATCAAGTAAGTTCACTGCATTGTGATGACCCCTTAAAACGTGTTTAGGGTATATGTGAACTCTACACAGTCTGCCCACCAATTTATATGGGTTTTAAAATGGTTTCGTTGAATCCCAAATAACAAAAAGAGTTGTTGTTACATATATTAAACAAAACATCGAAATGTGATTTTACTATCTAACG
>Ga0182027_10007370_pt1 | contig 16213 bp, 11 predicted proteins | sample 712E1DmetaG_FD_121300 | JGI IMG/M metagenome (GOLD analysis project Ga0182027, IMG submission 121300) | Permafrost microbial communities from Stordalen Mire, Sweden - 712E1D metaG (Illumina Assembly) | ecosystem: Environmental > Terrestrial > Soil > Wetlands > Permafrost | place: Sweden...
AGTCAATAATTTGACCCCGGTAAGCGGTGTTGGTAAACTGTAAATGCGGGGTGGAGCAGCCCGGTAGCTCGTTGGGCTCATAACCCAAAGGTCGCTGGTTCAAATCCAGCCCCCGCAACCAATAAAATCAATAACTTAGATAAATTGGCCGCTTTCGGAAAGTCCCCGTTATCCCCCGTTAGGAACAGACTGCTATTTATTGGATAGTCGCAGTGGCCGCATTTGCGGGCAAATCCTGCGAGTTTGGGCCGAACACCAGTCCTACAACTTGACTGTTTGCGCGGCGTTTGGTTTCCGTCATGGCCCGTCCGTAGACGTTCATCGTCGTCTGGATCGAAGCGTGACGCATCAGTTCCTGTTGCACCTTCATTGGAGCACCCGTTTCGTCGAGCCAGGAGCGATAGGTATGGCGGAATGTGTGCCACCCAATGTCTTCTCCCAGTCCGGCGAGCTTCGCAGCCCGCTGGAGCTGCCTTTTCCGCAAGCTTTCCTGGTGGTACGGCCTTCCCGTTACCGGATTGGCAAAAACCCAATCGGTGTCTCGCGGGAAGATTGAAGCAGAGCGCCAGTGCAACAGCGCCTCGGCCAGACGAGCATCAAGCGGAACATCATCCTTCGAGTATTCCGTCTTCACATCGTCCACCCTGCCGCTCACCACGCTTCTCTGAACCAATACAGAGCGATCCTCAAAGTTGAAATCGCCCCATTGCAGTCCGAGAATTTCGCTGACGCGAAGGCCCAGGCACTGTGCGACCAAAACCATCGTGCGGTATGGGTCGTTGAGATGCTTGAGCAGTTCAAAGTACTGAGCCACGTCCAGAACCCGTGGCCGCTTCAGCCGTTTGCTTGCGTTCTTCACGCGCACCAGAGAGACAGGGTTCTTACCAAGTTCGATAATCCCCCAACGCTCTGCGCACTTGAAAACCAGGTGCATGATTCCCCGCACATGAGTCTTTGACTTTGGGGCCAATGGCAGATCTCGCAGCCACTGCTCCATTGCCATCGGCCTCATCTTGTCCACAGGGTATTCACCCCAACGCGGGCGGATGTGAACCCGGATATTCGATAGATGCGACTTCCGAGTTGAGTAGCGCTCCGAGAGCTCCTTCTCGACATAGCGGTCGAGCAAAGCTCCGAAAGACGCGGCCTCCACTTCCGCACGTGGAGACTCTTCGTTGAGTCGAAGAAGAAGAGCTTGCGTGGCCTTCCGTGCCTGGGTCTCCGTCACGTACAGATTGCGATCCCCAAGGATCACACTTTGCCGTTTCCGCTCGCCCTGGGAGTCCGTTTCGTAATAGCGAAACTCCCACACGTCAGGACCACGCTCGCGCTTCCTCAGCCGTAAACTTCCGTACTGATACCGTGTCCGAACAAACAAGGATTACCTCCTCTTTTGTTGTGGACACGAGTGGTTAAGAACAGGGTACCTCTCTTCGGTCTGAGAGTCGATAGCTGTGTGCACTCCATCCTGCAACCGGCCATCGAGATCCGAGGCTCGGAAACGCCAGAAATTGCCGACCCGCAGTCCCGCCACAAGGCCGTTGCGGGCGTACCGCTGAAGTGTTTTTGGGTGAACTTTTACGAGGGGCGCAGCTGGATCGCTGTCGAGTAGAGGTTCCAGAATATTGCGGGAATCGAACATCGTTCGAACACTCCTATTCACCACAATGCATCAGATCGTCGGGTGTGTCTACATCACGTGAGGGCGCTCGCGAAGGCGCTATTGGAAACCAGAGTTGCACCAGGTCACACGAAGAATCTGAAGGCAATTTCGGGAACAATTGGCGCAGAAGATTCTTGATTTAATTGAAGTGAAGTAGGTCGTTTGGGACAAATCCTCTGGGCCATTCCCCAGATGGCGAGGTCGTAGCTGAGACGTGGTCTGTGCTGACTACGATCAATTCCACCACCGAGTGCAATGGAATCCAGCCACCTTCGGCGTTCAACCATTCTTGCCGGGAGAGAGTGTGCAAAATATCATCCACGCCGCTGGCGTACGGTGCCGAGGTCAGGGTCCGGCCAGGGCCATCTCTAGGATGAGCCATAGGAAAATACGGTGCTGTTTGCCGGCCAACCGTGTAGTACAAGCGCGCGTTGGAAGTTGGTACACGAACTCGGTAATGGGTTTTGTTTTGCAGCCTGCCCCGTTTTATGGCTTGCCGTGAAGAGTGCGCGGTTCCCTCCCGGTTGGGCAGCACACCGAACTGGCCGCGGCTGGGTTGGCATGGCGAACGGCTTCTCTGCCCGGAGATGCACCTTCATGGCCAACTCGGACTTTTGGTTGTGCAAGTACAGCCGGAATGCCCATTTAAGGTCCGAAGTACCACGATTTAGGCATCCATTCCATTAGTTGCCAGGCGTATTATTCTCCTTCAGCGTCGTCTCTTAAGACAGAGCATCCATAACGGGAGGGAAGGCCCATGTTTGTGCCTGACCGTTTCAAGACAAATGCGTTTTGTGTTCTCCAGCTCTCAGCTGAGGCTACTCTTTCGGACGTTCACCGAGCAGCCGGGGACTTGAGGCGGGCGGCCCTTCTTGATGCGACAACAGTGACCGAAGCAGATGTACCTGCCCTAGGTGACGTTCCTCGGTCTGAGGCAGGCATTCGGGCAGCGGTCGGTCGAATCGAAAATCCGGAACTGCGTATTTCGGATAGATTGTTCTGGTTTGACGCTGTCGGAGTGGCCGGCTTCGAAGGTCTACCGCTGAAAAAGCACGATCTGGCGCTCCGGGCGATATTCAGTGCTTTTAGCGGAGATTTGGACGAGGAGTGCGTCTGGAAGTGGGCCCGAGCACTTAGGGCGTGGCATCAGATTGTTTCGGACGACGACTATTGGACGCGAGTTTGTGAACTCGAGATGAAAGGAGGCTTCGAGCCCGCTGCGTTCCCTTCCGAAATTGAGGAACTACGAAGCAAAGCTGTCGAATTGGCTGCCGAACCTCTCGTAATAGCAGGACGAGAAGCCCTCGCGCGCGATGACGCAAAGGTGGTCCGTCTTGTTCTGTTTGCCTTGGAGCAGATGTCAGACACAGGCGACTGGGTGGCATCTGCCCAGCAAGAGATTGCAGCCGCCCCAATCGAGAGCTTCAAGAAACAATGCCGCGATGTGCGGGAGGATTTTGAGTCCAAGATCATTCGCCAGTCCGATGCTTGCAAACAGAATAAAACTGTGTGTGCCGCCGAGCTAGCTCGGTTTCGAACAGATGTTGAGCCAGAATTAAATCGAATCACGCGACTGCTTCCACCGGGATACGAAGGTGGTCAGGAGGCGCGTGAAGAAGCTGCGCTCCTTCTGAGTGCCATTGCCTCCGACTTCACATGGGCAGATGAATTCATCGAGTCTGAGAAGCTCCAAGAAGAGGCACTTAAACTTGCCCAAAATACTTTAGGGGCTATTAGGATTCAGGCTGCACTCGAAAGAATTCGGTCCTCTGCACAGCAGCAGCGTGTATTAGGGAAGCCCATTTCCTCGGCTCCCGCTTTGGGGTCGATCAACGGCATTGGATGCACGCTTTACGGACACTCGGATTACGACCGTGAAAGTAACTCCTACGCCACAACGCACTACTTTACTTTCTTCTTCCTGCCAATTCTCCCGCTCGGGCGATATAGAGTCATCAATGTTGGGGCCCGACGATACCAGTTCCTTGGCAAGATACCCCTTAGAAATGGGGACCGCTGGCATCTTGGCGTCTCTTTGTCAGCGATTGCTATTGCCATCGTAATGATGTTCGCCAATTCGGACAGCACCAGCGCTTCCAGTCCCTCAATAACGTCTCCAAGTAGTTATTCCGCTGGCGCATCTTCCCCGTCCTCGGATTCCCCAAGCATGCCCGCCGCTACCGCTTCCACGGCATCTGTACCTTCCTATTCCGCAACGTCGAGCGATACGCCGTCGAGCGGCTCGTCCGGGCCAGATCCGAATGATGGCGAACTGAGATCTCTTCGAGAACGCATTGAAGCGGGCCGTTCGCAAATGACCGAAATCGAGAATCGCCTGAAGCCGGTCATGGACGAGGTGTCGAGCATTGAAGAGCAAATAAAGCCACTAAAGTCTGAGATCGATTCCCTGAAAAGAGAGCGAACGGAAGGAATTGATATCGATACTGACCACTACAACTCCCTCGTGGACGATTACAACTCATTGCTCAGAAGGAAAAAGGCTCTCCTCGAGGCCAATGACACAGATGTTAATAAATATGAGTCTTTGAGAAACGACGACGAATCCATGATGGCGCAGTGGAAGGCCCTCGGAGGAAAGGTTGAGTGAGCGATTCAGAGGATCTCCGTGCGTTGCAGATGCCGCTCGACAAGGCGAGCCAGCTGGCTACCGAATGCTGGAGACTTGGAAGATTGACCAAAGCTTCGAGCATTTTTGGAAATGATCGGCTTGCCGTCGACCGCACCGTGCGTTGTTTGAACGAAGTCTTGAGCAGTATCGGCATACGCACGGTCGATTTTGCCGGTACGACATTTGATCCTGGCATAGTGCCCGAAGTCCTCGAAGTTCAGATCGATTCCACGCTTCCTCATGGCACAATTTTCATCGATGAGACTATCTTGCCAACGGTCATGTGGAATCGCAAGGTCATCCAGATGGGCCAAATTATTGTTAGACAGGCACCCGCGAAACCTGAGACTCCTGAGGAGATTGCATGACGCGAACTATTGACTATGGAATAGACCTTGGAACAACTAACTCGTGCATCGCGAGATGGGAGGAAGGGTCGGTCCGTGTCTTTCAGAATAACGACCAGATGAATGTCACACCGTCTACAGTTCATATTCAGAGGACGGGCCGTGTTATCGTCGGGCGCAGGGCAAGCTCTGCGCTACAAACGGATCCTGATAACGTATCGGCGGAATTCAAGCGATGGATGGGGCAGAAAGATCGGAAGAGTTTTCCTGCCAGTCAAAGGGTGCTGTCCGCTGAAGAGCTCTCCGCCGAGGTCCTCAAGTCCCTGAAAGAGGATGTGCGCAGACAGACCGGCGTGGATGTTGTCACGGCCGTCATCACTGTTCCTGCTGCCTTCGGCGCGCTTCAATGCGAAGCTACAGCTCGTGCCGCGCTACTTGCGGGACTTGAGGAAGCGCCGCTGCTCCAGGAACCGATCGCGGCTGCCATTGGGTACGGAGTCAAACCAGACAGCGCCAACCAGCGGTGGCTGGTTTTCGACCTGGGTGGCGGTACGCTTGATATAGCTGTGATCTCGACAAGAGATGGACGACTCAATGTCATTGAGCACCGCGGGAACAGCCTGCTTGGTGGAAAGGATATTGACCGCCTGATCGTTGATCAAGTGGTTTTGCCTGCAATCAGCACCAGATATACGCTCCGGATCACAAGCTCGCACCTCGCACGGACTTCTTTATTATCCCGACTGAGAGCGAAGGCAGAAGAAGCCAAGATCGACCTTTCGTCCGAACAGCAGGTGAGTATTTCTCTCTACGATGTTGGGGAGGATGATTCAGGGGTGCCGATCGAAATCGATGTTCCCTTTACGCGGGTTCAACTCCAAGCACTCATACAGCCCCTGCTCGATAAATGCCACTCTCTAGCAGTTGAAGCGTTAGAGAGCGCACGCATTGCTGGATCGGACCTAGACCGGATTCTTCTCGTTGGTGGTCCTACACAGTCACCAATAGTTCGAGATATGCTTAGCTCTAGGCTCGGCGCACCGGTCGATTTTTCAGTGGATCCAATGACGGTCGTTGCACGCGGGGCCGCAGTCTACGCATCGTCCCTTGAAAGAAGTAAGCCGTCATTATCCGTCCCCGTGACGGTCACGAGCGATGGTGTGAGATTGAAGCTTGCTTACGATCCGGTCAGTTCCGCAATTAGCACCAAGGTTGGGGGACGTGTTCTTAGCTCTGAGGGCGGAGTCGAGATCAAGATTGAGTCAGAAGGTGGACTGTGGACGAGTGGATGGATTAAGCCGAAGACGGGGTTATTTGAGCTTAATGTCCCACTTGCGGTGGGCGGAGTTACGACCTTTTGGGTTTACGCACGCAATGAAAAAGGCCAACTGCTCGATACGGATACGCCGGAATTCAAGGTGCGTCATGGCCTCGTTCCCTCGGCGCCTCCGCTTCCGCACACTTTATCAATTGAGGTTGTCAAACCGGACGGCAAGCCTGCACTTGACCCTGTCTTCCCGAAAGGTTCACCTCTCCCATTGGAGAAAACCGTCAAATATAGAGCCACCCACACTCTCAGCCCCGGAGCACCGGGTTCAGACATTATTATTAAACTCTGGGAAGGTGATTTTCTTGCAGACCCAGACGCGAATGAGTGGGTAGGAAAAGTTGTTCTGCCCCACAATGGCGTTCGCAGACCTATCCCTGAAGGATCAGAAATCGAAGTTACAATTCAGGTTGACTCCTCCAGGCTGATTACTGCTGCAGCGTTTGTGCCGCACCTTAACCAACACTTCAGCGAAAAGCTCTACGTTCCTCAGCGTGAGGAGCAGGATTTTGCCGACCTTTCGGCCAACGCCTCTAACGATGTCCAGTCCTATCGCGAACGACTTGAAAAACTGGAAAGCACTGCCGAGGACGAAGCGACGCAAACGGAATTGCGGGAACTTCGCAAGGATCTTGATGAGATCGAAGCAACCACTGCGCAATCGGGCAATAGACTGGATCCCGACAATGCTAGACGTGTTGTCGAAACTTCGAAAGTCGTTCGAGGAAAGCTCAGCCGATTGGAATTACAGCCAAGTTCTAATACTAGCTCTGCCGCTCAATTGCACTTCGTCGAAACTGTCGAGAAATGTGAAGAAGTGGTCAGCCAGCATGGATCCTCTCTTGAAAAGCAGCAGTTTGCAATGCTCAAGCGCGAATTGGAGCGTGTTGCCTCAAAAGGGGATGCCAAAGCAATCAAGCGGGTAACAGATGAGATCGACGCCCTGCGCTGGCGCACCTTGTTTAAGCACGATTGGTTTTGGAGGGAAATCTTTGATTCTCTCTGTGACCCTCATGCGCCTTTTGTGGATCAGGCGGAAGCTCAGTCGCTCCTGGCCAAGGGGAAGGCGGCCGTATCGAGCGGAGATGGACAGACACTTCGGGAAGTAGTGCGTTCGCTTTGGAAGCTCCAACCCCAGAGCGTATCCGATGAGGCACGGGAGCGCGCTGTGCGTTCAGGCCTGAGAAAGTATTGATCCGATGATTCAGAAGAGACCTACCTTCGCGTCCGGCCACTCGCTCTCGGGTCTTCCTACATTCACAAAGGTTCTGCACGCCACCGACTCCACGGAACTCTACTCTCTTGGAAGCACCGGCGACAAAGAATCTGTGCTGATTTTGTATAGGGGAGATCTTCGTGAAAGGCTCGAGCAATGGTGGGCTGCGCAGCCCCCTCAGTTCCTAGAACTCAGCCGCATACTGGAGCCCAACGAGTCTCCTCTAAACTCGCTAGTTGCGGTGCTCAGAGTTTCAGGCCGCTGTCTTGAAGGGTTGAGCCAGAAGGAAGAATCCGACGAGATTCTCAGAACACTGTTTCTTTCGATCCTCGATGCCGTCGACCGCGGCCGTGGCGTTCATATGGATCCAGATTTCAATCCATCCCTGACGTGGCTCGCGCCGGGAAATCGTGCGGTTTGCCCGCTACTTCCGCTGATAGATCCTATTCGTGACGAAGAAGATCAAGTTAGACTTGCTGCCAAAGCTTTCTATTCACTCGCAGCCGGCGTTGAGCCGGATATGCTGTCGGGCGGAGTGCCGTCGATCCAGCGCTGGGCCAAATTTGCGACCGAAGGGTTGGCGCAGATCGTGGACCGCTGCCTTCAGTCCAGTAGCTCGAGGACCGCGATCACCACGCTTTCGAGCGTCTATAAAGCTCTCGGCAGGGAAACGTATTCTTCCAAGGTTGAGACCTCCGTTACTCCATCGATCGCAGGGCAGGGCCTAGATAAGGTAGCCGGAATGCATGCGCTGAAGGAACTGTTGCGACAGGAGGTTGTCGAGCCGGTGAGAAACCCAGAGCCATATCGGCAATACGCACTATCAATCCCGAACGGCATTCTTCTATATGGTCCTCCCGGGTGCGGAAAGACTTACATCGCCCGTCAGCTTGCACAGGAACTGGGTCACTATTTCGTCGAGGTTATTCCATCTGAATTAGCCAGTCCCTACATTCACCAAAGCGTCGTGAGGATTCGAGAGCTTTTTGATTCAGCCGCCGAAAACGCACCCTCCGTCGTTTTCATCGATGAATTCGAGGCACTGGTTCCATCGCGAGAAGACCTCGGAGGCCACCAGCAATATAAATCTGAGGAAGTGAATGAGTTTTTGGCTCACCTGAACGGATGCTCTGAAAAGAGGATCTTTGTTATTGCTGCGACAAACCAACCACATAAGATAGATGCGGCAGTGAGGCGAACCGGTCGTCTTGACAAGCTAATTTATGTTGGTCCTCCTGACGAGGAAGCTCGCCGAGAAATGCTTGCGTTCCATCTTCGGGGCAGGCCAGTCGCGTCTGATTTGGCAGTCGGCCTCCTCGCGGAGACACTCGGCGGCTATTCGGCAAGCGATCTACAGTTTCTGGTTGATGAAGCTGCGCGCAATGCCATGAAGAAGCACCTTCCAATTTCGATGGAATCGTTTGTAAATGCCATGGAACGGATTCAGCCCTCGGTGACGCCTGACATTGAGGCGCAATATCAGACTATGGAACAGCGCGGATTCTGAATCCGATTCCCTTTCATCCAATATATGAGCGCCCTCAAGATTGTGGGCGAGTGTCGTCGAAAGGTTGGAGGGAGTGAGGCCCTTTACCCGTTGCTGCTGGTCATTGCGCCGGTTGTCGTCTTTGTCCTCGTAGTAGCGAAGCTCGAACTTTCCGGGCTGAAGACGATCTGGGTCGGTCTGGCCGCCGTTGGCGGAACATACTGATTGACCCAGCTTGCACGCGACATCTGCATTGCGCCAGAGGATTGTCCAGTGAGCTCGAAAATTCACCGGCTCATTCCGGGATCATGCCCATAACTGATTTTCTGGCGCAGCACCGACGGTTCAATGGTCTGCAATGACGGCTGCTCAGGGCCGATCTTTGGCACGGGATGAGGCGGTGCCTGTTCCCTCGCCAGTTCAGTCGCCGACGGCCGCGCCGTGGAGATGCCGAGCAACTCGCGCAGTTGCTCACGGTCACTGGTCACCACGGCGATTTCTTGACGACCACGCGAGGCCCCGACGTAGAACAACTCCTGCTTCATCGCATCGGCGGAAAGAATCACAGCATCCACGGTCTTTCCCTGGCTTCGATGTGCGGTAACCGCATAGCCGTGATCAACCTCGTGGTAATTGGCGGGCAGCGTTCGGCCATCCTGAAGGTGAATACGGCCGCCATCAACATTGCGCACTTTCACCAGTTCGCCATTAGTCGCTCGGAATGCCCCATCGCGGCGATTGCCCGTCAGCAGCAACCTGTCTCCTGGAGCAACCTCGATCTGCTGGCATTCATGCACGGAAAAGGATCGCGCCTGCGTTGGACTCACCGTACGTTCCAAACCATGCTCGTCCCTGGCAACGATGCCCAACTTGTCCGTCCGCTCGACGGTGAGCGCCTCATGCTTTCCAATCCCATGCGAAGAGCGATGGAAGAGCAGAACTTGGCCTGACTTGTAGTTCACCAGATCTTTCTTTTGCGCCTCGGTCCATTGCAGCGGCACGTAGCGCTCAGAGACAATACCGCGATCCAGTTCGCCGCGCTGCTTCATATCCTCACGGATTGCCTCGGTGATCTTGCCGATTTCCTCATGCGTTCCGGCAACGACGAGAACCGTGCGCCTTGAGTCCGACGTGAGTGCTCGATAGGCGGATGCCACCGCTTGCGCCCGCTCCAGATACGGAACCTCACGAACGGCGCCAAGCTGCTCCAGTTTTTCAAGCCCCTGCTCCGGCGAATGCCGCAGTGTCTGTATGGCGTCTCGATATTCAGCCTGCGTCTGCCGTTGCACGGCCATGAGTGAAACGCTCTTCATCTTCGATTCCTGCTCCAAAATGCGCAAGGCATCCGATGCCTCGACGCTCTGAAGTTGCCGCGTGTCCCCGGAAAACAGAATCCGCGCGTCTTCGCGCTCCGCCAGTTTGAGAAGCCCCTCCATTTGGCGGCCAGAGACCATGCCCGCTTCATCCACGATTAGGACTCTGCTGTGCAACGCGGCCTGCGCCTTTGGATCCTCCAACAATCGCGAGATCGTCATCGCATCGCGAAAGCCGACTTTCTGCAACTCCTCAACCGTGCCGCGCGTTGGCGCAACTGCCAGAACTTCGCGGCCCGCCTCCCGTAATCCGCGGGCGATTTCCGTGAGCGCGGCGGTCTTGCCGGTCCCAGCAGCTCCGCGCAGATTGATTGCAAAATCCCGCGAGTTAAGGATCTGATGAACGGCCCGCTGCTGTTCCTCTCGCAACCGCTCTGAAGGGCTGAATTCCCGCTTTCCGCCCAGGCGTTCATAACACCCGATACCACCGTCCACCGTCGCCACCATGCGCCGTTCACGCTCAAGGCTTTCGCGTGTAGCGAGATTGTTCCCTCCCCGGATAAGAGAACCTTGCGACTGCTCCAGTTCCAAGGCACCGCGAAGTCGACGGCGATCAATCTTTCCGCGTCCGTGCCGCAGGGCGTCAGTCATCAGTTCGTGCTCACGCACAACAGAGCTGCGTTCAAAAAGGTGCTCTTTCGCATATTGAAGCGACTCCGCCTCCTTAGAAGGTTCAGGCGGAATGTACCCGGTGCGCTTTAAGGACTTTTTATGCAGATCCTTTAGCGCGCGGCCCTCTTCGGGAAACAATCTTGTCTGCTGCTGTTTCCTTAGTCTCTCCGTAGAGATATCGGTCAGTTTGTCTGCGCGGGATTCTCGGACGAGCACGGCGACTTCGTTATTGGTTGGTTTGCGCCCATGATCCACGGTGAATCGTTCGATGGCAGCGTCCCGCTGTGCGCTGCGTATGCTGTATTTTTCAAGCAAACCATCCGAGACGCCGCAAATCTCGAATCCATGATCTCTGCCTTTGGAATCGCGGCGCGGCTCAATCTCATAACCCAGGCTATATACTTCACGCGCCAAAGCGTTCCGGTAAACTTCCGTCAGATACGCACGGCGCTCATACAGGCCCGATGCTTGCAATGCCTTCCAGCGTCCCTCCACGCCGTCGTAAGTCAAATTGGCCGTAACGGCATGGGTGTGGAGTTGCGGGTCGAGTTCACGACTGGTGTCGTGCCGGTATGCAGCCACAATCCAGTTGGCAGTTGCCCGATCCTCGTTCGCGCCATTTAGCCGGACACGCGCGGCGGCATAGTTCTCTGCCTCAGCGAGTGCCTCCCGGACAGCTTTGTCATGGGCCGCTATCAACCGCTCATCGCCGCCGATGAGTGCCTGAATCGAAATCGACTTCGGCGCGGAGAAAGTCAGATCGTAGAGGGATCTCCCTTTGCTCTGCTCGCTTCCATTTTCAGCAATTCGGTCAGCGCTGTGGCGAGGCCGGAGGAATTCGCCCGATTCCGGATGCAATCCCTCACGAACAGCTTCAAATTGCTCCCGCGTCACCTCTCCACGCAGGCCAAGCAACTCCGCCCCGCATCCATGCCACTCACCTTGAACGCGACGGCCTTCATCATAGTAGTCGCTGTGTTCCAGATGGCGTTGGGCATATCCGGCCCCACCCGTCATGGCTCGTAAAGTCAGCACCATCCGACGCTAACCCTGTTCGAAATCCGAATGCAACGGCCCGCGTCACGATGCCTTGCAGAGGAATACCCCGATGCAGGAACCTTTATAGCGCCTCATACAATTCCTCATGGCATTCGGGCTGAACTTGGAGATGCAGCAAAGGCCAATCTAACCTCCCAACCTTCCCGCATCGCATTCAAAGCATCCTGATTCTGCGAGCGTCAATTGGAGGAAAGACCCAGAAAATCATTCTCGCTGCGCTCGCCTTGAAGGAAGATACTGATATCCCTTGGCGGTCAGCTCCGCCAACGAGCAGGGCGCGTAGGGAGCGTGAGGGGGCCTTCCGCCGTTTAAGGCCGTATGCAGCACGCCAATATGGAATGCGCCTGGAGTCGCCGGCGGGTACTGAGTCACCAAGTTTTCCCGGGTGTCTTTTTCCCTGTAGCTACGTCCATGGAGGACGGCGCCGGTAACGTCGTGAGTGAAAGTCGCCACCTTGTTGGCCGGGAATAGGTAGACGTTAGGCGGAAGCGGCAACTTCTTCGTGAGAACCGATTGTGCATCGTGGTTTCCGTATAAGAGATAAACGTCGATTCCGGCCTTCTGAAGGCGCCCCATCGCCGCACAGAAGTAGAGGCCAGTTCCGAAATCTGGCCAGTCTCCGTCATAGATATCTCCCGCAATGATTACGAAAGCGACCTGCTCCTCGATGGCAAGGTCCACCAAGTTGGTCAGCGCAGCCCTAGTGGCTGACCTAACCTCGTCCACTGGTACGCCTTCATAACGGGCCAAGCCGAGTAACGGACTATCGAGATGAATGTCTGCGACATGCAGGAATTTGAAGTAGTTCAAGGGACTCCTGTACGTTTGCACTCGTGTGGATCACAAAGAGAGCTTAGCAGGAACGCCCCTTAGAAAAGTGTGTCTTTGGTTCTTTCAAACCCAGAAAGCCTGCAGATGATAGGAAACGAGGGGAAAGCGCAGGAAAGGGGACCGAGGCTTTTACGGAACTCGCAGTTCGACGACACCCCAGAATACTCGGCTGATCAGTGATGAGAAGCCGGAATTAGCCGGCCAAAAATCATTGAACCGCTGTTTCGTGGAGTAGCTAAGAGTCACCTGGAGGAAAAAGTGGAGTTATTATTCTTCAGCTGGTCTTCTTACTTCAGGCGGAGGGATTAGCGGTCCGACTTAGTAGCCCATTGGCAGTTTCTGAGTGCCAGGCGGCCGCTTAGAGGAGGAAGTCGGACTCCGACGGCCTGACAGCCGTGCATTGTTAAGGCACGACCGCTAGGGCCTTGAAGTAACCAATTGGAATTCCACTGGAGAGTGCATGGTCATCTCAGCGGAAGAATGGCAGGATCGGCACCGAAAAATCACATTATTTTACACACCGTAAAAGCGGGCAGACATTGACCGGTTAAGCCGACATACCGGGAGTAATCTCAGGTTTGCCGGGCATCCCTCACTTAGGCGGAGCTCGCAGACTGAGCCATTTCTATGTCCATTGCCATGAATATTCAGTCCAGCCATTTGATCTATGAGCCCTCAGTTGCAAGCAGCAAACCGACTTCGTACCATTGTGGCCTGGCTGGAGAACGTCTTGGACTTACGTCGCACTGAAGAACGTGAAGCCTTTTCAGCGTTCCTCACGGCTCAGGGCATCGCCCTGGAGCCCGCTGCGGTGGAGTTTGCTGCGAGCAACCTCCACGATGATTGGCTGGTGGGTATCTGGCCAATCGTGCTTAACCTGTGGTCTTCAGTTTCTGGAAAGCGTGTAATTCCACTCAGTGCTTGGGCGGAAACCCTGGCATCGATATATGAGATGCGCGAGGTGGCCGGTATACAGGAGCAAATACGGCGTCTCGGGATAGATTCGCACGAGGCCCTCGACACCGTATTGGTTATAAAGCTTGCAATTAAGTACCACCGCGCAGGTTACGGTGTCGCATTTGAGCCCAATGGAGAAGGGTGCAGCGATCTATCCATCGACGGACGTGGATTTCGCCTTTATTGCGAGGTAAAACGAGAGAATCCCATGGAGCACCAGAGGCTAAAGAGCGTGCAAAGAGCGTCTCAGGCCGTCCTGAATTCTGCACGCGAGCGAGAGATAGTGAGATGGTTGGAGGATCGCGACCTCCGGTTGGAGATACGGTTCTCTCGATCATTTGCAAATAACGTGGCCGAAGCTGTGATCCGAGAGATAAAAGACCGTATTGGGGATTCGGAAGTGAATCGCGAAGAGAATTTGCCGTCCGTCGCGGGAAGCCGATGGATCGTACTTCGCCGATCCGGTCAGATCGAGATTAAACAATCGAACGTACCAGTGCAGATCGCGACGCACAATATGCCAGTCGTGGTTGCGTTTGATCGGAAACCAAATCTTCAAGCGCTTTTGCGAAGAGCGAGAAAAGCCGGGAGGCAACTGGAAAACGATAGGGCGAAGGACCCTCAGGCTTTGGGGTTCATCGTGCTTGAAACTTCGCATGGTGAATTAGCTAGGGATGCGATCACCGAGAATTTCGGGTACCTCCCATCTAACTGCATTGCGGTCGTCGTGCGGTCTGATGTAAGCACGATGGTCGCGCGCGAGGATACTTCCGGAGAACATTTCGGGATTGCGAGTATCGCAGGAACTCTATAAAGCGCAGCCAATGGAGACGATGATCGATGTTGAAACTGACCCTTTGGGGCCTGCCGGTGTTGTCGGCTACCGGAACAAAATCTCGTGCACCGGATCGTGAGCAGCTTCGCTCAGCCATGCAATATTATCTCCCCGTTCCAGCCCAGGCTCAAATAGCGCCAACAGCCTCTGATGGTGATGTCCGCGTCAATCCCCATAACGCTCATTTCGCGGGGATGGCTTCTCGATTTACGCAAAATCTGCGCCTTCCTGCTCAGAGAACCCTCCGGGTGCGGTGGATAGAGTGAACCAAGGAGCAGGTTTCTCATTTATCCAGAATGTGTATCCTCTTCAGCCATGGGCTACCTGCCCTCTCTTTCGTGGCTGGGCGTCTTGAATCTGTTGCGCAACGCCCACTGTATCGACTGACGGACCTGTTCAACCCGTTCGAGGACGTGTTTGCGTTTCCCTTCGTCAATCGACACCCGGAAGGATTGCCGGCCGTCCGAGGTCTTGATGACCGCAACCGTCAGATTGCCGCTGACGTTTGCCTTCGGTTCTGGTTCTTGAGACGTTTTGAGGATCTGGAGAAGTTGGTGGGAGTGGGAGGCAGGCTGGAGGCACGAAAGTAGCATCTGTACATCGGTTTCATTCGTGAAGAGCAGTTCGTTCGTCCCCTCGTTATGAAGTCTGGTTTCAAGCGCGTGAAGGCGAGTAGCCTCGATTTGGAGAGGATTCGCCAGAAGTTGGTGTTGGTACAGGGCGTCTCGCATCTCCGGGTCGGTAAACTCAACGAAGATGCCGTTCTGGACGGATACCTTGACCACCTGCTGCTTCCAATCGTCGCCTCCAGAGCACGCGATGCGCGATCCGTATTTCTGAACAGCCATCTCCAGCCCAAAGACGATTGCGGCCTCGTTCTGATTGAGCACAGTGACGCGCCGCCCACGGTCGATGACGGACAGCTTTCCATTAAGCGTGTACGAGACATCCCCAGTGGTCCGGTTGATCGTCCATATCCGGGCTGTGGCAATCTGTCCTGCGAGATTCTCTGCCCTCTGTTGAGCAGCGAGCCGCTGTTGCATGAATTCGGACCAGGCTGTCTTCTCCTCATCCGGCGCTGCGGGGCTCAGATGCAGCGCATTGGCTTCGAGTGAGGTGTCCAGACGTCGTTGGTTTCGTTGATCCGCATAGCGCCATCCGCGCAATTGCGCCGCCGCCCGTGCATCGCCTTCGACGGCGCGTTCGGCAACCCATGTGCGCAGGTTTTTCGGAAACTGCGCTTGGCGTGTCTTGAGTGTGGACATTTTGAGCGTTCGTAGCTCGATGACGGACGCGGCTACAGCCTCCGACAGCAATATCTTTTTGGCGGGCCACGGTTGTGCCAATGCGCGGATTTCCTTTTTGCGTCGCCTCAGCCGGGTCAGGATTTGTTGCCGGTCGTCTCTGCCCATCGCAGTAATGCCTTTGCAGACTGCCCTTTGCTGATTTCGGTATTGATTGTATTCAAACAAGAGGGCTTTTCTGTCCTGGAGTCGCTGCTCTGTTCGTTCGTCCCGTAGCGTCTGATTACGAACGGTAATACGCCCGGTAACTGCCGGGGGAGGTTGAAGCGCTGTCGAGGGTTCCCTCCAGAACCCGAGAAGCTGTTCGGTTGCCTTACGATTCTCTCTACCAGCAAAGTTATGACGGAATACATCGGATGCTTTCACGCGGATGGTGTGGTCGATTGCGAGGACTGTGTACCCGCCTGCTTCCCCTTTTTCTAAGCGAAGATGAGATTTCGCAAGAAGTGTCTGGAGGGCTTCCCACGAGGCGCTCTGGCGAGTTAGCAGCGTTCGTACATGCGGAGCAACTTCTCGACGTATGTAGGATTGCAGAGACTCTTCATCGTGATAATGTTCATACTGTGCCGCGGCG
>Ga0182027_10007371_pt1 | contig 16213 bp, 16 predicted proteins | sample 712E1DmetaG_FD_121300 | JGI IMG/M metagenome (GOLD analysis project Ga0182027, IMG submission 121300) | Permafrost microbial communities from Stordalen Mire, Sweden - 712E1D metaG (Illumina Assembly) | ecosystem: Environmental > Terrestrial > Soil > Wetlands > Permafrost | place: Sweden...
ATCTTGCCACGGCGCTCCCAGCGCCGTAAATCGCGCTGCCGCCTGCCGCCCGCACCCGCACGATGTCAGTTGTGCCCGGCGTGAGATTCGGCCATTTCGCGCTTTTTCAAATTGTGAATAAGTGTTTCTGGACAATAAAATCATAATTTGGTAAAAAAATTAACACAAAGCAATTTGCCGTTGACCGTGAAGCAAGGCATGACGGCTTTGTGAAGTGGGTAATATATGGGCGGTTTTTGGGTAAAAAATGGAAAAAATGGGTTGGCAGGGCAAGTCTCATCCAGTCCTTTCAAGATTGAAGTGTATTCCCTGCCGGCCAGAATTCCTGGCGCATTCTGCTTTCCTTCCGTCAGTTCAGAATTAATCCCTATGACAATATGAAAACTCAAACGCAACAACTCTCACCTGTTCTGCTGTTCCTGCGTATGAATCTGACCTTGATGCTGGCCTGCCTTGGCTTCTCGGCCATGTCGGCGGCAGCGCAGACCTGCACCACTCTGCACGCTTTCACCAACAGCCCGGATGGAGCCAATCCGCGTGCCGGTTTGATTTTATCGGGCAATACATTTTATGGAACGACAGTTCTAGGCGGCAGTTCTGGCGTTGGCATGGTGTTTAGAATTAACCCGGACGGCACATGCCTTACAAATCTGCACAGTTTCCCGGTAGTCTCTGGCAGCAAATCTACAAACAAAGAAGGAGCGTATGTGGCTGTCATTTTGGTTTTATCGGGAAACACCTTGTATGGGACGTCGTATTATGGCGGAACTTCAGGTAATGGTACGGTGTTTAGAATCAACACCGATGGCACAAGTTTTACGAACCTGCATAATTTTACGGCAACCTCTAACAATGGTTCTTATGCCTATACCAACAGCGACGGAGCGGGACCGGCAGGTGGTTTGACGATATCGGGCAATACCCTGTATGGGACGACGTCTGATGGCGGCAGTTCAGGTGCCGGCACGGTATTTGGAATCAACACCGACGGCACAGGTTTTACGAACCTGCATAGTTTAATTGCCAGTAGCGACGGATCAGGGTCAGAGGCTGGATTGATTTTATCAGGCAATACCCTGTATGGGACAGCGGGAGGTGGTGGTTTTTGGGGAGTGGGCACAGTGTTTAGAATTAATACCAATGGCACATGTTTTACGAACTTGCATAGCTTCTCTGGCATCTATTCCTTCGGTAATAGCGAAGGATCGGGTCCAGAAGGCAGTTTGGTTTTTTCGGGCAGCACTCTGTATGGGACAACGGTTAGCGGCGGCGGCTCTGGCGTTGGCACGGTGTTTAGAATCAATAATGACGGCACGTGTTTTACGAACCTGTATAACTTTACGGCCCTCAATGGAAATATTAACAGCGACGGAGCAGAGCCGATAGGCGGGTTTACTTTATCGGGCAACACCCTGTATGGGACGGCGTATACTGGCGGCAGTTCTGGCAAAGGCACGATATTCGCCATCAACACCGACGGCACGGGTTTTACGAACCTGCATAGTTTTACGGCAACTTCCGGCACTAAGTCCATCAATAGTGACGGCGCTGTTCCATTTGCCAGTTTGCTTTTTTCAGGCAACAACCTATATGGGATGGCAAGCGCGGGCGGCAGTACGGGCGATGGCGCGTTGTTCAAGTTGTCTTTGCCGGGGCCGCAATTGACCCTAACGGCTTCCCGGACAAACGTTATTTTGGCATGGCCGACTAACGACACCGTCTTTGCTTTGGAGTTTACAACCAATCTTGTCCCGGCGGCTTGGATCACCAATTCGACAGTGCCGGTCGTCAATGGCGGACAGGACGTTGTGACCAATGCCATCGCCGGCACACAGAAATTTTACCGGCTCATCAGCCAGTAAAAAATGATGTTCTCGCGGTAGTTGTATCTCTTCATTCATTTGGCAAACGTGTCTGCTCCCATCGCCGCAACCCGCGCTGCCGGTTTTGGATTGCTTTTCACAAACCTTCAGTCATTAAAAGGAACCCATGCAACCGGTCCATCTTTTCAATCTCACGGTGCCCGCGGAGGTAATGGATGAAAACCGCCACGCGAACAACGTCGCTTATGTGCAATGGATGCAGGAGGCGGCCACCCAGCACTCCGCCGTCTGTGGTGGCACCCGGCTGACCCAGTCCCTTGGCGCAACCTGGGTCATCCGGACGCACCGGATTGAATATCTCAGCCCGGCGTTTGCCGGTGATGCCATCACCGTGGAAACCTGGGTGGCTAACTTCCGCAAGGTGCGGTCACTGCGCCGATACAAGTTCATTCGTGCCGCCGATCAAACCATCCTGGCCGAGGCGGAAACCGACTGGGTGTTTGTGGATGCCGCCACCGGGCGTCCACAGGCAATTCCCGATGAAATCCGGAAGGTTTTTGGAGTCCCCGCCGGAGAAGCTGCAGAAGCCCGCGAATGATACGACTGGTAGCTATGCAAAATAAATGGCGGATGATGTTCGTGGTCGCTTTCTCAATCGACTGTTTCGTAGGTTTCGGTTTTCTGCCGAACGGCGAGCTAATTTATTTGGTCCTTCTTGGTACGACCCTGATAATTTCCTTGGCAGCCGGGACGCGCCATCTTTCCTTGCCCGCCCGCATCTTTATCACCACACAGATTTTCTGTTGGAATTTTATGCTGTGCTTGCTCGGACGCACGGTCGAGCCGGGCATAACAAGGGGCAATACAAGCATGGTATTGCTGTATTTCGGGATTTACGGGTTTGTTCCCGGCTTGTGCCTGCTGCGGCTGTGGCGTTTGAAACTCGGCGCGATTTTTCTTGGTTCGCTCCTGCCGGTTGGATTCGCGCTGGCTTTGCTCGTGGCCGGAATCGAGGAACGTGTATTTATAATCAAATACCGCGACACGGGGATTGGTCCCACACCGCGCTGGACGGTTGGAACGCATTGGCTGGCGTATGATCGCGACACGGGCCGGCTCTACGGGTCGGACCGAGTAAGATTTGACGCTGACAAATCTTCGGCGCACACTCATCGGCCATGCCGATTTCATGGAACGAAATCCGCCACAACGCCATCAAGTTCTCCGGGGAATGGAAGGGCGCGAAGAGCGAGAGTGCCGAAAAACAGACCTTCTGGAACGAATTCTTTCAGGTCTTCGGCATCAAACGCCGAGTCGTCGCCAGCTTTGAGGAACCGGCCAAACGTATTTCGGGAACTTACGGCTTTATTGACCTTCTCTGGCGCGGTGTGCTGCTCGTGGAGCACAAAAGTTTTGGCGAAGACCTCGGCAAGGCAAAGGCACAGGCATTTAATTACATCCAGGACCTCGCCAACGAAGGCCGTCACGCCGAAATCCCGCGCTACATCATCGTGTCCGATTTTGCGCGCGTCGCGCTGCACGACCTTGAGCCGGAGGAACAGCGCGACCTGCCGCTCTTCGACAAACGCCGCGGCACGACCATTGAATTTCCGCTCGCCGATTTTCACAAATACATCCACGCCTTCGCCTTCATTCCCGGCTACAAGCAGCACACCTATAAGGAAGAAGACCCGATCAACATCGAAGCCGCTGAAATTCTCGGCAACCTTCACGACGCGCTTGGAGCCGGCGGTTACACCGGTCACGACCTCGAACGCTTTCTCGTCCGCATCCTCTTTTGCCTCTTCGCCGAGGATACCGGTATTTTTGAGCGCGAATCGTTTCATCTTTTCCTCGAAAACCGCACCACTGCCGACGGCTCGGATTTGGGACAATGCCTTGCGCTACTTTTTGAAGTGCTCAACACACCACCGGAGAAGCGCCAGAAAAATCTCGACGAAACTCTGGCAGCATTTCCTTACGTCAACGGCGATTTGTTCAACGAGCACCTCGGCTTTGCAGCGTTCAACCGCGACATGCGCAATGCGCTGCTCGGCTGCTGCGAGAAAGACTGGTCGCGCATCTCACCCGCCATCTTCGGTTCGCTTTTTCAGACCATCATGCCAGCGAGGGATCGGCGACAGGGTGGCGGGCACTACACCAGCGAACGCGACATTCTCAAGGTTGCCCGCTCGCTGTTCCTTGATGAATTGCGTGCCGAACTTGAAACCCGCAAAAAGGATAAGTCCACCGGGCGCAAAGCGCGGTTGGAGGAATTCCACAAAAAGATTTGCGGCCTGCGTTTTCTCGACCCCGCCTGCGGCTGCGGCAATTTTCTTGTCATCACCTACCGCGAACTCCGCCAGCTTGAACTCGAAACACTAGAAGAATTGCTGACCGTTGAATCCAAAGGTGAACGCCGGTTGCAGCGCGAACTTACGCTGGATGAAGTGAACCGCCTCTCGCAAGTGGACGTGGACCAATTTTACGGCATCGAAATTCTGGAGTGGCCCGCGCGCATTGCCGAAGTCGCACTCTGGCTCGTGGATCATCAGATGAACCAGAAAATCTCCGCCGCCTTCGGCCAGCTTTACCAGCGCCTGCCACTCAAGAAATCACCGCACATACATTGCGCCAATGCACTCCGGCTGGACTGGAGGAAAGTTCTTCCGGTCGAACAATGCAGCTACGTTCTCGGCAACCCGCCATTCGTGGGAAAGCATTTAATGAATGGCGCTCAAGGCGAGGACATGGAATTAGTTTGGGGCGAAACAGAAAGTGCAGGTGTTCTTGATTATGTAACCGCTTGGTATCGCGTCGCTGCCGAATATATTCAAGGCACTCGCGTCGTTGTTGGCTTTGTTTCGACGAATTCAATTAGTCAGGGTGAACAAGTTGGCACGCTTTGGATGCCACTCTTCCAAAGATTCCATCTCAAGATTCATTTTGGACACCGTACGTTTGCATGGGAAAGCGAAGCCCGTGGCAAAGCACACGTCCATGTAGTTATCATCGGCTTTGCTGTATTCGATTCTACAAACAAGCGGATTTATGATTACGAATCCGATAAAGCTACTGTCGTAACTGCCAAGAATATCAGTCCATACTTGGTTGAAGGTTCAGACATGGCGGTTATCTCTCGCAGCGAGCCCCTGTGTGATGTGCCGGATTGTCAATACGGAAGCAAACCGACGGACGGCGGACATCTCATCGTTGAGGAAGAAGACCGGCAGAAGTTTTTAGCCGAGAATCCGGCCGCCAAGAAATATCTGCGTCCGTTGCTTTGCACCGAAGAATACCTCTACTCAATTCCGCGTTGGTGTTTATGGCTCACGGACGCATCAGCGGCGGACATACGCGATATTTCCGGAATCAAACAACGCGTTGAAGCTGTTCGAGATTTTCGGCTCGCGAGTAAAAAACAGCCAACGAGGGAGAAAGCTACCACGCCAACGCTGTTCGCTGAAATTCGTCAGCCCAAAACTCGTTTCATGGTTATTCCCCAGCACACTTCAGAAACCCGGAAGTATGTTCCGTTTGGATATTTTGAGCCGAACAATATCGTTCACAATAGTTGCTCGGCGATTCCCGATGCCACTATGTTTCATTTCGGCGTCTTGTCATCCACAATTCACATGGCTTGGGTGAAAATAGTTTGTGGGCGCATCAAATCAGATTACCGCTACTCGACAAGATTGGTTTACAACAATTTTCCGTGGCCGAGTCCGACGCCGGAGCAGCGGGAGCGCGTGGAGGAAAAAGCGCGGGCGGTGCTGGCCGCGCGCGAACCGCATTTGCCGCCGCGCGGTCTCGGCACGCTCGCCGACCTTTACGACCCGCTCTCCATGCCGCCCGCCCTGGCCAAAGCCCACGCCGAACTGGATCGCGCCGTGGAGAAATGTTACCGCCCCGAACCCTTCGACTCCGACCGCCAGCGTGTGGAATATCTTTTCGCCCTCTACGAAAAACTTACCGCGCCCCTGCTGCCTATCACGCCCAAATCCAAAAGCCGCCGGTCACAGACCGCCGCTAGAGCCTCACAGTCGCGCCGCACGCGCCAGCGCACGCCCGCGTTGCCGGGACAAAATCTTCCGACCAGCACATGAATTACGAATCCGCCAAAAAGTTTGCGCTGGTCTATGACCTTTACGCCCTCACCCCCGCCGAAATCAAAATCGTGGAAACAATCAACTAGGGACATACTATGGCAGACTTCGTATTTGATTTATATCGTTTGAACGTGTTAGACGACGAAACATTATTGGATTTCATGGGCAAGCCGATTCGAAGCGATAAAGAAATCCGAGAAGTTCTTCAGGTGGCCGCTCATGCCGATTTCGATGTAACCAGGGAGAATCCCACTTCGAGGCATAAGTGGAGTGTTCGAGATTACGTCGAGTTTGAGATCGAAGGCGAAGCGCTTGGCGACCACGTCGGTTTGACACTCGCCCGGTCAATTCTTGAAAAGGAAGGACGCATTGTCACGGATGAGGGCATCGAGTTGGGAATGTCGGAAGCTGAACCACCCCTCGCTTCCACCATTCAGCTCTTGTTTAATCTCAGACGGCATCTGGTCGCCGTGGAATACAATAGTGCGCTTATGGTTTCCGACACATGGCTCGATGTATTGCATGAAGTATTTGCAAGCGCTTCGACAAAACTTGAATTTCGTTCAGCGGTGAAGCTCATGCCGAAACCCAACAAGGAAGAAATTCTTGATGCCTTCAGGTCATTCCGTCGTTTGACTCGCCTACGTGTTCAGCTTTTGTTGCCAAATCCCGAATTATCTCGATATACGCGAAAACTTTTTGAGGAACTTCGCGACGGAAGTATACGGGAATATCTTGCGGACATGCGCAACCCTCAAGGGTTAAGTCAAGACGAAGAAAGATTGCCATATGCGTCTGCGGCTATGGCGGCAGCAGGATACAAAGAAGGTGATGTCGTGCTTGAAGGTGTGCGGCCGGGTTCGAACCAGAAGCAGATTGTGCGAACTGGCGAAAAACCGATCAGGGGCAAAGTAGCAGATTTGAAGGAGTTCATCCGCGGCATGGGGTCAGTAGCGCGGACAAAGGAAACGCAAACGGCAGTCAAAGCCATTTTACAAGAAATTGATCGGATTGCAGAACCGCCTGATTCCAAAAGCAAGTGAAGCAGCATCGAAAAATCGTCATTTGGGGTTACATCGTCGAATTTGTGCTCGCAGGTTTGGTGCAGATCGCGGCAATTTTGATTTGGGACGCGGATAAAGTTACCAACTTCGTCAGCGAAACCGCGGGTGCGTGGGCCGCCTTTGCCGGTGTGCTCTTGGCTGCGGCACTAGCCATTTGGATAGTCCTATTTCAAGTGGCAACAACACCGTTCGGCGAGTGGCTGATGTGGCGTAAAGCGATGCATGTTTATTCGCGCGCATTCGCCTATGATGTCATCATTTATGCTACAGGCACGGTGCTGCTGATAATTTGTATGAGCATTAAGTCGTCTCAGATGTTGGCGCACGCCGCCCTGTTCGTATTGCTTCTCGGCACTGTGAACCTGGTTACAATGGTGAAAACCACAAAGGAACTTTTGGATCTACAGGCCGAGTTCCGACGGCAACAGAAAGAATTCGAGCGCAGTAATCCCAATCCACTAAAGGAACCAGAGAAGCGGTGACCGTATGACAAAATTCTGGTCTTCACTCGAAAAGCTCACTGATGAGGGATTGAAATTAGCTTGGTTTGGGATTGCCATTTCATGTCTAGGGCAAGTTCTGGCAAATGCAAAATGGCTTTCATGGTTTGGGATTGGGGCGACCGTGATTGCGCTTGTTCTCCGTCATCGCACCGAACATCTCAAACATCTTCAAGCGATGCCGCGCACGCTCACCGAATTGCAGACAACACAAATCCTCAATGGCTTAAAGGATGTTCCCAAGCAGGCATTGACCGTAGGATTCTTCGGACAGGACGTCGAGGCCGAACAATTTGCTGGCCAGATCAAACAAGTTCTTGAAAAGTCAGGGTTTCCAGTCGTGAGGCTCGAAGGCTTCATGGTGTTCAAATTGCACTATGGGCTGACAATTACCGCATTCAATTCAGATTCACAAAATCCGGCGGCAATCGGTATTCAAAAAGTTTTTCGATCCGTAGGGCTGGAAATAGAATTCGAGTCAAATCTGAACCGTATGGATCCACCAATCTCTCTGAATGTTCACGGCAAACCACCAAATCCAGGAAACCCAGCCCTTGGACAGCCGTTGTCGCACCCGATGAAATAAAATTGAGCGAATGAAACAAAATATTTACGAGCCAGTCCGGGAATTTGAACGTCAGACCAGTTATTGTCCGCTGTATCTGGCCTGGCGCATCCTCGACGAAGCACGCGATTTTTTCGCACCCCAACAGACTGACAGGAGATAAACATAAATGAGTGAAATTATTTCAGTGGTCGTCGGCGGAGCGCTCGCGATTGCAGGTGGTGTGATTGCCACCACGCTGGAGCACCGGAGAGAGCGCAAAGCACTTGCCTATGCACTTGCAGGCGAGATCAAGGCGATCGTGGACATTGTTGAGCGGAGAAAGTACCACGAGTTTATCAACCAAATGATCGAGGTCATCGAAAAGACTCGGCAGCCAGACTTTATTCGGATTCGGATCGAACAGAACTATTTTGTGGTTTATGAAGCGAACGCGATGAAAGTGGGCTTGCTTCCACGCGACGCGGCGCACGATGTAGCGCGCTTCTACACCTACGCGAAATCCATTATTGAGGATGTGACCGACGATAGATTTTCGCCACAAACAGATGTAGAGGCTTTACAGCGGCTGAAGGGCTTGCAGGATTTAATTGGCCGGCTCGTGTCACTTGGAAACAAAGTAGCTCAAGAATTGGAAAAGATATGATTCGGCTTGGACAGCCTTTGTCCGGGCGCAACAATACAATGCAGGGATGAATGCGGCGCGCTATTTCCAACGGCGGGAGGATTATCAGCCACCCCAAACACCCCGCGACAGTCCATTTCGCCAGTTCACGGTGCGGTGTCTCAAGTGCGGCTCGTACCGTTTGCGGTTGGAAGCACAGTTTGATGATGCAGCCGGTGAAATGGCCGTTCTGCTCGTCTGCAACCGCTGTCCGCAACGGGAAATCCTACCCATCCGATGAGGACATGGATTGTTATCGCGTCTCCAAACTAGTAAACAACGCCCGGAACGATTCGCCAGATTGCATTAAACCAGCATGAATAAAGAAGTTCTTTCGCCCAACGACTGGGATTTTGACAACGTGCCAGACAATGAACTGGTCGCCTGTTGTTATTGGGAATACGCGCGAGAATCAGCCTTTATCCGAAACGTCCGTCAGCAATGTCTGCAAAACTGGCAGGCGGGTGGTTGGTGGGACCAGCAACTCCATGCCGACTTGCAGAAGGTGCAAAGCGTCGGCTACCCGTCAGATGTCATCTTGCGAGGCGTTTTTTTTGCACCAGATGACCCGCATCGAATTGACAAACCAGATGCAACCCCAGTCACCAATAATTTTCCGCAACCTTGGCAAGTACTGACTGCGAATGAACGGACTTTCCGCTCCCGTATCCGTAGTGACCGTACCGCAATTCCGCTCTTGCCATTTGAGCGCGCCCACTGGACAGAAGCGCGCGAAGTTGCCAAATGGGCTGAATCACGGGCGAAAGAGATTTTCTCAACTTTTGATGAAGTGCGTCGTACAAATCCGGAGGAGAGCGAAGTGACGCTTATCGAGCAGGGTAAATTGCAACCGTTTCCAGGCATCCAGCCATCGCTCTTCTGGGAAAGTGGCAAAGAATTTACTGTGGTTGCAATAAACTGGGGATCGTTCACCAACGATGAAATCGTGAATTATTTTCGGCGGTGGGTGAAGGCGAATCGTCCGCCGCAATATCCCGTTCCCAGCCGCAAGGGGCACAAGCCGGGCGACTGGCGTGCGAATCTCATGCGATTGGCCGTGATGCGGTTGCTGGCCCGATTTACGCCGTTGGAAATCGTTGACCCCAGACGAAACGGATTCCCAGCCTTTTGGGAAACAAAGCAATTTGTCGGACGCAAATGGAGTGACGTGACCAAGTGGCATGATGCCCGGCGCGAGGCTGGGAAACTTTTTCGGATGCTTTTCCCCTTTTTACCGCCAAACGAAAAGCCGCTTTCCTGGGAAAGAAAAACACCCGGCAAATAGCGCGGCATTTTCCAGCTACCCGGCAAATGCCACGGTGTTTGCCAGTCTTACGCTGATTTTCTGGCCGTGATTTAATTCACGGCAAGATGACTGCAGTTCAATCATCGTCCATCCGCGCGGTGGGCTACGACGGAAATAATTTGTACGTCCAGTTCCACACCAGCGCCACCATCTACACACATCCCGGTGTGCCCTATTCCGTCTATGTGGCATTCATGAACGCCGCGTCCATGGGCGCATTTTACAACGTGTTTATTCGTGGAAAGTATCGGTGAATGCTCCCAATTCCAATTTGGCCGAGACCAAATCGCTACTGCTTAATATGGTGGCGGAAGCGGCTGATTTGAAGCGCGCCGCGGGCGGGTCCATCACCGATGCCGTGGCGGACTGGCTGGCCCCGCAATACCTGCTGGCGGCAAAGGAAAAATTGTCCGGGGCGGAAGGTGCCCGGCGCTGGGAGATTTTGCGCGCGTTCGTGCAGGACTGGGCCATGTTGCGGCGTGGGGAACATTCGGCAGCCCGGCTGCAACTGGACCGCGAGGAACTCGACTGGCAACGCGCGAACAGTCAGTCGCAAAAAGAGAAGGAATTCCGGGAATGGATCAAACGACCGGAAATTCGCAAAGAGTTTTTTCCTGACCTCACCCGCGGTATCAGCAAGGAAACTATAGAAAAGATTGAGAGGGAATTACGCCTGTTATGAACCGATTTCAAAAAAAGCTGAATTTGAATGTTCGCAATCCCACCTATGGTCAGGCGTTTGCACACCTGGACGCAGCCTTGGCGAAAAATACCCGTTCGAACGACATTGAAAAAATTAACCGGTTGCGCCGGGCTGTTTTTGGCGAACTTCCCGAGGATAATCCCAGCGGCGTGAACGAATTACAAAAGAGTGAAGCCAGTCCGCCCGTGTGCGGCCTATGAAATCATGAAAATGACCCGCAACGGAAAAATTGCGCGTTCGATAGTCCGCAACCCTGCCTATCATGAGGCGTTTCAGCGGCTGGATGAAACGTTGGAGCAAAATTCGGGCTTTTCCAATGCCGAAAAAATCCGGTTGATGCGCCAAGCCATGTTTGCCGACGTGGATGAACTCGAAAAATCCGGCCGGATCAAATTCCCGAAATGACCACATGACCCGTAACGGAAAAATTGCCCGCTTGGCGCGCACGATTCGCGATGAATTGTGCCGCCGGTTACAAGACGGCGAACCGGGCGTCCGGCTGGTGGCCTGGCTCAACGGCTTGCCGGACACCCAGCGAGTGTTGGCCACCGACTTCGGCGGACGTCCCATCAGTGAACAAAATCTGTCTGAATGGAAAGCCGGCGGCTACCGCGACTGGCTCGCGCGGCAGGAAACGCTGTCACAGGCGCGCGAACTGGCGGCGGATGCCAGGGAATTGACGGCGGCGTCCGATGGCAAGTTGACAGATCATCTGGCCACCGTGCTGGCCGCCCGCTACGCCGCCGCGCTGGCGGGCTGGGATGGTGAAGTAACCGAGGAATTTCGCCGCAAGCTGCGCCTGTTGCGCAGTTTGTGCCAGGACATCGTCGAATTGCGCCGGGGCGACCACAGTGGCGCCCGCCTGAATCTGGAGCAGGAACGGCTGGAACGCGAACAGGAAAAAACAGAAGAAGAAGTGGTGGAACATTTCAAGCGCTGGGCAAAAAACCCGCAGGTGCGTGATTGGCTTCTCAAGGACTGGATTAGTCCGGAAGAGCGCGAACGCCGGTTGCGTGAAATCTTCGGACGACCGCCGAAACCGTCGGACGCAGCGCCAACTGACGGGCCAGAGTCGAATCCGGTCAAACCGGATCAAACTGAATCAAACCAAATCAAACCAAATGAAAACACCGAAAGCTAGCGACCGGTGCAATGTCACCCATATTACTATTAGCTTGCCGCTGCTCCAAACTGGTAAACAACGCCCGAAGCGATTCACCAGACTTCACAAACCAACTTAAGGATTTACTTTAGCTATGTTGGCAAACCCGGACTGGTTGGACGAGGCGACTAAAACCATTGGGCAATACTGGAAGCGGAAGAATGCCCGTTGCAATGGACTGAGCACCGAACAACCAGCGGATGTAGTCGTCGTGGTTCGTTAAAATTAGTTTGCATCGTAAATCGATTTGCTGTACAAGATTTTGCCAGTGAAACCTCCGCAGGCTTTGAAAATGGCTTGCCTGCTATGTGCGGCAATGCTGCCCACCGTAGTGCAAGGCCAGTTCCTTTATACGATTAATAACAACACGATCACGATCACAGGCTATAACGGTTCCGGCGGTGCGGTGACCATCCCCAGCACAATCGATGGCCTGCCGGTCACGAGCATCGGAAGGCGCGCGTTCTTAGGGGTTAGCAGCTTAACCAGCATCACCATCCCCGACAGCGTCACCGGCATCGGGTTTGAAGCATTATATGCCTGCGGCAGCCTGACCAACGTCATGATTGGCAACGGTGTCACCAGTATTGCGAACGATGTATTCGATGGCTGCTACAACATGATGGCATTCACGGTGAATGCACTCAATCCCGCCTATAGTAGTATGGATGGGGTCTTGTTCAATAAGGGCCAGACCACACTCATCCAATGTCCTTCGGGAAAAAATGGAAGTTATACAGTCCCCGGCAGCGTCACCAGCATCGGGGCCTTTGCATTCTCTGACTGTTTCAGCCTGTACAGCGTCACGATCCCCAACAGCGTCACCAGCATTGGAAGCGCCGCGTTCACCTATAGTAGCCTGACCAACGTCACAATCCCCGTGAGCGTCACCAGCATCGGGTGGGAAGCGTTCTGTGGCTGCACCGGCCTGAGAAGCATCACGATCGACAACAACCCCACCAGTATGGGGACCTATATGTTCTATAACTGCGGCAGCCTGACCAATGTCATAATTGGCAAAAGCGTCACCAATATCGGGGTCTATGATTTCGGTGGCACGAGCCTGACAGCCTTTACGGTTGATGTACTCAATCCCGTTTATAGCAGCGTGGATGGGGTCTTGTTCAATAAGAGCCAGACCATACTCATCCAATGTCCGTGGGGTAAAAATGGAAGTTATATAGTCCCTAACAGCGTCGTCAACATTGGGGACTTTGCGTTCTCTGACTGCGGCAGCCTGACCAACATCGTAATCCCCGACAACGTCACCCGCATCGGGGTCTCTGCGTTCGATACCTGTACCAGATTGGCCAGCGTCATAATCGGCAACGGCGTCACCAGCATTGGAGACGATGCGTTCTCTGACTGCGGCAGCCTGATCAACATCGTAATCCCCGACAATGTCACCGGCATCGGGGTCTCTGCGTTCGATACCTGTACCAGCTTAGCCAGCGTCATAATCGGCAACGGCGTCACCAGCATTGGAGACGATGCGTTCTATAACTGCACCAGCCTGACCAACATCGTAATCCCCGACAACGTCACCGGCATCGGGGTCTCTGCATTCGATACCTGTACCAGATTGGCCAGCGTCATAATCGGCAACGGCGTCACCAGAATCGGGGATTATATATTCAACAACTGCACGAGCTTGACCAACGTCATGTTCGGCAACAACGTTACCAGCATCGCAATTGATTCGTTCAATAACTGCGTCAACCTGATGGCATTCACGGTGGGTGCGCTCAATCCTGTCTATAGCAGTGTGGATGGGGTCTTGTTCAATAAGAGCCAGACCACACTCATCCAATGTCCGTGGGGTAAAAATGGAAGTTATACAGTCCCTAACAGCGTCGTCAACATTGGGGACTATGCGTTCTCTGACTGCGGCAGCCTGACCAACATCGTAATCCGCGACAATGTCACCGGCATCGGGGTCTCTGCGTTCGATACCTGTACCAGCTTGGCCAGCGTCATAATCGGCAACGGCGTCACCAGCATTGGAGACGATGCGTTCTATAACTGCACCAGCCTGATGGCATTCACGGTGGGTGCGCTCAATCCCGACTATAGCAGTGTGAATGGGGTTTTGTTGAATAAGAGCCAGACCACGCTTATTCAATGTCCTGAGGGCAAGGCTGGAGTTTACTCAGTACCCGAGAGCGTCGCCAACATTGGGGACTATGCGTTCTCTGGCTGCGCTGACCTGACCAACGTCGTGATCCCCGACAACGTTACCGGCATCGGGGTCTATGCGTTCAATGCCTGTACTAGCTTGTCCAGCATCATAATCGGCAACAGCGTTACCTACATTGGGGATTATGCATTCTTAGGATGTGGCAACTTGATGGGAGTCTATTTCAGAGGTAATGCCCCTGACATTGGTTCGGACGTCTTCGGTGTTCCAGACAGCTCCTTTGATGGCAATGCAATCGTCTATTACCTGCCAGGAACCACGGGCTGGAGTGACTTCGCCACGAATGCCGGCATTCCAGTCGCGCTATGGCTGCCACAAGTTCAGCTTGGCGACGGCAACTTCGGTGTGCAGTCGAACGGATTTGGCTTCAACATCAACTGGACCAGCGGTCAACTGATGGTGGTTGAAGCCAGTACGGACTTGGCCAATCCCATCTGGTCTCCGGTAGCAACCAACACTTCCACCGGCGACTCGTGTTATTTCAGCGATCCGCAGTGGACGAATTATCCCGCCCGTTTCTATCGCATCTGCTCGCCGTAAAAATGAACTCGACACGCCAACCATAGCACGCGTGATGCCAATGGAAATTGAATGCTGGAACGGGTGAGGCTTCCCAAGCCCGCCACGAGATGGTTGCCCCAAGTGTTGTTGTTCGCTTCGCGAATTGTGGTCTCGGTTGCGAACGCTTCTCAAATCGAAGCAAAGCTCGCCTGCATCAGACTAAACAGCCAACTCCGAAAGCATTCGCGAGCGGGCCGCCTTGCCCGCCTTCCCGCGCCTGCGGGACTGTCCCGGTTAACCAAGGGTGTTGTAGAAGGCTTTTTCACTCTCAACGCCCGGATCGCTTTCGGTCATGGCTGCGACCGTCCCAACTATGTCGCGCCGGTTTATTCCCGAAGTGTGCCGCAAGGTCAACCGTATTCCCCTCACTCGCCGCAAAGTTCGACCACCTGCGTCAGATTAAAAGGAGTCACCCATTAGCAGTTATGTTTTCCACACGCCTGCAATCTTTGTCCCGCAGAAATTGCATTTGCCGTCGGTGAGGTTCATGCGGGTGACGGCGAAGATGTCGCGCTCGATGACGGCTTTTTTGCAGTTGGGACACCAGGTCGTCTCCACCCCTTCCAGGCCGGGCACGTTGCCGATGTAAACGTAGTGCAGGCCCTCGGCGCGGGCGAAATCGCGCGCTTTCACGAGCGTCTCAACAGGCGTGGGCGCCAGATGCGTGAGCTTGTGCTCCGGATGGAACCGCGAGAAGTGCAGCGGCCGGTCCGGCCCCAGTTCCTTCGCAATCCAGGCGCACATGCGGCGGATGGTGTCCAGATTGTCGGTGTAGGTCGGGACGACGAGGTTGATGATCTCAAACCATACACCCATTTCCTTGAGCGTTTTGAGCGTGTTGAGAATGGGCTGGAGCTTGCCGGAGTTAAGCTTCCGGTAGGTGTCCTCGTCGAAACCCTTCAGGTCCACGTGCGCGGCGTCCACGAATTGATACAGGTCGCGCGCGGCCCGGTCTTCGATCGAGCCGCAACTCACGACGATGTTTTTAAGCTTCCGCTCGCGCGCGACTTTGCACGTGTCCTGCGTGTATTCGTAGAACGCCGTCGGCTCGGAGTAGGTGTAGGAAATGGACGGGCAACCGAGCGCCTCGGTCACCGCCACGACGTCTTCGGGGAACAGGCTGAGCCGCGACATTTGTTCGAGCGAAAGGCTCGCCGGCAGCGGCGGGCGCAGGCGTAATTCCTCGCCGTGCGGGTCCTTGGTTTCTTCCGGTTTCTTCTGCGAAATCTCCCAGTTCTGGCAATTGAGGCAGCGGAAGACGCAGCCGGACGTGGCGAGCGAAAATGTCTGGGTACCGGGCAGGAAATGAAACAGCGGTTTTTTCTCAACCGGGTCAACGTGGAACGTGCAGGGATTGCCGTAAACCAGCGTGTAAAGCGTGCCGTCGCGGTTGACTTTGTTGCGGCAATGGCTGCGGTCGCCGGGTTCAAGGATGCAGTTGTTCGGGCAGACCTTGCACTGGACGTTGCGGCCGAGCTTGAGGTAATGGCGGCCTTCCTTCACCCAGCCGCGCTTTTGCCACAGCTCCCAAAGCTCGCCCGACGGCGCGTCGCCTTTGA
>Ga0182027_10007372_pt1 | contig 16212 bp, 10 predicted proteins | sample 712E1DmetaG_FD_121300 | JGI IMG/M metagenome (GOLD analysis project Ga0182027, IMG submission 121300) | Permafrost microbial communities from Stordalen Mire, Sweden - 712E1D metaG (Illumina Assembly) | ecosystem: Environmental > Terrestrial > Soil > Wetlands > Permafrost | place: Sweden...
GCATGATTTTCCAGCGGTCGGACGGTGAATGATACAAAATGCCGCCGCCCACGCTGTTGAGCCAGTTACCGGACTGTGACTCGCCAGGCAGATAATCCACGAACGCGCTGGACGCGTTCGCGTCAATGTTCCAGCGTTTTTCCCCGTCGAGCGGCAAAAGGTAATTCGCATTGAGCAGCACAAATTGTCGCGCGCTGATTTCCTGAAAATAGTAGCCGGGCAGCGACAGCGGAAATTCCGCGATGAGCGGTAGAAATCCGCCGAGCCGATACGCGCTGAAACGGTCGGCGTCCACACTGGTGCCGGCGGTCAAACGCGCATAAAAACTTTGCTGACTTTTGGGTAGCGTGTACGCCAGCGCCGCTTCTGTCCAAAACAGATGCGATTGTTCGTTCAGTTCACGGTCGTCGTTTAAACCGTACGTGCCGGAATGGGTGCGAAAATGACCCTCATACCAAACGGACAGCTCCATCGCGAGTGGCGGAAACAACGTCGGCTCGACGCCGCCCCAGCGCAAACCGGTGCGGACGCTGAAATCGGCATGGTCGTTGGGTAATTGAAAATTGGCCGCAGTGTCGTTGTTGCGGTTGTAAAAGGAATAATGTGCCGTGCCGCGCAAAACAAAGTTCAGCGGAATTTCGTCGCCGGGATTGAACAAATGATAAACGCTCGCGGAAATTTCCCCGCCATTGCCGTCAAACGATTCGCTGCGGTAGCACATGCCGCCGCGAATTTCGTTGTAGCTGTCCGAAAAACCTCCACCAGCCAGGCCAATCGCAAAGTCCGTGTTCGGACCAAGGCCGTGAACAAAGCCAAGCTCGGAATCGAGATACACCGGCGCGACTGCCAGCCGCAATGTAAGATTGGTGCGCAGAAAATCCGGTTGGTTGTGATAATAAAAGGCATAGCCGGCGAATGGCGCGTGGCCTTCGAGCGCTTGATCATAGCCAAACTGGACCAAGTCGCGCCGGACGGGATCAATTTGCGCGCTGGCGAGCATCGGAATGAAAAACGACAGCCCCAAAAGCATGCATCCGGTTTTCTTCACGCCGCTTTCGTAACGTAAAAGCACGCTGCCAGCAAGCGGATTTGACCACTCCTCGCTCGACACGCGCAAATTTTTCCGGCTTACTCTTTCATGACACTTGGCACATGACACATGACACATTAATCAAAGCGAAAGGTTTGGGATTCTCCGACCGGCAGATCGCTCATTTGACCGGCCAGACCGAGGATGAAGTCCGCGCGCTACGGAAAAAACTCGGCCTTGTGCCCAGCTACCGCCTCGTGGACACCTGCGCCGCGGAGTTCGAAGCTTACACGCCTTACTACTACTCGACCTACGATCGTGGCGATGACGAAGTCAAAAAGACGCCGAAGAAAAAGGTGATGATTCTCGGCGGCGGACCGAATCGCATCGGACAGGGAATTGAATTTGATTACTGCTGCGTTCACGCCGCGTTCGCGCTCAAGGAGGACGGTTTTGAGACCATCATGGTCAACTCGAATCCCGAAACCGTTTCGACAGACTATGACACAAGCGACCAGCTTTTCTTTGAGCCGCTCACGCTTGAAGATGTGCTGCACATTTACGAACGGGAGCAATGTTGGGGCGCCATCGCGCAATTTGGCGGGCAAACCCCGCTGAACCTCGCGCTCGGTTTGCAAAAGAACGGCGTCAATATCATCGGCACCTCGCCGCAGAACATCGAAATCGCCGAAGACCGCAAATTCTTCGCCGCAATGCTCGACAAGCTGAAAATTCCGCAGCCGCCCAACGGCATTGCCACGAACGAAACGGAGGCGGTCAAAGTCGCCCAAAAGCTCGGCTACCCAATTTTGGTCCGGCCGAGCTTTGTGCTCGGTGGGCGCGCGATGCAAATTGTCTATTCCGACGCCGACCTCCAGCATTACATGCGTTTTGCAGTCGAGGCATCGCCGAAACGCCCCGTCCTCGTGGACCAGTTTTTGGAGGATGCAACCGAAGTGGACGTGGATTGCATCGCCGACGTCGGCCAATTCAAAAAATCCGGCGAAGGCACCATCGTCATCGGCGGGATATTGGAGCACATCGAATTCGCCGGCATCCATTCCGGCGACGCTGCGATGGTTTTGCCGCCGCACACACTTTCCAAAAAAGTCATCGAGACGATTCGCGATTACACCCACGCGATGGCGCGTGAATTGGAAGTCATCGGCCTGATGAACGTCCAATACGCTGTGAAAGACGAAAAGGTTTTTGTGCTCGAAGTGAACCCGCGCGCTTCGCGAACCGTGCCATTCGTGAGCAAGGCCATTGGCGTGCCGCTGGCCAAACTCGCAGCGAAAGTCATGGCCGGAAAAACACTGAAAGAACTCGGGTTTACCAAGGAAATCAAACCGAAGTATTGGGCGGTGAAGGAATCCGTCTTCCCATTCAACCGTTTTCATGGGCAGGACATTTTGCTCTCGCCGGAAATGCGTTCCACCGGCGAAGTCATGGGTCTGGATGCCGATCTGGGCGTCGCTTACGCCAAATCGCAAATGGCGGCGGGCGCGGCATTGCCGTTGAGTGGAAAAGTTTTTATCAGCGTGAGTGACGCGCACAAAAAACACGTTGCGGCGGTGGCGAAACAATTTGCTGACTTGGGATTCGAGCTTGTGGCGACGGTCGGCACGGCTGCCGTGCTGGAAAAGGCAGGCTTGAAAGTCGAACGCATCGTCAAATTATTGGAAGGCCGGCCGAATGTGATTGATTTGCTCAAGAACAAGGAAATCCAACTCGTCATCAACACACCGAGCGGCGCGGTACCGCGTGAGGATGAAGTCAAAATCCGCACGACGGCGATTTACACCGGCACGCCCATCATGACGACGTTAAGCGGCGCAAAGGCCGCCGCGCGCGGCATCGCCGCAATCAAAAAGTCAGGCTACAGCGTGAAGACGTTGCAGGAGTATCATTAAGCTTCACCGCTCGCCCGTTTCAATTTCGCCCCTTCGATATTCTGGCAGGGCGGCGGAGTGCCGCAGCTTTACCTAATCGTAGGAGACGACGTAAGGAGTCTCTGATTTTTTAGAATGAGTCTCGTGACCTCGACTCCTACATTAAATTAGGCTGCGCAACACGTGATAGCGGTGTGTCCACGGATCAATCCGGCACACGGCGCGATAATCGCAGTACTTGCACGGTGTCTCGCTACCTTTGCGATACGGGTCAACGGATGCCTTGCCGGAAAAAATCGCGCGGCCCATCTCGCGCAACTGCACTTCGACGCGGTCGAGCAACGCTTCAAATTCCGCGTGCGGCAACGCCTCGGCCGACCCTTTGCGCAACGAGCCGTCCTGATTCAGCCGGTAACTGAATTGATCCGCGACCCCGGCACTGTCGAGTTTGGGTAACGCACTTGCGTCGAACCGGCCGGTATGCCGATAAGCCCGTTTAGGAGCGTCCCCGGCTTCCGCCAATACCTCGGCGCGCGTGCCGCCGCTTTCGTATTGGCCGCGAAGGTTCACGTAAAAAACACCGGCCGGAACCAAACGGGCCGTTCCCAACAGCGCCCGTGGATTTGGCCAATGCCGCAGGGCGTTCAAATACGCGAGCAATTGCAATTGCACGCCGTGCTGGATCAAAATCGTCTCGAGCTTCTTGCCGCCGGACTTGTAATCCATCACCACGCACAACGCGTCATCCCCGGCTTGGTGGCACAAATCAACCCGGTCAATCCGCCCGCGCAAGGCGAGTTTATGGCTGCCGCCCAAATAAATTTCCCATGCTGGCGCGCCCGTTCCGAAGCCAAATTCGAGTTCGGCCAGCGCGGGATCAAATTCATATTGCCCACGCATCCAACCGATGAGCACTTCAACAAAATCCTGCAGCGATTCTGTCATTGCACGCGCTTCAAATTCCGATTGCGCCGTGTCGCGCAGCAAGCCGCTGCGATAACTTTCCATCAATTCCAAGGCGATTTTGCCGATGCGTTCGCGGGCTTCCGCAGGTGTGAGGTCGCGCCAGTGCTTGCCTTCGGCTTTCAGTTGTTCATGAAAAATTTTCAGGACTTCATGCTGAAAGCTGCCGCGCGCGCGCGCGTCCAGCTCAAACATCTTTCGCTCTTCGGCTCGCAAACCGGAATGAACGAAAAAACGGAATGGACACTGTGCAAATTTCTCGAGACGGCTTACCGAGGTTTGCAGTATTGCACCGTAGATTTTTCCGGCCAGCTCCGGAGATAAACTTTCCGCCGAATCCGGCTCGCGCAATTCGCGCAAATTTTTCATCAATTCAGCCAGAGCCGATATCTTAAGTAGTTCGCACCAGTTTTGGTCTGTAGGAGACGACGTAAGGAGTCTCTGATTTTCTTGTGATTTGAGACTCGTGACCTCGTCTCCTACAAAATTTTGAATTTCAACCAGTGCTTGAACCAGTTCGTTCGTATGTTCGGCTTCGCTCCAGTCGGTGTCGGCGGAGAATTCTTCGACTTCAAGTTTTGGAAACAGCCGTTGCAAATGGGCGATAAATGGCGAGGGATTGAGCATTCTGCCATCGGCATCATTGCGGACGAAGGTCACGACGAGTTTTTCCCGCACACGGGTGCAGGCGATGTAGCCGTAATAACGCTCGCGCGCCAGCTGCTCGCGTAAATCCGGGCCGAGAGCAACCGCATGTCCCAATTCATCGCGATCGGTTTCGGTCAAAATCGTCGAAGCGGCGGGTGTGGCGGGAAAAACGGATTCGTTTACGCCGAGTACGAGCGCCAGTTTTAAATCGGGATTGCGCGCGCGATCAACCGCGCCAACAAGCACTTCGTCGAGCACGGGCGGAATCACTCCGACAGTCAGATTTGCAAGTCCGGCCTCCAAAATCGGCAGCCAGTCGCGCAATGGCAACGGCTCGCGTGGAAATGCAAGCGTCAGATTTTCCAGCCACAAATTCATCTGCTCCCAAACAGTCAGATGAAGTAACAGGTGACGAGTGACAGGTGACGAGCTCTCCGATTCGGGCAGGCTCCATTTTTCGAGCGTCTTCTCCACATCGAGATCATCCCAAAGCCCGCGCAACGCTTCGGCCAATTGTTCGCCGGTGGGCGCGTTTTTCGACCGGGCAAGCTGTCGGAGGAAATTTTCAAACGGCGGCAGGATTTTTCGCCGCAATTTTTCGAGCGTTTTTTCCAGTTCAGGATCGTCGGCGATTTGAATCGGTTCGCGCCATTTCCCGCCGCGCCAACCGCGTGCGAGTGCCTCATTTTCCAGCCGGTCGATTTCCGCCTCGTCCACCGGCGAAAAACCTGCTTTGAGTGCGGCGAACCAATCCTGCTGCCGCCAATCGAATGCGACAGTGCGGAGCGCGCTGCGGGTCAGTTCGGCAAGCGGGTGATGTGAAACGGATTCGCGCCGGTCCAGAAAGAACGGGATGTCGTAACGGCGAAACGCGCGCGCCAGCGGCTTGTGATAATCGTCCAGACTGCGCACCAGTACCGCGCAGTCGCGGAAACGATTGCCACTGCGAACGAATTTCAAAATTTCGCGAGCCGTGAATACGGCCTCGGCTTCGGGATTTGGACAGGCGACGAGGTGGATTGAGTTTTGAGTTTTAAGTTTTGAGTTTTGAGCTGGTTGCGACCAATTTGCCTCCAAAAATTGCAAAACGGGACTGCCCGCAAAGCGGTTTTGGTTCGGGGCACGCTTAAGTATTTCAACGCTGATTTTGCAATCGGGCAGATTTTCAATTCGCGACCGGCATTGTTGATACGTTTTGCCGACGGCTGACCAAAGTGAGAGCCATGAACTTTCGGCTTTCCGCGCGCTGGATTCATCAAGGCAGAACGTGAGCGTTGCGCGCTCGCAAAACGGCAGGATGGCGGCCAGCAAATCGAGTTCCTGCGGCGTCATTTCGGCAAACCCATCAAGCCACAAGCCGGAAAGGCGGAAGGCGGAAGGCGGAGGGCGGAAACGTTCACACAGCGCATCGGCTGCTGCATCAAGCAAATGATTTTCGTCCTGCAATTCGTGTCCAGCGAGCCAGTTCGTGTAAGCGTTGTTCAGCAACGCGAGGTCTTCCAGCTTGTCCCGAAGCGCAGGACGCAAGTCCGGGCGCCGGGCAAGGGCGCGAAGTTTGAGCGGTGTCAATTGATGCTGTCGGAATTCATTGAATAATCCGTCGAGTTCCTGTGCGAAACCGGGGCGGCGCGCACTGCCGCGAAAAAGTTTTAATTCGCGTTCGTGACGCAGGAGCAACGCGCGCAGCACCATCACACGGCCTTCGTCGCTTAATTGTTCAGGCGGCACGATGCCTGATTTTTCAAAAATAAACCGCGCCAGCCGTTCAAACGAAAAAATGTTCAGCCGCGTGTAGCCATCCAGCGAATGGCCGGCGAGCAATTGGCGTTCGAGTTGGAATGTGGCCTGTTTGGGCGCAAGCAGAATCAGCGGCACGTCACCAGCGTTTTCGCGCAGCGCGTTACGGATTTCCTTCAGGCAAAGGAATGTCTTGCCGCTGCCGGCGGGGCCGAGAAGGAATCGCGCTTGCACACCCGATTTTTCGCGCAAAGACGCCCGGGCGCAAAGGAATTTATCGCGGATGTGCGGCTGTATTTTTTGTTTCTTTCCGGTCAGATTTTGTTATCATCCCGCACTACTGCAAATCTAAAAGAGAAAACCTATGCCATTAACACATACACGGGAACTGTTTGCGAAAGCGTTGAAAGGCAAATACGCCATCGGCGCGTTCAACGTCAACAACATGGAGCTCATCCAAGCCATCGTCGAGGCTTGTGAAGGGGAAAAGGCGCCGCTAATTCTCCAGATTTCCAAAGGTGCCCGGCAATATGCAAATCCCGTTTATCTCAAAAAACTCATCGAGGCAGCCGTCAGCCTTTCGACAATTCCCATTGCCGTGCATCTTGATCATGGCGACACATTCGAGCTGTGCAAGGACTGCATTGATGAAGGGTTCACCAGCGTGATGATTGATGCCAGCCACGAGCCGTTTGAGAAGAATGTCGAAATCACCAGGAAGGTCGTGGAATACGCGCACAAGCGTAATTGCGTGGTGGAAGCCGAGCTGGGTCACCTTGTCGGCGCGCAATTCGACGAAGGCGAAGCCGGAGGCAACTATTCCAAAACCGGCCATTATACCAATCCGGATGAAGCGGTGAAATTTGTGAAGGAGTCCGGCTGCGATTCGCTTGCCGTCGCCATCGGCAATTCGCACGGCGCTTACAAGTTCAAAGGCGAACAGCATCTGGATTTGGAACGGCTCAAAGCCATCAAAAAAGCGCTCATGGACGCCGGTCTCGGCGATTATCCGCTCGTTCTTCACGGTGCTTCCAGCGTTCCGCAGGAATTCATCGCCGAAATCAATAAATACGGCGGTAAAATGCCCGATGCTCAGGGCGTGCCGGAAGCTGACATTGAAGTTGCCCGGCGCGTTGGTTGCACAAAGGTCAACATTGATACCGACCTGCGCCTGGCAATGACCGCCGCCATTCGAAAGGTGTTCATCGAAAATCCAAAGGAATTTGATCCACGGAAATACCTCGGTCCGGCCCGCGCGAAGGTGAAGGAACTCGTCCAGCATAAAATCAAGGATGTTCTTTGCTGCGCAGGCCACGCCTTCGACTGATTCGATCCACAAACCTGTTTCGTCAAACAACATGGCCGGGATTAGGGCCATGTTGTTTTGTTTTTTGTCCGGGAAATCGACCCGCCCGGCGGGCTTTGATGCGGATAATCCGCGCCGGCGTGGTCAAAATTTTCACCTTCATTTTCGCCTGGTGCTTCCTTCAAACAGCTTTACATCCGGCTGGATAGTTCGAAGAATCAAACATGCTGAAAATTCGCCGGACACTTCCATTCGCAGGGCTGATGCTCTGCGTTTGTTTCTCCGTTCTTCCGGCGGTTGCGGACACGGTTGAGCAGTCCGATTCGCCTTTCATCGTGGATTCCTGGAGCACCGAACAGGGGCTTCCGCAAAGCTCGGTCATTTCAGTGATTCAAACCCGGGATGGATATCTTTGGCTTGGAACATTGAACGGTTTGGTGCGCTTTGATGGAATTCGCTTCACCGTTTTCGATGAAGAAAACACGCCCGGTTTGGACAGCGACCGGATTGTCCACTTGTTCCAGGACAGTCACACAAATCTTTGGATTGGGATGGACACGGGTGATGTGGCGTTGGCGAAGGATGGCAAAATCCAAAACTTCAGCCTCGGGCGCGGCGGCCATAAGGGAAGATTGGCGTCCGCCTGTGAAGATTCGAGCGGCGCGGTGTGGCTTTACACGGCGGACGCGCATTTGGGACGCTATCAAAATGGGAAAATGGCCGTCTGGAATTTCAATTTCGACACCCACGCGGTTCACCGGATGGTTGTGACTGAAACATCCGGCATGCTCTGGATTGGGGAGGATTGGGGGCTGTTTTCGTTTCGTCCGGCCAATTTTCAACCGCCGGCCTTTCCCATCGAACAACTGATTCAGGGGCGGAAACTTGATTCCATTTCAGCCAGTCAACGCGGAGGAACATGGCGATTGATCAACGGCCGTGTCGAAAAATGGAGTCCCTCCCGACTTGAAAAGGATTTTGGGGCGTATCCATGGGGCGATTTAATCGTCACCTCCACCTGCGAGGACAAGAACGGCAACCTGATTGTCGGCACGCTGGGCGCAGGCGTTTATTGGTATGACGCGGACGGGAAATATCAGCATATCTCAACAGAACAGGGATTGTCGTCGGCGTTTGTTCTTTCTTTGTGCATGGATCGCGAGAGAAACCTGTGGGTGGGGACCGACGGCGGCGGCTTGAATCGGATTAAAAGGAAAATGTTCAACACGCCGGGCGGACTTCATCCGTGGGATGCGCAATCGTTGTCCGCGGACGCGCGCGGCGGTTTATGGACGGCTTTTAATGCGCATGGCCTGACTTGCTGGCTTACCAATGCCGCGCGGGATTTCAGCGTGGGCCGGAATTCGAATGCCTGGACGGTGCTGGTGGATCAACGGCAGCAGGTCTGGGTCGGGACGCGGGACGAGGGGCTGTTTCAATTTCAAACCAATCAGTTTCAACCCGCCCCCGGCGCGGAAATTCTCGGCCCGCAAATTCTTGCCTTGTTCGAAGATCGTCTTGGCCAATTGTGGGCCGGCACACAAAACGGCCTGGCATGCCGGAATGAACAAGCCTGGAAAATGTACACAACGCGGGACGGCTTGTCTGAAAACACCATCCATGCCATTGCGGAAGACGCGAAGGGAAACCTTTGGGTCGGAACGGAAAATCATGGTTTGAACTTCTTTAAAGATGGAAAATTCATCTCATATCAACAAGAAACCGATGGATTGCCCGGCAATGATATTTCCTGCCTTTACGCGGACAAAAACGGCGTTTTGTGGGTTGGCACATTCGGCCACGGCCTGGCTCGATTTCACAACGGGAAGTGGACCCATTATTCCACGCGCAACGGCCTTGCCAGCAACAGCATCGGTTACATTTTCGAAGATGACGAAGGCTTTTTATGGATCGGTTCCAATGCGGGGTTGATGCGAATCCAAAAGAAATCGCTGAACGATTTTGCGAATGAAAAGTCAGGTTCTATTTCGTGCCGAATTTATGGAAGGGCCGATGGATTGCCAACGCGCGAATGTTCGAGCGGCTCTCAACCGTCTGCATGCCTCACGCGTGATGGCGGACTGTGGTTTCCCACCACCAAAGGCGTGGCGTCGGTGAACCTCAAAGAGCTTAAACCCAATCTCCAGCCGCCGGTGGTTATGATTGAATCTGTGCTGGTGGATGGTCGGGAACAAAAAGACGACCACGTGAGTTCTGTGTGGCGGCAATCCATCGTTGTTCCGCCCGGTCATGACCGTTTTGAAATCCACTATACCGGTTTGAATTTCACCGCCCCAAAGGAGGTGCGATTCAAATATCGTCTGGAAGGCCGCGACAACGTCTGGACGGAAGCCGGTGACACCCGGATCGCTTATTACAGCGAGGTGCCGCCAGGCCATTACCAGTTTCATGTCATCGCCTGTAATGAAGATGGCGTTTGGAATAACTCCGGCAGTGTCTTGGAAATAACGGTACAGCCTCAATTCTGGCAGACCGGATGGTTTCGCGCCGTTGTGATTCTGTGTTTTCTCGGAATCGTTGTTGCCGTGGTGCGATTTGTTTCCACACAAAAACTGCAACGCCAACTGGCTTTGGAAAAGGAACGCTCCCGCATTGCCCGTGACCTTCACGACCAGCTCGGCGCAAACCTGACGCAAGTAGCCCTGTTGGGTGAAATGGCGGAAGCAGACAAAGGTTCTCCCGAAGAAATCCAGGCGCATGCGCAACAAATTTCCCAAACCGCGCGCGAAACGACCCGGTCCCTCGACGAAATCGTCTGGGCGGTGAATCCATCCAACGATACGCTGGATGGTCTGGTTACCTACGTTTGCAAATACGCACAGGAATACCTCGCGCTCGCCGGACTGCGTTATCGGGCGGATATGCCGGCTCAATTGCCCGCCATCGCCTTTCCGCCGGAAGTCCGCCACAACATTTTCCTCGCCTTCAAGGAGGCCGTCAACAACGTGGTCAAACACGCGCAGGCGTCCGAGGTCTGGATTCGATTGCGGCTGCAGCCGGGTCATTTCACTGTGGAGATTGAGGACAACGGGCGCGGACCTGGCAACCCGGACACGATTGCAGCACAACCGGGAGACGGGCTTCGCAACATGCGCAAGCGGATGGAAGATGTCGGTGGAAAATTTTCAATCGGCCCGGGAACAAAAGGCGGGACATTGGTGCGCTTGACCATTCCGATTAAATTAAAATGAAGAATGTAGAAAATTTTCAGGCCTGTTCGATTCTTGTTTCTTCATTCCGCATTCCGCATTCTGCACTCCGCAATTGAACCATGCCCATTTCCGTTTCCATTGTTGAAGACAATGACAAGCTGCGCGGCACGCTGGCGCGGGTGCTCAATCGCGCCGACGGTTTCCGTTGCGTGAGCCAGTATGCCAGTGCCGAGGACGCCCTGAAAGACCTGCCCCAAGCGCGTCCGGATGTCGTGCTGATGGACATCAACCTGCCCGGCATGAACGGCGTCGAATGCGTGCGCCAATTGAAACAGCTCATCCCGCAAACCCAGGTGCTGATGCTCACGGTTTACGAGGACACGGAAAATATATTCAACGCGCTTGCGGCGGGGGCCGGCGGTTACCTGCTCAAACGCACGCCCAGCAAGGAATTACTCGAAGCCATTCAGGAAATGCACCGGGGCGGTTCGCCGATGACGATGCACATCGCCCGCAAAGTCGTGCAATCCTTTCAACAAACGGCGGCCTCGGCGCAATCCACTGAAAATCTTTCCCCGCGCGAACAGGAGGCGCTCGATTTGTTAAGCCACGGATTTCTTTACAAGGAAATCGCGGAAAAAATGGGCGTCAGCTATGAAACCGTGCACACCTACGTCCGCCGCATCTACGAAAAACTGCAAGTCCGCACCCGAACCGAGGCCGTGGCAAAATTCCTCCGAAAGTAATTTCCAAGTTTATCGTTCCGTCTCTGTTCTTCGCGCATCCAAAACTTTTTTGGACGGGACGTAATTCGCAATGAACTCGCGGTAAAAGTCCGCAAATGTCCCCGCCGCGATCACCGCGCGCACATCCGCCATGAATTTCAGAAACAAATGCGAGTTATGAACGCTCACCATGCGCAGACCGAGAATTTCATCCACGTTCAACAAATGTCGCAGATAAGCGCGCGTAAAATTCCGGCACGCAAAGCACTCGCAGCCTTCTTCAATCGGCCTGAAATCCGCCTTGTAAGCGCCGCCCTTGAGACCGAACGCACCGCGCCGTGTGAATGCCGTGCCGTTGCGCGCCACGCGCGTCGGCAGCACGCAGTCGAACATGTCCACGCCGCGCGCGATGAGTTCAAGCATCTGGGCGGGCGTGCCCAAGCCCATCGCGTAACGCGCCTTGTGCGCAGGCAGATGCGGTTCAGCCAGTTCAATCGCTTTCAACATTTCCGGTTCCGGTTCGCCCACGCTCACGCCGCCGATGGCATAACCATCAAAATCCATCGCGACGAGCGCTTTGGCGCATTCCTCGCGCAACGCCAGATTGCTGCCGCCTTGCACAATGCCAAAAACCAATTGTCCTTCGTTACGCGGCTGCTCGCGACATTCCTGCGCCCAGTGGATTGTGCGTTCGACAGCCAGACACTGCTCGCGCGCCGGGGCGTCGTGCGGCGGACATTCGTCAAAAACCATCGCGATGTCCGAACCCAGCACGCGCTGGATTTCCATCGCCTCTTTCGGACCGAGAAACAGCGGCGTGCCGTCCACGTGCGAATTGAACTCGACGCCGTGCGATTTGATTTTCCGGATTTTCGCGAGACTAAAAACCTGATAACCGCCGCTGTCGGTGAGGATCGGCAGCTTCCAATTCATGAAATGATGCAGCCCGCCGGCGGCGCGAACGATGTCGAGGCCGGGCCGGATGTTGAGATGATAGGTGTTGCCGAGGATGATTTGCGTGCCCATTTCCAGAAGCTCGCGCGTGTCGAGCGCCTTCACGCTGGCCTGCGTGCCGACAGGCATGAACACCGGAGTATCCACGACACCATGCGCGGTGGTCAATTTCCCCAGGCGCGCCTTGGTGTGCGCATCTGTTTTGAGCAGTTCAAACATCGCGCGAAGAATAAATCAAAGTTGTGTGGATTAAGAGATGAAAAATTTACCACAGCTTGTCCGCCATAGCTTCAGCGAAGGTGGAAGACACAGGGAAAACAATCCGCAGATTACACAGATTTGCGCAGATTCATTTGAAAAGGGAATCTGGTGGGGCGAGCGTACTCGCGAGCCGGAAGGTAGGGCGCGATGTCCCTATCGCGCCGTTTTTGTCTGTGGCGGTGGGCAAGGGACTGCCCGCCCCACCCACAACAATCCTTGATTAAAACCCGCAAATCCAATTTCATAAAAGCATGACAACACTGTCAGAACAGCCGAGGGCAGCGCATATATTTTAACCACGGAAACAGCTATGAAATTACGACCGAACACCTGCTTAACAAGCTTGGCGATGGCTTTTACCCTTATCGGCTTGACCATGCACGCCACTGCTGGAGACAACCCGTCAACGGTTGATCCCACGGGCATATGGAAAGTAACTCATTCCAGCACCAATACCCAGATGCGCCCCGCCGAGTACACCCTGAAACTCAAGCTGGAGGGCAGCACGTTGACCGGTACGCTTGGCAACGTCAGCACTGTGAACGGCAAGTCGCGCGTTTACGAATGGCCAATCAACGAAGCAAAACTTCAGGGGAACGAGATTTCCTTCAGCGTTACACATCCCTTTGAAGTAGGGCACGGAACCGTCACGTCAAGCTACCAAGGCAAGATCAGCGGCGATACCATCAAAGGAACGTCTAAAATAGAGTTCTTGGGGCATGCCTACACGAGAGACTGGAAAGCCGAGCGCATCAAGGAGTAGTTGCTCCGGACGTTAGCTTCACATTTGTTCCAACACTTCGATTCCGAGGATTTCGAGGCCCTGTTTCAAAACGCGAGCCGTTAAATCGCAAAGCGCCAAACGGGAGTCCCGCACCGCGGGATCAGCCTTGAGCACGGGACAATTTTCGTAGAACGACGTGAACTTGCCGGCCAGTTCAAAAAGATAATTACAGAGAAAATTCGGGCGATATTCCTCGGCAACCGCTTCCAGCGTCAGCCCGAAATTCAACAAATGCTTCGCCAGCGCGATTTCCTCCGGCGTGGATAGTTTTTCGATTCGGAGGGACGAGCTCTGTGAGTCCCTAACTTTCGCATTTTGGGGCTCGTGTAACTCGCCCCTCCGAAAGATGCTTTTGATCCGTGTATAGGCGTACTGCAAATACGGCGCGGTGTTGCCGTTGAGTGCGAGCATTTTGTCCCAACTGAAAACGTAATCGCTCTGGCGATTTGGCAGCAAATCAGCGTATTTCACCGCGCCGATGCCGACGACACGAGCAATTTCACGCTTCGTGGCTTCAGGAAGTTCATGGTTCTTTTCAGAAACGATTCTCAATGCTCGCTCTTCCGCTTCGTTGAGCAGGTCGGCCAGCTTCACCGTTTCGCCGCTGCGCGTTTTGAACGGTTTGCCGTCTTCGCCCAAAATCGATCCGAACCAGACATGAGCCAATTTGGGAATTTCGAATTTCGAATTTCGAATTTCGAATTGCCACTTGCGGAACGCGGCGAACACTTGCTGGAAATGCAATTGCTGGCGGCCGTCGGTAACGTAAATGATTTCATCCGGTTTCCAGGTTTCGACCCGATACGCCAGCGTGGCCAGATCGGTCGTCGTATAATTGAATCCGCCGTCGCTTTTGCGGATGAGCGCGGGGTTCCCCTTCAACTGCGGAATATCGTCGAAGAAAATTGCGAGCGCGCCTTCACTCTCACGCGCGATGCCTTTGGCGAGCAATTCATCCACGAGCGGTTTCAGGCGCGGATTGTAAAAACTCTCGCCGAGCGCATGGTCGAACTTCACGCCGAGCCGCGCGTAAATCGTGTCGAACTGCTTTTGCGAAACTCTACGAATGGCATCCCAAATTGCTTTTTGGTTTCCTTCGTTTTTTTGCAGCCGAACAAGTTCATTGCGCGCCCAATTCAAAATGGAATCAGGTTCAAAAAGCTTCTCTGAAATGCTGAAATTTCCTTTTTTGAGCTTCGGTTCCAGCTCGTCCAGTGCGGCTTTTTCTCCGCGGCTTGCGGCATGAATAAGTTTATACCATTTTTCCAGTTCAGCGATTGGATCAGCAGCATCTTCAACATTCTCGCCACAAGCACTGGCAATACTCCAGCCGACCAGCAATATCCCGAATTGCGTCCCCCAGTCGCCGATGTGGTTGTCGGTGATGACGCGGTGGCCGAGCAACCGTAGCGTGCGCGCGAGGCAACTACCAAGAACGGTGGAGCGGATGTGGCCGACGTGCATCGGCTTGGCAACGTTCGGCGAACTAAAGTCAATCACTGCCGTTCGGGGCGCAGCCGCCTTCATGAAAAACAAATGTTCGCCGCGCGCCGCGGTTTCGAGCGTTTGGGTGAGCACGGAATGCTTGAGGCGAAAATTCAGGAAGCCCGCGCCGGCAATTTCCACCTTCTCGCACAAATCATCGACGTCGAGTTTCGCCAGCACGTCGGTGGCAAGCTGGCGCGGATTTATTTTCCGCGACTTGGCCAGCGCCATCAACGCGTTGCTCTGGTAATCGCCAAATTTGGGATCGGGACAGGGCCGAACCAAAACACTCGAAACATCGGCATCCGCCTCCGTTTCACTTCGGCGCGACAAGTCCGGCAAAACAGCCAGGACGGCCTGTTGCAGTTTCAGTTCAATTTGTTTGTGCGGCAGCACGGGAATTATTTAACCACGAAAGAACACGGCTTGCCACGACGAAGTGAAACGAAGGCGGGATGAACACGGATAAAATTTCGGAAGGACGAGTTACACGAGCCCACTTTCAGACAAGGCTTTAAGATTTGGGACTCGCGAAGCTCGTCCCTCCAAACAGAAACTACTTTTTCCCATGTTCCCGGATGACACTAAGCATCGCTTCAGCATCCGGCGCCTGTTCGAGCGCCTGGCGGAAATCAGCCTTGTGGAGAAGTTTGGCGATGTTGGCCAGCGTGTGAAGGTGCTTCTGAAACTGGCCTTGGGGCACCAGGAACAGCATGACGAGCTTTACCGGCTGATTGTCAAGTGCGTCGAAACTCACACCCTCCTTTGAGCGGCCCAGTGCGCCGACAACTTCAAGAATCAAATCAGTCGAGGCATGCGGGATGCCGATGCCGAATCCGATGCCGGTGCTCATGGAAGTTTCACGCTTTTTGACGGCGGCGGTCACGGCGTCGCGGTCATCGGGCTGGATTTTGCCCGTGGCGACGAGATTGCCAATCAATTCATCAATCGCTTCCCAGCGATTCTTCGCGTGCAAATCAGGGATGATTTGCGTTTTGCTTAAAATGTCACCTAAGTCCATATCGTGCGTCCGTCAGAGATTTGAACCAAACCGCGCGTCTTTCCACAAGAGCGAATTATTAACAAATTCGCCTGGAAATTTCAAAACCACTGCGCCAGCCCTTGAAAAACCCCTCCGGTGCTTTCCAGCCACCAGCCCAGCGCGTTGAATAAACTGACTTTTGCCGTCAGCAACGGTACACCGAACAACAATATGCTCACGTTGCCAAGAAAAATAATCACTGCCGAAAACAA
>Ga0182027_10007373_pt1 | contig 16211 bp, 13 predicted proteins | sample 712E1DmetaG_FD_121300 | JGI IMG/M metagenome (GOLD analysis project Ga0182027, IMG submission 121300) | Permafrost microbial communities from Stordalen Mire, Sweden - 712E1D metaG (Illumina Assembly) | ecosystem: Environmental > Terrestrial > Soil > Wetlands > Permafrost | place: Sweden...
CACGCCAAGCGAGAGACGGCTCCTTCAGGCATTGATGGAATCCATGACGATGCAAACCGAACAGGATTGCCTCAGGCAGATTCTAAATGAAGGGAACAAAGGCGGCTACGAGCAAGAATCACTCGGAACCCCCAAGTCCCAAAAGTGGCCGTTCTACGATTAACTCTTTTGGATGAGCGGCAGCCAACGCCTGAACCCGTCCATTCCATCGGTCAAATTGCGAGCCATCTGCTTCATCCATGGCTTCTGGCGCTTATAATGAAGCATGAATACAGTTTAAATGTTCAAGACAGGCCAAAAAAGGAGTAGTATAAAAAGTAGTATAAGGGTGCTCCATGTTTCAGGGTATGCCACCAAGTTCCAGAATGTTGCTTTTTTGACGCAACCCGTTGGTAACAAACGGTTTACTGGCACAAACTGACACAACGTGAAACACGCTGAAACTGCTCATGTTTTACTTCGGATCAGAAGGTTGCAGGTTCAAGTCCTGCCGGATGCGCCATTGATAGTCAACGACTTACAACTAATATATTTTTTTCATATTTTTTGTCTGTACCTTTTCGGTACCTATTTTTGGTTTCTGACGCGTCTTTTGTTCCCCCTGGCTGGGGCGGGCTGCCTTCATTTCCCTTCGTCTCCTCCATCGAGTTCGTACAAAGCGCGTTGCTTGAATAACTTTCATTCTCCCCTTATGAAGAATGGCGGGAGTGGCGGGGCTCGAACCCCAAAAGGAGTCTTCGCATATCGTCGCAAAAACGCGCATTATGCGATCAAGGAGCGGATGGCGGCTCGTTGATCGGTTCGATGCGGACGTTGTCAAACCAGGAAACTCCCGCGGGATAAAAAGCAAAGAGCATCACCTTCATCTCGGTGACCTCGGGACGCGCCCGCGTGGGATGGAAGACCTGGGTGCAGGTGGTCCAGGCGCCGTTCCTGCCATGGCAGGTGACGGTGGTTTCCCAGCGCATCTTCTTTTCGCCCTGGGACAGGCCCCAGCCGCGCACCCAGACCTTGGCCCCGCCGTCGGGACCCTGGTAATCAAACGTGATTCGATAGGCCTGGCCCGGTTTGACGGGAATCGGGTCGGAATAGAGCGAGAGGCCGTAGGTTTCGGCAATGGCATTTTTCCCGGGCTTGGGGATGCTCCACAAATTCGTCAATCCCGTCTTGACCCATTGCGCCTGCATGGCCTGCTCACTGATGCGGGTATCCATGCGGATGGCTTTTCCGTGGGCGGCGTCGGGAGCCGCTGTCCATTGAACGCCCAAGCCATCCACACGATCCCAGCCAGCCGGCCTGGCTTTGTCCTGCGCGTCGGCCTGCTCGAAATCGCCGCGGGGCAAAACCGGAACCGCCTGGGCGGGACAGCGCCCTGATGTCAATAATATAATCAGAACAATGGAAAGAAGGGCGGCGTTCATGGGCTTCTTCCTTCCGCCAGAGCGCGGTAATACTCGGCCACCATTTCTTCATAGCCTTTGGGCACGCCGTCCTGGACCCCGACGCGCATTTGCTCGCGCACCCACGGCGGAAGCTGGTCCCGCGCGCGCTGGAGGCCCGCCTGGCTTTGCGCGCTGTCTTTGGCCGCGCCGAGGGCGCTCACGGCCTGGCTGAAAGCCCGGCGCACTCCCAAGCCGTCCTCCTTGTGCGCGGCCTGTTCCAGCCCGTTCATGGCGTTGACCGAGGTTTCCAAGTCGCCGCCCGGCAGGTGATAGCGGCGCAATCGCAGCGCCAGGGCTTCGGCTTGCTGGCGGATTTTGGCCTGCTCCTCGGCCAGCCGCGGCAGTCTTTGGTTCGAAGACGGCGGGGCGGGACCCCGCAGCCCCTCGCCGCCAAAGCCGGACAACTTGCCGCCGCCGGTCGCGCCGCCGGCATCGCTTTTCGCTGTGTCTTTGACGCTGCCCTGCTCGAAAGGCTCCGGGTCCAGGCGGGTCGGCGTTTCCTGGCCGCCTTTGCCCTCGGCGGTGTCGGCCACCATTTGACCGTGACTGCGGCCGTTGCGGCCTTCGCCGGAGCGTCCGCCGACTTCATTCTGGTTCGGGAGAAGATTTCCGGTAACGCCTTTGGCGCTCATGTCGGAAATCGGCCCGTCGCTGGCGCCCCAACCGGCGCCTTTGTCGGCGGAATCCAGCCAGGAACTTGTGACGTCTTGAACGTCGGGTGTCATTTGCTCCTCCTTGTCGAGCAAATCGCCGACCATATCCTCCAGCTCCTTTGGCAATTCTGCCAGGGCGATGTCCGCCGGATTCAGAGGCTCCTCCATGCTCCACTTGATGTTGTCCGGGGTGTCGGGCAGCCAGCGTTCGAGGTTGTTGACGATTTCTTTGGCGTTTTCCAGGCCCGATTGTTCGTGTGGCACGGCCATCTCGATGTTTTTTTGGTTCAACGCGCTGGCCGCCGCCTCGACCTCCTGGAAGACCGAGTTAACCTCCTGCGCCATGGACGCGTCGGCGAAGTCCTGCTGCGGCAATTTGCTGAAATCGGTGAGTTTCTCCTCGAAGAACTTGGCCCATTTGGCCTCGTCGCGCGACAATTCGCCCAGAGCCTCCTGGCCGGCTTGCGTCAGGTCCTCGGGGCCTTTGTCCGCCAGCGTCCGGCTTTTTTCGAGAATCCTCTCCTGCTCCGCCACAAAATCCTTCATTTCCGCCATCATTTCGCGCGAGCGCGCCTCGCCGGCAGCCGGGGTTTGATCGCTCTGCTTGCCTTCAGCCGCGGCATTGAGCGGGGTGGCGCGCGCATCGGCAATCTGTCCCAACAAACCCAGCAACCCGGTGAGAATCTGCCCCTGCCGTGTTTCCAGGCCGGCCAGCAAATCGGGCAACCCGCTCCGGGCGGCCGCATTGACGGAACGCAGGTCGTCCTGGGCCGCAGCCATGTCGTGATTGACAAGCATGGACAAAGTCTCGGCGTAAGGCTTGCCATCGGTTTGCTGGCGGAAGAGTGTGGCGGCCTCGGAACCGCGGGCGCGGGCTTCGCTTTGCGGCGCGCTCAACGCAACGACCTGGCTGGCAAGGCTGTCTTTTTGAAGCACTTCCGGAAGGTAAGCGCGCAGGTTCGCGGTAAGCCGGCCGGCTTTTTCCTGCGAGGCAGCGGCGCGTTTGAGCGCCTCAAAAGCCGGCTTCAGCGGATCGTCATCGCGCAAGGCAAGGTCCTCCGCCGATTTCAGGCGCAACATAATCGGCCGCGAATGCGACGGCAGGCCGCCGGGGCGGAAATCATTGGCCAGGGCTTCCAAATAGTAGGAGGCGCCGGACTCGAACCAACGCGGATCAAGGACCAGCGCGAAGGTCTCACGGACAGGCCCCGAATGGCCGGGCGGCCCAAGATAGGTCCAGCGTTTGATCACCCGGTCCGGCTCTTGCGCGTCCACTGGCCGCGTGACCACTGAAATGTCGGCGAGGCCGAAATCATCGCGGGCCAGAATCTCGAGCGGGAGGATCTGTCCGATCTGCACGAGGCGATTGCGGTCTTCGGTGACAAAATCAACTTCGGGTGGATTGTCCGGGATGATCTGGACGTCGCCGCGCGCGATCCCCAGCGGTTTGCCGCCGGGCTGGTAGGCCGCGCGAATTTCGTAGGCGCCCGAGTTGGTGACGGTGAACATCGCCTTCCAGCGCGTGTTGTTTCCGTCAAAGGCCGCCGAATTTCCGCCGAGGTTCCAGGTCGCGGACCGCACCGGCGGCTGGATGGCGAACGAAATTTCCACCAGCGATCCCGCCAGCGCGGAAAGTGGAGCGGGCGGGCCGGCAAGGGTCTGCGGCTTTTGCCCGCTGTAGGCGGGCGGCGTGACGCGAAAGGCCGCATCTTGGAGGCGCGGCATGGGCAATACTTTCACCGCGACGCTGCGCGTAAAGGTGTCACCAGCGAAGACGCGGAAGGCAAAAGGCGTCTGGATGTTGGCGAAAACATGAACAAACCCGCCCCGCGACGCCGGTTGCCCCCCGGACTGCGCCAGCGGCCCCATCACAGAATGTTCGCCGCCATCTTGCGCCGGTGGAATAAAATCGGATTTCTCCCGCCACGCGATCCAGGGCGGCGCAAACGCCGTCGAACTGGAGGTTTTTTCGACTTCCACGCACACTTCGAGGTTATCGCATTCTGCAATTGTGACATCGTTGCCAGGAGTCAATTTGAGCACACAGTCTCCCGGAGGCGGCACATCGCTCAGAGGCAAGGCATAACGCGCCGCCGCGGCTCCGAGTTGGCGGGGAAAGAAAGTGATGATGGCCGCCCAGATCATCGCGACCGCCATGGCCGCGCCGCCCCAGGCCCGCAGCTTGGGCCAGTCCCAAAGCTCGCTGACCCGCAGGCGGCTGGCGAAATCCACGGAGGCGGCAACCGTTTTCGCGGCGAAGGGCATTTCTTGCGGGCGGATGGCCTGGCGCTCGAACTGAATGGCGTTGATGAGGAGGTTGTCCGGGATGCCATAACGCGCTTCGAGCATCAGAGCCGTGTGTTCGGGCCGTTGCCGGCGCCAGGCCACCCGCAGCACCTTCTGAAAGAACAAGACGCCGCTGAAGACGGCCCCGCCCAGCGCCAGCGGCAGGCGCAATCCCGCGGGCAGGTTGAGCCAGTAGTCAAATATAAACAACAGCAGCAGCACTCCCAGGCAGGACGCCATCCACCCGCACACGCCCGCCAGGAGGAGCGACCATTTCAGGCGCGCCCCGGCGGCGAGCATCGTTTGGGACAAGTTGCTCTGTTTCTGGCGCATTCGCTGCGTTTGTGTTCATTCCCCCGCGGTCCAGGTTTCTCCATCCTTGTGAATATGCCACAGCTTGCCGGATAATTCCACCGCCGGGACCGCTTCGCTTTTGGCGCCGATGCCGCGGAACAAATAACCCTGCCCGGCCAGCATCAACCGGGTGCTTCCCTCTTCGGTTTTCCAGCGGTAAATCTCCAGACGCCACGGCTGGCTGCGGGTTTCGTCCAGGGTCGTCGGTCCTTTCCGCGCGGCCAGAACCAGCGAATATATTTCGGCGGCGGCCGGGTCGCGCACCACGCCCAGCACGCGGCGTTCGTCGAAGAAATCCTCAGATTGGGACAGCGCGCTTTGCGCCTGCGACAGCGTTTTCTCATCCTTTTCCTCCGGCCAGCCGGCGACAATTCTTCCGCCGGTCTTGATCGCCAGGAAAAACTCCTGGCCCAAAGGCGGGATCATTTTGAATTCTCCCGCCGGTCCCGCCGGCTTGGGCTCCAGCCGCACCAGCGCGCCGCGGGTGAGGGCGGCGACTTCGGACCCCGCTCCCAACCCCGGCCATTTCAGGCGCAACGTGGCCGTCCCGGTGTCCGCCACCGCCTCGCCTGCAAAGGAAATGCGGATGGGATAGACCAGCGACTTCAAGGATTGGCCCTCGTCGCCGCGCTGTTTCGATAGCAAAACCACTTTCTGCGTTGTCTCCGCGCCCTCGACGTAGAGGACCGTCGAGTAAAGATGGCCTTTGAACGAGTCGCCGTTGGCGAGGAGGATGGTCGCTTGCAGATTGCGAACCGGATACGGCTCTCCGAAGAATTCCTTGGCGGTCTGCCCCGCCGCCTTGAACCGCCAGTTGCGATCCATCTCCTCGCTCTCGGGAGCCAGGCGGATTTCGCGCACGCGGTCCAGGCCCAGGACGCGGAGTTGCGCGCCGGATTCAAGCTTCAACTCGCCGCCAGGTGTCAACGAGATTTTACCCTCGGCCAAAGTGCCGTCGGAGAATTCGACCCTTCCTTCGCGCGGCTCCTCCGCGCCCGCGGCGGCAAAAAAGGCCAAAGCCAGGAGGGCGGCGGCCAGCGCCCCTGTTCTTGATAACTTCACCAGTTCTTGGTTCCACATGAACTTGACTTTTCCGATAATGCCGGGCATATTTTGGTTAAGTTGGACTGGAAATCTCCGGTCGGCGCTGGGCTTCTGGGTTTCCCGGAGGCCCTTCGCATTTTCAGGGAACCACTTTCAATCCCCAGTCGTTGATTTCGCCCGCCGGATTTCGGCGGAGCTTTTTTGCCACAATGTCATAAGCCCGGTTCGCCTGATCCGGTCGGAGCACCTTGATGCCGATGGGACGCGCCACCAAGTCGGCAATCTGCAAACCGGTCGAGTTCGACGACTTGGGAATCATCACCAGTTCAAACGGGAACCGTTGGTTCAGCGCGTTTGACCCGGCGCAAATCCTGCGGAACGCCAGTTCAAGTTGGTTGTCCTCTTTCTCCCCACGCTTTTCCACGATGATGTGCGTGATTTTGCCTGCCTGCCCGCGACTATTGAGTTCCAAGTGAATTCGTTCCAGTCCGAACTGTAATGCGAAATCGTAAGGATTGGCCGGCAAGGCATACTGCTTGCAGTACTCCAGCTTGCGAATGACTGCTGCCACAAGGTGGAATGACGCTTCGTCCACCATCTTGTTTAACCCGGTGAGGAAATCTGTCCGCTTGGCTGGATCGAAAACGAAGCCGTAGTTTTTGTTCGGCTTCCCAATTTCATGCTCGTGCAGCACTTGTTCGTCGTGGCCCCAATGACGCACATTGCCTCCGTTATTCGCCCGTCAGTTCCTCGCAGGTCCAATTCCGCGACCGCCGAAAGCAATTTGGCACGAAGTCCCAGGAATTTATCTTTCTGCTCTTTTTGCGTTTTCATAAATCACACATTTGCTGACCAAGAGACCTGAACCAAGACTCGCTCCGTTTTCTTAAAGATCAATGCACCAGACAGCGGATTCTGATAAACTTCATGGAACGGATACTGCTGAAAATTCTTGACTACAAATAGAAAAAATCGGTCGCTCAACGCCCCTGCCATCTCGTATTCTTTCGGGGTCAAGGCAAGACTTCCTGCCCGCTCCCTTAAGCCTTTGACCTCAACCGCCAGAAAGTCTTTGCGCCCACAGCCTGAAAGACGAAAATCATAACCACAGCCGAGCCGTGTTGTATTCTCCAGTTGGAATCCTTTGAACTCTGGCAGGCCGGAATGCACCGACTCGAAGTAATGCTCTGCTGCCAATCCCGTGGTCAGCCGTTTTATAAAAAGTGATTCGGCGTCTCCTTTCTTTCCTCTTTCACGCAGCCCGCTCAAGATGTTTTCGTCATAACCAAGGAAGGATTGGATCAGCCCGGTGAATGTCGCCAGATCAAGGTGTTTGTATTCCTCGAGAACATTCACACAATAATCTCGTCGCTGCCTCTTGTGCCAGCCCTTGCGGCGGTTTGACAACAGCGGATCAAATTCGTCGCGATAATTCTTCACTGAGGCTGGTTTTGAACCAAGTGCGTAGCCGACGACGTTGAAGGCTTCAGCGAAACTTCCAAAGCCTAGCTTCTTCAATCCAGCGGCATCGTACTTGGAAAGATACAAACCCGCCAAGATCAGCTTTTCTCGCGTCGAAATCTTTTGCGGGTCAAGGTTCATTTTCTGTCGCGCATCCTACTCAAAAAGCGCCAAAGCGCAATTTCAAAACACGGGTTGCGGCCTTTGATTCGTCTTTCAATTCGTGTTCCCAAACCCGCAGCACACGCCAGCCAGCCTGGCGCAGCAGGCGGGTTGTGGCGCGGTCTCTCGCGGCATTGCGCGAAATCTTTGCTTGCCAGTATCGCCGGTTGTCCTGAGGCATTCGGCAGTGCCACCGGCATCCATGCCAGAAGCAGCCGTCCACAAAGACGGCGAGGCGCTGCTTGGGAAAAATGAAGTCGGGCTTTCCCGGCAATGGGCGGTGCCTGCGCCACCCTGTGATTCCGGGAGCGCGAAGGATTGAGGCCAGCTTCAGTTCCGTGTCCTTGTTGCCCTGCGACCGAATGGCAGCCATGACTTGCGAGCGTTTGCGTTTTGAAAAGATGTCGGCCATTGGTTTTCAAACACACTTTGCCGAGATCATTTCGCTCTTGAAAGTTTCGCGCAAGGCAGCCCACTACCCATCTTCAGAACAGGTTGAATTTGCGCCGCAATGTCCATTCCAACACCAGGACCGCCAGGAACACAAGCGCAAACCACGGCCCGGCCTCGACCAGCGAGGATTCCTGGACCGCAACTTTGCGAAGATGGCCGCCGGCGGCGCGCTCCGGGAATTGTCCCGCCTCGTCTTCACGGAAATAGGCGCCTCCGCCCAGGCCGGCGAGCCGTCTCAGGAAAACTTCGTCCAACTCCAGGCGCGATCCCTCCTCCACCAGCGGCGCAATGGCAAAGGTCTTTTCGTAAGGCTCCAGCGCATGGTCGCCCTGATAGGCGACCAGCCGGAAATTGTAATCGCCACGCTCGCGAAAACGCGGTTTGACTTCAAAGGTCTGCGGCCGTCCCGCCACCGGCGCCACCTCCATCGCGGCGCTTTGGTCTTTTCTTGACAGGGACGCGCTGAAGCGCAACACACCCGCGCTGGCGCCGAGCACCTGAATCTGCCCGGTGGCCTCATCCCCGGGGCGGTAAAAGTCCTTGTCCCAACGCACGGCTAGATTCCGTCCGCCTTCGGTTTTGCCGGTGAGATTGCGCACGGCCTGCCGCCAGAACAGCCCGTAGGCCGAGCGGAGCGGTTCGGGTTGCAAAGCCCATTTCCACAAGGTATCGGTCGCGATGGCCATGACTTTGCCTTTGCCAAAGGGCTGCACCGCAACCACGGCGACGGAGCGGTCCCCCAATTGTGCCGTCAGAAGGGCGGTGGCGTTGGGCTTGAGTTCGCCCACCCGGTTCAGGCTGTCCAGGCGGGCCTGAGCGCGCGTCACCGTATCTTCGACGGTCGCCAGCATGGGGTGGCCCGAGGCCATCGGCGGGACGCGCACGGGAAACGAGCCTTGCGTCGGGGCCGGCTCTTGCGGCGACAGCCGCCAGGGAAACAGAACCTCCAGCGCGCTCCCGGCATAACCGCCGCGCCCGAACGACTCGTCGCCACCGAGAAAAATCAACGCCCCGCCCTCTTCGACATAGTGAATCAACGCCTGCATCTGCTGCGGCGCGCAATCCTCGGCGGGAAATGAGCCGATGACAATAACGTCATAGGGCTTGAGTCCGTCCAGGGTGGCCGGGAACCCCGCGGCCATCGCTTCATCGCCGGCCCGCGGGCGGCTTGGCGGGGGAATCCCTCGGCCGCGCTCCGGAACAACGCGCTGAAAGACAGGCCGGGATCGCGCCCCAACTCGTTGCGCAACATCTTGAACTCCTGTCCCAACTCCCGAGTGAAATAGAGCAAATGCAGCCCCTTCTTTTCCACGTTCACCGTGACCGTGCGCGAGTTGTTCAGCGTGGAAAGCTCGCCGACGGCCGGTTGGACCGTCACTCGGTACCGTTGCGCGCCCTCCTGGCTGCTCCGCGCCGACAGCCGCGCCCGCGCGCTCAAATCCGTCAAATCCACGTTGGTGTCGCTCACTTTCTCCCAGCCGCCGCCAACTGCGTGCTCCAATAACACACGACTGCGCGCCACCGCTTGCCGGAAACCCGCGCCATGACCGGCCCGCGCCCGCACCTCCGCGCTGATCTCAAAACCGGTGTCTTTCTCGGCCGTTGCCGGCGCTTGCACGTCGGTGATGGCCAAATCGTCCCAAGTCGCCGGGTCTGTTCCGATGCCCACGATGAAAAGAGGAATCTGGGGCAGAGTCGGATTTTCAATTGCTTCATCTCCGCCGTCGGTGAGCAGGACAACGCCGAGATAGGACGCCAAATCGCCGCGTTCCGAAAGTGCCAACAAACAGCCGCCGAGGTCCGTGCCGCGAACGGTTGCGGCTGCGGTCTCGCCAGGTTTGTGAATCGTGGTGTCGAAAGCCAGCTCGTCGAGGGTGACGCCGGCCGGGAGCGAATTCCTCCATTGCTCGACAATCGCCCTGGACCGGACCGCGCGCGACTGGCTGTAATCGTCCGCCACATCCATCGAAGAAGAGGAATCCACCAAGGCCAGCAGTTTTCCTTTGGCCGGCTCGGATTTCTGGAGCAGGGAGACGGGGTCGAAGAGCGCCAGCAGCAGCAGCAGCAACGTCAACCACTTTGGCAGCGCGATCCAGCGCGCGGCCAGGGGCGTCCGCCGCCTCAGACGCCGCCAGAGCAGCCATCCCCACGCCGCCAAGGCCAACAGCAGCCCGGCGCACCAGAAAGGCGCCAGGCGCGGATGCCATTGGATGGCGGCGAGGAAGAACATGCGGAAGTTATGCAGGTTACGCAAAAAGATGAACCCGAGCCAGTCCAGCGACGCGGGCCAGTTCTGCCTGCGCGGCATCGCAAGTAATGAATATCTCGGCGCGGACATGCTGGGCCGCGGCAACGTGGACAAAATCCCAAGTGCCGGCCTGAGAGCTTTGGGCATGGCGGGCGCTCAATTCATCGCTCCGCTCCAAATGACCGGACAGATGAAGGATTTCCAGCCTCAGCTTTCGGGAGGTTTCACTGGCCCGGTAGGCGTGCCATGCCGCCGCGGCATATTTGCCGGAGAGCCGGCGAAGATTGTGGCGCAGCTCCATTCGCAGCAGAGGATTCCAACTAAACTCTGGCGAGCGTTCGCGGCACCAATCCGTTACTGCCTGGGCGAATTCATCTGCCGGGTGAAACCAGGCGATCAACGCGGAGGTATCAGCGTAAATTCTCATCGCCGCCGGCGTTGCCGCTCCCGCAATACCGGGTTGGAAACACGCTCGCTGGACTTGACACTTTTTTGCGCGCGCCAGATTTCGGCCATGATGTCCGTCCAGCCCAAGTTCTCGGCGGCGGCCAGAGGCTCAATCCGCCCGATAGTCCGGCCATTGCGGGTGATGAGCAGAGACTCGCCCTGCTCAAGTTGGTTCAAAACCGCCTTGGTTTCCTGGTGCAGTTGCTTGGCCGTGATTGTGCTCACCTTATAAAAGTAACACCTTGAAAGTGTCCCCACAAGCCCAAGGTTATCGTGTGATATAGCGAGGCGCCGACATCTTTATGAAAGTATTTATTTTCGCAAATCAGGGCGCGGCGGCTGGCCGCGGCTTTATGGCCGGTGGATTAGCCAGCCAGCCTTCCAGCCCCAGGCACACAAAGGCCAGCAGCAGCATGGGCAAACTCAAATCCAGCGACCGCTCCTGCCGGCGGAATTCCTGCCGCACACTCGCGCTGGCGGAAGAGTTGTCCACCGAATAGGGCAGGTTTCCCAGCGCCGGCAGCGTGTTGCCGGCGATGAATTTTCGGCGGCCTTCTTTTTCCGAAGAACGCACGGCTACCCATCGGTCATCCCGGCCCTGGCCGAGGCGCAGGGCATACACGCCGACACGCGGGAACGTGGTAAATTGGCCGGCTGGTCCTTTCCAGTTCAGCGGGCTGCCGCCGAGCGATTGGACCTCGAGCAAATCCGCGCCGCCGGGCAGGCCGGTCAAAGGATCGCCGGCCACCAGCGACGTGATGCGGGCCGGCGCGCCCGCATGGTTCAGCGCCATGCCCTGCGCCAGCGCGAGGAAGGCGGGCTTGAGCGGCAAGGTGCTCCAAGCCGGATCAAACGTCAGGCCGCTCGCCAGCAACTGGCCCTGCCCCACGCTCTGCGCCGCCAGCAGGACCGTGCCGTCTTCCAATCCGAGAAGCGGCGCGCCTTGGGCCGGAAGGCGCAACGGCAGATAGCGAAACACCTTCACATTGCGCAAAGCAACTTCCCCCTTTTCGTCGCGCAGATCGTCAAAGAGAGCGCTGGCTTTGTCGAGCACCGCAAGCGTCAGGCCGTTGGACGAGGCTTGCAAGCTCTCTGGAGCAATGCCAAGCCAATCCGGTTTCGTCCCACCGCCCGCCAAACCTCTCGCGGACGGCGCCACCAACGCGGTTCCTCCCTTGGTCAGGAACTGATGCAGCGCGTCCAGACGCGCCGAAGCACCCGGGCCAGTCTGAAAAATCGCCTCCCAAGTCAGGACGACGAAGCTCGCGCGCTGGTCGGCGGCAAATGAATCGAAACTGGAAAAGGAAGTCGCCAATCCCGACAAGCGGCCGCCACCGGCGGGCGAGAGCGCCAGCGGCAGATAGCCGAAGTCGGCCGGGCTGCCGAGAAACAGCACCGTTTGTTGTTCTGTGCTCACGAAGGCCGCCGCCGCGCGGTTGTCGGCGGGGAAATCATCGCCCTCGACCGAGAACAGCACCCAGCGCAGGCCGGGATTGGGCGCCACCAACGTGGCCAGTGTATTGCTTTCCTCTTGCGGCGGGACGGCGACCTCAACTCCGCCGCGATTCCCGGCGTCATCGAGCCAATTCAACCGCACCTGCGCCTGGCCCGCGCCGGTGTTGGCCAGCCGCACTTGAACGGGGAACCGGCGGCCGGCCACGGCAGGCCGGACCGGCATTTCCACCCGCGCCAGCGACACGTTGGGCAGGCCGGACAACGGCGACGCCACGCGGTGAACGGCCACGCCCAGGCCGCGTGGCGGCGCGGGCGGATTGACCGGAGCCTGGCCCCACTTCTCTTGCTGTAGATCCGAAAAAATCTGGATTTCCCGATGGCTGGCAGTGCTGGCTTCGAGCATTCTCATGGCCCGGTCAACCGCGGCGGCCACGCTGCCGCTGGCTTCCGTTTCGGCGATGCCGTCAAGGGCAAGTTTGAGGGCGGCCCTGTCCTGCGTGAGGCCGGCGGGCAGCGGCGCCGCCGGATCCGCCACCAGGAGAACGATCCCGGCGCGGTCGGCGTCGTGAAGCTCTCCGAGAATGTCGCGCGCCCCATCCACCGCCTGCTTGAGTTTTGTCCGTCCGCTTTCGCCGGGGCCGCTCATCGAGCCGGAATTGTCAATCAGAAGAGCCACCGCCACATCGCCTCCCTGGCCGTGGCCAAGCCAAACCGGCCGCGCCAGCGCCAGCAACAAAAACAAGATCAGCAGCGCGCGCAGCAGCAGGATGAGCCATTCGCGCACACGCCGGCGCGCGTTGAGCTTGGGATCCAGGCGATGAAAAAACATCAAGGTCGAAACCGGGCGCGCTTGTCTTTTCAGGCGAAAGAAGAGATGAAACAAGACCGGCAGCGCGGCCAGCGGCAGCAACGAAAGGAAAAGCGGATTCAGGGCGGAGAGACCTGTCATGGCTGGCCAAATTTCGCGTGCAAAGTCTCCTCCACGGGCGTCCTCGTGTCAATCAAATGATAATCCGCCGCGCTCCCCAGGCAGCCGCGCCGGATTTCCTCCAGGAATTTCCTCACTTCATTCGCGTAGGCTTCCCGGACTTCGTCGGCCTCGACCGGCAGGCGCGCGCCCGTTTCCAGTTCGCGCAATTCGGCCAGGCCGCTGAAATTCAGGCTTAGTTCCGCCCCGTCCAACGGCTGCAAAATCAACACTTCGTGCTTGTTGTGGCGCAGGTGTTGAATGCCGCGAATGATGCCGGCCGGCTCCTGTAAAAGGTCCGAAATCAGAATCACCAGGCTGCGCCGCTGGATTCTGTCCGCCGTTTGGTGGAGCGCCTGCTCAATTTGACTGCGCCCGGACGGCTGGATCTGCTCCAGCGCCAGCAGCATGGGCCGCAGGCCCCCGAGCGAACCCGCCGGTGGGAACGTCTGCCGCAATTCATCGTTGAACAGCGTCAGCCCGGCCGAATCCGACTGTCCGAGCAACACCAGCATCAGAGCGGCCGCCAGATAGCAGGCGTAATCCATTTTCGAGTGCAGTCCCGTCTCGCGGAAGCGCATGCTTTCGGAAATGTCCAGCAGGAAGTGGGCGCGCAGGTTCGTTTCCTCCTGATACCGCCGGATGACATAATGGTCGCTCCGGGCGTAGATCGCCCAATCAACCAGGCTCGGCGGGTCGCCGGGCGCATATTCCCGGTAATCGGCGAACTCGACCGAGGAACCGTGGTGCGGCGAGCGATGCAACCCCTGCATGGCCCCTTCCACCGGCCGCCGCACCGTCAGACCCAGCCCGCGCAGACGCCCGGCCAGTTCCGGCGGGAGAAATTTGTAGGCGGGCGCGTTCACTGAACGGCTAGTACTGCGGCTCCTTTACGGCGGCGACGATTTTTTTCACGATCTGGTCTGTGTTGACCGCCTCGCTCGCGGCCGTAAAGGTCGTGAAAATGCGGTGGCGCAACACGGGCAGCGCGTATTCCCGCACATCGGCGCAGGAAACACTGAACCGGCCCCGCAGGAGGACATGCGTCTTGGCCGCCAGCAACAAGTACTGGCCTGCCCGCGGTCCCGCGCCCCAGTTCACCCAGCGGTTGACAAAATCCAGGGACCCCTCGCAGTTGGGCCGCGTGGCCCGGACCAGGTTCAGCGCGTAGAGCGCGACATGCTGGCTGACGGGCACCTGGCGGACCAGTTGCTGGAGCTCGATCACCCGCGCCGCGTCCAGCACACGCTCCGCCGCGGCCGGCGCGTCACGCGTAGTGTCCAGGATGACTTGCTGCTCCTCCTGCGCGCTCGGATAAGCCAGGTGGATGCAAAACATGAACCGGTCCAGTTGCGCCTCTGGCAGCGGGTAGGTGCCCTCCTGCTCGATCGGATTCTGCGTTGCCAGCACCATAAACGGATTGGGCAGATTGTAGCTCGTGCCGGAGATCGTCACCCGCTGTTCCTGCATGGCCTCCAGCAGCGCCGCCTGCGTCTTGGGCGGCGTGCGGTTGATTTCGTCCGCCAGCAGCAGGTTGCAGAAAATCGGTCCGCGATGAAACCGGAACGCCCGTTTCCCGCTCACGGCATCCTCCTCCAGGATGTCCGTCCCCGTGATATCCGACGGCATCAAGTCCGGCGTGAATTGGATGCGGCGGGAATCCAGGTCCAGCGCGCTGCCCAGCGTGCGGACCATGAGCGTCTTGGCCAGGCCGGGCACACCGATCAGCAGGCAATGCCCGCGCGCGAACAGCGCCACCAGCATTTGGTTCAGCACCTCGCGCTGGCCCACAATCACTTTGCCAATTTCTCCGAGCACCCGCTCCCGCGCGTCTTTGAACCGGGCGATGACTTCTTCCGATGGCGCGACCCGTGGAGTTTCCGGCGGCGCGTCCGCTCCTTCCGGTACGGCCTCCGCGGCCTGGCTTGGCTGCATAACGTCCGCCGTTTCCATTGGAGCCTCCGCCCCGCCAAGTTCCGCCCCATCCAGCGTGAAGGCAAACTCCACATCTCCCAAGGCGAACACGGCCCCGTCGTGCAGCGGGCACGAGAGGACGCGCTGCCCGGCCGCCACAATTCCATTGCGGCTGCCAGTGTCATTGAGTTGGTAGCCGTTTCCATCCCGGGTGATCACGGCGTGATGCAACGAGATGGAATCGCACGGAACGCACAGGTCGCTGTCCCGGCTGCGGCCAATGACGGTGCGGTCCTGGAGCGCAACCCGGTGTTCCTGTTCCTGGAATCTGTAAGCAAGCGTGGGCATTGGAAGTTCAGTGGGTCATCGCGTACATAATGATGTTGACGCCCAGCTTGAGCGCGTCCTCCGGCTGGTAGGCCCGCGCCAGGGGCGGATTCAAGCCCTGCCATCCCGTTTCCAAATCAATCGGGCTGTAAATCACCTTGACATCGCCGTTGAGCGAAATCCCTTCCAGATAGGGCTGGGTGAAACCGGGCCGGGCCTCGGCGGCGGCCGGGGTGTAGGCGGCCTCGGCCAGTTGGAACACCGAGTGGAACACCGGGTGCTTCAGAGGCAGGGGAGCCAGGGTCGCGCCGGGCAGCAGCTTCTTCAACTCGCGCCGCGCTGCCGTGTCGAACGTCTGCAAGCCCAAACCGTTGTTGATGAGCAGCGTCCCGCCCGCCTCCAAAAACCGCTTCAAGGCCGTGACTTCGGCCGCATCCCAATGGAAATCATCCAGGCCGGACAAATAGAGAAAGGTGAACGAGGACAAATCATCATGACCGGGCAGCACCGGGAGCCGCTTGAGACTCACGCGCAGCGACGTGTTCTGGCGCAGGTCCTGCAGCAATCGGCTGATCCCGCCCGACTCGACGTTCCACGCCCCGTCGTGCTTGAGTTGCGCGAAGACAAATTCATCGGTCGGATGCTTCTCGTCCAGCGCGCCGTACAGCTCCGGCTTGGCCTCTGCCAGGCCAATCCGCGCGTAGCCGACCGCATAGCCGACAATGTTCAGGCCGATCTTGTTGGCCGAGCTGACGTCGTAGTAAACCGCCTGTTGCAGCAGCGGCACTTCATGGCCATCCCAGCCGCAGCCCAAGCCATACTTCGAGAGCAGGACCCCGACGCGCGAATAGACGTACATCCCTTCCAGCAACGGCTGGCGGGATTCCAGGTTTTTCGGGTAACTCACCTGGTTGACATCCACCATGATGTGATAGAGCGGGTGGTCTGCCGGGAGGACGCGGAAACTCAACTCAGGGAAGGTCTTCTCCATCGCATCG
>Ga0182027_10007374_pt1 | contig 16211 bp, 13 predicted proteins | sample 712E1DmetaG_FD_121300 | JGI IMG/M metagenome (GOLD analysis project Ga0182027, IMG submission 121300) | Permafrost microbial communities from Stordalen Mire, Sweden - 712E1D metaG (Illumina Assembly) | ecosystem: Environmental > Terrestrial > Soil > Wetlands > Permafrost | place: Sweden...
CCGCCGACTCGCCACTTGATCCGGCTTCGCTCGTGCCGGTCGATCATGAGAAGTTCTCCGGATTCATCTTCAAGATCCAGGCGAACATGGATCCGAAACACCGCGACCGGATCGCCTTCGTCCGGGTCTGTTCGGGGCACTTCCTGCGGGACATGACCGTCCTGCACCAACAATCCGGTCGACGGGTACGTCTCTCGGCTTCGCAAAAACTTTTCGGGCAGGAACGCTCCACCGTCGATGAAGCGTGGCCCGGCGACATTGTCGGCCTCGTGGGGTACGATCAGTTTGGCATTGGCGACACGTTGACGGAAGACCCGGGCATTCTCTACGACGAAATTCCGCGCTTCCCGCCCGAGGTGTTCGCCTTCCTCAGCAATCCGAACCCGTCCAACGCGAAGAAATATCGCGCCGGAATCGAACAATTGCTGCAGGAACACATCGTTCAGTCGTTTAATCTGCGTCACGGTCCCTCCGGGGTGACGTTGCTTGCGGCGGTCGGCCCGCTGCAATTCGAGGTGGTCCAGTACCGGCTCCAGGCCGAATACGGAGCCGAGTCGCGGCTCGAAGCCGCTCCCTGGCAGTTTCTCCGCTGGCTCGATCCTCACCCCGCGCTCGAGCACCCGGCCAGCCTCGTCACCGCCAGCGGCGTGGCGTGGGGCACCGACTCGGAGGACCGCCCGGTCATTCTCTTTCCCAACGATTGGACGATGCGCTATTTCGTTGAGAAGAATCCGGACCTCACCTTGCACCACCTGCCGCCCGGGCAGTGACTCACGCCGTCAGCGGCATCGTGACGCGGAAGACCGTTCCGCCCGGCCCAGTCGAAACGAGCACCAGCTCGGCGCCGATCTGCCGGGCCAGCAACTGACTGATCGCCAGCCCCAACCCCGAGCCGCCCGGTCGACCGCTCCGGCCGGGTTTGAACAACTGCGACCGCAAGCCATCAGGGATGCCGGATCCTTCGTCCTCGACCTTCAGGATGATGACGGCGCCTTCCTTGGTGAGCGAGACGATGATACGGCGACCCGGGGCCGTCGCCGCCGTCGCGTTCTGCACCAGGTTGCAGGCGATCAGGCAGAGCAGGCTGCCCCGATGACTGTCGAGCGTTTCCGGAAACCCGGATCCGACCTCCAGCCGCACGCCCTTTTCGACGGCGGCCGGCTGATTGCGGCTGCGAATCGTGGCGGCCAGTTCGCGCCCGCTAATTTCGTAGGTCGTATGCGCGCTCGCATCGCCCAGCAACCCGACCGTCTCCTGAATCAACGCCTGCATGCGGGCGGTGTAAGTCGCCGCCGTCTCCCAATCCGGGTTCGAGGCCCCCGGCTCCTGGGCGGCCACGACGGCCCGCAGGCCGGCCACCGGAGCCTGAAGACCATGGATCAAATACGAAGTGATCTGACCGATGGCCGAAGCCTTGGATGCCAGGGTGAGTTCGAGATTCGCCCGCGTCAGTCGTTCGTTGCGCTCGGCAATCGCCCGCTGGGCCCGCTGCAGTCCGAAGGACGCCGCGGCCATGACCACCGCGACCAGCAGCGCTCCAATGGCCAGTGTCACCACCGTCTGCCGATTGATACGCTGGTCGATCAGGGCCAGCTCGCGCGATAATGGTCGCGCATCGATGTAATAGCGCACAAACCCGAGGAGGGCCGCCGCGCCGCGGCTGCGCATCGGCAGGATCACCTCGAGAACGGGCGCCTGACGCTGTTCCGGAGCCACCCCGGAGAAGTACTGGTCCAGCGGAAACGCGGGATGGTAGCGGGTGATGGCTTCGCCCGTCTGAACGCGCAGATAATCCTCCATCGGCAGTTCCACGAACAGCTGGGTGGCCGGCACCGCTTCGACGGTCCCTCCGTCCGGGTCGAACACCGCGATGGCCAGCATCCCCTCCTGGCGGGCGCTCTTCAGCAACGCCGTCAACGGCGCATACGGATTGGCCGCCTTGTTCGTCGTGCTCGTCTCGCTGTCCTCCATTTGCTGCAAGGCCATTGGATAGAGCACCGCCGCGTCACGCTCGATGATCTTCTGGTGGATCTCACTTTGCAGGTCGGCGCGAAAACGAATCACCATCACGGCAAAGATCGCCACGAGGATCGCATCGATCAGCAGGGTGGCGATCGCAAGATAGAGAGTGAGGCGGGACATGGCGGGGAACGGTGTCCAGGCGGACCGCAATCAGTGGGCAACCTCCCCGGCCGGCAACGGCAACGCGAGTTTCTCGACCGCCGCATCAAACAGCAGGCGGCGTTGTTCGGGCGACAAACCGGGCAACAAGACCGCCGCCTGATAGTCACGGTACCGCTCCCAGACCTCCTGTTCCTGGCGCGAATTCTCGAATTCCTCCAACAAATCGTTGATCGACTTCCGGTCCCGCATGACCTCGCCGCTGCGGACGAATTGTGCCAGCGCCTTCCGAATGCCGTCCTTTTCCGCGGTCAACTCGGCGAATTGCGCGGCGTGCTCGCGGTTGAAGGCCGATACCTGTTCCTGTACCGGGACAGTCTTCTCCCGGGAATGATCGGGAGGCGTTGGTGGCGCCAGCGCGGCGCGGAGCACCTGGAGCAGATCAGCCTTGTGACTGCGGTAGACGGAAATCCGCGCGGCCAATTCGTCGGGCAACGGGGGCGGCGCCGGCGGGCCCGGCATGTTTGGCACACTGGCCAGTCCCCGACGGATGTCCTCCGCCCGTTCCTCAAGCGCGGCGATCCGCGGAGCCTGACTGGCTGCCAGTTGTTTCAGGGATCGCGTGCGTGCGTCGGCACTCGCCTCGTCATAGCTGCGGAGCGCGTCCCGCAACTCCGCCTTGAGTTTCGTTTTCTCCGCGACAAACCCGGCAATTCGGCCAGCCAGCCCCGCGGGAAGATCGGTCGGCACACGAATCCGCGCGGTCTCCGGCGAGAAAAAAAACTCGAAGACGTCTTTCCTCGCCGGCACCGGCTCGCCGGACTGGCGGATCTCGGCCTGAAGTTCCATCGCGATCTCACGAACCAGGCGACGCTGCGCCGGAGAGAGCCCATCCTGGTAGCAGACCGCCGCCCGCATTACTTCGAATTCCATCCGGGCAGTGTCCGGCGACACCTTTTCGTTGCGCTTGGAGTCCAGGCGCCAGCTTCGGCTCTCATTCCAATCGCCGCGCCCCTCGAGCATGCCATACATGCCACTGCGTTGGAGGTCGATCCGCAGCTGCGCCGCCGTCTCCTCCAATTCCGCGATGCGGGGTGTCTGCACCCGTGCCAGCATCGCCAGCTCCTGCTGCCGGGTCGCCGCGTCCGCCTCGGTCAACCGGGCAACCTTTAGGCGCAGCTCATTCTGCAGTTCCACCTTGGCCGTCCGGTAAGTGGCCAGCCCCAGTTGCAGCCGGCGGGGAAGATCCTCCGCGGCCAGTCGGACGCCCAGGACCGGATAGAAGGGCTCATTGACATAGGCGGCCAACTCAGACGGAGCCGGCATTCCGGTCCGCCCCGGGTAGAACAGGCGGATCTCCGTGCCCAGAGTCGGAGGGTTTGGCGGGAAGAAGAAGTACTGGGTTGGGCGTTCGGTCCGGCTGTTGAGATAATGGTCGGCCGATTCGTTGTTGAAACGGACACGGTCGCTCCGCTCGATGGTCGTCGGCGCATCCGCATCCGCACCGCGACTAGGGGCCGCTGACGGACTGGAGTTTCCGGTCGTCCCAGTCACCGACGTCGAAGGGCCGACCGCGTCGCCCGCCACCAACGGCCGGATCAGGACGAGAGCCAACCAAAGTACAATCGGGGCGCGAAAACCAAAACGAGGATGTGCTTGTGCTAGGCATGCATTCATGGGGCAAACTAAAGGACGTCGGGGATCACTAGAGCCCTTCTTGTTCGCACCCGCCGTGCCATCTCCGCTAGAATTGACGCAACATCCTACGAGATAGCATCTTAGATCGCTACCAGCCAATTCATCAATCGATCCGCGGGCAGGCGAATGGTTGAAGACAACCGCCTGAGCGACGGAGGACTCTGCGCAAGTGGTGTAGGTAACCATGCGGCAAGGGGGGGTGCCGGCGACCGATGGCTAATCCTGGGTTTTCTGCTGGTTGAGACGGTAACGAAGAAACTCCCGCGTCACTCCGAGCCGGCGGGCCGCCGCCGCGATGTTTTGGTTGGTCTCCCTCAGGGCCAGCGCGATCAAGTCAGCAACAGCGGAGTCAACCGAAAAGCCCTCGGCCGGAAGCCGCCACGAGGGGTTTAGCCAATCCGCCGGCGGGGTTTCCGGCACGGCACCGAGTTGGGCAAAATCCAGCGCCGAACCACTGCTGAAAATAACGGCCCGCTCGATTTCGTGCGCGAGCTCCCGCACGTTGCCGCGCCAGGGTTGCGCCCGGAGGCGGCCTTCGCCTTCAGGCGTGATCACGAGGCCTTTCAGGCGGTGGCGCCGGGCGATTCGGTCGAGCAGGTGCCGGGCGAGGTCGACAATATCCGCGCCGCGCTCCCGCAGGGGCGGCAGGGCAATGTGCAGCAGATGCAAGCGGTGATAAAGATCCTCCCGGAACCGGCCGTTTTCCACCAACTCGACCAGCGGGCGGTTGCTCGCAGCGATCAGCCGCACCTCGGCGGACAGTTCTTTGGTCCCGCCCAAGCGTCGAATCTTCCCCTCTTCCACCACGGTCAGCACTTTGGCCTGCGTCGGGGCCGCGAGCAGGCCAATCTCGTCGAGAAAGAGCGTGCCCCCATCCGCCGCTTCAAAGAGGCCGATCCGCGCGCGATTCGCATCGGTGAATGCCCCGCGCTCGTGCCCGAACAATTCCGACTCGGCTAGATTCTCCGGCAGAGCGGCGCAATTAATCGTGACAAACGGACGCTCAGCCCGCGGGCCCTGCCGATGCAGCCAGCGCGCCAGAAGGCTCTTGCCCGTGCCGGTCTCCCCCTCGATCAGAACCGGGGGCAGGTTTCGCTCCAGCCGCCGCTCCGTCGCGAGAATCACGTCGAGCTGGACGCGAATCAGGGCCAGACCTTCCCCGAAAAAGAGCTCGTCCGTGCTCCCAGCCGCGTGCTCGCTCGCACGGTATTCGTCGCGCCGCGCCGCACCGCGAAGGTGTCGGCAACGCGCGAAAGCCAGAGGAAGCTCCTCCGGCTCAAATGGCTTCGCCAGATAGTCGCCTGCACCGAGACGCATCGCCTCCACCGCTTTTTTCACCCCGCCAAAACCCGTCATGACCACGACCCCAGTGTTCTCGGAAAACGCTCCCTCCCGCAACAACTCCAACGCCTCGCCGTCCGGCAGGTGCAGATCGATCAGGGCAAAGTCAAAACGCAGATCGCGCAAGGCCCGGCGCGCCTCCTCCAGGGTTATAACCTCGGTGACTTGCGCCCCGAGCGTGCGGAGATGTGCCGCCAGGCGACGCTGCAGAGGGGGATCATCCTCAAGCAGGAGGATTTCGCAGCCGGCCCCAAAGGCCACATCGTCGACGATCATGGACGTAATGCGAACAAAGTGTGGACGTCTTTCAACGCAATTCACGGGCACATGGTTAGTTCGGTTCTGGCATCCAGCTTCTGTGGAATGTTGCCTACAACCACCAACACCGTGCTCCGCCCGGGCACATGGTTGTGGTCAACCACCTCGGCGCGGTCTAATCGCACCGATGGTCGAGATCGAGGATTTTAAGGCGCTGCCATTACGATGGTTATCATGGGCACGGCAAAACTGGCACACAGGGTGCAAAAGAAATAACCCAGCAGGTCGTTCCATTTACCCCGGATGTCACCCCTTCCACCAGACCCTGCCGACCCGCGCACATTCACAGCTAAGATTCAGCGCCGTTCCTTCCTCTCGACATCCAATGGGACGGCAACGTACGCTCAAAGTCAGTCCCCGCGAAAAAAAATGCCCCGATCCCCTGCTTCCAAAACCTGTTGGCTTCTTTGCCTAATTCTGCTGCCATTCCGCGTTCTCGCCGCAGATTCGATTGAGTCCGTGGAGAAAGCCGCGACCGAATGGGTCAAGACCCGGGCGGAGACGGCGCGACTGCAAAGCGATTGGACGGCACAACAGGAACTTCTTGAATCAACCGTCAAGGCCCTGACCGAGCGCGCCCAAGCCCTCGAAGAGAAACGCGACAGCCTGAAGGCGAAGACCGCCAAGGATCGGGACGAGATCGAGACGGCCCGGAGCAAGAATCAAACGACTGCCGCGGGGCTGCAGGCGGTTGATTCCCACTTGACTGAGTTACGGGACCGATTGGTCCAGCTTCGTCCGTCGCTGCCGCCGCGCCTGTCGGAAGCGTTGGAACTGGCCTACCGCAGCCTCGCCGCCACCGACCTGGGTTCCTCTGAGCGCATGCAAGCCACCATGACGGTGCTGAACCGTTGCGTGCAGTTCAATCGGACCATCACGTACAGTGACGAAGTCCTGACCATCGAGGGCGAACCGGGAGCGAAGTCCTACGAGGTCATCTATTGGGGCCTGAGCCATGGCTATGCCTTGGATCGCACGGCCGGGAAAGTCTGGCTCGGCTCGCCCGGGCCGAGGGGTTGGCGATGGAAAGCCCACGCCGAGGCCTCTCCTCAGGTCGCCGACCTGATCGCCGTCTTCAAAGACAAGGCGGAACCGGAATTCGCTCCGGTGCCCGCCCAGCTCGCCCATTCCTTTTCCCAATCGACCAACCAGTAAACCCGAATGAAAGCCGGATATCTTCCCCGCCTGCTCTCGCTCGTCTTCCTCGCTGCGACCATTCGCGCCGCGAACACTTTCGAAGACGCGATGGCCCGCGCCACTCTGGACTACACCCAACGTCTGCAGTCGGCGAGCGATGAGCTGATCCAGACCCGGGAGCGCATTTCCAAAGAAAAGGCGCCGCTGCTGCATGCCATGCGGGCCGCGGAGGACCGTATCATCACGGCCGAACAGGAGGCCACCCGGCTCGAAACGGCCCAGGACCAATCCCAGGAGAACCGCCGCCGGATTCTCAAAGAGGCCGACTCGCTGCGCAGAAACGAAAGCTACGTGACCACGCTCGCCCACGATGGTTTGAAGGCGTATGGCGACGGGCTCGCACCCGGAGAGGGGCAGTTGCTTTCCGATCGAATCCAAGAACTCCAGCAGAAGCTCGAAGATCCGGCGAGATCCGGAGATGCTAAGACGGCGATGGCTGTCACGGATTTCCTCGTCGAGCGGCTGCAACAATCGCTGGGTGGCTACACTGGGGTGGGAAGCGCCATGGCAGGCAAAGATAATCAGGTAGTGAAAGGCACCTTCGCCTTTGTCGGCCCCGAAACCTATTTTCGCATCGATCAGACCGGACAGGCCGGCACCGTTCGAGGGCGCGAAGGAGCGGCTTACCCCGTCGTCTATGTCCTGTCGGCCTGGACGCCCGGGTCGGCGGAAGCGCTGTTTCAGGGCAAACTGGGAACCATCATGGGCGATGCCTCAGCCGGGAAGGCGCTGCGGCTGCGGGAAACCAAAGGCACCGTCTGGGAGCACATTCAAAAAGGCGGAGTGGTTGCCTATGCTATTCTCGGCGTGGGCCTGCTTTCGCTGCTCATGATCCTGCAGAAGATCCGCGATCTCTCGCAGATGCGCGTGGACAATCCCCAGGTGGTGGAGGGTTTTCTCACCTTGGTTGCCGATGGGGCGGCGGCCAAGGCCCAACAAGCGCTCGGGACGCTTAAAACCACCACCCGCGAACTATTCACCGTGGGCCTGCGGCACCTCCACAAGCCGAAGGCCATTCTCGAGGAACACCTTTACGCCGTGGTTCTCCGCCAGCGGTTGCACAACGAACGCTGGCTGCCCCTGCTGGCCGTGGTTGCGACCGCGGCGCCGCTGATGGGCCTGTTGGGCACGGTGACCGGACTGGTGAGGACTTTTGCCCTGATCACCGTGTTCGGAACCGGCAATGCGGGCAAACTTGCCAGCGGCATCTCGGAAGTGCTGGTTGCCACCGAACTCGGCCTGATGGTCGCCATCCCAACGCTGGTCGCGCACGGTTTCCTGTCTCACCGGATTCAGAAGAACCTGTCGCTCCTGGAACGCTATGCACTGGAATTTACGACGGCTGCGCAGCCAGACAAGCCGCGCGTGCCGGCCAAGGAAACGGTCTCCGTATGAAGGCGCTGTTCGATCTAATCGGCCGGGGCGGGCCCGTGATGTTCGCCATCATCACGCTTTCCGTGATTTTGTATTCCCGGTGTTTCCTGCTCCTGCTGACCCTGCGCCGCTCCCGCCGGCAACTGGTCGGCGATGCGCCCGTTCTGGCGGAAGAGTTCGCGACACTCCGCCGGTTGCAGGATGAGGTGCAGGACGGATTCCGGCAGCAGCGCCTCGCGTTGAGCGCGATGATTGCGGCCGCTCCCCTGCTCGGATTGCTTGGCACCGTCAGCGGCCTTGTCAGGACCTTCGAGAGTCTTTCGTCCCGGGGCGGGCAGAATTCGATGGAAGGACTCGCTGGAGGAATCTCCGAGGTGCTGGTGGCAACGGAATCGGGACTGGTCGTGGCCATCCCAGCGCTGCTCATCGTTTACCTGGCGCACCGGGAAATGCGCAAGCAATTGCAGAAAATGAACCAACTGGAGGAGAGGGCTGGAACGGCCCCGGCGCTATGATCGGACGATTTGGCGGGAGCAACCGGTTTGAGACCACGCATGTCGACATGGTTCCAATGGTCGACTGCGTCATGGTGCTGTTGATCTTCCTGATGATCAGTACTGCATTCGTGAACGATCCCGGCATCGAGGTGCAGAAGCCGGATGTCAGCGGCACGCAGATGGGGGATCAGAATGCCCTGTTGATTGCGATCTCAGCGGACAACCGCATCTACTTCGATGGACAGGAAATCCGGCCTGACCAGGTCGCGGGAATGATCAGGCAGGCGGCGATCGGGCGGTCCCCCGCCCTGATCATCCGCGCGGATCGTTTCTCGACGCACGGCATTTTTGCCAACGTGTACGCGGAGGCGAAACGGGCCGGAATCGAACACGTGCAGTTTGCGACAATGCGTAGCGATTGACCATGACTCCAACCACCATGGTCAAGTGCCCGCCCAGACTGCGGATCGCAGCTGACCCCGGGAACCCGGCGCAAACCATTCTCTGCGTCGTGCTCGGGACGGGATTCACCCTGGCCCTGTTTATGGGGATGGCCCATTTCAGCGGGATCAAGCAGACCGCTCCTTCGGCCGGAATCGAGGATCTCCGGGCCGTCGCCCTGCCGTTCGAAGCGCCCCCGTCCCGGGTAACCCAAGCGGAACCGGAGTCGGCATCCGAAGTCACGACGGTGACGGGCTTTGATTTTGCGCCCTCCGACAGCCCGGTGAAGATCGCGGTGAGTCCGCCCAACCTCAATGATCTGGCGTCGACCTATCAAGTCGCCCCGCCTGCGGTCATTCAGATCGGGCAGCTTTACGGCGCCTTCAAACCGAAGATGGCCGTCACGGTCGACGTGCAGCACATCTATCAGAAGACCGAGGTGGATAATCCCCCCACCATTCTTTTCCGCGCGGCTCCCAATATTCCAAAACGTCTTTACGGCGACGCGAGCTCTTTGCGGATCCGGTTGCTTTTCGTCGTCGAGCCCGATGGCGCGATCACCCACGTGCGGATTGCGCAATCCTCGGGCATACCGGAGGCGGACGCCATCGTCGCCGAAACGGTGCAACATGACTGGGGCTTTGCCCCGGCCAGCAAGAAGGGCCGAAAGGTCCGATGCATGCTGGAGCAGCCCTTCCTCTTCAAGCTGCCGCACTTCTCCAAATTTCAAGAGTAGAACCAATGAAGAGTCATCAATTACTTCTCGTCGCGGCGCTGCTGCTGCCGGTATTGGGGTTTTCCGACGACGACGGCGCCCCCCCGAAACTCGACCCCAAGAGGATCATCAACGAATCGAACGGGTTCCTCAAGGAACGCGAACCGGAGATGAGCGCCGAGGAGTACGCCCTTTACGAAAAAGTGGTGGAGATGATTTCCACCCAGCCGGATTTCGCGCTGAAGCTCCTCGAGGCGATGATCAACGACAAGGAACCGCCGAGTCCGGCCTTCGAATTCATTCTCGGCAACGCCTATTATGCCGCCGGCCAGACGGCCAAAGCGGAGGTCAAGTATCGCAGCGCGGTGAATCGCTATCCCACTTTCCTGCGCGCCTGGGTCGACCTCGGCGTGCTGTATTACGCGGCCGAGAAATTCACCGACGCGATTCCCTGCTTCTCGAAGGCCGTCACGCTCGGCGATCGCGATCCCAACACCTTCGGCCTGCTCGGATATTGCCTCGAAAAGATGGGCAATGTCGTGCCCGCAGAGATGGCTTATATGCAGGCGCTGTCCGGCGATCCCACGAACGGAGACTGGATGGAGGGTCTGCTCCGGATCTATATTCAGGGCAAACAGATCGCGCGCGCTGAATCGCTGGTCAAGAACCTCATCAAGGCCCGACCGAAGGAGGCCCGTTTCTGGCTGACCTACGCCAACATCCTCCTCGTGGATCGCCGGAAACTGGAGGCGATCGCCCTGCTCGAAACCTGTGCCGGAACCGGCGTGGCCGGAGTGGACGAACTGAGTTTGCTGGCCGACCTCTATGCCGAGCAGAAGCTGGTTCCCGAGGCCGTGGCGACTTACCAGAAGGTCCTGGCCAACACTCCCGGGCTGGGCGAACAGAAACTGCTCCGTCTCGCCCAGGCCCTGATCGCCGAACACCAGTGGCAGCAGACGCAGGACGTCCTGGCCAAGTTGCCAGAGAAACTCTCCTCGGAAGGCGAGATCTCCTTCCTCCAGACCAAAGCCGACCTCCTGATTGCTCAGAAGAAATGGCCGGAAGCCAGGGCCCAACTGCAGAAGCTGCTTCAACTGTCTCCGCTGAACGCCAGAGCCCTGCTGGGCATCGGCCGCACCTATGCCGCCGAAGATGATCTCCCCCGCGCCACCTTCGCCTTCGAAGGGGCCCTGCAAAACTCCGAATTCACCTACGCGGCAAGCCTCGAACTCGCCAATGTCGAACTCAAGAACCGGCATTACGACAAGAGCGTCGAATACCTCGAAAAGGCGCTGAAAATCGAACGGACCTCCGCCGTCGAAGACTACCTTGCCCGCATTAAAACCTTGGTCGTCAAAAAGGCTGACTAAACCATGAAAACCCTTTCACGGATTATCATCCGGCCGTCCTCTCCGGCTCGTTTTTGCTCTTGCTCGCCATTTTTGTCGTCGCGTCTTCCCGCTCCGCGGGCGCACCGGATGCAACCCCCACGGAACCCAAAACCCACACTCTCTTCATGGGGGCCGATTTTGATCTCCTGTTGAACGGCGAATTCTGCCGCGTGCCGGATGTCTCGGGAGAATCCTTTGTCGTCCGCGCCAAGGGGGGCGATCGTCCCATCACCAGGGGCAACGCCATCGAAGGAACCACCGAACTGCGTCTCGGCGATATCCGGATCTAGGGCTGGGTTGACGATTTTTTTCTCGCCGGGGGGGGTATAATACCCCTCTTTCGGCGCATGTCTGCGCCCTTTTATCGTCCGCTGCTTGTGCTCGTCGCCTGGCTCGCCGCCGGCGCCGCTCTCGCCGTTGCGGCCACCCATCACCAGTCGGCGGGGGCCGGCTCGATCAATCCCGGGGCGTTCCGCAGCGCCATCGTGATCGACGCCGCGAGCGGCCAGGTGCTTTTCGAGGACAGGGCCGACGTCCAGAGCCCGCCGGCCAGCGTCACCAAGCTGATGACGTTCTACATCGTTGAGCAGAAGCTAAAGGAAGGGACCCTCACCCTTGCCACTCCGGTGACCATCACCGCGGTGGCAGCCCACACCGGCGGCTCCCGCGTCTGGCTGGTCGATAAGGAACAGATCACGGTCGAAGAATTGCTGTACGCGCTCATGGTGCATTCCGCCAACGATGCCGCGGTCGCTCTGGCCATCCAGGTCGCCGGATCGAAAGAGGCTTTCACCGATCTGATGAACCTCAAGGCCCGGGAGCTCGGCCTGCACCACACGGACTTTCATTCGCCCCACGGCCTGCCGCCCGGCAAGGGGCAGGAGCCGGATCTGTCGACCGCCCGCGACCTTGCCCTGCTCGCCCGCAAGCTGATCGCCGAAACCGATGTCCTCAAATACAGCGCGACCCGCCACCGGCAGTTTCGCCACCAGAACGGCAAGGTGATCGAACTGGATACCCACAACCACCTGTTGGGCGTGGTGCCAGGCTGCGACGGTCTGAAAACGGGTTATTACCGGGAGGCCGGCTTCTCCCTCGTCGCCACCGTCCAGCGCGGCGGCCGCCGCATCATTGCCGTGATCCTCGGCAGCCCTGAGCGGGAACTCCGGGATACCGTCACAACCCAGCTCATCGAGCGGGGCTTCGCCGCGCTTCCTCCGCTCGTCGCGCCTGCCGCCAACGCCCTACCCGCAACGTCTCCGGCGTCAGCCGCGACCATCGCCGGACCGCCCACTCCAGCCCCGAAAGCGGCGGCCGCGCCCGCGGGCGACGCCACTGCTCCCCGCTTGATCCCGGTCGAATCCGAGACACCCCAGCCGGCGGCGGGCACGGACGCCACGGTCCACCTGGACATCTCCGGGACGAAAAAGTAGTCCGGCACCGCATCGGGGCGCCGTCTGACGGGATAACATTTGAATCCCGGCGGACCAACGGTCAGACCGTTACCAGTTTCGTCAACCACCCGCTATGTTTCCCCAGTCTCCGGCTGGTGGATTTCTGCATGACTTCTCGCGAACGTTTTCTCGCCGCCTGCGCCTGCCGCCCGCTCGACCGTCCACCGGTCTGGATCATGCGGCAGGCGGGTCGCTACCTCCCGGAGTACCGCGACCTCAAAGCGCGCCATTCGTTCGCCGAACTGGTGCGCCAACCGGAACTGGCAGCCGAGGTGACGCTCCAGCCGCTCCGACGCTTTGCGCTCGATGCCGCCATCCTCTTCTCCGATATCCTCGTGCTTCCGGAAGCCCTGGGCCAGGGCTATCACTTCAGGGAGGAGGGCGGCATCGCGCTGGAGTTCCGCCTCGAAACGCGCGCCCAGCTCGACCGGCTCCCGCTCGAGAACGTCCGGGACCAGCTCCGCTACGTCGCCACTGCGCTCCGCCTGCTCCGCCGCCGGCTGGGCGACCAGACGGCGCTGCTGGGTTTCGGCGGATCGCCGTGGACGCTGGCCTGCTACATGCTCGAAGGCGGTGGTTCCGAAGATTTTCCCCGCGCCCGTGAGTTATTCCGCGCCGATCGCGTTTTTTTCAATGCGCTGCTTGAAAAATTGTCCGTCGCCCTGATCGATTATTTCAAGCTGCAGATCGAATCCGGCGTCGATGCGATCCAGGTTTTTGACACCTGGGGCGGGCTCATCGCCGGACCGGACTACGAGGCCGCGTCGCTGCAGTGGATCCGCCGGATTGTCGCCGCGCTGCCGGCGGGCTTCCCCGTCATCTTGTATGGGAAGGGCACCGCGGGTCACCTCGCCGCCCAGGCCGCCAGCGGGGTGCGCGTGCTCAGCGTCGACTCCACCGTCGACCTGGCCGCGGCGCATGACTCCCTGGCCGGCGATGCCGCCCTGGCCGCCCAACAGATCCGCGTCGCGCTTCAGGGCAACCTCGACCCGGCGCTTTTGGGCGCCACCCCGCTCGCCGTCCGCGATGAGACCTGGCGCCTGTTGGAAACGATGCGCGACCGCCCGGGACATATCTTCAACCTCGGCCACGGCATCCGGCCCGATGCCAGTCTGGAATGCGTGGCCGCGATGGTTTCCACGGTCGTCAACTGGAAAAATTAGCCCCGGGAAGCAAAAGGCGTCGACCGGGGCGTCCACCGGATCCTATCCTCCCACCGTCGGTTCATTCCCGGATCACCATGTTCCCGCCGTCTCCAGATAACAAATACGGCATCGCCATCGTCGGCGGCGGCGTTACGGGGCTCACCGCCGCCTGGAAGCTCCACGCCCAAGGTCACCGAGTCACCGTCTTCGAGCAGTCCGACCGCCTCGGCGGCGCGATCTCGACGATGCATCGCGACGGCTGGCTCGTGGAGCACGGACCCAATTCGCTGATGGAGTCGACGCCACTCGATGTGCTCCTGACGGAACTCGGTCTCCAGGCGGAACGCCAATACGCGACTCCGGCGGCCAAGAATCGCTATCTGGTCCGCGACGGACGGCTGGTGCCGGTCCCGCTGGGGCCGCACCAGCTGGTTTCGACCCCGTTGTTTTCGCTGCGCACCAAGCTGCGGATCCTCGCCGAGCCGTTTGCCCGCGCCCGGGTCGGCCCGGCCGACTTGAGCCTCGCGGCATTGGTCCGTGGTCACTTCGGCCAGGAGATCGTGGACTATGCCATCAATCCGTTGGTCGCCGGGATCTATGCCGGTGACCCGGAGAAGCTCTCGACGAAATACGCCTTCCCCAGGCTGTGGGAAGTCGCCCAAACGCATGGCTCGCTGATCCGCGGCCAGATCGCCGCGATGAAGGCCCGGCGCGCCCGGGGCGAGAAGCCCGTCGCCCGGATCGTGTCGTTCGCCCGCGGCCTGCAAACCCTCCCCAACGCGCTCGCCGCGGCGCTTCCGCCTGCCACCATCCGCACCCGGACTGCCGTGGTCAGCCTCACTCCCGGCCGGCCGTGGAAATTGGTCAGCCGCCACGATGGCCTGGCCGGCACGGACGAGTTCGATGCCATCGTGCTGGCGGTGCCCGCGGCGACGCTGGCCCAACTGCCCATCGGGTCTTCCGGCGCCCGACCGCTGGCGCCGCTCGAACAGGTCGAATACCCTCCGGTGGCCTCGTTGTTTTTCGGGTTCCGCCGCGACCAGGTCGCCCATCCGCTGGACGGATTCGGTGCGCTCGTCCCCGAGGTCGAAGGCCGGTCCGTGCTCGGGGTTCTGTTCTCTTCCACGCTCTTTCCGGAACGGGCGCCGGCCGGCCATGTCGCCCTGACCGTCTACGTGGGCGGCACCCGCCAACCCGACCTCGCCCGGCTGGCGCCAGAGGAGCTGCGCCCCCGCGTGCTGGCCGATCTGCGCGAGTTGCTCGGCGTGCGAGGCGATCCCGTCTTTTCCCACGCGACCTTCTGGCCGCACGCCATCCCGCAGTATAACCTCGGCTACGAGCGTTTTCTTGACGCGATCACCCTGGCGGAAACCCAACATGGCGGGCTTTTCATCGGTGGCCACGTCCGCGATGGCATCTCCCTGGTCAACTGTATCGCCGCCGGCGGGCGGCTGGCCGAGGTCGCAAGCCAATACCTCGCCAGCAGGGCTTAGGGCCTGAACGGCGCTGACGGAGCAGCGCCCTCCAACGCATGCGCGTCCTTTTTTCTGGAGGGCGGTGCGCCGTCACCGCCGATGGCTTCCCGTCTCTGTCCTTCAGGGCTGCCATGGCACCGTATTCCGCCTTGAGAAAGGCACTTATCTCAACCGTCCTCTTCCCTTGACTCAGGGGGGACTTGGAGTAGCCTCACGCGCTTTTTCTAAAATGGCGCAAGAGCTGAAAGATACGCTGCAGCTGCCTAGAACGGATTTCCCGATGCGGGCGAATCTCGTGCAGCGGGAGCCCGCCCGGCTGGCGCACTGGGAGAAACTCGGCCTCTATGACGCGCTGCAGAACCAACGCGCCAACGCGCCGGTTTTCGTGCTCCACGATGGCCCTCCGTTCACCAATGGCGACGTGCACATCGGGACCGCGCTCAACAAGACGCTGAAAGACATTATTCTTCGCTACAAGTCGCTCCGCGGCTTCCGCACGCCGTATGTTCCCGGCTGGGACTGCCATGGCCTGCCGATCGAGCAGAAGGTGGCGCGCGAACTGCAGGCGAAAAAGCAATCGGCCACCACCACCGAACTGCGTCAGCTGTGCGGCGAATTCTCCGAAACCTGGATTGCCAGACAGAGAGCCCAGTTTCAGCGCCTCGGCGTGCTCGCGGACTGGAAGAATGAGTACAAGACCAAGGCTCCCGCGTTCGAGGCGGATATCCTGCGCACGTTTGCCGCATTCATCGAACAAGGGCTCGTCTATCGCAGCAAAAAACCGGTCTACTGGTCCATCCCGTTCGAGACGGCGCTGGCCGAAGCCGAGATCGAATACCAGGACCACGTCAGCCCATCGATTTGGGTCAAGTTTCCGCTTCCTCCGGCGGAGGCGCGGAAACTTTCTCTTCCTGCGGAGCGACCGATCTTCTTTGTCATCTGGACCACAACCCCCTGGACCTTGCCCGCGAACTTGGCCATCGCCGTGCATCCGGACGTGGAGTATGTTCTCGCCGAACTGCACGGAATCCGGGCGGGGCGGTA
>Ga0182027_10007375_pt1 | contig 16211 bp, 17 predicted proteins | sample 712E1DmetaG_FD_121300 | JGI IMG/M metagenome (GOLD analysis project Ga0182027, IMG submission 121300) | Permafrost microbial communities from Stordalen Mire, Sweden - 712E1D metaG (Illumina Assembly) | ecosystem: Environmental > Terrestrial > Soil > Wetlands > Permafrost | place: Sweden...
CCGTGATGATTGGGACGGGAAGCGCGTCCGTGTTCGTGAGACCGGGCGGAGGACTTTTGCAGTTATGGCGGAGGAACGTCTCGAACCTCAGTACCATCCGCTCTGCGCTCCTCATAGCCCCCCTCTCCCGCCGACCAGCTTAGACTATATCATGCGGGCAGGCGAGGCATGCCACACTCAGGCGGACAATCTCCCTGAGGCCACCACAGCGCGACGCGAGGCGTCCGACGGTGTCCGTCGGCGGGTCAACGCTGCATTAAAGTGCTACCGCGCTGCGATCGAGCAAGCGCGACGCGATCGCGACGCCATAATAGTGCGGACCGGCTTTGCGGTCGCCCAAAACGAGTTCTACGGCAGCCTCAATCTTGGCGTGCCGCTGGACATGGGGTAGACTGGACTGTCTCCAGCCGTGTAGGGTAAGGCCCGAAATCAGGCCTGGGCAAGCAGCGCTAGCGCGGAGCCTGAATCATGTTGCCGTTCTGTTGTTTTCCGTCCATTAGAATGACCTTGCCGTGACCGTCTGTGCGGACGCTTCAGGGCATCTATGGACATCCCAACTCTCTTCGACCGAGCAGGGGCGTGGCTGCTAAATCAATGGCCGATAGTCGTGGTAGCGCTCATCGTGGTTGGCCTTGGATTTGTGCCGGATGTGAGGGATGGAATAGTGACGATATGGAACCTATTTCCGCACAAGAGGAAGCCCGAGGCAACCGACTCTATTACGATAGAAGGTGAAGAGGTGAGGTTCGAGGTATTGATGGAATCAATAGAGCACGATGTGGTTCGCGTACTTTGCCATACGCATCCCGTCGGGGTCGGCGCTGAGCACGCATGGTTGGCGCGTCAATACCCAAAATGGAACTTTGTTCAGCAGGGCCTTTCGAGCCTTGAATATCTCACAAATGAGACAGGCAAGCCAAAGTCGTTTTTTGATAGCTCGGCGTTTTTTGATCTCATTGTAATACGTAACGAACAAGGACGGACGAAGCAGGTGTTCTTCGATATCACCTCGTTTTTTACGAAATTGGGCACTTCGACGACGAACCCAACTGGGTTTATGGCCGAGAAGCTTCGTGGGATGTACGAGACGAAAACAGAAACTGACGCGGGCACAAAGATGCCCCGGCGGTGAAGCCGCATCAATCCCATGCAGACGGCTACACCGATTGGTGGAAGCTGTAGACCCTTCTTTACATCCTGCGTCACCCGCGCGAGTCGTACCGGACCCGCGAGGTGCGCGCCCACCTGGCCGGGCTCGGCCTAATGATCAGTCCGCTCGACTTCCGGCGGTTTTGCACCCGGCACGGCATCCGCCGCGATATGCGTGCCGGCCGGCCGCGCAAGCGCGTGCCTCTGCTGGCTGCCAGTTAGGTCGATAGAACCGGCGGACCGACACAGGCCTGCGACAAGTCGCGTGCCGGGTATCCCACGCCCACTCCGACACCGCCCCTGATAACCGCGCCTTTCTTGCCGCGGTCAAGCTGGAGAGCGAAGCGGAGCTTGATGGCGGCGACACCCTGGAAGCGGTTCGGGCGGTGGTCCTTATCGAGCAACATACCAAAGTAAGATAGAACATAATACCAAAGTAAGTTTTGACATAAAACCAAAGTGAGTAACCATCCTGCCATGCCCGTAAACCCGCAACGCGATCTGGCCGAAGCCCTGCGCCGGGCGCAAGCCGCCGCGGCGAGCGACATCCTGCGCAGCGCACTACTGGCGCGGCGGGATCGGACGCTCCTGCTGCAGCGCGGCTTCCTCGTCGAGATAATCAAGGGCTGGTATGCCTTGGCAACTCCGCAGGCCCGCCCGGGCGAAACGACTTTCTGGCACCTGCATTTTTGGGCCTTCGTGGCCGCTTATCTTCAGCGCCGATACGGGGAGCGGTACTGCCTGTCCCCGGAACATTCCCTCGATCTTTGGACTGCGGGCACGCAGACCCCGAAGCAATTGATCGTATTGACCGCCCGCGGCGGCGTTTTCACGCTGAAGCTGCCCAACGACAGTTCCATTTTGCTGTATCCGAATCCAAAGGGCATGCCGGCCACGACAGATATCCGGCAAGGCGTGCGCGTCATGCCGCTGGCGCTGGCCCTGATTCGGGCAACGCCGAGCTATTTCACCCGCTCGGCCACGAATGCCGAGCTGGCGCTACGCCTAGTTCGCCCTGAGGAGCTTTCCCGCGTGTTTCTTGCGGGACAAATCAATGTTTCTGCCGCCAACCGGGTGATCGGCGGACTGCGCCACCTCGGCCTAGACGAACCCGCCGCCCGACTGGAAGCGGACTTGTTGGCCGGTGGTGTGCGGGCTAAATCGGAGAATCCCTTTGCCGAGCCCGCCCGCCTGCCGGTCGGGGCCATCCTGCAAACTCCGTACGTGGGTCGGATCGAAGCGCTTTGGACGCAGATGCGGCCCGACGTCCTGGCGCATTTTCCTCCTCCGCCGCGGTCCCGGCCGACCCCGTCGCGTTATTTGCAGCGCGTGGACGAAATCTATGCCCACGATGCGTACCATTCCCTTTCCATCGAGGGCTATCAAGTAACCACGCAACTGATTGAGCGCATCGCGGAAGGAGCCTGGAATCCGACAGGGGATCCGCAGGACCAGGCGCAGGTGAACGCCATGGCGGCGAAAGGCTACCAGGAAGCATTTCAGCAGGTCCTCCGCAGCGTGGGGGACGTACTAAAAGGACAGTCCGCGGCGACGGTCGCGGATCGGGATCTGCAAGCCTGGTACCGGGCGCTGTTCAGCCCGTCCGTGCAGGCAGGCATCCTGCCCGCGTCGGCGCTCGCAGGCTATCGCGAGCGGCGCGTGTTTATTCGGGGCTCCGAGCACGTGCCGCCGGCGACCGAGGCGGTGCCCGCGCTCATGGAGGCGCTGTTCGGCGCTCTTTCGCGAGAAACGTCTCCTGCGGTGCGCGCGGTCCTCGGGCATTTCGTCTTCGTCTATATCCATCCCTACGCCGACGGCAATGGCCGCATCGGTCGGTTCCTGATGAACCTGATGCTGGCTTCCGGAGGCTACAACTGGACAGTCATTTGCGTTGAGCACCGTCAGGCCTATATGGCGGCGCTCGAAAGGGCCTCCGTCAAAAGTGAGGTCGCCGACTTTGCGAAGTTCGTGGCGGAAGAGATGAAGGCGTCAGCGGACATTCCGCCCGCGCGCCGCGCAAGGAAAGCATCATCATAGATGACCATGTTTTTGGATGCACCGAAAGTACCCGAGATTCATCGCTTGCTAGAATCGGGCCGACCAGCGGCGGTGAATAAACTGGCGAACGCACAGATCAGCCTCACGGTTTCCCTGTTCTTGGCGTTGTCGCACCATTTGTTGTCGCGGGCGGGCAATGTCGAGATGGCGCGGGCGATTGCGGGACTCAACCTTTCCGGCGTGGAACGCGGCATCCGTTGCCTCGAACTCGATGGACCGCAATTGAGCGCCGAGCCATTTGGCGCGCCGTCGTTCGATCTCTATCGCATCGGTTCGAAGGCGGATTTGCTCTCAGATGAGTGGAGCCTTTTCTACGACCGGTTTCGCCGGAGCGCGGCGAACGGACGGACGAGCGGAATGTTTCGCGGAGTTGGCGGTGTGCTTGGGGAAATGGGGGACAATGTCGTTTGGCATGCCTTTGAGGCGGAAGACCGCCCATGTCCGGCGCTGGCTGGCTTTCACGTTACGCCGAGCTTCGCTGCTTTTTGCGTCGTCGACTGGGGCCAGGGCTTCTTAAGGAGTTTGCGACGCAGCGCGAAATGGGCGGGGCTGAGCACCGACGGGGATGCGTTGGATGCGGTGGTGAATCGTCAGGCCACCAGCCGGCCGGACGAGGAGGTCGGCGGCGGCTTCAAGCAACTGTTCAATAGCCTGCTCGATTTCAATGGAGTGGTGATTCTCCGGAGTGGCAGCTGCGCTTACCGATTGGAGAACCACGGCGACATACGCCAAGTCACGGTTCGTGAATCAAGCTCGACAATTGGTTCCTCGGTAACTGTCGTTATCGCGCTGCACGGTAGCCCGTTAGAAAAGGAACTAGTAATAGCTTGATTTATTTATCTAGATAAATGAATATGGCTGCGTGCTTAAGATTTGCATCACCGGACTTCTGCCCGCCAACCCTCGCCTCAACGGGGCTACCGTAGGTGAGGCTCACGCCGAGCAGGTGCGAGCAGCTATAGCTGCGGCCCCTTTGGCCGGTGGCGGGATCGCCGTGCTGGATTTCGGGGGCGTCGAGAGTGCGAGCGCCAGCTACCTGAAACGATTGCTCAGCCTGTTTTTCGATGCAAAGACGCCACCGGTGCCCGTGCTGGTGAACGTCGAGGCGGCGGACTTAGTAGAGGACTTGGAGGACTACCTTTCGAACAAGGGACGCGTCCTCGTTGTAGCGCATGAAGTGCGGAACGAACTTCGATTGTCCCGATTACTTGGACGCATGGACGGCGCCGCTGCTGAGACTTTTCAGGAACTGGCGAAACTAAAGGAGGCGACAGCGCTCCAGCTGTACGAACGGCATCGTGAGCGAACAACGAACCAGACGGCCTGGAACAATCGGCTGGTTCAGCTCGTGAACCTAGGGGTGGCGCGTCGCCGACGTGAGGGACGTTTTTGGATCTACCAACCAACCGTAACAACTAACTAATTACTCCAATGGGAATGGGGGAACGCAAAGATCGAGCCAAGGGCTTCAAACAAACGACGGCCAAGGTGGTGGCAGAAGAGGTAAAAGAACCGGGGCTGTTTTCCGGCAAAGCCGTTGAAAGCGAGTTGACCATCGAGTGCCTCTGCGAACCGGAGGATGCTCCGGTGCAGGTGGGCGCGCGGGCGCGGCTTGTTGACATGCGCGAACGTATCGACGTTTTCATTGGCGTGCTGTCGGTCGGATATGTTGCCACTGGCCAAGTAGCGGAACTTCGCGCGAAGCTGAAGTTGGGCCAGCGGTCGGGACGCTCGCTGAACTGCCGCGTAATTGAGGTGTCGGAAATCACTCCGACATTTGTCGTGATCGTCGGAACGTAGGATGCCTTGGCCCATGGCGCCGTCAGCCGACATTGCCCTCCGTCCGCCGCGAACATTTGGCACGACCGGCTGTGCCAACTGCATCTGCCTTAGGCGGTGTGGAGGGCACCCGTTGCCGTTCATTCGGCAGCTGGGCTGCGCCAATTTTCCCGGGGAGGATCGACCCGTCGACACCGATGACATGAATCCGCTCTTCGCGGATCGATTCTGGGAGCTTTGGGACGACGTGAATGGCTTGGAGGACTACACGATCGGCCGATTGCGCCCCATCGAACCAACTGGCTTGCCGCGCTACCTACCCCTCTTCCAGGATCGTTTTCTTCGGCGTTCGCGCCTATTCGATGCACCGGCAGTGGCGCTGCGGCTTTTCGATGTCGTCGGCAAGCGCCGGAACGGGAGCTACGCGCCTCGTTATTCGACCGCCTCTGCACTGCGAACGGCGTATAAATTGAGGCAGGATACGCGCATCCTGCTTGTGGGTGTCGATGACGATGCTCCGTTGGAGAATTTCTGGGCGGAACATCGCGTTCAGCCAGTTTGTGCCGGGATCGCTGATCTCGGCGTTCTGGGCGTTACGGCGCCAAATTACTCCTACTTTACCTGCGTGCCGCGGTTTCAGGTCATGCGCAATCGAAAGCGCATGCTGCTTGCCGCGGAGAGCCTCTCTGCCGCGGGCGTAAATGTCGCCCCGCATTTCAACGCCAATACGGATTGGGATTGGCATTTCTGGTTCGAATTCCTTCGTGAACACCCGGAAGTCTCGGCCGTTTCGATGGAATTCCAGACCGGTTCACTCGCGAATCGAAGCGTAGGCCAGGACGCGTTCGATCAGCTCGTCCGTCTGCAAGATAGCCTTGGGCGGCCATTGCATCCACTCTTGGTCGGCGCCGCGCGCCACTACAGGGAGGCGCAGGAACGGTTTGCTTCGTTTACGGTGATCGACAGCCGACCGTACATGCAAACGGTGAATCGGCAGGTGCTGTCGCTTGCCGGCAATGGGCGCTACTTCTGGGAGGCTTTCCCGACGCCGCGTGGTGCGCCGCTCGATGACCTTTTGGAAACCAACCTGCTGCGTTACGAAGATAAATTGAGCTCAGATTCAAAGGAGGACACGCAGTTCCCGTTGACGGACCCTCGGCAGGGGGATTTGTACTTGGATACCTCGATCCCGTATTTGACCGCCCAACCGCAGGCATGAGGGATCTTTGCGAGGAAGGATGGAACGGTGCGGTGCTGCCAATCTGCGACTGTCTGCCATTCGGCTACCGTGTAATCGAAGACCCAGTCCCCTTCCACGGCCACCCAATGCGTATAAGGGAGACTCCATCGAGAGAAGAAGTCCGCGCGGGTCCATGATCCCAACCACTGGATCAAGGCGACACCATGTTGGGGCATCTCGCGGCGATGCACCTCATGTTCGTACCCAGCTTCCGCAAACGCGCGGCGCATCTGGGTCAGGTTGGTCCACGGAGAGTGCTCGAAATGTTGGAAGAAACGCATCACACGACACACTTCCCGTTCGGTGATTGCGGCGAAGGACGATGGACCGCAATTGGCGCTAAAATTGATTCGGGCGATCTCGATGTCCCAAGGAACAAAAGGCGGCCGAGGTGTGGGCGGGTTCATAGGCGGGCAAATTGAATGGGCTGATTTTGGCGGAAGATTCGTGTGAGGTCGGCGAGAACGGCTTGCTGCACGCTCGATGGTTCAGCCACGAACTTGGCCAGCCATCGGGCGCGTTTGCGCTTGATGGCCTGGCGTTGACGAAAGGTGCTGCCGAGGAAACGACTGTCATGAAGGAGGGCCGGCTTGTAGTTAATCCAGACGATTTCCTCTCTGCGCCCGGTATGAGAGGTGCCGGTAAACACAAACTTGGCCCACCCGGGCAATGCAGCGTCGTAGGCAGCATTGCGATAGCCGGATATCATCACCGGGCACGGGATGGATCGAAGCAGATCTAGCAGGCGCAGATGGTCGGCTTCGGTGTAGTCGAAGCGATAGTGGCGTCGGGGCGAACGTCGCGCGGCAGGCCAATAGGGAGGATCTGCGTAGATGAACTCATCGCCTCGAAACGGATACGACGGGAGAAAGGACTCGGCCGGGCCGGTGACAAAACGGAAGTTGGGCCCGGAAAAATCGGAAAAGGTGCGAATGACCGCGGGGTCGCGGTCGATGCCGATGGTCATCTCGGCCGGCGCCTTGTTTCGAAGAACGGCGCCGCCGCCAAGGTGCGTTTCAATGTAGACGCGGTGGGGCGGGATCAGATTGATCAGCTTCTGGTAGCAGCGAAATTTGCCCCCGGGAAAGCGCACGCCTGATGCATCGTCAGTTCTGACGATGATGTCGAGCCAAAATGAGCGTTGATCAACCAGCCTAGGCAGCGGATGACACAAGGCATTCCGCAGCCCGTGACAACCCAGGTGTGCGGTAGCGTACCAACTCGGCCCTTGATGAATCTACGGCGGCGAGAGGTTGCCTGGCGGTGGATCGATCGGTTTCTCGTACGGCTTTCGTTAAATCAAACCCGCTTGCCTAAAGCTGTAAAATCCCTGCCCGGTCGGGTCGGCGCACTTCTCGCCCAGGACGAGGTGGTCGACTAGTTCGATGTCAATCGCCTGCGCGGCCTCGCGGAGGCGCCGGGTGACTTGGATGTCGGCTGAACTGGGTGTCGGGTCGCACGAACGTCACTTACCGACCTGCCCATGAAGGGCATCATTCAACCGATTGCAGAACCATTTGATTGGCTCCACGTCATTGCCAAACCCGAGCATCATCGCCTTTTGGTATACTGGGAGATGCGCCCCCTGCTCATCATGGCAGATCAGAAGGGAATGACCGTAGATCAGGATGCCGGGCGGTAGTGAATATGGAGCGAAGAGAGGATGCAAAACCTGGCCCCAATCGGGGGCACGATGAAAAATCCGGATCAACGCGGCATTCATCTCCGAGAGCAGGGCTTCGCCTGGCCCCATCGGGGTCGCCGACGGCTGCGACCCGGTGCCGTTATAAAGTCTGTCGTGATCGAGCAGCGCCGAAATATCCACGAGCACCACGCCCCGTCGGGCATCCACGGTGTCTTTTTCCACAGCGTCGGCAATCTGACTGAGGCCCTCCGTGATTCTGTCTATGAAATTTGCCTCGTTGGAACTGGCGAGGGACTTGCAGGCGATGCCGTAACGGCACCCTTCATGACGGACAATGACATCCGGGTTGGGTGCCTTTGAACTGGAATCATTCGGGTCCTCTAGGGCTACCTCGTCAAAGCAGCTCAGTGCGGCCATGCCGACCATCAGTTCGATGGTCTTTCGCGCAGCGTCTGCCGCGATTTGAGGAGAGGGAATGGGACGCCCTAACTCTTTCAGCCGGTCTCGGAGAAAACTGCCGTGGGCTTGTTGGATCGCATACGTTGCCGCTACGCCGAAAAAGCCCGGCCCAAGCAGGCGTAGGTGCTTTCGCAGCAGCTTCATCTGCTTTTTCGTTGGCGCCAAATGGTGGTATCTCACTAAATCCATGCCGGCCGCGACAAACATCGCCACTTCGCGGAACTTGTGGATTTGGAATACTAACTCGTCGGGTACGAATGGATGCGGTATCTGGCTTTGGTAAATTTCACATGCGATCTGGAACGGCAGAAGCGGGGTATCATCGGCATGCAATCGCCTTTCGATTTCCTTCAAGCCCACGCTTATTTGGGCTACCTGCATTCGCTCCCTCTCCGGGTCCGGTTTCATTTGCCGGAGAACTTTAGCTTCAGTGCGTAGCAATTCGAGCCAATCTGCCGCAAGACCTCATGTCGGCGCATAGTGGTGCTAGTTCAGCGGAGCCCCTGGATTGAATTGCTGGCCCGAGGCATGGATCCCAAGGAATGGGTAGGGAACGACTTCCGGGTGGTTGCCGCGTTTGCCGCCTCCTAGGACGATGGATCAGCGCATCGCTGGTCCTCCTTCAATTGTCTCAACGGCCTTCAAGGTATCGCTCGGCTGCGCCCGCGCTCCACCTTGACAGCCGAGAGGGGGGCTGGGTATTGCGGGCAGTGTTGAGGTTGTGCCTCGAAATCCCTTGGGACTTGCACTATCCGAGCAGCGTTACGCCATGTGCTCGCGCTCCGGCTACGAATACCGCCTGCCACCGCATCGGATGCCTTCGCCAAACATCGAAACTCATTACCCATGCCCGATTTCCTCGCTCGTTTCTCCAACTGCCCCGTGCCACAGAACTCAGCGTTCGACGTAACGGTCGCCGGGCGCACGTTCAACATGCGGCCCCTGGCCATGCCTGCGATGCGCTTCGAGATGCGCGGAGCAAAGCTTCACACCGTGGACGCGGTAATCACCCCGTCGAACAGCCACCCATACATTACATAGAAGATACGTATGTAGCGATTGCACACGAGCCGATGGTAGGGGTGCTCCGGAGCGCGCCAACAGGCGTCTGACGAAGCGAGCCTCCCATCGGACGCTGTGGTGGGCACCATCCAGGATCACGGTCGCGTGAAATGGAACTCCTTTGCATGTCCCTTCACCGCAGACACCAAGGCATGTTCGCCCAGATGGCGATTGCTCACGAGCAAGAAAGCGTGGGTTGGAGTGAGTGGCATATAGCCGGCCATTGGCCGGTCAGACACGGGAAGATTTTTCCCGTGATATTCCACCGCGAACCAGCGGTCGCGCGAACTTTGCCGAGCTCGGTATTCGACGATTCTCAACATCTGCAAACCATAGAATGAACGACTGGATATCGTCGCGTCGCTCCGCACGACGGTCGCGCCCACGGCCTCGGCCTTCTCCTCCAGGTCTTTCGAGTATCCGGGATCGGGCGGCACTCGCTGCAGTTTGACGGGATCCGATGGTGCGTCGCGGAATTCGTGGCGAACGCCCCAAAGGCAATGCATCCGAGTCACCGCCTCGGAATCGGCGGCGCCCAAGGGGCCGGTTGTTCTGCACGAATCGATCAGCAACAGCCTGAAATGCGTTCTCTATGGCCTTTATGAACCCATGCTCGTCGCCGTGACTCCAACCCCTTTGGACCCAAAAGCGGGCTTCGTTCGGCGTAACAAGAAGCGGCCGCTTTCCCGCGGGCACTATCCTCACTTTTCCCGTGAAATCGCAAAAACGATTGATGGATTCGACCGGGATTACGTGCTGCCGGATCGTCAGTCGATGCGGATTCCCGGACTGTGCCGGCTCGTGTGGCGGTTTCATTTGCGGTTGTGCCGGCCCCGTGCAACCTCCTGTTCGGGATTCAACCGCGCCCGATGGCGCCTAGCGCGTCAAGACCGTGTCGAGCAGGCAGCATTCGACGGTCTTGTGTTCGTTGGTCAAAATGTCCAACGCGAGTGGCGCGAGCAGGGAGGTTTTGCTCCGGGCCTCCTGCAATTGCCCTAGAACCCATTTTCGGAATTCCGAGTCGTGCCTCATGGTCGGCCCCAGCAATCGCGCCACTCCCACTAGGACATCGATATCACTCAGGGCTTTCAGACCGTCAAAGGTGGCCTGTCGGCACAGCTCGTCTGACTGCAATCGGGTCGCGATCGCTGCAAATCCCTCGCGTGGCCGGCCAAAATGGTCCCGCTTGAGCTTCGAGGGATAGTGGAGAAGGTATTTCGCCATCTGCTGTGCGTCCGCCTTGGTGGAAAAAATCCAAGCGGTCACTGGCTCCTGCGCGTCGATCAAAGTCGGAAGTCGCGCCACCACCGGCCCAAACAGGGGCGAGTTGGGCCAGCCGCGGCACAGCGCGATCCAGCCCGCGTCGTGAATCAGGATCGAATTAGCCACCTGCACCATGGCGTCATGGACCAGCGGGTCCCCATGGAAATTTTCTGCCAGGTATTTGCCGATCAAATGATAGGACTGCATCTCCATCGTCATGATGGAATTTACGCCCCCCGTTGGCATGAACCGGTTGAAGCGGGCAAGAAACAGGTCGCGCAGAAAAAGGCTTCGCCCGTGAAGTGCGATCAGCGCGCGAACACTGTCTTCATCAAGCTGCGCTCCGTTCCGCAATTGGTCCTCATACGAGGCGGTCTGCACGGCCGCGGCGGCAATTTTTCCGGCATTCACCAATTCCGCAGCCACCGCGGGCGAGTTGCCGAACCGATCCCAAATATCGCTCATGCTGGCCGCCAATTCCTCCCAATGGTCCACCACAGCAGCGATGAACTCCCAGTTGTGGCCACCGCTGGCGTGGGTTTCGAACCGGAGCTTCTTGCCGTCTTCGCGGGCCGCTGCGATCAGGTCCGTCCGGCCCAACTCTAGGAGACCGGCGATCGCCGCCTGGCGTCTTTCGGCGTGCGAAAAATTCCACTCGCCGAGTTCCTTGGCGAGGGTGTCGGCCAGCTCTGCCAACCGATCGCCTGTCCGCCGGCGCCCTTTCGCAAAGGCGCGGGCTGCGATCGTCCGCGCTTCGTCTTTCGGCTCGTTCTTGAACCCGGCCAAAATCGCCATAGCCGTCGGCAATCCGCGTCTTGCGAGCGGCGCTAGCGCGCGGACAAGTTCCCCTCGCAGTCTGGGATGCAACACGCGGAGGACCGCATCCAGCAACGGCCTGATTTCGGCATCATCGGCATAAGGTTCGAGGAAATGGGAGATGAACACATCCTCGCCGTAAATGTGCTCGATCACGAGTTGGCGCACCAAGGGATGCTCGGGCCAGATCTTGATCACCAGGCTGTGCCCAAGCCGCCAATAGTGTCCCCCCTTGTCGTTTTTCAAGCGTTGCTCGACCGACTCCCACAGCCCCGGGGCATCCCGGCCTTCCAGACTTACGAGTAGTTCCAGAGCATCGTGCCATGGCCAAAAATCTCCATCGCGCAGAATCTCGCGCAGCGTCAGGAGCAGCTCCTCGCGGCTAGCGATGGCGGCAGGGAGAAACCGAACCGCCCCGGACCGACGCTGCTTGTCGCTCATATACGCCTGCAGGACCGCACGGACCTCGGCGTCATCCGGCACCGACATCTCCTGCAGGGTCGAGATGATCCATGCCGGCATGCCGTCGCCGCGTCTCAACCAATCCAACAGATGCTGGCGCGCTTTGTCGGTTCCGGCGAGTTGAGCACAGACGGCCACTTCGATGGGCCGGTGGTTCGATCCTGCGTTTCGGTCGAGCCACGCCTCCGCGGCCGGCCCCACCAACGGGTGGCGGGTATAATTCAGGAGCAGCGCCGCACGCTCCTCGAAAATCTGAATGTCGCGCCGGTCGTTCTCCGCCAGCCCAAGCTGGGCCACCACCAATTGGGCGACCGATTCCTCCCCCGCGCAGCCTGCCAGGAGGTATTTAATCGCCAGCATTGGGCTCCAGCGTCCGGGCCCGTATTGGCCGAATGACCCCAATGCCGCCTGCATTAGTTCCGGCTCCTTCGGCCAACCCGTGGAAAGCGCAAAGATGATGTCGTCCTCCCACGGCCAGAGATGAGCATTGTCGCGGCAGAAGGAGACGAGGCCATCGCGCACCGCCACCGTCCGATCACCGCGATTGAAGCGCGTTAGGAAGGCAACCCGCCTGATCTCCTCGGCCGGGGAAACGCTGCCTTCCAAGAGCATCGCACCCAATTCGGGCAGCTCCGGCCATCCAGACGCGAACGCATGTAGGGCGGCGGCCGCCAATCCAGGTTCGCCGGGGCCACGGATCACCCGCCGCAACTCATCCAGCAGCGTCGCGGAACGTTCGCGGAGGAGCGCAAGACCTTCCGCGATGATCCGATACTCGAACGGACTGTCGGCGTTGTGCAAGGCAACCAGCAAATCGTCCACGGTGCCATCGTTCGGCTTCCGTGCAGAATGCTTGGGAAAGTCGTGCCAAAACGCCAGCCGACCGGGAAACCATCGCATCATTCGCTCCGCCACCATTTCCCGCACATGCGCCGATTCCAGCCCGTGAACGGCCTCGCGCACGAGCGAACCGCGCAATGGCATCCATTCACCCCGCTCAATCCAACCGAACGCCTCGGCCATCACCTCGCGCGCCTTGCGCCGGGTGCAGTTGATCGGAGATGAGGCCAGACGCGTGAGCAGAATCTGCTGAATGGGCCGTTCGAGGGGGTCCGCCACTTCGCTGCGCAACAAGTCGACCAACTTGTCGACCTCATCGGCGCGCGAGAGCATCTGGAATAAGAACACCGTCACCTCGTGCCACGAACGCTGAGGTCCCTGCTCCCGGCAGTAGTTCATGAGGCGTTCGAGCGGCTGGCGGGCCAGGTGCTGGGCCGCGAGAAACTCCTGGAAAGCCCGGTGGAGAAAACCAACATGATCCTGCTGGACTGGCACCAGCACACCAAAATCGTGACGGCCCAAGTCCATCACCCGGCCGGTCCAGCCCTCCGCTTCGCTGACGGTCAACTCCAGTTCCTCGCGAAAAAACCCGCGCAGCAGTTCGGAGGCTCGTTCGACCGTCAAGGCGCGCGAGTTCGGTTCGGCATGGATGCAATAGGCCAGGAACGCCAAACCCTGCCTGACCCACGGAGACCGGCGCGACGATTGGTCGTCTTTCTGCATTGCAGCCTGGGCGCGTCGGCCCGGTTGGTCTTCGATGAGTGCTTTCACCAACTCCCCGAGAGCCTCGATTCGACTGTGAGGCAACACCCGGCCCGTCAGGTGCAGGTAAACCATGGCCGAAAGTAGCAGGGGGACTGTCCCGAGCTCCGCCAAAGCCGGATCGTCGGCGAGTTCGCCTGAAAACAATTCAACGTCCCGTCGAACCGACTGCTCCAACGTCGCCGGGTCTGAAATGCCCCCGGCTTCGTGATAATGCCGCAGCCATTGGCGCACAAACCGCCCTTGCTGCTCCCCATCCAAGGGCAGAAGCTCCGCCCGCCGCCATTCCGGCCCCAGGGTTCTGATCCGATCGAAGCCGGCGGGCCGCCCGGTCGCGACCAAGGGCAGGTGCCTGGAATCCGAAAAACTAACTAGCGCAGTCAGGGCAGTGACCGCAACTTCTTGATTCTGCCATTCATCGAGGCCGTCGACCAGGAGCAACAGGCGCTCGTCGGAGATCATTTCCGTCAGCAGCGCCAAGACCTGGTCGGTCGCACCCAAACTCCGCAGAAAGCGCTGCAAGCATTGTTCGACGCTGGGTTCCTCCGCATCCCGATAATGCCCGGTCAGGTAGTTGAACGGCAGAAGGAGCGGCAGGCGGCTCCCCCAGTTTTTCGCGAGTGCGGCCATTCGGGGCTGGTTGCTCAGAAGATCAAGGGTGACGATCCGCATCGCTGCGCTTTTGCCGTAGCCGGCGCCGCCGGTCAGGAGCAATCGCTCGTTGCCCGTGAAGACGGCCGACAGCGGCATCCTCACCCGGACATCCCGGCGGCGAAATCCCGGCGCAGCGGGTTCGCCGTTCGGCTCGCTTTTTGCCGTTGGCGGATTCGCGTCGGGCTCGACGACCGACTCGACCAGCTCCACCGACGGCTCAATATACCGTTCGGAAATCGAAATCCGCTTGATGGCATCACGGAATGCCGGAGCGGCCGCAGGAATTCCCGGGTCAAGAACCTGAAAATGGCTGCTATATAGATCGTGTAGAAACCGGCGGGCTTGGAGGCTCTGCGGCATGGTCAACTTCCGGCCGGAAAGCGCCGCCGCGGCTTCCGGGCCGTTGAACGCCACGACCCATTCGCGCCCAAAGAAATCGTCCACCAAATCAGCCTGCAGCTTGAGCAGGTCCGAGAGCCGGTTCGTGTCCAAGGGCACGAAGGCGATCTTGCGCGCAGAGCAACGCCCGCGCTGCACTTCCACTTCCTCCGCCAGTGCCGTATCAATCAAACTCGCGGAGACCGCGATGCGGAACTCGCTGGACCGGGCCGCCCAGTCACCTTCCAGAAATGTCGTCACGGCGTCCGCGAGCACCTTCTTCGAGACTTCTTGGTAGCGCTTGCATTGCCACGTCTCGTATTCCCCGGACGCCCGGCGAACGTAGAGATCGATGCCTTCCTGGGCCTGACCCTTCACCCCGTATAGTCTCACATCCTCAATATTGCCCGACCGTGCCGACAACCGGTAGCAAAGCCGCTCGAAATTCTCCCAAGACAGGTCACCCAACGGCAACATTTGCGCACGGGACTGCACCGGCGGATTCACGGGCGGTGAGTCCACATCGTGCCAAAGAAATGCTGCTTCTGCGGTTGATGCCATGGGAGAATTCGACGGACAATCCATCGCATCCATCCACGGCGAGAGCAACCAAGCTCTCGCCGGGTCAATCGGGACTTTGCCAGATATTATACCTTGCTCGCGCCAGTGACCAGCGCGCGTTCAGCTGCGCGGTTCGCCTGCCGGTTTCCCATATGCTCGTCCGTCACAAGAATGGGCATGTCGATCAAGTTAAGGAACTCCGATAGGATCACCCTTGAGGGACCAAGCAGATTTTCCATGCATTCAGGACATATGCCATAAGAAACCTCTGTCTTTGGACCAGGAGCCTCGGAGAGCATTTTCTGGCACCAGTCACAAGTGATTTTCATGACGATTGCCAGCAGGCTGACAACATGTTTGATTTTGAGGAAAGCAAGCGGGTTGTAAAGCCAACGGTCGCGGTTTCGCACGCCCGCAATGGTTTTGTATCCTTGCGTCCCGACTCCTTGTCAGAACAGAACAGGGAGGGGCTGAAGGGGGCCGAGGAGCCTCATCCGGAATATTGCCCAACCATCACAGATGGGTAGATTTCGCTGCTTTTGCTCGGTTCTGGTCTTTTCGGCCGATAATCTCGTAAGTGAATAGCCGTGAGGAATTACAGGCGGATTTTGATCGGCAATCCGTAAATAGCATTCGGGGTTCGAATCCCGGTACGGAGTTCAGGCGGCTTTGATGTTGTTCTGACCGGGAGGTGCATCTCCGTCTCCCGATTGACGGGGTGGACGATTCGTTATCTTCCATTCTCTGTAGGTAGGACGGGTTCCACGCCCGCCATTCGTCTCCCGGAGGAGAGCCAGGGAAGAATGTCACTTCTTGTGGTCGCGGCCACTGCCGCCGCTGCTGTGGCTTCTTGCTCTTTGGGGTACTCAACCCCCTCAATGGCTGTGGCGACGGCGGCAGTGCTGTAGTCTTGGTGAATGGCTGCGAAAATTGATTTTGGAATCCAACTGCTCTTCAACTCGAAATTGCTCTCAATTTTGAAGCCGGTCCCAGTAGACCGGTTTTGTGATGTAGCGAGCGTTAAGGTGAGTTGGGTTATAGTTGGAGGCGGAGGACTTCGTTGATCTTCCGACCGATTGAGCG
>Ga0182027_10007377_pt1 | contig 16208 bp, 11 predicted proteins | sample 712E1DmetaG_FD_121300 | JGI IMG/M metagenome (GOLD analysis project Ga0182027, IMG submission 121300) | Permafrost microbial communities from Stordalen Mire, Sweden - 712E1D metaG (Illumina Assembly) | ecosystem: Environmental > Terrestrial > Soil > Wetlands > Permafrost | place: Sweden...
AAATTTAAAATCACTCCCTTTCCCAACTTCACTTTCAACCCAAATTTTACCGCCATGTTTTTCTACAAATTCTTTGCAGAGTAGTAATCCTAAACCTGTTCCTGTTTCTTTTGCCGTACCTTTAGTTGTAATAACTTCTGATATGTCAAACAGCTTTGCCAAATTATCTGGTGTTATTCCCACTCCATTGTCCGAAACAGAAATTATTACATTCCCAGAATTTTCCTCTGCATTAATGTTTATTCTGCCACCGCTGTTTGTAAATTTTATTGCATTCGATACAAGGTTAAGGATTATGGTTTTTAGCATGTCAATATCTGCATAAACGTTTATATTGTCTGCAACGGAATAATATACTGTAATGTTTTTTGCATACGCGCCTGGGTTAAGAATTTCAAGTATATTCTTGCAGATATCTGCAAAATCTAATTTTTGTGGTTTAAAAGGAATATTTCCTTGTTGAGTTCTTGCCCACATCAATATGTCTTCCAGTAACTTATTTGTGATTTTTGCAGATTTATTAATATTATATGAGATATCTTCAATTTCGTCTTTATTTAGACTGTTAATCTCGTCAGTTAGTATTTCGGAAAACCCAAGAATGTTATTAAACGGACTTTTTAAATCGTGCCCAAGAATAGATATAAAACGGTCTTTGTCGACGTTTAGTTGAAGTAATTGTTTTTCACTTTCTTTCAATGCTTGTTCTGCTCTCAGTAACTGATCACCAATATTCCCTGATATTCTCGATATAATAAAAACCGTAAGGACGACCACTATTAACAGAATTATTGCTGCTGTTAATGATGGATTATTATCATTAAATGAAAAAGTGGAATCTAAAAATCCTTGGAGAATAACTATTAAAACGACAATGGGTAAAAACGATTTTAATAGTAGACGAGTGACTTTATTCTCTTTTATCAAATTGTAAGTTAAAAATCGGGATTCGTATCCCCGGAGTAATATAATACTGAATAATAAAAAGCAAATTGAGGTTGGTAATGAAACAGGGATAATTTGGCTTCCATACAGAAGAGGTGCTTTATAAAGATATCCTATCAATAAAACTGAAGAAATAAGGGATACAATTAATGAGAAACAGCCACCTGCATACTTGATCTTATTGGAATTATTTTGCTGTATTCCTAAAACACCAATGCATGTACAAATAAACAATAATGCAGCTATTGGCGACATGCGACCAATTAATACAGTACCAAATTTTTCTGGATTTTTAATAAAAATATTTTCAGCATCCCACGAGAAATTAAAAAGGAAATCGAGAAAAATTAAGCTACAATAAAATGCAATTATAATTGCTGATAATGTTAATAATGATTTTATTAATCGTGATTTTTTGAAATTAATATTAATAAAGAAAAGAATACTTAAAGCAATTAATAATATTGCAGATGAGTGTGGAATGGGAATGTATTTCAAAGAAAACGAGGCTAAACCCATTTTACCAGAGAACCAACCAAATAAGCCTATTCCTGCAATAAAAAGTATAAAAAACAGAGGCGATTCTTTTCTTTTTATAATTCGAAAAAAAGTTGATTTTATTAAATTCATTTTCTATTAATTAATATGCTTTTTAATTAACTCATACAATAAGGTCTTACTAATCGGTTTGGAAATATAATCGTTGCATCCAGCTTTTAATGCCTTTTCACTATCACTTGAAAATCCATAGGCAGTTTGGGCAATGATGATTACATCATTGTTAAATTGACGAATTTGACGTGTGGCTTCCAATCCATCCATTTTGGGCATTCTAATGTCCATTAAAACCAAATCAAGGTCAGGATTATTCCGACAAGCCTCAACGGCTTCAAATCCTGTTATTGCATGTAAAACTTCTGTACTGATTTTCTGGACAGTTCTTATCAAGAGAGAATAAGATATTTCATCGTCTTCGACAATTAATGTTTTCAGGTTTCTTAATTGAACGTCTTTATTTTCAGCAGAAATAACATTTTCGATCGTGTGTTTTTCTTCTGATACAGCATTGTAAGGGATGGTAAAATAAAATGTTGAGCCTTTCCCCTCTTCACTTTCCACCCATATTTTTCCACCAAGCATTTCTACATAAGATTTTGCTATGGATAAACCCAAACCACTGCCTTCGTATTTTCGGGTAAGGGAGTCACTACCCTGCCTGAATCTCTCAAAAATTATTTGCTGCTGGTTCTGTGGAATGCCTGCCCCCGTGTCTTTGACAAAGAATTCAAGGTATTTTCCTTTTTTCTCATATCCAAATTCAATTGAACCTTCATAAGTAAATTTAATTGCATTTTTAACAAGGTTAGTCAGTATTCCATAGACCTTTTCATTGTCTGTTTTAATTATGGCTTCTTTTGCAGGCAAACTGCTTTTAAACAGAAACTGCAAACCCTTAATTTCAGCTTCCGGTTTGAAGAACTTATAAGTGAATTCCATTTTCTCGTTAATATTCGTTTCCTTAATATCAACTTTCATAAGTCCCGATTCAATTTTCGAAATATCAACAATATTATTGATAGTATTGAGCATCCGTACGCCACTAACCTGGATGATTTGAATAAAATCCTGTTGGTCATCACTTGATAAGTTCGGTTCTTTTAATAGTTCGGTAAAGCCTAGAATACCGTTCATGGGAGTACGTATCTCATGGCTCATATTAGTAAGGAATGCGGATTTCAAACGGTCGCTTTCTTCGGCTTTCTCTTTTGCTTTAATTAGTTCAAATTCAGTTTGCTTTCGTTCAGTGATGTCTTCAACAAATCCTTCATAATAAAGTGCCTTACCATTTTCATCATGTACTAATCTGGAGTTAAGCGAGACCCAAATAATTCCTCCATCAACACGTTTATACTGACATTCGTATTTCTGAATAATATCCTGTTCTTCAAGTATCTTAGCATATTTAAGTCGTTCATCTGCGTTCGCCCAAACCTGATGCCCAGAATCGGTTACCGAATTTACAACATTATCCGCAGTATCATAACCCAACATCTTTGCAAGTGCTTTGTTAGATTGCAAACTCTTTCCTTCCAATGAAGTCCGAAACATTCCTTCTATCGCATTGTCATATATATCCTTGTATTCTGCTGCACGTTTTTCTTTCTCATCGTTTTGAAAGACAAGTTCTCTATTCGCAATGATTAACTTTTCTTCAGCTAGTTTTCTCTCAGTAATATTCATTGCGATAAAGGTAACTCCTTTCGACAGGTCATCTTTGTCCAGAGGAGTCGAACTTAAAAATATGTTTAAAACTCTTCCATCTTTACATTTAAAACGAGTTTCAACCGATCCTGTACCTTTTTCAGCAATATGCCTGTATATTACAAACCCGGCACTTTCATTTTGTTCATCTTTTGCATATAGCGTTTCAGCATCTTTACCTATCAGTTCCGACCGATTATAGCCAGTCATTCTACAGAAAGTGTCATTAACCTCAATAAATATTCTGCCTATAACCAGTCCTATGCCTACAGGTGCAGTGCTGAAAATACTTTGAAGTTTCTCTTCATTTTCCTTCAATAATAATTCGGCCGCTCTCTTTTCAATTTGTATATTATGTTGCTCAATCGCCCTCTGTATGGCTGACGGGAGACGTATAAGCCTGTCCTTCATTATATAATCAACGGCTCCTTTTTTTAACAGTTCTACGGCGGTCTCCTCGCCGATTGTTCCGGAAATACAGATAAATGGAACATCGGGGCAGATTTCCACAGACCATTGCAACGCTGTGAAGCCATCGAACCCGGGTAATTTGAAATCAGCTAAAATGAAGTCATACTTATGGCTTCGAAGTAATGAAACATACTCCTCCTCTGACGCGGTGCAGTCCATGTTTAAATTATATCCTGCATCTATCAGCAATTCACGCATGATTTCAACATCCCGAGGCGAGTCCTCAAGACAAAGTACGTTTAATAACTCATTCATATTATCTTTAGTCTTTATCGGATAATTTACACACAGGTGGCACTTCATTAATGACAGCCCAAAAGACACCTACCTGCTTCACTGCTTCAATAAATTCTTTGAAATCGACAGGCTTTACCACATAGGCATTAACTCCAAGCTCATAACTTTTGATTAGATCCTGTTCCTCGCGGGAAGATGTAAGCATAACAACCGGAAGCATTTTCAATTTATTATCATTTCGGATAGCCCGAAGAACTTCGATACCATCCATACGGGGCATTTTGATATCCAGCAGTAATACTGCAGGATTCCCGGGTTTACGTTGTTTGTATTTTCCTTCACAATGCAGATAATCCATAGTTTCCACACCATCTCTCACGACAATAACGTTATTGGCCAGGTTATGGTCTCCCAGAGCCTCAAGTGTCAATTCGACATCCCTGGGGTTGTCTTCTGCAAAAAGAATTGTTCGAATTTCTACCATCATATTCCTCCTTATTTATTTGGTATTGAAAAATAAAATACAGCTCCTTTGTCGGGCTCGGCTTCAGCCCATGTGCGTCCTCCCTGACGCAATACTATCCTGTGCACATTTGCCAGGCCAATCCCGGTTCCTTCAAATTCTTCCGTAGAGTGCAGACGCTGGAAAACTCCGAAAAGCTTGTGAGCGTATTTCATATCAAACCCGACTCCATTATCGTGTACAAAGAAAACCAGCTCCTTATTCTCTTTACTGACTCCTATCTCGATTCTGGCTTTCTTCCTGGTGCGTGTGAACTTGACAGCATTGCTCAGCAGATTCATCCAGACAAGACGGAGCATTGCTTCATCTCCATTTACGGTTGGTAATTTTCCCAGGACCCATTCAATTTTACGATCAGGATTATCTTTACACAGCGATTCTTTAACTTCTCTAACGATTTCATTCATATCAAGATCTGATTGGTGCATCTCCATACGACCGGTTCTGGAAAATTGCAGAAGGTCGTCAATCAGCATTCCCATGATATGCACAGAATCACCAATGGAATTCAGATAGTGAAGCCCCTTTTCGGGTAAATCTGATTGAAAATGTTTGTTAAGCAATTCCACATACCCGCTTACATGGCGCAGAGGCGCCCTGAGGTCGTGGGATACCGAATAACTGAAGGCTTCCAGTTCCTTGTTAGAGGCTTCCAGCTGGGCGGTTCGCATAACCACACGATCCTCAAGTTCGGTGTTAAGTTTCCGTATTTCTTCTTCTGCCAGTTTTCGTGCGGTGATATCCCAGAAGATGCCGAGCAGTCCTACTATCTCTCCCTTATCGTCCCGTACCGGCGTCTTGATTGTGTTGACCCATGTTTCTTTCCCGTCTACCACATATTTTTCTTCCAGCTCCTCGGTCTCCCCGGTTGTGATGATCCTCACATCATCAGCATGATACTTGTCAGCAAGCTCATTAGAGAATAAGTCCCGATCCAGTTTCCCGACAATTTCTTCCGGGCTGATACCTATATCACGGGCGAAATTCTCGTTGATCGACATAAATCTATAATCTCTGTCCTTCATGAAGATCTTTTGCGGGATGTTCTCAATAAGCGTTTTGTATCTGGCCTCGCGCTCTCGCAGTTCCTGGTCTACCTGCTTGCGCTCGGTAATATCCATCATTGTTCCGACAAAACGAATCGGGTGACCGGAATCGTCATAAATAATCTTCCCTTTGCCATTACAGTGTTTCAGTAGTCCATCGTTGGTAACCAGCCTGAACTCGACATTTAATGGTTCGCCTGTTTGAAAAGAATGTTCGAATGATTTGCCGTAATTTGCGACATCATCGGGATGAATAAACTTGCCGTTTGCTTCGAAGCTTGGAACGAAATTCTGTGGTGTTACACCGAAAATCCGATAAGTCTCATCCGACCACCACACGTGATTGGTTTGCAAATTCCATTCCCAACTTCCGATCATGGCAATATGTTGTGCTTCATTCAATTTTTCAAATTGTTCCGATATGATGCGCTCGCTTTCTTTCAGCGCTTCTTCTGCCAGTTTGCGTTGGGTAATGTCGATTAAGGTACCATCAAGTATTTCTCCATTGATGACCACATTCATCAGAAAGACCCGCTCATTCCCTTTTTTTGTAATTATATTAGCTTCAAAACCTTCAACTTTTCCACTGTCCTTAAGAGCCTTCAACAACTCCTCCCGTTGCTTCGGTTCTTTATATCGCATCAATGCTCCTATGTTTAACAAATCTTCTCTTGTGTCAAACTCCAGCATTCTCAAAATGGAATCGTTAACATAATCAACATCTCCATTGACTTTTGTTCTAAACACACCCACCAGAGAATTTTCTACCAGAATACGGTATTTTCTTTCAGATTCTTTGATTAACTGCTCTGCTTGACTGCGCTCAGTGAAATCTGTAAAAGTCCCATCAATTCTCACCAACCCACCCTTTTCATCTTTCACCAGGTGGGAATTCATCATAACATCAATCTTTTCACCATTAATTTTCTTTGCATTCACCATGTAGTTCCTGATAAATCCGTGGGCTATTAACTCGTTCAGGTATTGTTTTCTGTCCTCAGGAACCTGCCAGAAGTCTGGTAATTTTGCTCCTTTCAAATCCTTAGCGATGTCAAATCCGAGAATCCGGCTGAAAGCCTGGTTGTGGTCTAGTAACAAACCATCAATTGTGACACTATAATAACCTTCATCAAAGTATGTCACTGTCTCACGGAACTTACGCTCGCTTTCCTGCAGCGCCCTCTGTGATGTACGCTCCTGAGTCTGATCGCGAAAAACCAGCACCATCCCGGTAATATCGCCCTCTTCGTTTCGGATGGGGGCCCCACTGTCGGCAATTGGATACTCAGTTCCGTTTTTGGCAATAAGCATCGAATGATTGGCAAGGCCTACCACTATTCCTTCGCGCATAACACGGCGCACGGGGTTTTCAACGATTTGACGTGTTTTTTCGTTGATGATCTGAAATATCTTTTCCAGCGAATTGCCCTGAGCTTCCTCCTGCTTCCAGCCGGTTAACTCTTCAGCTACCGGATTCATCATTTCAACTCTTCCTGCAGAATCGGTAGCGATCACACCGTCACCCACACTCATCATTATAGTGCGATATCTCTGTTCGGATTCTTTCAGCGCAATTTCTGTCTTACTTTGACTTTTCAATGTACTGCTTCTCTTCATGATCTTCATATTTCCAGTTACAACAGAAATCTGTCAGGAGTTTCAGTTTCTCCTGACAGTTCTATAATCAATGAGTTTCGTGTTTTCTAAAGCTGAAAACTCTAAAGACTTTTACCCTTTCCCTATAATATCTTTATAAAAGAAAGCTGATAAGAAAAGATTAAAAGCAAGGTAATCAATCTTTCGGGAAGAAAGGGTGAGTTTAACGTAATATATTTACCAGCTAATCGTATTACACTCAATCTATAATAATTATTTGTTGTAATGGGAACAGTTTACTTCGTTGATGCAAAAACCATGACATCTTGAGAGGTGGCCGGCAGCCCTATTTGGATAATTCTGACAACAAATCCTATATTGATTTATATACTGGTGGTTTTTCATAAGTATCCATGTTTCAGAAAAAACCGACAACACTAAAAGGCGGGGGTAAATAAAAAAAAATGGACAAATAAATCTCTGGTTTATTATTCATTTTCTATTTATAAATATGCTTTTTGATTAACTCATATAATAAGGTCTTATTAATTGGTTTAGTAATATAATCGTTGCATCCTGATTCTATTGACTTTGCGTTGTCACCCGAAAATGAATAGGCTGTTTGTGCGATGATGATAACATCTTTGTTAAATTGACGTATTTGGCGTGTGGCTTCATTTCCATCCATTTTGGGCATTCTAATGTCCATTAAAACCAAATCAAGATCAGGATTATTACGACAAGCCTCAACGGCTTGAACTCCTGTTATTGTATGTAAAACTTCCTTACTGATTTTCTGGAGCATTCTTGCAAGAAGTGAATAAGATATTTCATCGTCTTCGACAATCAATATTTTCAGGTTTTTTACCTGAACTTCTTTATGCTCTTGGGAAATAGTATCTTTAAGCTCTGTTTGTTTTTCAGACACAGCATTGTAAGGGATGGTAAAATAAAATGTTGAGCCTTTCCCTTCTGCGCTTTCCACCCATATTTCCCCACCAAGCATTTCTACATAAGATTTTGCTATGGATAAACCCAATCCACTGCCTTCATAACCCCGGTTATGCGATTCACTGCCCTGCCTGAATCTCTCAAAAATAAGTTGCTGTTGTTTTTGTAGAATGCCTATTCCTGAATCTTTTACAAAGAATTCAAGGTAGTTCCCCTTTTTTTCATATCCAAACTCAATGGAGCCTTCACAAGTAAACTTAATGGCATTTTTAACGAGGTTAGTAAGAATGGCATAAACTTTTTCATTGTCTGTTTTAATGATGGCTTCTTTTGCAGGCAAACTGTTTTTAAATAAAAGCTGCAACCCTTTAATTTCAACTTCTGGTTTGAAGAACTTATAAGTGAATTCAATTTTCTCGTTAATATTCGTTTCCTTAATATCAACTTTCATAAGACCCGATTCAATTTTCGAAATATCAACAATGCTATTGATGGTATTAAGCATACGTGCGCCACTAATCTGGATGGTTTGAATATAATCTTGTTGATCATCACTTGATAAGTTCGGTTCTTTTAAGAGTTCGGTAAAGCCAAGAATGCCATTCATGGGAGTACGTATCTCATGACTCATATTGGTAAGGAAAGCAGATTTGAGACGGTCACTTTCTTCGGCTTGTTCTTTGGCTATGGTTAACTCTGTTGCACGTTTTTCTTTCTCCTCGTTTTGAAAGACAAGTTCTTTGTTAGCAATGAGTAACTCATTTGCCCGTTTTTCTTTCTCTTCATTTTGAAAGGTAAGATCTTTGTTAGCAAGGATTAATTCTTGTTCCGCCTTCTTTCGCAGGGTAATATCTTCTACTATCCCATCAAAATATATTATCTTTCCTTCCTTGTCATTGATGGCCCGTGCGCTTTCGCTGACAAACAATGTTGTCCCATCGATTCTTGTCCAAGCCGATTCCAACCCTTTAACCACACCCTCCCTTTTCAGGACATCCATAAAATGAGTCCGTTCATAAGATGGTTCAAAGCCGTCTTCCTCAAGGTTCCTCTCAGAGAGCTCTTCAAAAGATGAGTAGCCTAGTAATTTCACAAGAGTAGGATTAGCTAAAATAATTTTACCTTCCGGAGTTGTTCTGTAAATCCCTATTGTGCTATTTTCATATAAGCTACGGAACCGTTCTTCGCTTTCCTGCAGTGTTTTTTCCGCCTGCTTGCGCTCGGTGATGTCCTGCACTACGCCTTCCAAACGCATAGCTTTGCCCGTTGCGTCGTAATAACCGCGTCCTTTTGCCGCAAGCCAATGGATGCTTTCATCAGGCCAAAGGCTGCGATATTCAATGTCGTAATCTTTGTGATTGTCGAGCGCATCCTTTACCGCCTTACATGTCCTCTCACGGTCATCAGGATGTAATGCATCACTAAAGCGCTGATAGCTCATAGTTTCATCAAGCCCTATGCCGAAAAGCTCTTTACACAGATTGGAAAAGATCAATTCACCGGTAACGGTATCCAAATTCCAAATCCCGAGATTAGCACCCTCCATTGCAAAGACCAAGCGCTCTTTACTTGTCTTAAGAGCTTCTTCTGCCTTTTTACGTTCGGTAATGTCCTGAAATGAACCCCTTACTTTTACAACTTTGCCTTCCTGCATGATTGGAGAACCAATAGTTCTGACCCATTTATGATTGTTCTTTGCAGTAATCATTTCCAGGTCAAGATCATAAGGTTTTTTAAGTTCAATGGCATTCTTTATTGCTGCTTCTATTGTGGTACGGGACTCCGGAGTGTAAAAGCTGATTCCCTGACTAACATTAGTTTTTTCTTTGGGGTCAAGATCATGTATCCTGGCAACTTCATCGGTCCATGTCCCCTCCATTGTAATGGCATTAAATTCCCAACCGCCTATTTTTGCAATTATTCCTGTTTCACGCAACAATTCGTCTCTATCCCTGAGAATATTTTCTATTCGTTTACGCTCAGAGATGTCTCTGATATTGCATTGGATTACCTGGTGGTTGCCCACCTGGTAGACATAGCTGACGAACTCCACTTCAATGCGCCGCCTATCAATGGTTTCCAAAGGCTTGTCTTCGTAGCAGATATATTTATTTTCCTGCAATTCCACAAAGCTGGCCTTATTAGCGATGATATCCTTGAAGAATCCCAGTTCCCAGATACTCTTACTTATGAATTGTTCGCGTGAGAAACCCAACATCTCGATCAGGAAGTGATTCACATCGACGACCATCCCGGTCTCAGCATCGAGAATCAGAATACCGTCTCTTGCAGATTCAAAGAGACGGCGATAGCGTAATTCTGAATCACTAAGTATTTTGTCTGCCTGTTTGCGGTAAGTTATGTCGGTTGACATTATAAAAACACCATCAGGAACCGGTTCAATTTTTAATTCAAACCATCCTTTTGAGCCATCAGGAAAGAAAAACTCATTTTCCAGATATTGTGAGGTCCGTTCTTCTATACATTTTTTGATCACATCAAAGGCTTCCGTCTTTTCGATACCGGGCCACATCTCCATATATATTTTCCCGATGAGTTCTTCTTTTGGACGTTTGTTCTGTTTTTCAGCAGTATTATTAATGTATAGATAACGCCAGTCATATCCTAATATCTGGCAGCCCTCCACCATGTTGTCAAGTGTGGAGCGGTAGCGTTCTTCGCTTTTAGCAAGAGATGAAGTTCTCTCCTCTATTCTTTTTTCAAGTTCTTCATTTAACCGGCTAACCTCTTTCATTGCTTTTAAGAATTGTTATATCATTTAGCCATGCAATAATTACCAATAGACCTGAAACTGAAACCAGGAACCCAATGATGGTTGCAGTTGTGGTAAAAGGGATCTTAAAAAGTCTGTTTTCGTTGTTCATTATGGCGATTTTGGTTTAGCTCCATTATATAAATTAACATATTCAATATTATACACTTTTCATAGCTTGAATTGAATTTATACAAACATGAAGAGACATATTATAACCGGCTTAAATGTATTAGCCTGAAAAGGAGTAAAATATCTATCGAAAAAGACGGCATTTGTAATACAGATCAACTTACAACTCTATAAAATTATGAAATAATAAAATAATTTAAAAGTTTTTTGTACCAAATTATTATCTAATAGTCAGGTCTATAGGTTTTAGACCGGAGAGGAATTCAACAGAAAGACGGGGAATGAGTAAATAAACCTAATATAATAAAAAGACATTCAAGTGGAAACCTGGTGAGTTAACTGTGTGTCGCGTTACGAAGCTGGTAAATGGCTAGTAAGTAGTCCAGGTATGCAAAGTTTGTAAGTTGGCAATGGCGAGGTCGGGTTGACCGTGTTAGGCGGAGCCTTATTTCATCATTAAGTCCAAACTGTCCTTAGGTATATTACTTTTCCCCATGTAATCTATAACCTCATTAATCTTTGTAAAGAATAAATCATATGCTGTTTTGGTCCGCTTATTTTTTAAATAAAGATTCTTAGTTAAGTAATTATTGACATCTTTATAATTTAGGGGGCCGGTTTTAACCCTTCCCATCGTACAGTCCATGAACCATCATCAGGGAAACCGGGCGCATTTTTTTGTGGTGCTCCATCCCATCCCACTGCCATCATGGCAACCGCATAAAGAAGTCCACCATTTCCAGGAAGGTACGGGCAAGGGCCGCCGGTGCATACACCCCGTTCATCATAGTTGTTTTTTGTATCCGCATCCATAAGCAAGACGTCTATGGCTAGATTCGGCTCGCCTACACGGGCAGCAGCCATAGCAGTCCACGGAAAATCCCATCCCCAGCAGCGTTTCCAATCCCAGGTCTCCAAAACTTTGAGAAGTGTTCTATGTGCAGTCTCGAAATCCACACTTTTTTGTGGAGGAAGCATTCCCAAAACGCCTACCATATTAGGGTGTTCCCAAGCACGCTTTGTATAGGTATCAAGCCATTCAGCGGAATGTAAAAAGACGCCGTCTTCAATTGGGATTGGTTCCAGATGTTGACTGACTTCGTCCCAATGTGGATTGCGGGCCAAACCCAATCGTTCACGCCAAACCTGAGCCTGATTGAGGCCCCAGGTCCAATAGGCCAAATCAAAAACATCGTCCTTGGTAATGCCTTGTTCACTGGGTGGCATTACAGGATCAAGATGGTAGATGCCTGTTTTTTCGTCATGCACGGCATAGTCGGCCATGTGCTCGGCCGTTCCTGCTACAACCTCGGCCCACTTTTCGAGTGTTGCACGGGTTGGATGAAGCCGATAATCGAGTTCAGCAAAGAAGATAGGGTGAGGCTCCTTCCAAAGCAGAACTTGATTGCCTTCCCATGGGGCAGAACGCCCTTCTGGACCTACCGATTTTTGCCATTTAAGACCTTTATAACCTAGCTGTTCAGCCAGTGCTCGTGCAGTTGGGATAAAACGTTGGTAACATTTCAGGGCCTTATCTGCCATTGACCAGCGGTTCCACAATGCATAATGTGCAAGGTGCCACCATATCATTTCCATGTGAAATTGACCTCTCCAGGAATCTATACCCATCAGGCCAATCTCAGCAGAAGGAAAACTTCCTGCTGACTGCACAGCCATCAAATATTGTGAAAGCACAATGCGCCGTTCAAGTTCCTTCCATCTGGAATCCTTGCTGCCTGATAGATCGATAGCGCCCCCGCTTTCCCAAAAGTCTGGCCAATGTTTTGCATTGGACCGAGAGGTTGCCATGAAGTCAGGAATCTTAGATTTAACTGGTATTGCTGAGAATGCGCAGTTAAACTCCAGCATGGATACTCCGTTTACTTTTATTCGCCAGGCATTGGTTTCCTTTTCGGTTAAAGGCTTTAGCTCACTGCCTTTACTCCATCTTAAACTGAAGAAGTAAGTAACAGCATCTATCTCCCTGCGAAAATCGGAGCAGAGACCAGACTTATCTTCCGAAATAAGAATCGTTCTGTTACCATTTGTGCGTTCAAAATCACCTATCCAGGGTCTGTTTTGTTGTATCGAGGGATAGGGGAAATCTATTGCGATTTCAAGGTCACCATTTTTTAACAACGGCGATTCTATTCTAACAGAAATCTCGTCGACATTTGGATTTACACAAGTAATTACCTGAACAGGTTGCCCTCCTATGGTAAATTTTGAGGTATGCATGCCAGTCCAAAGATCATATGTTCGCGATAGGTCCTTAACATCATCGGGAGAAAGCTCTATTCCACCTGATTTCATCAGCCGCACCCGGCCCAAATTGAAGCTGTGTGGATTATCGAACATCCAACTACGAATGGCTGAAGTGCCTATTGGGAAAATATCTGGTCCAGTGTTACGCCCTTTCTGGAAAGTACCAGTTGCCGGAATCTGGTCCGAAGTTACACCCTCAGGAAATGGAAAGGAATGCCAACCCCAATGGGACATGGTATTGCCGCCAAAAGTTTGAAGACCTGTGGCATCCACGTTGAAACAGAACTCTCCATTTCCGAGAGGAATCTGCCCTTTTACATCATTCCACGAAATATTGTGCCGTGAAACCAGCGCATGTCGGTCAATTGGCTTCGGTGGAGTAATTGCAATGCTCTGTGCGAAGGTGCCCATTAGCAGGCATATAATGAAAATAGCTTCTATGGGATATCTTTTTGCTTTCATATTATTTAATTGTTTTTTTCTCATTTACTCGCATAGACTTTAGGGGCTGATCGAGAAGTAGTCTGGTTTGCAAAAGGCAACCGAGGACCGACCTTAAATTTACTTTGCGAAGCAACATGAAAAGCTAATTCGGTCCGAGCTCAGCGAAGCTAATTAATTAAACCGTCCGAGAGCTTGTGCTTTTTATTATTTGTCATAGTGAAACCTACATGCATAGATCAAGATATCCGAATCCTCAACCTGGTAAACTAATCTATGTTCCAAGTCTATTCGTCTCGACCAGTATCCAGCCAAGTCAAATTTCAACGGCTCGGGTTTTCCAATGCCCTCATAAGGAGTTCTCTGAATGTCTTTAATTAACGCGTTAATCTTCTTGAGTGTCTTTTTGTCATCTGTTTGCCAGTAGACATAATCTTCCCAAGCATTTTTTGAAAATGTAATTTTCATCATTCTTCAATCAAGCTATGTTTAACCTTTTTTCCGGTTTTCATTTGCTCGATAGATTCAAAGAGTCTTTTTGCATTTTTCTTTGAACTTAATAAGTGCAAAGTCTCCATGATGGAATTATACTCATCAAGGGATATCAAGACTGTTCCTTTTCCTGATCCTCTTTTGATAATCAAAGTCTCATTGTTATTTTCGACATCATCAAGATAGTTTTTAAGTCCAGTCCTGAATTCGGTATAATTTGCTGCTATCATTTGAGTGTTATTAAGTGTTTAATTAAGTACAAATATACGTACTTTATAATGTAATCCAAAATATTTGGGATATTAGTTTTGGTTTTTGCCAGTCCTGGTAGATTGCACGAATTTGTCGGGTCATGATCATGTTGTCAAGATGGGACCAAGTCCCGATAGATGGATCAGAGTTTTCGTGTCACGATGAAGTTGTCCAGATGGCTTAGTCCCGATAGATGGGCAGGATTTGTCCCGTTATGATAAAACTGTCTAAGTGGCGATGCAAAAACCATGACAACAGCGCGTCGGCCAGCAGCCCTATTGATTTTGTCTCGGCAGCAGGAACAGTCCGGGTGCAACAAGATTTAATAAGTGGTATAATGTTTCCTCGCATAGACTTTTAAGGCTAATTGAGAAGCAGTCCGGGCTGCGGAGGGCAATTAATTAAACCGTCCGAGTTATCCTTAGCTTTTTTAAATTAATCAACGAGAGTTTCCTTCAGAACGGATTTAACCTCTTTGATATCGGGTCTTGAAAGTTTTCCAAGGTCCTTGATAATCCGTTGCTTATCAATGGTCCTGATTTGATCTAGAACAATCCATCCCTCTTTGTTATCATGTTTTACCTCGACTCTGGTGGGATATTTTTTGGAGCTAGTTGTCATAGGTGCTATGATAACAGTCCTTAAATATTTATTCATTTCATCGGGGGAAATGACAACACAAGGTCTTGTTTTCTTTATTTCGCTCCCGATTGTCGGGTCAAGATTGGCAAGAATGATTTGATATTGCTTTATTTCCATTCTTCAAGATTTTCGTCTTCAAATATATCTGGGATGAGTAATTTGTCATCGCCGTTGGAATGCATATCCATGAAGGCTTTCTCCCATCCTTTTCTAGGTCGAGCTAGAGGCTTTATTATAATCTGCCCTTTATCAAGGATCAAATCCACTGTATCTCGGATATTATATCTCTCAATTATGGTCTTACTGAACCTTATCCCCTTCGAATTCCCAATCTTTACAACAGATACTTCCATGATTAAAACTATTTATAAAATGTAATTACAAAGTTAGTACATATTCTGAAAAACTAATAAGACTTGAATAAATATTTATCCAAAATCTGAACTGTCTTGATTTAGACAAATTTGGAAAAGTGATAAAATCTGACTTCTGAGAGCTTGGGTCAACTGAAAAACTGTCTGTCCTGCAAGAGGCTAAGGCTAACGGCCCAGCGGTTTAATTGAGTTGCCGTCCGTGTCAGGGTTCTGTCGTGTATCATAAATCCTTAATATTTGAACACTTGATCTGGTGTAACGATAAAATAAGGTGTTATGTTTAGTGAGGACACACTTTCTCACATTTCTTCTCTTATAACAGAAAGGAAATTATCGCGGATTTAAGGAAATTTGATTTATTAAATTCTCCGTCAGGTCGATGAAATGTGCAGCTACTTTCATCTTCCAATTTTTATCAAGGTAATCAAGTATTTTTTCAAAATCACTTTCAGCAAGAGGTGACCAAATAATCTGCTTAGGCATTAAAGTACATCTTACGGAATTTATCAATGATAACCTTATGTGCTACACCTTTATTGGAGTCCATTTCGTCGATTGAATCCAATATTCCTTGCTTTTGAGCTGCTGTAAGCTTGTCCCAGTCAGAAACATCTTTCTTTCCGTTGACATAATTCAACAATAATCCATAAAACTCCTTAAGCCGATTCTTTTCAAGCGAGTCTATTTGTCTGAATATTTTGAGTTTTAAATCAGAAACTGTCATGGGTTACATTTTTTACAAAGATAACACAAATTTGTCTTTGGTATTTATCGGAGTTGCACGTGAGTGGAATAACCGCTAACGG
>Ga0182027_10007378_pt1 | contig 16204 bp, 17 predicted proteins | sample 712E1DmetaG_FD_121300 | JGI IMG/M metagenome (GOLD analysis project Ga0182027, IMG submission 121300) | Permafrost microbial communities from Stordalen Mire, Sweden - 712E1D metaG (Illumina Assembly) | ecosystem: Environmental > Terrestrial > Soil > Wetlands > Permafrost | place: Sweden...
CAGGTCTATGTCGAAGTGCCGCAGGATTCTGGCTGCCGATGGCTGCGTGGCAACGATCTCGCGGACAGACTGTGTTGAGGCGGACATGTGTACTCTCCACCTGCAACAGTAGCGAATGGCCAACCGGCGCGCAGTAACTTATGTCACTCGGAGTCAAAACCGGCTACGATGCAGTATCCAAAAGGGCGCTTAGACCCTCGATGTCCCTCACCACAATCTGTCGCGCGTCCACATCCAGTAGCCCTTCGGCCTGCAACCGCATCAGGTTGCGCGAGATCAGCTCGCGCACCGTTCCAAGCTGGTTGGCCAGCTCCTGATGGCTCGCAGGCAGTTGAAACTCGATGCCACGCGCGGTCTTCCTGCCTTCGCTTTGAGCGAGTTTGAGCAATGTCGAAATCAACCGCTGGCGAATGGTGGTGAACGACAACTCCTCGATGATACCCACGAGGTTTCGCAGCCTGGCGCCGACCACTGTCAGTACCTTCAGTGGAACCTCGGGATGCTCAAGGCAATAGGCGTTGAAGTCGCGCCGCGAGATGAATACAATCTCCGTTTCTTCGAGGGCTACCGCTGAAGCAGGATAGGGACCGCCGTCAAAGACAGGTATCTCGGCGACAGACTCGCCGGAGACGTTCACAGACAGCACCTGTTCCCGACCGTTCACGGAGGTCTTGAAGAGGCGAACCTTGCCCCGCGCAATAATATGCAGTCCATTGCACGGCTCGCCTTCAGAGAACAGTAACTCGCTTGTACTAAATAACTTGCGCACGGATCTGGCTGCAAGCATTTGCAACTCAGCCTGAGAAAGACTTGAGAGCAATGCGGTTTTTCCGAGGACTGCGGCGAGATCGATGCGTTGAGAGGTCACTCGGGAATTCTAGCAGGAAGCGACTTTGGTCACTGCGCGGGATGCCGCAACGGCAGTCTCATAAGGCCATGAACCCGCAAATCAATACGATCGACTTCAACGAACGCCCATTCATTGCCATCTGGGAAGTGACACAGGCCTGCGACTTGGCGTGTGTGCATTGCCGCGCCTCCGCCCAGCCGGATCGCCACCCAATGGAACTCAGCACCGCTGAGGGCAAGCGCCTGATCGATCAGATTGCGGCCTTGAAGGTTCCAGTTTTTGTGCTCACGGGAGGCGACCCGATCAAACGGCCAGATTTGTTCGAGTTGATCGGCCATGCTCATTCTGCCGGAGTTCGCGTATCCCTCACGCCGAGCGCCACACCGTTGCTGACACGGGAGATTGTTGTCCGGCTCAAGGAGGCTGGACTAGCCAGACTTGCAGTAAGTATGGACGGAGCTAGCGCCGAGACCCACGACGCGTTCCGTGGAATGAGCGGGTCGTTTGCGCGGACACTCGACGCGGTTCGTTGGGCCAACGCGATCGGTCTTTCCGTCCAAATCAATACGACTTTCAGCCGCAGGAACATTGCTGAAATCGATGCAATTGTCGCCCTCATTGAGAGCCTGAACATAACGCTTTGGAGCGTCTTCTTCCTGGTTCCCACGGGACGCGGAAGACTCGACGATCTGCTGAATGCCGATGAGTTTGAACAAGTCTTCGCGAAGATCTACGGTCTCTCAAAGACAGCGAGCTTTGATATCAAAACCACCGAGGCGCAGCACTACAGACGATTTATGTTGCAGCAGAGAGTCTCCGAATGTAAGGCTGGCGTCGAAACTCACGCAATCCAGGACAAGGCCGCTGATGACCTTGGGCGGGCGCCGCGCGGCCTGAACGACGGCAAGGGATTTGTGTTCATCTCGCACACGGGAGAAGTTTTCCCCAGCGGGTTTCTGCCGCTGTCTGCGGGCAATATCCGCCAACAGGGATTGAGCGTCCTCTACCGCGAGTCGTCTCTATTTCAAAGTCTGAGAGACACCTCGAAGCTGGAGGGGAAGTGCGGGCTATGCGAATTCAAGGAGATTTGCGGCGGTTCGCGAGCCCGCGCCTATGCACTGACAGGCAATCCGAACGCAGAAGAGCCTTGTTGCAGCTACATTCCCAAGGGGTACATTCAGCCTCCTCCAAGTGTAAGAAAGGCATCGACGCTTCACGTGTTACAGGGCACATAAGTTAATATCTGGGAGAGTTTTGCGCCCATGTTGCAATATTGAAGTAGCCAATCATCGATGGCCGGGTACAGAGGAGAGCAGAGAATGGCGATACAAATAGGTGCGAAGCCGGATAGCGGATTTGACGACCCGATTGGTATGCTCATCGACTGCCATCGCAGGATCGAGCGCTTTCTCCATGTTCTCTGTGTAGTGGCAGATCGCGCTCGCAACAGAGCTTTGACGGACGAAGAGGTGACAGCCACACAATCGGCGCTCCAGTACTTTCGCGTGGGCGGTCTGCGGCACACTTCCGATGAGGAAAAATCTCTGTTTCCCCGGCTTCGCGCAGAATCCATCGCCGCCAACTTCGAGGAGATTGGCAGGCTCGAAGACGACCATCGCAACGCCAACGATCTGCACGCTACGGTGGATGCGCTCTACACGGCGTGGATTGCGTCTGGCCATCTCAATTCGGAGGACGAACAGCGACTGCGATCCGCCACAGAACAGCTCAAGCACCTTTATCAGGAGCACATCCAGGTAGAGGAGAAGATCGTATTCCCGCGGGCGGCCGAGATGTTGGACAGCGGAACCATCACGGCCATTGGACAGGAATTTCATGCGCGGAGGAGATGAACCAAATGCTTGAGAATGCACCACTGTGCGCAATTGCCGGTATCTTAGCCGGAGCGACGGGCAACCAAAGCTTAAACATTTATAGAGCAGGTTCCTACATGCCAGGATGGGACAATTCGTTTGCTTTTGGCACCAGGCTCCTATAGACAGCGCGAGGGATATTTGTCTGCCAGTGGTTCGTGGCCCTAGCAAAGAGTATCAACCCTAAGAAAATGTACACGAGAATGCCGGTGACAGCCAACGGCCCAAGCGCGCGGCGAAACCAGCGTTGTGCGGACGCTGCTGCCCGTCTCGGCGGCAGCGCGAATTGTAGTGCGTTCTCCGCGGGGCAGGCCGCCACGCAGACCATGCACGCACTGCACTCCGCTGACCGAATCTGCATCAGGCGGTCTACCGGCAAACCAGCCGGGCAGGCGCGGGCGCACTTCCCGCAATCGATGCAGGCTTCGGCGTCGCGGCGAATCTTTACCGGACTCAGCAGCGATACCAAACCCATCAGCGCGCCGTATGGACATAGATATCGGCACCAGAAGTTCTGGACCAATATGGAACCGAAAACCAGTAAAGCAAGTACAATCGCCGCTGTCAGCCCCATATCGCGGAAGAAGTTTAGCATTTTCACGTCAGCGACAAGGCCATAGGGCGTTTGCATGAAACTCTCCAGGGCTTCGGCGGACATAGCGCCGATGACGAAGACGAAGAATCCCAGCAGCAGGTACTTCAAGCCGCGCAGCGGAAGGTCGGCCCAACGAGGCAGTCGCAAATTGCGCCCGAAGATTCTCCGGCCCAGCTTCCACAGAACCTCCGAGAGCGTTCCCACCGGGCATAGCCACGCGCAGAAAGCCTTCTTCAGCAGGAGGCTCATTAGCAGGAAGGTTAAGAACAAGAACATGGCCGCCGGATGGATCGCAGGCACGCGCCCGGTGAGCAGGAAATACTTGGAGTTCATCAGGCCAGCGATGGGCAGCCAGCCCTCCACCCCAGCCGGACGAGGCACATAGAGGCTATCGCCGCCCCGCTCGAAGTAACGGACCCACAAATAGAACTGCACGCCCAGCCACCCATTCAACGCTACAAACGACCATTGGACAATCTGTCTGATACGCTGCGAGCGGTCTGGCTTGGACCGGCGGATTAGCGTGTTCTTCTCTCCGCGTAAAGAAACTTCCTCTGCCGTCTGTGTGCTCATGTCCTCTTCTTCCTTCTGCATTGAAGGGTAGTGAAGGGGCAGAGTACGGGCTATGACTTTTATCACAGGCGTATCTAAGGCCTTCAAAAGCGACGTGTTAAAGGTCCCGTTGAGGCAAACCGGAATTTGCCTCGCAATTGGCGCGGCGTACTTCACATGATCTGAAGCCGCAAGAAGGGAATACTGTCAGTCCGGAAATCGTTCGGTCTCCTTTTCGTCCACCATTCGGAGAGTTGTAGGCCGGGATTTGTCCCGGGAAGTCGCCCAGCATTCAGAAATTCGGCTGTCAACTGTCGTGAACAGCCCATAGCGCTCAGGGAGATATCTGTTGGTTTTCGCTTCGCGGTTCTGGGCATTTGGGCGAACCAGGGACTTAGTCGCTGCCGGACCCTGCTTTTTCGTCTACTGCGTTCTCTGCAATGCCTACTAAATGACCGACAATTCTGGTTCCTTGAGGCATCTCCATGGAAACTACCTTCGATTATCTGCGTGCTCACGCGGCCGAACTCGGCTCGCGCATTCTCGAAACCTACCCACCGCTTCAGGGCACGAAAGACCCAGTTGCACCGCAGATTGGAACACTTCTGCGCAAGGCGCTCCCTGCCCAGGCGCTTGCCATCACGGGCACCGCGAAGTACCTCCGCAAAGCCAAGGCTGCGCGGATCGTGGCCGAGTGCGGAGCCGGCAAAACCTATATGGCGCTGGGCACGATCCATGTGCTGGCGGAGGGGCGGCCCAGCACGACGCTGGTGATGTGCCCGTCGCACATCACGCACAAGTGGGCGCGTGAAGCTCTGCTGACTGTGCCGCGCGCCAGGACCTTTCTGATCGAGGATATGCGTAATGGAGGTGATCCCAAGAAGCCGCACGGCATCTGTGAAGTCAAGCTGCGTAAGGGCAGGATCGTGTATGAGGGGATGCGCCTGTCTCTCACCGAGTTGCGGCGCATGGGCCGCAAAGAGTGGCGCAAGCGCTGCTCAGCTCTTGCGTTTTTTATCACCGGCAAGGACAAGGGGAAGCTGGGCTACTACTGGGAGCACGTCTTCCTCAAAGCGAAGTCCGGACCGAATCTCGGAGGCATCGTCAATCCCGACACCGGCACTGCGATTATGGACTCGGAGCGGCAGAAGCTCACCCATCTCGACTTCGTTGACAAGATCAAGCTCTCGGAATCGGTGAGTCTGCCGCATGGCGGCACGATGCGTTATTCGGCACTCTGGCAGGCGGACCGCGAACGAATTCAGCGTATGGCGCCAATCGAGTTCATCGGCCGGTATATGGGCGGGTGGTTCGACTTTGCCATCGCGGATGAGCTGCACCAGTTAGCCGGCGACACGGCACAGGGCAATGGCCTTGGCGTGCTGGGACGGGCTGCAAAGAGACTGATTGCTCTTACCGGCACTTTGATGGGCGGCTATGCGGACGATCTGTTCAACATCTTCTACCGCATGGAGCCACGCACGATGGTGGGCGAGGGGTTTGCATACGGCGGCCAGGGACGACGCGACTTTCAGCAACAGTATGGTGTACTTGAAACTATCGAGAAGGTGCGGGAGACAGACAACGCCTGCTCGCGAGCGACGAAGAAAACGATCCAGGTGCTGAAGAAGCCCGGCGCGTCGCCGCTGCTGTTCGGCAAGTTCCTGATGAATACGACGGCGTTTCTTTCGCTCGAAGATATTGCGGACAACCTGCCGAGATACGACGAGAGCGTACTCTCTGTCGAGATGGACGAGGAACTTGCCAAAGCCTACGAAGAACTCGAAGAGGACATCAGGGCCGCCATACGGTCGCATCGGGGCAACAAGAGCCTGATGAGCATTCTGCTTAACACGCTGCTGCTCTATCCCGACCACCCTTACGGCTTCGAAGACATCTGGGCGCGGGCCTTTGACCCGGAGACCAAAGAGTATGTAAAGTTCCTGGTGACGACGCCCCAGAACCTCAAGGAGGATGGTCTCTATGCGAAGGAGCGAGCGCTCGTCGCCGACATTCGTGAGGAACTGCGGCAGGGGCGGCGCTGCCAGGTGTATGTGACCTACACCGGCGAGAAGGATGTCACGCTGCGGCTGGAAACTGTCCTGCGACAAGCGGGATTCCGGGTTGCCGTGCTGCGCTCTTCGGTTGCTACCGTCAAGCGTGAAGAGTGGTACGAGCGGCAACTGAAGGCTGGAGTTGAAGTCGTGATTTGCCACCCGAAGCTGGTGGAGACTGGCCTCGACCTGTTGGCCTTTCCAACGCTCTATTTCTACGAGACCGGCTACTCGCTGCATACGTTGCGGCAGGCCAGTCGCCGTTCATGGCGCATCGGCCAGCGACACGCGGTTCGCGTGAAGTTCGTCACCTATGCGGGCACGATGCAGGAGACCTGCCTCCGTCTGATGGGCAAGAAGATGCTCGTCGCACTGATGATGGAGGGAAAGTTCTCGGGCGAAGGGTTGCAATCGCTCGACACTGACGAAGATCTGATGAGTGCCATGGCGCGAGAGTTAGTCGAGAAGGCCGGCGTTGGAGAATCTGCCGATGCGGCCTGGCGTGAGTTATATCGTGAACGAGAGAAGATGGTGCCGCAGCCACCGGCGGTAAAGGTCGAAGAAGATGACAATCCTGTCTTTGACTTATCCGCCGATGAATCCACCAGTCTATCGGCGGAGCGCGCAGGCATCCATCTGGTTGAACCCACTGTGGGCCCGAGAGTCCACAAGAAATCCTCGCCGTGGTCAACAGGTACAGGTCATGCCGTGCAACTCAGCCTCTTCGGCTGAGGTTGTCTCTCCCTGGCTTCGGTTGATCGAAAGACTTCCCAATGGATGCGAATGGTGGTAGCGTAGCCAATGGGAGAATCGTTCCAGCGATACCGGCGATAGTCGGTTCGCAATCAAAGGCAAGGAAAAGGGTCTGCGCGAGCTGGCCCTTTTTCTTGGCGGAGACATTCCATGCCGAAAGGGCCGTTTCTTCCTTCAGAGTTTGTGCCGACCAAGTTCTCGACGGCGCAAGACAAGGCTGACTTCGGAAATACGTTTCTGCACTTCATCGAATCCGAATGGGCGCGAACCTCCTTTTCCAAGAGCTTCTACAACCGCCTCTCGATGTGCTTTGGCAACATAGCTCACTATGACCTGGCAACCTTCTATGGGACGTGGTTCACGTCGGACACCGACCGTCTTCAGTTCCTACGTCATACGCTCGCGTGGCCGTGCTGGGGCGATCCAGAGTACACGTTTTGCGATGTTGAGCGCGCTATTCAGCAGGAGATTCACAGGCGTAACTATCTCGCTCGCTATGAGCTGCGAGCCGCCGAGGCGGTGCGCTCTTCTGAAATGGAAATCCTCAAGAGGCTTGAGGCGAAGTACCGACCGGTTGTTAATCAAGCGCCAGCTGAGGATTTGGAACCGCTGGTCTCACCAGTAGCCACTCAAGAAGTCGCAAGGAGCACCAGGCTACCTCTGCAAGCCAGCCTCTTCTAACCACAACTTTGCTTCACCCAAAACAATAACGAAGGAGGATACTGCAATGGCCAGTCTCAAAGCAGATGTTCTGTTGCGTGAGTTCAACTACAACGGCGTTCGCATTCCCGACCCGGCGCCGCAGATGAGCGTCGAACAGGTTCGAGATTTGCTCACGCCGTCCTACCCTGAAATCGCTACCGCAACCCTCACCGGCCCGGAAGACACCGGGACCACGCTGCGTTACACCTTCAGCCGCGCGATCGGCTCGAAGGGGTGAACCGTGTCCACACTCGCAATGTCGCAAGAAGAACTGGTGGCGTTGTTTCTCAAGAAGGCAGCGGAACCACCGCCAGAGGCCAACCTCATCCTGGCGAGGCATCTTCAATGCAAAGAATCCTGCGATCTCGCTCACGCCGTCTCAGAAGCGATCAGGCACTATGTGCCGCCGGGCAGTTATCGGCTCCCGACGCCGCCAGTACTACTTCCGCCAATGGGGTAGCGACACTTGCGCCCGCCTTCGGCCAGGCATTGCCATCGCTCGACGATGTTCGCGCCGAGTATAGCCATGAGGTCAATGCAGAACTGGTCTATGAACTCTGCGCCGTGCTGGTGCGCGAGGGGCTTGGAACCGCGGAGACCTGGAAGAAATCAGGCGGCAACGCGCTCGCTTTCGTGCAGCACGCCATGGTGAGTGCGATTGGCCCTGAGCGCTGCGATCTGCTGCAGCGCAATGTCGAGTATCACCTCGAAGTGAGCGATCAACTCGGCCGCGCTGGGCGCGATGCGGAACTTAAAAGCGGGCAACTGGTTGTCACCGTCGAGTGTGGCGGATCGGGGTACTTCAGGATTGGGCCGGCACTCGATGCGCTGGAGGCTGAGGCCGAGGGGTTGGGCGCTGCGTTCTATTGGGCGCTGACCTTCGCACTCTACCGCGTGATGTGGATCTACAACCACGACAATGCGCTGATGTACGAAGAGCGGATGCACGATTATGCCGCAGAGGACGATGCAGAGAATCAAGGACAGTATGAGTTTCCCGAAGTGGAGAAGGCGCTGCCGGAGTGCATCCGTAAGACGCAGAAACGCGAATCTCCTGATTGGAAAGCGCGTGACCGCGATCTGCTGCGCAAGTTTCGCAATGGCAAATTTAGTTCCTGGTTCGAGCGGTTGCGGCGCATTCAGCGCCTGTCGCGGCTTCCACTCAAGCAGTCGCGGGAGTTCCTCGAACTTGGTTACTACGACGATCCTCCTCTACCGTCTTTGCTTGTAGTTTTCAAAGAGCATGACGCCATCACCGCCTGCTTCGACGACGAGGGCCAGTCCATGATGGAGGGCACCGCAGAGCCGGCCGTGTGCGTTGTCTTTTCGCCGCGCCAGCCGGAGCAGGTTCGGCACGCTATTCGGATTGTGGATCGCTTCATCGCATTGAATTGCGAGTTATTTCGATTGGTCGAGGAAATTCAGGAGAGTTATCATGCAGACGCACCTGTCGATAGGGGAGAACCATCGCTTCGAGCTGCATGAGGCTCTGCTGATTTATCGCGACCGACAGAGCAGTTTCATTACCCGCCACGAAGTGACTGCCAGCAAGGATGCGCCGCCCACTCTTGGCCCCGCGCAACCACTCACCGTAGCATTCATCGAGTCTCTGACGCGATCCCTCAGTGGCAGCGTGCAGGCCGAAGTGCTGCCGACCAACGTACTTGCCAAGGCGGATCGCATGATCGTCTGGTGGACTCCTGCGCGACGCCGCCAGATGTTCTACGAGAACTCCGAAGGCAAGGCTGCGGAGTTGAATGGCCGGATCTTCCCGCAACCACCTCTGGTTTGGAAGGTCTCGAATGGGGAACTCAACATTCGCGCGCTCACCGGGAGCAAGCGGCCAGATGGTTCAACGAAACTTGCCGTTGCGCCCTTCTGGAATCTCTCGGACGATGGGCGCGTATGCACCGGCACCATGCGGCGCCCGGACAGCGCGTGTGTTGCATCCATTCCAGCTTGGGAGCGCGGCTTCTACGAGAGTGCCTTCACACACGCCAACGTTGGCCGTCTCACGCGCCATGAGGGCGGATTCGAGGGACTGTGGACGGGACTGACTGGGAAGCGCCAGAAGTTCCCACTCGAAACGCTCATCGCCCTTCCGCAGACGCTCACGCAGTTCGTGCGCGGAGAGAGAGGCTGATATGCACATCGAACACGCGCTTCCAAGCGATTTGCTGGGCCAGAAGTCGGTGCGCGTACTGGTAGTCGGCGCGGGCGGAACCGGCAGCGCCATCGTTATGGGCCTGCCCTATCTCGACCAAGCGATGCGGGTCTGGGGCCGGTCATCGGGGCTTGAGGTCGTTATGATGGATGCCGACACCGTCTCTGAGACGAACTGTGTGCGCCAGCCATTCTCGGTCTCCGACATCGGGCAGAACAAGGCGACTGTTCTGATCAATCGCATCAACTTGTTTTGGGGAACACGGTGGCGGGCCGAGCCGACTTACTTCGATGAGCAGACATTCGACCGGATCAATGACAGGTCCATCGATCTCCTGATCGGCTGCGTGGACACACGCGCGGCACGAAGCATCATAGCGCGGGCGCTTTCGAAGGCTCGGAATCGCACTGCGTATTGGCTCGATCTCGGCAACAACGCCGCCAGTGGCCAATTCGTTCTCGGCCAGCCATTGAACGCGCGCAATCGCAGGAAGGCTGTACGATTGCGCACGGTCAGTGAACTGTATCCAGAGATCATCGACGCTGAGGCTGGTGAAGACCCACTGCCCAGTTGTTCTGCGGTCGAGGCGCTGGACCGGCAAGAACCCTTTATCAACCAAGCTATCGCATCAGCAACTCTGGCCATGCTAGCGCGGCTCTTCCGCTACGGAAAGCTCACACACCACGGCGGGTTTTTCAACGCGGAGACAGGACGCATGACGGCGCTCGCTGTAGACCCACACCTCTGGTCACAGACGCGGCGACGCACTCGGCGACCGTAATCCAGAAATCAAATTCCACCAGGAGAGAAACCATGTTCAAAGAGCTTGTTCCAGTCCTGCGCGACCGCGCGGTGTTGCTCACGGTCACGCTTGTCGATGCAGATCAGATTCGGGTGAACATTGTGCCGAAGAAGCTCAAAGACGGCGACAATGACGCTCTCACCACGCCACTCAGCGTGACCGGCACAGCCGAGGACCTCGACGCCGAGTTGTCCACGACCATCATCAGCTTCGTCGGCTCCCATCTGCAAATGAAGAACACCCTGGAGAAGGCGAAGGCCGAGATGGATGCGGCTTCCAAGGCTGCCCAGGCCGAGACGCGCGCAAAGGCAAAGACGCCGGCCAAGACAGCGCCGTCGAATACGGAAGTCACTCAGTATGCTCCGACCGCCAAGCCTACCGAGCCTGCGAAGCCCGCACCTCAGAAGCCCGCAAGTCTCTTCGATATGCCGGCACCGGCGGCCACTCCCACCGTCACGCCTGCCGAAACCGACGAAGACCCTGGATTTGCAGAGATCGATGATGACGAGGAACCGGGAGAATTCGGAGAACTGGATGATGCGGCCTGACGGCCACGATTGCTCACTTGAAGCGGAAAGCGGATTACCAGCCATGCGTCTTGAGCCTGTTCACATATACCGAGAATTCCGCATTGGCTGATTGGCGAGCGCTGGGCGACTTCACGGGGTAATATAAAGTGTTGATGCACTTGAGCTTTCAAGGTTTCAGAGCAGAGATTCAGGGCACCCGGCACCAAGCCGTTTATCTCGAGCTAATCTGGTCAGAAATTGGAGATTCCCAGTGAACGCTACCACGGGGTTGCATCGTCGATTCTTGCTGATTGGACTCACGGTGATTTTTGCGATCTTTGTTACATTGCTTCTTTATCATGGCCGTAAAAAAGACCATCCCACACAGCTTCCCTCTGTTGAGGTGAGATTTATAAGCATCGTATCAGCAGCACAGAAAGATTCGATAAATGCCGCAAATGATATGCAACGTGGGGGGATAAAGGCCAATAGAGACAAATCTCTATGTGCTGGGATAACCTTCCCAGAGGTCAAAGATTGGATTGGGACGGTAATAAATATTGATTCTAACAGTGACGGCAAGGGAGTATTGGCGATCCAGATAGCTCCCGGCATCACAGTAAAAACGTGGAATAACGCTTTATCTGATATTGGCAGTGGTACGCTAATAGATCAGACAAGCCCCGTTTTCAAGTCCGCATCCTTGATGAAACCGGGGCAGTTAGTGCAATTCTCTGGAGAACTTTTCCCGGCTGGAGAAGACGCCTGTCTACTCGAAAGCAGCATGACATTAAGAGGAAAGGTGGAATCTCCAGAGTTTATTTTCAAATTCTCAAGTATATCTGCATACGACTCTTCCAAACAGCATGAGCAGAACCTGAATGACGATAATGTCGAGGGGATAGGCAAGTGGATGGCTACGAGCCATACAGCGGAAGCTATCACGGGGGATATAGATATATCTTCAGGAGCAATTACCCTGCAAGGCAAAACATACCCACTGAAGGCGGTTAGGAAACTCGTGGGAAATGAGCTTCATGATTCTGCGCAAATGTTATCTAAAATGGATTCAGACTTTCCAAACATAAGCGGAAATCTATTTAGAACGGCAATTCCGTCTTCGGTACAGTTCGTAAACGGCAACACCATATGCACTTCGAATGCGGAATGGGTCCTCCTAATGACCCACCATGGTGACCAGGGACAAAGCGACGAAATGAGGTTGGCCTTCTTTTCTGGCAGTGCCGAGCCTATCCTTGAAACGCAAGCACTTGGTACCTCAAATGCTTTATGTGGCAGCTTCTATTACGAAAGAACGGCAACAATCACATCTCCGGCAAGTACCCCTGCTCAAAGCATTCCAAAATCTTTGCTGGGCAGCTGGACTGTAAGACGAGAACTGCCGGCCTCGACGATCTCCTGTTGGGCACAGGACCAAGCAGACAAGCTCATTGGCACAGAAATTGAGTACTCAGCCGATACGCTCCGATGGAGGGATATAGGTGCCATCAACCCGGAAGTCGAGGTCAAAACAGTTACGGCCAATCAGTTCATGACCGATAACAGTGGAAGTCAGTCCTATGTTGACTTCAAAGTGCTGGGCATTCAAGCCAATGAAGCAACAGAAATTAGCCTCAAACACACGAATTCAAAAGAGTGGGAGGGCACCAGTGAGATACCGGGCGATAATGTGCTCATCAAGAATCCAGACACCATCGTCTTCTCTGTGTGTAATGTCTATTTTGAGGCTGAGCGACAGCGGCGCTGATGAATTGCACAGCGGGGAGCGGGGCAGCATCTCAATCTACCACCAAGATCAGTTGCAATAAATCTAAAATGTCGGCCTAGGGATGTTTGCCACGTCAACTTGCGTATCCACTGAAATCATCCAGAGTGAGTTACTCACCAAAGTAGGATCGGTCCTAAAAAAGCTCCATGTTGCCGGCAGTAATCCTGGGTAATCACGATAAAATCGCGCAATTCAGCTAGCCCCAAACCTTCAGGAGTTTTCGGGCAAGGGTTTGGCTGACCCGACGATCTTCCCTCATGCTCTTTTGCGTACACCCGACCGCCTTCGCGATAGCTCTTACCGAACGCCGCCTACGATTCGGGTGCTCAATGAACGCAAAATAGGTCAGACGGTTGTCGATTTTCTCGGGACCCTCAATGCGCGTGATGTGCCCTGGACAATCAACCAGGATTTTCCCATTTCCCTCATCAGTGACCTTGACGATTCTGTCACCTTCGGAATATGAACACCTGCTGTATAGCGGAAACGAATCCAGAACCCAATTCCTGGGATGTTGACAGTTTTTCCTGGCGATCGGTTCCCCCCGATCATGCAATTGCTGTTCTTCTTCTGACCACTCACCCAAAACAAGTTGGGTCAGAAACAGACGAGAAACCGTCGGCCCCAGCTTGATCTTTTGCGACCCTCGCTCTCGTCTGTCTCCTGAAAACTTTGGTGGCTCATAAATCATTTCAAGTTGCTTCAATGCATCTGGGCCGAGTTCGTTAAGACAATGGTTAGCGACAAACTTCCGTGCAGCGGCGACGGCATCTGGATCGGTAGTACAGATGGAGGCTTCTATCAGGTTGTTGGCGGAGTTTCGTGAGGCATTGTTAGAGCCAACATAGGCGGTTTTGCCCACTACAAAGACCTTCGCGTGCAGCTTCGGTTCGCAATAGACCCGAACCCCGCGATGATGCATCTTCAATAGTTCTGAGGGATTGGTCCTCCCAGCCTTTACGGAGTACTCGCTGGCGTCGACTACTAGATGGCTCCCGGAGTGAAGAGGCAACTGGCGACTTGCCCCTTCACTGAAGTAGGCGACCGCCACATAACTAGGGAGTTTGCTTTTCTTCACGGCTGTTGTTAGCTCTGCCCAGACACCTTGACTCAAGAATGCCATTCCCATCTCGCTTCTATGCCTCATCGGGCAGCTCTTCAGACTCAGCCTCTGCCTTCATTTCCGCTTCGTTCATGCCGTCTCTCCCATTCTGTTTTTCGTTTCAACCGTCTCACTGCGCACCGGTTGCGCCAAACCACAAGGTTCCGGCGCAACGGCCAAAAGCGCCTCGATCCGCTCGACTTCGATCCGCCTGAGTTTCGCGGTGCTGGACCATTGCTCCATCCGTTCAAGGTCAGTGGAGAACTCGGCGGAGAGTTCCATCCACCTGTTCTCGTTCTCGCGGGCCGCCTTAAGCGCGGTCTGAAGCGTCTCGATTTGCTGATCTCTTGATGAGTTCATTCAGAGATCAGTTTATATCGTCGTCGCTGTTCCGCCTCAAAGCGGCCCACCCCGCAATCCAACGCATCCCCGAATAGATGGCCGAGCTGCCATTCTTCACACCCAAACCAGTATTCCGCCTGAGGTACATCCAAATGAAACCATCCAAGCTGTATGAGGCGCTCCATGCGCTGATCGGCGAACGTGTGCCGCTACATATCTGGGGCGCGTGCGGCGTCGGAAAATCGCAAATCGTCGCCCAGGTTGCGGACGATCTCGACTTTGAGTTTCTGGACGTCCGCGCCGTGCAACTCGATCCGGTCGATCTACGCGGGCTGCCCCGCATCAAAGCTGATCAGACCGAATGGGTTCCGCCCAAGTTCCTTCCCACTGCCGGGAAGGGCATCCTTTTTCTCGATGAGCTGACGTCGGCTCCGCAGATGACGCAGGCCGGCTGCTACCAACTGGTGCTCGACCGCAAGCTGGGAGAGTATGTTTTGCCTGATGGCTGGGTGGTCATCGCCGCAGGCAACCCGGCCTCCGAGCGGGGAGTCCATTTCTCGATGCCGCGGCCGCTACGCAACCGCTTCGTTCATCTGGAACTCGAAGCGGATCTCAACGACTGGTGCAAGTGGGCCGTGGGCGCCGGCGTCCGGCCGGAGATCATCGCATTCCTTCGCTTCAAGCCGGACCTGCTGCATACAGCCGATGCCACCTCGGATGCTAACGCCTGGCCCACTCCCCGCTCCTGGGAGATGGCCTCCAATGTTCTGCGCGGCATCGCCAACCGGCAGAAGACCACCTTCCTTTCCGGCGCAAACGAGTTCGAGGCGCAACTGCTCGACGGCACAGTTGGGCCTGCGGCGGCTGCGGAGTTGATTGCATTCTTGCGGCTCTTCCGCCAGTTGCCATCGATTGACGAGATTCTGCTCAACCCGGAGACGGCGCCGCTTCCCACGGAGACCTCAGCGCAGATCGCAATCGCTACGGCGCTGGGGCGTGCCATGACCGACAACTCAGTGGCGAGAGGACTCAAGTATCTGGACCGAATGCCGACCGAAATGCGCGTTATGGCGATGCGCGATGCGGCGGCGCGGGACACCGCCATCACCCACACGCTGGAGTTTATTCACTTCGGTGTGCAACACTCGGAGGCCATCCAATGATTACTGAACGTGCAATGCTCGCCGCCGTCCATATCAGCATTTGGACGGCCATCAAACACGACCGCAAGATCAGCCGCGACGTTGCCGACCAGCACGGAGCGCACCAGGGCGCGGGCCGCTACAACAAGCAGTTGCTGCGCGGCGCCGACAAACTCGATGAACTGCGCACGCTCGCGGGGCAGGTGCGGCAGTACTTCTACAGGATCACGTTGCCGTGGTCCGATGAGGGATTCCGCCTGCTGCCGTCGAATCTCTATTTTGATCTCACGGCCCGGATGCGTGAGTTTGAGGCCAGCTTTGAGCAAGGCGTGGAGAGCTTTCTTCAGGTCTATCCGCAATACATTGAGCAGGTTCGGCCGGAGTTGAACGGCCTGTTTCGAGAGGAAGATTACCCCGCGACCGAAAAGCTACGCCAGAAGTTCGGCGTGAAGCTGGAGGTACTGCCGATCCCGACCGGCAATGACTTCCGCGTGCAGATGTCGGCCGAGGAGCAGGCGCGTGTGGCCCGCGAGATCGATGCCAATGTTCGCGAGTCCTTGACGCGCGGCACCGAAGATTTGTGGAAGCGGCTCAGGAACGTGGTTTCGCACATGGTGGACCGTTTGAACGAGCCGGAGTCCCGCTTCCACGCGACGATGGTCACGAATGTTTTCGACTTGGTGGAGTTGCTGCCGCGCCTGAACGTGAATGGTGACGCTGATCTGAACCGCTTCGCAGATCAAATCCGGCAGCGGCTGTGTGGCTTTACGGCCCAGGATCTGAAGAAACATGACCTGCTGCGAGTGGCCACGGCGAACGGTGCCACAGAGATCGTCGCCGAGATTGACAGCGTTCTACGTGATCGCGAAGCCGGCGTGCCGGAGGAAATCCCCGATGCTCCAACCGTCGATGACATCCTGGCTCGTATGTCTGCGTACATGGAGGCGCCCGCGGCAGCATGAGGCACGAGACAC
>Ga0182027_10007379_pt1 | contig 16203 bp, 19 predicted proteins | sample 712E1DmetaG_FD_121300 | JGI IMG/M metagenome (GOLD analysis project Ga0182027, IMG submission 121300) | Permafrost microbial communities from Stordalen Mire, Sweden - 712E1D metaG (Illumina Assembly) | ecosystem: Environmental > Terrestrial > Soil > Wetlands > Permafrost | place: Sweden...
AGCGATCAAAAAACATTCCGGAAAAATCAACCAGCGATTTTCATTCCGGAATCGATCGGCGATTTCCGGATCAAAATCAGATCCCGTTTTTCGTTTTGAAATCGATCCGCGATTGAAAAATGATTTCCGGAATAAAAATTCAGACAGAACGCAAAATCGGATCCTGATATCTATGTCCCGCCCAGCACCTTCGCCAGGAACTCATTCCCCTCCGGGCTCGCGAACAGCGGCAGCTCCGATTCCGCAACCACAGAACTCCGCTCCGCTATCACGGTCTCCCTGGTGATAGGATTGAACCCCTCCTTCTCCGTGATCTTCTTGTAGACCAAAGTCCCCCGGCGCTGCCATGCGGGGGTAGTTGCGAGGTTGAGGCCCCGGATATGCATCATCTCGTGCAGGTCCTTTGCCTGCAGGCCTTTGAGCTTTTCCGCAGCTTTCCGGGTATCCATCCCCTCTTCGATCAGGGCCTGCTGGCAGTAGGCATTGATATGATTGCGCCACGCCTCTGCCTGCCGGTTTGCCAGGTATTCGACCGCCCACGCGGGAGTCGCCGGGATCATTCGGGCGTCGAAGGCAGCGAGCATCTTCCCGCCAAGGGCGAGCGTAAAAGAACTGGCAGCATAGGATGCTGCCACCGAATCGATCTTCTCCACCCGGCCGGAAAACGGGAGCTTCGTGAAATAGAGGCTGATCTCGTCCGAGAACGTATAGGCAAAATCGGGATTAAGACCACTGTCCGCGACAAGCGAGATACAGGTAGTCACCATTCCCTTGTGGAAAAATTCATCGAACGGCTTCTCAAGGCCAAGACAATCAGCGAGACGGTGGAATGCCCGCCCGTCAATCCGGACAAAAACAGGGGGAATGGCGGTCAGGCCAGAGAATATCTCGCGGTTTTCCATACGAATACCATGCGGGAGTGCAGATAAAATATGGGGAACTCTCCCGCTGTCCTTCCGGCAGTACCTTACTCTTCCACGGTGCTGCCGCCCGTAAAGGCACCCGGCAGGTGGCGGATCAGGACAATATCGTCGATCGCGCTGATGATGCGATAGGGGATCTTGAGGCCCTTGAAGTTCTTAAGCTCGAAGAGCTGGTCGTTGACCTTGCCGACAATGATCGACTCGATCTTCTTCTGGTCTACGTCGATGAGAACATCCTCGACTTCGCCGACAAACATTCCCTTGTCCGTATAGATCTGAAGCCCGAACAAATCCGTAATCTGGGTTTCCATCGTTATCAGATGAAAGTATATACTTAAGAGTTAAAAAGATAATCCTTTCATTATGGACGGGTCTTTTCGGATCGGGAGCATATTTGGCATCCCGATTCACATACACTATACCTTTCTGTTAGTCATCCCGCTCTTTGCCTGGATCATCGGCAGCCAGATCAATTATACGATCGAGGACATTGCCAGCATCGGTGTCCCGATCGATACAAGTCTCCTCACTGCCGGGTTCGTTCCCTATATCGTCGGGACGATAGTTGCATTAGGACTCTTCTTCGGCGTGCTTGTGCACGAGCTCGCCCATTCGCTCGTGGCGAGAGCAAAGGGGATCAGGATCAATAGCATCACCCTTATGATCTTCGGGGGCATTGCAACGATGGAGGAAGGGATACCTGACCCGAAAGCCGAACTTCCCATGGCACTTGTAGGACCGGTTGCAAGCCTGGTCTTTGGGATCCTCTGTTCCCTGATGGCCTACGCTGTCCCGTTGTTCAATGTCAGTCCGGGGATGGCCGGGGTGCTCATTTTTATCCTCGGATATCTCGGCATGCTCAACATAATCCTGTGCTTCTTCAACCTGATCCCGGCATTCCCCATGGATGGCGGACGTGTGCTCCGGGCATGGCTTGCCGGGCGGATGCCGCTCCATAAGGCCACCCGGATCGCGGCCGACATCGGCAAGGGTTTTGCCATCATCTTCGGGATCATCGGGCTCTTTTTCTCCCCGTTCCTGATCCTGATCGCCCTCTTTATCTATATCGGTGCGAACATGGAGTCCACGGCCGTCAAATACAGCCACCTGCTGCAGGACGTCAAGGTCGGGGACATGATGAGCAGCCCGGTGACCATCGTTCCGCCGGCCATGCCCGTCCGCCAGGTCATCGAGATGATGTACACAAGCAAGCACCTCGGGTTCCCGGTTGTCGAGCGGGATACCCTGATCGGGATGATCACCCTTGCGGACGTAAACCGGACCTCGCCTATCGATCGCGAGGCTATGCAGGTGCGGGATATCATGACCCGGGATCCGATCAGCCTCCCGCCGACAGCACCGGTCATCGATGCCCTGAAGATCATGTCAGCCCGGGATATCGGGCGGATCCCGATCGTGCAGGACGACAGGATTCTCGGGATCGTAACCCGGACGGATATCCTGAAGGTTATGGAGCTCAGGAAGATCTAAAATCCCAGTACTGAATCGATCGCCGACTTCCCCGCCACGTTCCGGTACGCCTCAAGATCCCGGAACGGCCGCTTCGCGATAACCGCAGCCATCTTCTTCTTCCCGATCCCCGGCAGCCACCGGAGTGCGGATGCCGGCAGCGTATTGATCATAACCGGCACCGGCAATGCCGTGATCGACCGCATCCCCCAGTCCACGACCACCACATCCGTGACCGTCCGCTCCGGCAGCCGGAGCGGAATGCCGGCGAGGATCGGATAGGACCCCATCTGCCGTCCGAAGGAGAGATCGCCAGACACCTCGACGTGCACATCGCGGAGCACGGTACCGAGGGGAAAGACCCGCTGGAGCATCGGGAGGTCGATTTTGTTCCTGACATACTCCTTGAACTGCCGGAAACGGCGATCGTATTTCCCAAGCGTATTACTGGTGAATGCCGGCGTCCCCTCAAAGGGCATCACCTGCCGGATGTTCACCCGCCGTACGGAGAGTCCTGCCTTCAGGATGAGGTCAAGGAACTGCTCGTTCTGCTCGTACGTCTTCTCCGTCTCGCCCGCAAGCCCGCAGACGAAGTTGAGCCCGGGGAGGAGTTCGGGCACATTGTCCCGCCGCATCCCGCCCTCTTCGTTCACGACCTGTATGGCGCGGAAGACCTCGTCTGCCCGGGCTTTCAGGTTATTTGCTGCAACAACGGCCGGATCCGCAGTTTCCATGCCGAACGCCGCGACATCACCGGAAGTGTGGTACCGGATGATCACTCGCAGGGCTTCTCTTGCTTTATCCTCATGCCGGGCTATGGTCGCCGGGTTGGTGTTGTCGATATGCAGGGTCTTCAGCTCAGGGGCTGCGGTACGGATGGCGGAGAAGAGCAATTCAAGCTTCTCCGGTTCCGGCGCCGGGAACTCCCCCTCCCCTGCCCCGTAGGCAAGGATATCCGGTTGCCGGCCGACACGGAAGTGCCGGGCCCCATGGGCGTGGAGTGCTGCGACTTCCGCTGCGATTCCCGCAACGAGACGATATCTCGGCATTCCGTAAAACGGCTCGGTGCAGAACGAGCAGCCGCCGGTTGCCCCGTGGGAGCAACCCCGTGCGGTCTCGAGCTCGCACATCACGAACGGGTAATCGGGGTGCTGGCCGATCACGCTGCTGCCCGTGATGCTCCACGGATCGGTGCGGGTATAGTCCAGCGCTCCCGCAGGTTCGTTCCCGGCAAGATAATTGTCAAGCGACACGGCCGGTTCACCGGACAAGAAAGCATCAAATCCGCTGATAACCTGCCGTGTGGCCGGCTTCCCGCCCTCCGCCGCGTACCCGAATCCTATCGGACCCCCGATCACCTTCTTCGGGCCATGGACCATGTGCCCGACCTGCTGGATCTCGGTGAGCGTTGCCGGGGTCCCGCCAAGATACTTCCCCGGCACGGTTACACCGGCTATCATGACGAGCACCGAGGCCTTGTTCAGTCCAGCGGTCCGGAGCGGGTCTTTCCGGAGCTGGTCGATGGTGAGGTACCGGACGGTATAGCGGTGCTCAAGAAGTACCCCGGCAACCGTACGGATGTAAGGCGAGATGTATGGGGGCACCCCAAGGCATGCCGGCTCGTCCACGTACCCGTCAAGGATGAACGCCGTGCCGCTCATACGTCATGCCCGAGCAGGGCAAGGAGTTTCCGGGCCCACCGGAGTTTTCCGCGTTTCATCGGGTCCACATTCTGGTCGTCGAGATCGAAACCTGCGAGAGTGATATGCGTTGCCCCCAGTTCATCTGCGGCAAAGGCTGCCCGGTCGCCGTCAGAAAAACCGCCGAAGTTATATACGTGCAGGAGGGGAGCTGCCTGCGTTGTCCCGACAATCTTTCCCCTGAAGCGGGGCACCCAGTGTTTCAGGAGCGGCATGTTGTCCCCGTGGGCATGAATGACAATGATGGTCCCCTCATTATTCAGTTCGATAAACCGGTCGGTTGCCCCGTCAAGGTCCGTAAAGATGGCGTCAGGGCGGATGCCATGGGAATCGAGCACTTCGGCAGCGGCATCCGCGGCAAAGACGATCCCGTTGATCTTCCCAAGCTCATCTTTGAGGCACGGTGCGTTCCCGCACACAGTCACCTCGTTCCCGTCCGTGAGCGACGCAAGGGAAAGGAGGTTATCCCGGTCAAGGAGGGAAGCGAGGAGACGGGCCGCTTCCTCATCGGCTGCACGGTCGAACCCGAAATACTCGACGATCTCCCGGTAGTGGGGTTCCCATTCAGCGAAGTTCATGAGTCCCTCACGGATTTTTCGGTCCTCAGCACCTGCCGGTGTTTCGTATCAGAGAATGGCATACGCGATCCAGCCTGCCTCCCATCGAAGTTCAGGCACCATTCTTCTTTCCTTCGTTCTCGAGGCCGACGAGGTCACGGAACTTCTTTAAGACCGGCTCGATCACGATCTCGAGGAGCCGGGCCTTGTCCTCCACCTTCCCGAAATAGTGGAGCGGGAGGGTGGCAGCTGCCATGTTCGGATGGCCGCCTGCATCGCCCATATCCCCGAATGCCTCGGATAGTGCGTTGCCGATATGGAGACGGATGTCGCGGTTGCGGGCCGAGATCACGATCGCATTGTCGGTGATGCCGTACACGAGCGCCGTGTTTACCCCTTCGAGCGTGATCAGGAGGTCGGCTGCCTGCGGGAGAGCGTCCCGGTTCATCACGTACCCTACGTTTGCGAAGAGGTACCCGCTCTGGATCTTCCGCTCGTGGATGGCCTTCCCGATCACGTCGAGCGTCTCTTGCGACATGGACGGGGACATGATCTTGTCAAGCAGGTCGGCATCGGTCAGCGGCAGCAGGAAACCGGCATAGCCGAGATCCTGCGGGGTGACGTTGTGCTTGAACTCCTTGGTGTCCGTGCGGATGCCGTAGAGGAGGGCGGTCGCGACCCTCGTATCGACCGGCACGTCGAGCTCCTGCAGGTACTGGGTCATGATGCTTGCCGTAGCCCCGACACCGGGGCGGATATCGACAAAACTGCTCTGGTTGGCAACATGTTTTCCCTCGCGATGGTGGTCTATGATGATATTGATCTTCGTCTGGGGAGGTACATCGTTATTGGCACCCGGCCCCTCGCAGTCGACCATCGCAAGATAGGTGCACTTCGTAAGGGCATCGGCGGTCAGGTGCTCCATCTTGATATCGAGCAGGTTGACGAACGTGCGGTTCTCCTGGTGACCGATGTTTCCCTCGTAAAAGATCCGGGTGGCAAGCGTTTTTGCATTGGCCTGTTTTGCGATCTCGGCGAGCGCCATGGCAGACGAGATCGCATCCGGGTCCGGGTTCTTGTGCGTGATGATCCCCAGCGTACCTTCCCACCCGGCAAGAAGGGAGAAGAGCCGCTGCGAGATCCGGCTCGCGTGCTGTTTTTTTACCTGGAGGATTGCCTGCCGTGCAACCACTTCCTGCGGGTAGAGAACAAAATCCGCACCGGCCGCGGTCAGCTTCTGGCCGTTCACCGGGTCGGTCGAGCGGGCAACAATCTGCACGCCGGGGTACCGTTTCCGGATGGCAAGGACTGCCGCGAGGTTCGTGTCACCGTCGCCGGTCATGATGAACGCGATCTCGAAAAGCGGAAGCCCCACAAGCATGTCAGACGAGGTGATATCGCGCTGGTACGCGTCAAACTTCTGGTCGCGGAGATGGCGGACGCGGGTTTCGTCCTTGTCGGCTACGATCACGTGCTCGTGCTCTTTTGCCAGCTCGAGAATGATGTTGTAACCGTTCGTCCCGCACCCGAAAATGCAGTATTTTACCGGTCCCGGCTGCTCAAACGGGGCTTCCTGCGGCATGGTATAAAAGATGTACCATTCCACGGTATTAAGGGATTCCAACTGATTGTCATGGAAAAGTCTGTCCTTTTTCAGCAAACGTGCCGGAGTGGTGCAGCGTTTACGCACAATATTTTCCCGCTCTGTTGAAATTCCTGTACGGCTTGCCATTTTTACGCGAAAGATAAGAGTACCCCCCACACTTATTCGAAGAGGTTAATTCGTTCGGTCGAAGAACCCTGATGCGTTCTTCTCCTGCTTCGGGTCTGATAACCCTCAGCATTCCAAAACCTTTATTCGGCATCATCGACCACATTATCAGGCAACAGCTTGGGTCTGTAGCTTAGTTCGGCATAGCGGCGGACTCTTAATCCGCAGGTCAAGGGTTCAAATCCCTTCAGGCCCGTTTTTCCTGTTAATTTTTGGACCGCCGAGGCACTTTCCGCAAAGCCGCTTCCTGTACCGACCCCGTTTTTTGATATAAAAAAGAGATGAACACTAAAATTTCATTATCCTCCGCCGGGAAATCCTCACGATAACCGGCATTACTCTTCCGATGAGAGGTAGCCAGGGCAAAGAGACTGTCTTCGTGATTACGGTGCAGGGGAGAGATACCGGAAAGCGGACCGATGCCGGAAATGCCCGGCCCACAGTCTCCTGCCGGATCGCACGGGTTGATCCGATCGCTGGGTATTTTATCCCGCAGCAAGATAGGATCCTCCGGAGGTTATTATCATAAAGTTCAACGGAAGCAAGACCGAGAAGAACCTGCTCGCGGCATTTGCCGGCGAATCACAGGCACGGAACCGGTACAGTTTCTTTGCAAGCGTGGCACGGAAGGAAGGCTATGAACAGGTTGCCGCAGTCTTCGAGGAGACTGCGCAGAACGAGCGGGAGCACGCAAAGCTCTTCTTTAAGCATCTCAAGGGTGGTGACGCGGAGATCACCGCAGTCTACCCGGCCGGTGTTATCGGAAATACGAAGGAGAACCTCGTGGCAGCAGCTGCGGGCGAGCAGATGGAGTGGGGCACGCTCTACCCGGCGTTTGCGGCTACTGCGAAGAAAGAGGGGTTCAAGGAGATCGCACGCCTCTTCGAGAAGGTTGCAGAAGTGGAGGCTTACCACGAGGAACGGTATAGGAAACTGCATGAGAACCTGGTGAATAAAACCGTCTTCAAATCCGAGATGCCCACAAAATGGCACTGCCGGAACTGCGGGTTTATCCACGAGGGCAAGGTGGCTCCCGCAACGTGCCCGGCCTGCGATCATCCCCAGGCATTCTTCGAGCCTCTGGCAGAGAATTACTAAAAAAATTTTTTAAAACGTTTTCCAGGATTTCCGGTTTTTTTTAATTTCCGTTCACAAGACAGGACTCCACCCGGGATGTATCCGGCTGTTTATTTTATCCAGCCCGACTTCACCCACCGCTCGTACTCCCCGGTGCGGAGTTCCCGGTTCCCGATAACAATATCTTTGAAAAATTCCCGGTTACCGGTGATCACCGCTTCCTGTTCCGGATCGGAGAACCCGTCCCGTATTGCATCCACGAGTTTTTTGCCGAGAGCCCGTGCATCGCCTTCCGCCCTGTCAACGCTCTCCGCTTCCCCTCCCGTGGCAACGGCAAGCCCGCCCACCGTAATAATACCAAGGTAATTCTGGACATGGTTCAGGTATGCGACCACCTCTTCACCGCCGGATGTGTGCGTGGTCGCAACCGAGCACCCGTATTTTGCAGCTAATATCTGGTACTGGATTGCGTCCGCGAGCCGGTCGAAGAAGACCTTCATCTGACCGGAGACATTGTCGATGTATACAGGAGATGCAAAAACGATCCCATCCGCTTCCTTCATGCGATCAACAAGCGATGGGACATCGTCGTCGTTTACGCAGGTGCCATTCAGTGAACAGACTTCGCAGGCCGTGCAGGGAGTGACACGGAGGTCACAGAGATCGATCATCTCCGTCTCCGTGCCGGCTTCAGCGGCTCCTTCGAGTACGAACTGTGCGAGTCTTCGCGTGTAGCTCCGGATCGTCCGGGGACTTCCGTTGATGGCAAGAATTTTCATGGTGGTTGTGGCTCCTGCTCAGGAGATCGGGCGGTATGGGATATTAGGGTGGGGGAAGAGCAGAGTATCCTGTTCAAGAATCAGAGAAACTGCCAGACCGGGACTGCATTTCAATGTTTTTTAAAAAAATGCTCTGGAGAAATCCTCGTTTCATGTGATGATCGCCCCCCTTGCGCCAACCCTGCCCCCATTGGGGGCGGGGGCGCATTGCGATGCCTCGGCATTACCTGAACTGAAAATTTCTCTACGATTGCATACAGGTAATACGGTACAATCGCAACCGGGGGGTGCCATAGCGGCGGGGGTAGAGCCCAAAAGAGCGTTATAATTAATATCAAAATGATTTCTACAGAGCTAAAAAAATTATTTTTTCCGGATACCTTCGATCTTGTCACCAATAAAAGCGCCCAGGAGGAAGAGGATTAAAAAGATGAAAATCTCACTGAAGATCCCTAATACTCCCGGGATACCGATGTCGATACTCATCCCCCGGGGGATAAGGTAATTCGAGGCAAGCACAAAGATGATCCCCAGAAGGAGTCCGGCAAGCGCGCCATTCCGGAGAAGGGCAAAATAATCTTCCTTCCCCCGATGAATAAAACCAAAGACAATACCCAGGATCAGATTCAGTAATATCAGCAGTTCAACCAACATACTTAATCTCTCGATTGAGGCAGTATTGCTTCCCCTCTGCAAAAAAGGTTCCTGAAAGGTATGGGGGGGTTTATCTCATCCGGGATGAGACTTGAGGTGAATCCCGGTTTTCGGGTCAATTCATATCACGGCAGCGTGACAAATACCTGCTGCCAGATTTTTTTCCCCAGAACCCGGGTCCGGTGCCCCTGGCCGGTACTGTCTTCGGCAAGCAGGACATCGCCCCTGCGGAACACCCGTTTCTCACCGCTCCCGACCTCAATCTCGGCTTCCCCGTCGATCATGATAACATATTCCCGGCATACAACATTGTGCCATGAATACACCCAGCCCGGCGGGATCTCCCTGAAGAAGACCGCCTTGGCCGGCTCCGGATACGTAAAGAGGCCAAAATCCTCCCGTGACTCGAACGGCACTTCGATATCCTCAAAATAAGAGCGGTTATCAGGTCCGGTGGAGAGCCTTGTTACCTTCATGGGCGTTTTTCCTGATGCGATCATATACCTGAAAAGAGAAAAACCAATGCTTTTTCTCAAGGCTGGCAGGGTGGCGTTGCCCGGTATGGCAACCATCCGCCCGGTCCTCCGAAGATCGCTACAATGGTGAGAAGAGGGAACGAACGGTCAGGTAACCTGACCAGCAGGTGGGCAGGTGCGGGGTAAAAACGATGCGGGATCTCCCATCACCAGTTCCGCTTTCCTGCAACAAATCCGTCAGGACCTTTCTTCCGGATCGCCCGGATATTCTTTTTGTTTGCATCCCCGTGGACCGGTCTCAGGAAGTCCAGCTTCCTGCACGCTTCTGCTTCGCCACATTCCCAGCATCCGGCGATCTCTTTTGCCTGGCAGCACTTCCGGATCTGGCAGAATGGAGGGCCTCCCCCGTTCCGGCACCCCTTTTTGCACCGGAACTTCACCATGGCCCCGAGGAGTTCGTAACACTCTTCGTAATGGGCAAAGGGTTTCCCGAACGGCGAATCTGCGATGGCCGCGGCGAACTTGTTATACTTTACATCCCGCAGTTCTTTCCTCAGGTCGCGGGCAAGGTCGGCAATCTTACCAGTATAGCCGTGGCAATCGAGACAACAGAGCCCGCAATATGTAATTACTTCAAGGTTCTTTTCCGCCATAAAGAGGATGTCGGGCTTTAAGGGCATATTCTTTCCCCGCGGTGAGTGAAAATAATCCGCTTGTGACGGAAATTATACCGGACGCCGGAGTTTCCGGGACTCGCAGATGAAAAGATATTTCCCGGTTTTTATAGGAATGGTTACTTCATGTCATACAGCTTAACAATATATGGTAATCCCGTTCCGGGCTACTGTTACCGGTAACCGGGAACCAGGTAATCCGATCAAGAGGTAATACTGTGGAAGCGATATCCTTTGAAGCCCCGCAGGCCTTTGTGCCTGATCCCATCCATATCCACATTCTCCAGGCAGTTTCCGATAAGCAGGGCTGCCACATCGGCCATGTGGTCCAGCAGCTGCTCCCCGTTCACGGAGAGAGCGGCGTCAGATCCAGTATCCGTGTCTTACTCTCCCAGCGGTTTCTCGACGGGGGAAAATCCTCAAGCGAGATCGTGCTCCGGCTGACCTCCAAAGGCAGGGTCCTGCTCCAGAAGACAGACGCAAGTTAATCTGCGTAAAATCTGGTCATTTATCTTTTTTTTAGTGCCCGGTCAGCGCGAGCCATGCAAGGCCGAAAAGGACCAGCGCGATTACCACGATCATGATCTTCAGATACGGGAGACCTTCTCCTGCTCTCTTTTCCGGTTTGCGCCGGGTTTCCGGCGCAATCCCGCCGGTTGCCGTCACGCCGCCGCCCCGGCTGTAGTTCATGCCGATTGCAGGACGGGGTTTTGCATTCCAGCTGCCGATGCCGGTGCAGTCATGGCTGGGCGGCAGGCGGCAGTCCGGGCAGAACTTTCCCCCGCAGTGCTGGCAGGTGAAGGGGAGGGTACACTCACTGCCACAGTGGTCGCAGCGTGTCATTACCTTCCCTATAGTATTTGGGGGGTAATGAATACTGTTTCACACCCATAGTCAGACGACCAGCAGTACGAACCTGCCACCCTGCCCGTCAAACATCTTATGGCATACCACACCGGATAATTACTGCATGGGACAGTACGTAAAAGGCGATGTCCTCCTCGCTTCGGTTGCGCTGGACGACCGGACACCCCCCAAGATCAGGCCGGTTGTCGTGATCCATATCGAAGAGCCGGGCTGGGTCTCTGTCTGCCCGGTCAGCAGCAAACCGCCGTCCGATGCACCCAGCCTGCCACTCTCCCTTTCCGATTTTGCCACCGGCGGGCTCGACCTTTTTTATGAGAGCTACGTGATGACCTCACGGATGCTCACCCTTCAAAGCGGGGACGTGATCGGGAAGAAAGGCCGGCTTACTAAAGAATCGCTCGTGGAAATTACCGGGAAAATCCCCGCGGTCGTGCAACCCGGTCCGGCACCGGTAAAAAAACCGGGGAGATCGCGGAAGGGTCGGTAGCGGGGAAACAAACACGGATTTACCCGGGGTTTTTACCGCCCGGTATCTGACCGGCTCCGGCGCTGCCGCTGGTGCAGCACTATCCTTATTATCCGGTACGGTAAGGTTGTTGGGATGGACATCGCACAGGCAATTGCCGAACTGGAAGTAAAGGTCGTCCGGATCTCCCCGGTCCAGAAATTCCTGCTCGGCACTGACGGGTCGGTCACCCAGATCCTTGAATCGATCACCGGGAAAAAAGTGGTTATAAGGACCCTTACCCAGAAAGTCATTCCTGCTGACCGGACTGTTGCGGACAACCTGAGCATTGCAAAAGGAGACCCGGTTAACTTCCGTATCGTGGAGATCCGGACGGAAAAGAGCGGGGAGGTGCTGATCTATGCCATATCCCATACCCCGGTTAACCACCTGTCACCGGCTTTTAAGGACGACCTGATGAAGGCTGATATTCCTATCGGCAGGATCATCAGGCAGCATCACATTGAGGCACGGCGGGAGATCCAAAATGTCCGCGTAACCCCGGCCACGGACGAAATGGGCCGGGTCTTTGCTATCTGCAAAAACGAGCCGGTCCTTGCCCGGCAGTACCAGATCATCCATGCAGGCAAACCGCTCATCTTCATCGAGGAGCAATTCCCCTACAACCGCTTCCTCGACACGCGCCGGGTCATCATCCGGACCCCGTCCCGGGTCCATGTCACCTTAATCGACATGCACGGGGGTTCCGGCCGGGTGGACGGCGGGAGCGTCGCGATCACGATCCGCAGCTCCTTTCCGTCTCACGTGGGTCTCGGGAGCAGCTCGCAACTCGGGCTTGCCGTAGCCCGGGCGATCAGCGAACTCCATGGTCGTCATCTCCCGGTGAAAGAGCTGGCCCGGCTCGTGGGTCGGGGCGGAACCTCCGGCATCGGCACGGCGGCCTTCGAGTACGGGGGCTTCATTGTTGACGGCGGTCATCGCTTCGGTGCCGGTGGCGAGAAGACGGATTTCCGCCCGTCCGCTGCCTCGCGGGGGGTAAGCCCGCCACCCATAATCGCACGCCACGATTTCCCGTCAGACTGGCGCATCCTCCTTGCCATCCCGGAAGTCCCTGCCGGAGCAAGCGGCACAATGGAGACAGACATTTTCCGGAACCACTGCCCGGTCCCGCTCGATGAAGTACGGGAGCTCTCCCATGAGGTGCTGATGCGGATGCTGCCGGGGATTGCCTCCCGTGACCTCGATCTCTTCGGGTCGTCTATCAACGCGGTCCAGCATCTCGGGTTCAAGAGGGTAGAACTCAGCATCCAGCCCCCGCAGGTGACCGGCCTGCTGGAGATGCTGCGGGAGGCAGGTGCAGCCGGTGCCGGCCTCTCCTCGTTCGGCCCCGCGGTGTATGCTGTCGGGGATACCGGCATGACGGGGATCGGGCAGGCCGCACAGAGGTTCATGCAGGAATCGGGCGGGGGTACCACGTTTATCACTACGGCCCGGAACAGCGGTGCGGATATAAGGGTGGCATGATCTCCTATTTTCATGAGAGAAGTGCCCCGCTCTGATACATGTTCCCGAATGGGAAAACCTGCTGGAGTAGAACCGGGTGGGGAAAAAATGATGTGTGGAAATTATTTCCCGATCTTAACGAGCATCTCTTCAAAGGGGTACCCCAACCCGATCGTCTCTATCCTGCTCTTCCTTTCGGGATGCGATATTTCGAAAACCGCGGATGTGTTTTTCTCTTATTCTTCATGATTTCGTCTTTTCGACAACCCCAAGAGATTTATCAAAAACCTCTGATGATATCGACTAAGTAAAAAAAGAAATTTTGTAAAAATTATTACAGATATGACAGTACCAGCGATTCTTCCTTGACCTTGTAGGTCACGCCGGCACTGGTGAGGTAGACCTGCACGAGATCGGTGCCCCGGGTTCCTTCAATCACCAGTTCGTCTCCGCGCCGGGGCTTCCGGTTGCCGTCGTTCATGTATTGCTGGACCACCTGCCCGTTGCTGAGGGTGACCTTCATCATGATATTCTGGACAAACACCTCGCCTTTCCCGCCGTTATAGAGCAGGTGGATTGAGGAGTCCGGCCGCTGCTTGGAGAGGACGAGATCCACAGACTGCTCTTCGGGCAGCGTCTCGACCGGAAGGGGCGTGGGCATGACCGTGACCACGGACGTCGGGAGGGTCGGGAGTGGAGAGGGGACGGTAGTCTCGGCGGGTTTGATCCCGGCTCCTGTCGGGCTGGTGCAGCCGGCAAAGAGCGCACAAAGTACCAGCCCGGAGAAGGCGAGTATTACGAGGGATTTCTGCATACTGAGTGCTTTTATTTTTGTGTATTTCTTCTTTTGTGCTCGAAAATTCAGGGAGATTGTATAAATCCGGTTTATTTTGGTTTATTTCCCCCGGCAACGGTTCCGGGCACAAAAACTGCATAAAACGCGGGATCGAACAGTTAAATTAAAAAGGACACCCGGATTAACTTTACATATCAGGAGTATAAGGGAATGTTCTGTCCTAAATGCGGAAAAGAGACTGATGCTTCCGGAAAATTCTGCCAGTGGTGCGGAGCGGATATTGGCTCGATCCCGGCAAGCCCCGTTGTCACACCCGAAGACGGGGAAGGCCAGGATATCGGGGTTTATGCCGGCCTCGGCAGGAGATTTGTCGCGTTCGTTGTCGATATTATCATTATTTTCCTCTTTGATCTGGTCGCGATGGCCGTGCTCGGCCTGACCCGGGGAATCCAGAACTCGTATTATTATTTCATCCAGCATATGTCCACTGAGCAGGTGACCGGTGATCCATCGATGACTCCCTTGCTCGTCTCCGTGATCGCCGCGTACGGTATGCTCCTCATCGTCATACCGTGGCTGTACTTTGCCGGATTCGAATCTTCCCGCAGCCAGGCCACTCCCGGCAAACTGCTGATGCACATCGTGGTCACCGACATGGCCGGCAACAAGCCCACATTTGCCCGTGTCACGCTCCGGCACTTTGCCAAGTTCGTCTCTACCCTCATCATCTTCATCGGCTTTTTAATGATCGGCCTCACCCAGAAACGCCAGGGGCTCCACGACAAGATCGCGGGCTGCCTTGTGCTCCTTCAGGATTGATTTTTTTCTTATTACTTCAGGGACCACTATCCGACAGAATCGGCAGGAACTGTAATAATGGGAAGAACACGACATAAAGAGAGATCTTATGCGGTAAAATCAGGAAAACGCGCAAAGGAAGAGCAGGGATTTCAACCACAGCTGAAAAAAATTCTTGTTCATTATGATATTATCATCCTGTTCTTTTTCATATTTTTTTGTTATAACACGGTCTCTGTCGTAACAATGAGTGGCGATACGATTCCGGCGGCAGTGCTTCCTCTTGCTCTTATCAACGACCACAGCGTTTTTCTTGATGGACCTTATCTTCATGGACTTGTTCTGGATAACATACATTCACCCGATGTGGAATACGCCTTCCCTGAAATTAATGGTCATACCGTCTCCTTTTTTCCGATTGTAACACCGATACTTATTACCCCCCTGTATGCTTTTTTTTCGTTCCTGTGCTGGATACTGAATGTACCGGTTACCTTAGCCCTTGTCGGGACATTTGCAAAAACATCGGCATCCTGTATTGCTGCTGCTTCCTGTGTACTGGTATACCTTACTGCAAAAGAGCTGTTTTCCAAAAAAACTGCACTTATCACAACGGGCGTATATGCATTCGCCACCAGTGCATGGTCGGTGAGCAGCCAGGCACTCTGGCAGCACGGTACCGTCCAGCTCCTTCTTATCCTGCTGATCTACTGCATTGTCAGAGACAACCGGCATCATTCCCCCTGGACAATTGTCGTCATGGGTATTGCATCAGGTCTGTTCCTGTTCAACCGCCCGCCGGATGCACTGCTCCTCATACCCGTAATTATTTATATCGTGAATGAATGGCGGAACCGTGCAGTATATTATGCAGCGGGATGCGGGATTGGAGGTCTCCCGTTCCTCATTTACAATATCCTGATTTTCGGGAATGTTTTTGGAGGATATATTAAAAATACCGAATTATTCCATTTTGGCCCCGACGCTATTTTTGCATTCATCAGTTCACTTGTCGCACCTAATACCGGCCTGCTTGTTTTTTCACCAGTACTGGTATTTGCGATCTATGGATATTTCCGGTTGGACTCCCTCAAGAAGCCGGTCATTCGGAATCTTTTGTATCTTTTCGGGCCGGCGATTATTCTCGATATTGTTGTATACAGCCTCTTTGGACTGTGGTCTTCGGTCACTTCTTTTGCATTCGGACAACGTTTTCTGTCAGGTTTTATCCCGGTTCTCGCACTGTATCTGGGGGTGGTTATTGAGGATATCTTCAATTCAGAAAGAAAGGACACTGCAATACACATTGTGCAGGCATGTTTCATCCTGCTTGTGCTCATTTCGGTTTTTATCCAGTCTATCGGGGTTTTTTTGTATCCTTATAATCCTGTAAAATCGATAGATTCATCGCAGGTCTGGGACGTTGACCAGATGATTATTGTCAATAGCTACAACTATGGTATCAGGAATATCACTTCAATCTCAATGGTAAACATTCCCCCCTTCCCCCAGTTATTCCGCATACCAATCCATTCTCAATTACAACTATCATCATCACCAGGATGATACAACATCAGCTGCTTTTTTGAATGCAGAATACTTCCGGATCCATGATGAAACCGACCCATCCGGTTTATTTATCAACGTTCATCTTAACCGCTTTTAACGAACCAGCATAACCCGGAAACGCCA
>Ga0182027_10007381_pt1 | contig 16201 bp, 12 predicted proteins | sample 712E1DmetaG_FD_121300 | JGI IMG/M metagenome (GOLD analysis project Ga0182027, IMG submission 121300) | Permafrost microbial communities from Stordalen Mire, Sweden - 712E1D metaG (Illumina Assembly) | ecosystem: Environmental > Terrestrial > Soil > Wetlands > Permafrost | place: Sweden...
CATGAATTATTTAATTCTATGAAAAAGCATAGTTTTCCATATAATCCAAATGATATACCGCTCAATGGAATCTATATCCTGTTCCAGAAAGGTGAAAAAGCCCATGGTGTAGATAGGATTGTCAGGATAGGAACACACACAGGTAAAGACCAATTGCGTTCCAGATTATGGCAGCACTTTGTAAATGAAAACAAAGATAGGAGCATATTCAGAAAAAATATTGGGAGAGCGCTTCTCAACAAAGATAAAGATTCTTTTCTTGAGAAATGGGAATTAGATTTGACGCCGAAAGAGAATAAAGATAGATACATAAAAGATGTTGATATGCAGAAACAAAAACAAGTTGAAAAACAAGTAACAAAGTATTTGCAGGATAATTTCACATTCGTCGTATTTGAAGTTCTTGACAAAGATGAGAGGCTTGAATTAGAATCCAAAATAATCTCTACAGTATCATCATGCAAAGAATGTCATGCATCTAAAGACTGGCTTGGAAATTATTCTCCAAAAGACAAGATACGTGAAAGCGGATTATGGCTCGTCAATGAATTGTATAAGGAGCCGTTGAGTGAGAAGGATATGATTTTATTGAAGCAATTGGTGAAGAAATAAATCTCATTAAAAAATACACGAAAATTTATAAAACATCAACTCATTTTATAATTATGAGAGACATAGCAAGCAGCAAATCACATTCTGATTTATCTTTTTATATCGATAAGAATGCTCATGGTGACTTATTTTTCTACATCAATGATAATTTAACACTTAGATTTATTGGCAACGGCAATGCACCTTACACCCATCTACCGCTCACATTTTGGATGTTTGAGAGGCAGTTCACAGGGAACAATTGCTTTGCAAAATATAAACCTAAATGCAATGCCGACACAAAAGAGTATGTAAGGCAAGAAAATGACCAAAAATTTTATTTCATGAAAAATCACATAATTCCAGAAATTACTAAATTGCCGACAAGCGAGGAGCAATTCAATAAAATGATTAAAGGATGCGGATTATCATATCTTGCAGACATGCTTCAGCCTAGAGCAGAAATATTGTTAGAGGATAAAGCAAGTGTTATGAGCAGAGATAGATTAAATCCATATGAGATACACAGATTCAGCATAGATGATATATGCACCATCAATAAAGCATACCAAACTTTGATGAATAATACAAATTTAAATATAATACGCTGTATATATGAATGCATCGTAAACGACGTTAATGCGGCATTGTCCAAACAGCAAACTATTTAAACATCCTTCTGACTTCTTCATTATGGATTTCAAACACATTATCGAACTAATCGAGAATTCTAAAGAATATAAAGAATTTATCCATAAAGAGCCACATTATTATCTAGTTCACGTCTTTACAACAGTTGATTCTGAAACCGTCGAGAATGGAATGTGGCAGATAGGATATTACAGCAAAGATACTGACAAGATTGTAGTATTTGAAGACCAGGATGATATGATATTTATCCATCCACCGACGGAAGCATTGAAGAAAGATGAATATATCCAAAAGTTGAATTTAGATGAATTAAAGATTTCTAGAGAAGAGAGTATGAAGATTTGTAATGACACAATTAAAGAGCATTATCCTAAAGAATTATTCAGCAAAGCAATATGTTTATTGCAGAATCTTCCGGAGTTCGGAAATATATGGAACATTACAATAGTAACTCTCGCATTGGGTGTAATAAATATTAAGATTGATGCTTCTAGTGGAAAAGTCTTGAAGCATACCAAAGAAAATCTGATGAATTGGAGATCAGAGTAAATTCTCAAAAAACTTGAGAGTAACAAAACTAGCAATATCAAAAAGATATTAGGGTATCTACTCAGAAATGAATTTCATGATTTGTGCTTGGTTTGTTACTTACTAATAATTCTTAGTGTCCTCTAACATATAAGTCTGAAACTAATGGTTGTTTTGAGTATGTTTGTAAATAGAATTTTAACAACAACAGAGTTTATAAATCAGCGCGCCCAGATGCTAATTACAGAAAGCGCATCGACGACAAATTCCGAAAATGCGTGAGAGGGGGTCTTTTTAATGGCAAAAATAAGTTATGAAGCAAAAATTGGCAGTCAACAACTAGAAGGTTTCTTTCCTGTAGAGAAAAAGGAAGAGACTGAATAAGTATTTTTAGTATTTTTCTTAAAGTCTAAATAAATATAAAAAATAATTAATTGTTTTTCTTAATAATACTTTCTAGAAAATTCCCGAGAATCGCTACTTGTAAAGCTTGATTCATTAACTCTCTGGTTTTAGGTATATCATTATATATATCAAACTTAACAATCATCGGCTCTTTTGATCCATACATCGCGCAACCTTTCTTATAAAAGTTTTCAATCCAGTCAGTTGCATATCTTTGATTTATTAATAATTGCAAAGGCGGATTATTTTCATGATCATCAAGTACTCTTCTACCTTTACGTTCTTCTTTTAATTTCAAATAATCAACTTCTTTCCAATCTACTGGACCACAAACAACAAAAATATGAGTCGGAGGATTGGCAAAAGCAACTTTATGTCCTGGCAATTTTAAATATTCATCGACACCCATTCCACTTTTGATATACTTTTCATCAAATATCTGATAACATCCAGATTCTTCAGATCTACTTCTTACAATAATTTTTCCAGCTTCACGTAATGGTTTTCTGAATCTCAAAAACTCTTCAGTTCTGTAAGTTTGATGCGACATAGCTGCACTTCGCATATCCAGTACATCGTCATACTTACTTCTATTCTGTTCAATAACTCGACAAACTTGTCCAGCACCTCTTCTCGTAGGTTCTTCCATAATCCATACATCAGCAGAATTAGGATTTATGTAAGTAGTAATATCATTCTTGACCATAGATCCTACGCGTAAGTCTCGATTTGTTCCACCACCGCCTAATAATGTATTTATATGATAGAAAAAACTTGCATTATCTCTTGTTGTAACTCCTGATTCTCTCCATTTTTGAATAGTTGTCTGATATTCATGTAAATTAAGAAATTCTCCCCCTCCTCTTATGGTCTCTCCAAGTCTTTTACGTTCATCTGAGAATAATTCCGCATGAAATAATACATCATTTTCTGTACCACGCAAATCCTTGACAACAGCTTTATTATTTTGAAAATATTCAATAATATCATTAATCTGCGTCGTAGTTCCAGAAAAATCTGGACCGGCAATTACTAAGTCGACAAAGTTACTCATAAAACTCACTCCTAAAATTTATTCTGGAAATATTCCTTTATACTTGTCATCGAACTTATCCTTACCACACAATAGCATTGTTGATAATGGACATAATTCACGCGCAATATCTCCAGCACTAGTCTGCATCTGTCTAATTTCCCATTGTGCGAATTTGTCTTCCCTATGTCTTGCCATTGCATGTAATTCTCTTAGATTAACCTTAAAATATACTCTAGTCATATTCGATAATGGCAATGCATATAATGCAGCATGTCTTCCTAAATCAGAAGCTATTTCATTGAATAATGCTCTGCCTTCAGCGTAACTCTTTACGTATGCTTCTTCTTGTCCAGCTTTCTGAACATTTAATGGAATAACGCATCCAATATTGCTTGTCTCTGGTTGTTTTATCAGAGTCATTATTCTTTGTCTCTTTAATTGAGCATATGCTGCTTCTGATATTTCTGCTTCAAATGTAAAATCCATAAGTTCGAACTCTCTGAATACAGAATCGTGTTTCTGGATATTTGTAAGAGCTTTCTTAACTAGATTATATTTCATATCCTTAGTAATTGATGGAAGTTTTTGCTCCCAGAAACCGTATGGTTTATCAGAGTTTCCAACCAATAATCCTAATACTACTTTATCATCTCCCTTCTTATCATAATCGATAAGCGTTGGACCATATGAATTATCATTAGTAAAAGGCATTGTTGTTTGCGTACCGTCAGTTAATTTCTTTTCTAACTCTGCAACAAACTCTTCTAATCCTTGACGTGTCTGTGATAAATATGCAGTTTTTTCAGGATACTTAATCAATGATGGTGCCAATGGTTGTACAGTTAATAATTGTCTTCCCAGCTCTACAGCTTCAGCTATAGGAGCAGAATTCAAAATTTTAATCATCCTCTCTAAAGATCTTCCATTGACTGACAATTCTAATTGTGTTTGTGTAGCATATGGTAAACAATATCTTGCATCTTCTTTAGCCATTCCCTCTAATTTGTTTTTAGCCAGTATGCTTTTATTTTTATCAGAACCATTCAAATCAAGTACAAGACTAGGGTTTTCAGCAAATACTATTGGAAGTATTTTATCATATGTTATGGTGTAAAGTTCAAAATATTTATTCATCAAATCACCAAATTTGTTAGCATATTTTGAAGATGCAATTTCATTCGGCAATAAGAAATCTTTTCCAAATTTCACATATCTCATCGATTTTTCTGTAAATGATGCAAGTCTTTGCTCTTCGACCCAATTGACTACTGCTCTTGATACATCTACTAAATCAAAATTGAAATATGCATGCTCTGCAACTGATTCGTGGCCTAGACCGTGAACAACAGTTTCATTTGTCTTTCTTGCTGCTTCAACATTTTTTATAGCATTTTCTCTTAAGGTAGGCAAGTCTTCCTCACTTCTGCTTGTCTTTGCTGCTGCTGCAGAAATTGTTTCTGGAGTAGGAAAGAATTCAGGCAAACTCTTAGCTATATTCTGTAAGTCTTCCAAACTCACACACCCTGCAAGAACCTCACGCGTCAAGTTATGATATTTTTTAAGAATTTCTATATCAACATTAAATCCAGATGGTATTACTTTCATCAAAATCCCCCCACACAAATTTGATTTAAAATCCAATTTATATTGGATATATAAACTAATTACTCCCACTCGTCATCAAATATATAAACATTTCTGTGTCATAACTACTATGAGACAAAAACACAATATAATTTATAATGTCTTCTAAGTATATACCGCAAACTAAATAAATGATAACATTATTTCGTCATCATGGCAAATATCAGACCTTCAAAAATGGATTATTATTTAGATATAGCAAGGCAAGTGTCAATGAGAGGAACTTGTTTGAGGAGAAATTCTGGTGCAGTCATCGTTAAAGATGATAGAATAGTCAGTACAGGATATCCTGGAGCTCCTAGAGGAGTTAAGAATTGCAGTGATTTAGGGATATGTCCTAGACAAAAGGCAGGCATTCCAGCAGGCGAAAGATATGAATTATGCAGAAGCGTGCATGGTGAAGCAAATGCAATCATACATGCATCACCAAATGATATGCAGGGAGCGACAATGTATTTATGTACAGTATCAAAAGATGATGGCTCAATATATAATAGAAGATCATGCAAGATGTGTACACGAATGATAATCAATGCTGGAATAAAAACTTTTATAACACGTGAAAAAGATGGTTCTATAAAAGTATATAATGTAGAAGATTGGATAAAAGAGGACGACCCAGACTTAACAAAGAATATGGGCGATAGTTAACAGTTTTATCAAAATCACTCAATCAACAAAAGTTTTTCTTTGCTTCTCACTCCGCTCTTAATCACAACTTTTTTCTTCAACAATTTAGAAAAGAACTTTACAACTTCAATGTTTGCTTCATTATCCTCTGGCTTCGCATGGATATTGACCCGCAACGCATTGCGCTCAGAATCCCACTTTAAAATCTCAGTTTTTGGACTGTTTGGCTTTACTAGAATGTTAAGATGATTGTTTTTGATATACTGTTCAACATCAGTTAAACTATTCATCTACTTTCTGCCTCTCCATTGATGACCGCATTCAGTGCACTTATAGAATATTGTTTCCGGCTCGTCGCCTGCACGCATCTGCTGACTCCAAGTAAATGCTTTTGGATTTTTACATTTAGGACATTCTTCGTCGACAACCGGATGTATAGATGTTTCCTTTTCAACAACTTCAATTTCTCCCAATTTATCTTCACGCTTTTCTGTGAATGTTAATGTACTTTGAGATTTATCTGCGACATATCCGCAATTACAGCCCATAACTTTTTTATCTCTGACCAATTTCGGTCTCAACATCGAACCGCATTTCGGACAAAACATCATTGGAATCACCTATATCTCTTCTTCAACCGAACTTACATCCATTAAATGATACACATTGTATTGCTTCAGCAAAAAATATTTTTACATAACCAAGATATGGAACTCGCAACCATGCCTTTCCGATTATCTGGTCTTTCATCACATATTTCTCATTCAATTGCGCAGTAAGTATCTGCATATAATTATGATCCCCTTTAGTCTCAATCAAATCATTCTTTTCAACAACACGATGTATTACCGGATATGATAATTTTGATTTATATACTAATATGTCTCCAACTTTTAAATTATCAAATGTAACTCCACGCAGTATTATTATGTCTCCTTTATTGAACCCATTGCGCATAGAATAATTATAAAATTCTTCTTTGGTTATGCCTATATCGGCATACCATTTTCCCTGCGTACAATCCTTTGCAGTAATTGTGCCGTTGATAACATACTCGCATACTGCGGGGCTGCTCCACCACGTGTCAAAATTACTGTCATGCTGCATGCTTTCAGAGATTACTGCTACCACAGGAAGATTTGTTCCTAGAGCTATTCCTATTCCAGGATATATCAAGAATTTGATTATGATAAATGCCAATAGTATATTGACCATCCAACTCCAGATACTATCCTCATTCCACAAGAAATTCCAAAACTGCTTCAATCCACTCTTGACGTCTTTCATTATAGCTTTCCAATCCATAGTTTAATTGCTCAATATTATATTATAAAGGTTGTGAAAATAAAGACAGCAAAGCACTAGGCATGTCCACTATTTGTTCGGCTTTAGCACTCTTCAGAAGTTTTCTAGAATTATAACCCCAGGAAACCGCTATCATTTTCAATTTTAATTTTTTACACGCCTCAATATCGCGAACTTCATCACCAACATACACCACATCATTCACGCGTAAATTATTTTTCTTTAGGAATTTTCGCAACATCATGTCTTTACCAAATACTGAAGCATCAGAATTTATAAATGACACATTCTTCCTAAGGTTATATTTATTCAAGATAGAACTCACAAAACTCTCAGAATTAGAAGTTAATATTCCTATCATATATCTCTGAGATAACAATCTAATAACTTTATCCATACCATCAAATATTTTTATATCATCAGAGTGTTTTGATAATAATTCCTTCAAATCCTTAACAAAAAAAGGCAATCTGAACATAGAGATTTTAAGATATTTATTAACAGCTTCTCTCATGGATATGTCTCGGCATTTAGATAAGGCAACTTTCGAATAATCATATTTTTTTGATAGAATATTTACACAAGCCACACTAACTGGTAATGTGTCGGCTATTGTCCCATCGAAATCAAATAATACGGCCTTAATCATCATTTGATATAATCTATTTTATTTATATACTTATCGCAGAATAACTTTATAAATAATGTATATATACATTATATCATGAGTCAGAAAGTTAAGAGAAAGACTGTGAAGAAAATTGTGAAGAAGAAAAGTATACATAAAATATACACTATTCACGATATATATAAGATACATAAGACTAAAAAAGTCAAGAAACACACAGTACATAAAATAATTCATAAGTCGAAAATCACTCATCACAAAATTATCCATAAGCATTACGCTAAGAAATTCTGCCCGAACTGCGGCAATCCAATAACAGACGATAATACACTGTGTAAGAAATGCAGAACTGTAGATTTCGATTTTAAGGAGATTAAATTATTTGTGTGCAACAAATGTAAATCATACAACTACAAGAACAAATGGCAAAAATTTCAGGACTTAAATAAGGTCATGAAAATGATTGTTACGGAGTGTGTTAGACAGAAAATAGTATATCATGAAATGAAAGATGAGCAAATTGAGGAACTTTTATCATATAAAGCAGGAGTCCATAAACCATTCAATGTAGTAATAAATGTAGGTAAAGAAAAGTTCGATCTGCCGGCAGTGATTGATGTTACACTCTGTCCAAAATGCTCTAAGCAGGGAACTAAATATTTTGAAGGCGTACTGCAGGTAAGAAATATCACTCCAGAAATATATCAGTTCATAAAGAATGATTTAGCCAAGCAAAAATCTAAAGGCTTTCATATAAACAAAGAAGTCAACATTGATGATACAGATGAAAATATAGATTTCTATTATACAAATAAGGGATACTTAAAAATTATTGCTGAGAAACTCAGGTCAAGCTTTGGAGCAATATTAAAACATAATGCTCAATTATTTTCAATAGATTGGGAGACGAGCAAGAATCTGTATAGACTTAATGTCTTGGTCGAATTTCCAAAATATCATAAAGATGATGTGATAAAACTTGATGGACATTTATATAAAATAGTCAGTATGGACTCTAAGATTCACGTGTTAAATCTTGAAACAAATACTAAAACATTACTTCCACATAAAGAATCTTATGATGTGTTGCAACCAATCAGCGTCATGTTGATTAAAAAGTATCCTGAATTCGAAGTCCTAGACCCTACTACATATTATCAGGCAAGATTAATGAACCCTTCTGATAAACTAGAGATAAATCAAACACTCCACGTAATAATAGACGGTGGAGAAGCGTGGATAATATAATTCTGACGATGAAAATTATTAAGTTATTATAAGCTATTATTCTAGAATTTAATTACCAAAATGTTTTTCAGGAATGTATTTGGAATCCATTATTTTCTCACCTAAGAAATTCCAGAAATTCGGATTGTCATAAGTCGTATTGAAATTAATCTTATAATATGCTGCAAGGATTCCCTTTCCTGGAATATATCCTACGAATGCATCTCTTGAAGGTGTTTTGTCAGACAATAAATCAACAGCAACTTCTACAACTGATTCTAATGTCGTAGGCGCATCTACTTCACCTCTTCTATACATCTCCAACAATTTTGGTGTTGCGACGGATGCGGGATATATCCTGTATAATTCTATATTTTTTATATTCTTCTTTTTCAAATCTAATTCCATCTGTATTGATATTCTGAATAATCCCTCTTTTGCAGGACCATATCCCATGTTACCATCCATTGCTATGAATGTTGCTTGTGATAAAGTATTCAACACTTTTATTTTTTCTTTTCCCGAGAATTTGCGTGAAATATATTGTAAGATTCTTCCTGGAGAAAGCATATCGCTGTCTACCATTTCTCTAATTTCTTCGAAATCAGTATTTATATCTGCAAATCTGAATACTCCTGCATTATTGACGAATATATCCAGACGTTTCTCATTGAGATATACTTCATCAATTACATGTTCTACATCGCCTGGATGTGTGGCATCAGCCACTCTATACTCTGCCTTACCGCCTTTCTTTTTTATATCTTCGACGGCTTTGATTAGATTGTCTTCGGTTCTTGCAACCAGTATTACTTTTGCTCCCTGAGAGGATAATTTGTCGGCTATTCCTTTACCTATCCCTGAGCTTCCGCCAGTGATTATTGCTATCTGATTATTGAACATACTAGCGAGAATACATACTTTTTTAAAAATGTGATGGAGAAGTGAGCAAATGTGCTTTAAAATTCACACCTATAAGATTCTATCAAGAATGTATCAAGACTTCATCCAGATTCTATCAATAATCATCCAGATTTATCTGTCCTTTTCTTTTATTCTCAGAAATTTTTTGTTTTTCTTCACTCAATTCTTGACCCACTTGTTTCTTTATATCTAATGCAACAGTCTTTCCTAGCAATTGTGCGAGCGTCGTTAAATCGACACGTTTTACGTCGCTGATATCTTTAATTCTATTATCGAACATTTTTCTTGCCCTAATTCTTCCAATATTTTTCAACTGTAACAATGGAATCAATTCTTCCTTTGCACCATATTTTAGTCTGAATCTTAATTTTGCAATATCCTTCATTAACACTTGCATCCTTAATAATTTAGATAATTCTTCAGAACTATAAAGCAACCAATCTGCACGTTCTTTCTTTGCATGCAATTCTCCAGGTCTTACATCATATTTCTCGAGCAAATATTCTTCATCTTTTTCATCAAGCCATTCGATAAAAAATTCTGTTGTTTTTATTGTATTAAGAAATTCTTCATAATCCTCGTCAAACATTTCTGGAACTTCACTTAAAAGATATTCTGATTTCTGATTCATCTTCTCGACAAAATCATCGACTTCTCTAGACTTGACACGTAATAATGGTCGAAGTTCAAGACAACCGCATACTAAATGCATCAAAGAGTAAGAATCAAATAGATTATCTGATTTCTTTTTCAGTCCAACTTTTAACGACATAATAATTTCATGCGCAGTATATGGGTCGAGATATAATTCCGAAACTCTATGACCAAGGAGTGTTGCAGATAATTTTTCTTTAGATTTCTCTTCGGATTTTATATAGGCAAGTTTTAATGCTGTTACAAAATTTGTGGCTTTATCGAAAATCTTTTTTCCTTCACCAGCATTTCCATCATCTCCAACATTTACAAATCCCCACTCTTCCAATTGGTCTGTCATCCTATATATAATCTGTCTAAGCTTTTCTGTATCTCCATAATGTTTTGCATAGAATGTTTCTTCAAAGAATTCTTCTAGTTCTCCTGAAGTCCTGATAAATTCTGATGCGATAAGACTAAGAATGTATGTTCTCATTATTGGCTCGACTGCAAGTTTTGATACAATCGGTTCAGGAACACCATTGATATACATATCTTTTATTTCTTGTTTATCGCTCTTGCTATCTGTAATGCATATAGCCTCGCCATAAGTGTCATATGACGGGCGGCCTGCACGTCCTGCCTGCTGTTCATATTCTAGAACAGGAATATATTGCATTCCCCATAATCCATAGCGTTTCAAGTCGCGGATTATTACTCTGAATGCAGGCAAGTCAACACCCATTGCAAGCGTTGGTGTGGCGACGATGATTTTTACAAGTCCATTTTTGAAATTTTCTTCAATCAATTTTCTCTGCTCGGATACAAGTCCAGAATGATGGAATGCAATTCCATATTTTACTAAATCAGCCAGTCTGTGACATTGTTTCGTCGGACTTGGAAGAACTTTGAGAATTTGATTGGAGATTTCATTAAGTTTCTCTAAATCAATATTTGATTGATAATGATGCTTCTTGTCTTTAGAAATGGTTTGTGATATTTTTTCAGCAATACTCTCGGCGCTTCTCTTAGTGTTAACAAAAATTATACATTGTTTTTTGATTAGAATTGTATCTAGCGCTAAATTGATTGTTGGCTCAGAATTGCGATCTTCAATATGAATGACTTCGGATTTCGCTTCGGATTTCATGAGAATAAAGGAAAATTATCTTGACTTATAAATATAATGTAAAGATGTCTAGTGATATATGAGATGTATGAAAGAATTAAAATATATAATATGAGCCCGCCGTGATTCGAACACGGGACCTCACGATATCGGATGTGTTTGCTTGATGCAATACATCAGGACTGACACAATTATCAGTCGTGCGCTCCACCAGGCTAAGCTACGGGCTCTTATATAAAAGATAAATTGGTAAATTTACTAAAATTATAAGCGCCCCCTGCCAGGCTCGAACTGGCGACCTCAAGATTAACAGTCTCGCGCTCCACCACTAAGCTAAGGGGGCACATGGATAGTCTAGAGAATAAATAAATGGTTTATAAATGTTGCGCGATATAAAAGCGTGATATAGAATATTGATACATTATATATTATAAATTATGTTGAACCGGGCTACATTGTAAGTATTATATATTGTTTTTAAGTATACACATTAATCATCTATAGTTGGTAGTAAAATTTATAAATATAACTTACAGTGTAATGATTATTAATTATTTAGTAATTAGTATTGATTAATAATTGGTAGGTGACTGTTGGACTATTAATAATTGATATTAGTTGATTGATGAGTATTAAGAAAGGGGTGTTAGGGTTTGAGTATCTATAAGAGACAGCATTCTGTTGCGAGCTGTTGTAATCTGTTATAAATAATCCTAACTTGGGAACGGATGAGTTTAAAGGAATACGGACTTAAGCTCCAAAAATTGCGTGAGGAGAGAGAAAGATTCTTACAGTTGATACACTCTTCAGACAAAAGACTCGCACGTGGAGAAATAACAAGGTATCAGAGAAATTTTACGATTAATTCTATTACACATGGAATGTCAGAGCACGAATATCTAAGGACTATTGAGTTAGAGATAAACGAGTATGAGAGGCTTGCTGATATTGAACGTTCTAAAAGTCCAGCTATGCATAATATTCTGAAGATAAGCTTAGGCGTGCTTGCAATCATAATATTACTATTAATACTGATAATTCCTGGAATAGACAAACTAAATAGCAAGAATGTGCGAGAGTTTAATGTTCCTGTTAATCAAACATATTATTCCGGAGATAATGCTTATCACTTAGAGAATATTAAAGATTCTCCGATAACTTCTTTAAGGATCAATGGAACATACAAGGGTGATGTACAAGTCTATCTAGTAATCAATGATAGTGAAACTAAATATTTAGTGTTTAATTCTAAAAAATATGATGGAAACATAATAAGCATCACAGGAAACCTTTTCATAATGCGCGGAAATTCTAGTGTGCAGGGAACCTCTCTGAACGGAGTATGTGATGAAACGTGTAAAATAAATGTTGACCCTAAGACCATGTATCTGCAAGTTGTTGTTGGCGAGGGTGCAGCGATACATGTGAATAGCATATCATATACTCAGATAGTAATGAACACTCCTCCAAAGCAAAAAAAGAATATTGAGAATATAGTTTTGAATGATGTCAGCAAAAACGTAGATTTGAAAGGATATTTTGTTGATGATGAAAATGATACGTTAATATATACTTTGAGTAATGTTCCAGGAATAACGTTAAGTGCCGACAATGCTGATACCAATATATTAACATTCCATGCTCCTAAAAATACCTTGGAGAATTATACAGGATTCTTATTCGTTAGCGATAGCAGAGAAAAAATAAATTCAAATGTGTTCAAGATAATTGTTAATACAACAAATGCTCGTGAACCTAATAAAACCAGTTCTAATATTCCAATTCCGCCAAAACAAAATAACATAACAAATGGGAGTAACCTGCCTCTTATAAGAACAAACAGGACGCTCGATGTTAGGAGCAATTTGACAAATCTCACGACAAATGAATCCGTAATATCGAACAGGACAATAAATATTACTATACATGGTGGAAATACCACATCAGGAACAGGAAGAGGAAATATATCATCTTCAAATATTGGAGAGTATAAGAGTTTCAATTTCAAAATTGATCAAAAACTTATTAATATATGGACTAAGAATGCTTCTGCAACTCCAAGAATACTCGTTACATATGATAAAGGCAAAGCACAACCTGTCAATGAATATATTGAAGCATTACGTGGCGAATTAAACAGTCAGAAAGTAAATGCTCCACAAGACTTTGATGAAGCAGGATTACTAGTCAGAAGAGCAGAACTGGAAAATAAATTGATTATGCTAAGAAATACTACTAATTCTACAAATAAACTTGAGAGCAACTTGCTTACCGGAAATGCTGTTCTCGATAATCCAAATAATAATTCTAATGAAAATTTAAGCGTTAATGAACTGCAACAGGAACTCGCTGACATAAATAAAAAAATTGTGACTGCTGAGGTTTATGACGGATTGAAAAATTATAAAATACTAAAATCTGTCAAATATGATAATAGAAGTAATATTGAAGTGTTAGAATCAAACTTCAGCGATATCAAACTGTTAAGATTCAGCGATAAGATTGATACAATGTATTTAGATGAGCCAGTTGATTCGTTGATTACTGAATCCATGAATTTGATTAAAGTTTCTGAAGCCAAGCTTTCTGTTCCTGAAGTATTGGATGGAAGCAATATTACTATATGTCTGCTTGATACTGGAATAAATACTGCATATGTTAAGAATCCTTCCGTCGGATATGATTTCGTTAATAGTGATGATAATTATTCCGATGATAACGGGCATGGAACATCTGTAGGATATGTAATATATAGTATTGTTCCTAATGCTAAACTTGTTGTTGGAAAAGTTCTTGATGCGAATGGTCAAGGATATGAGTCTACAATAATATCTGGATTGCAGTATTGCTCTGATAATAATGCTTCTATTATATCTATGAGTCTTGGTGCAGGAGGATATAACGGCTATTGCGATGATAATCCTGTTTCGCAGATTGTAAACGGATTGAATAATAATGGAACGTTAGTTGTTGCTGCGACTGGTAATGATGGAACGAATATGATAAAAGTTCCGGCTTGTGCTTCTGGCGCATTAGCTGTCGGAGCATCGACTAAAACTGATACATTAGCAAATTTTACTTCTTATAATGGAAACACATTATTGTTAGCTCCTGGTAAAGATATTAATACTATAGATAAAAATGGAAACGCAGTTGTAAAGTCTGGAACTAGCATGAGTGTTCCGTTCGTTACTTCAATAAGTGCGATGCTTTTACAGAATGATGGAAGCTTGAATTCTAATGCATTGAAAGATAGAATAATACATACAGGACAATTGATACAAGTTGGGAATAAAACATTTTCTAGAATTGATGCGTACAATGCAATTACGAATAATGTGACGAATAATTTGACTGAAGCAGGAACTAATGCAACAGAAGGGAATAGTGGTACATATAACACCGCAATGAGTTGCCCATTAGATTACTATAATCAATATCAAAATTGTGGATACTTTGACTGTCCTGGTGGCTGTTCTTGGATTGATAGTTATGTTTATAGCCCATCTCAGTGTGGATCTGAGTGCAATTCTTATAGCTATAGTTGCTGTTATTGGGATTCTAGCACTGATGAATGTTACGGTTCGTACAACTCCAACTATGGATATGGAGGATATTGGAATGATTATGCTGTGAGTTGCAGCGGTTGTGCTAATTACGGACAAAGGTGTAATGATGGTACTGATTGCTGCAGTGGTTATTGTGTTGGAGGATATTGTGAAGACAACTGTGGCGGTTATACTAGTGTTTTATGTTCTGATAACTCGAATTATTATGGTTCATATGGTCATTGCTGCGGTTCATATCAATGTGTTCAAGACTACACTTGGGGTAACGGTGATGGTTGCTGTGATGATGCAAATTGTGCTAGCGGACATTGTGATGGAGGATTGTGTAAATCATATTTATATCGTATAGTATATTTTGATAGTTCAGAAGCAGGATTTTCAACCGATGGTGGCGATTACGCTTATTGTATTCCATCGAATGATTGTGTATATGATGGTACATGTTATTCAGCAGGCACTACTAATGTCATAAGCACTGGTCATGCGATGAGATGTTATGATTCTGGTGGTACTGGTGAGTGGATTAATACTGATTATCACCAAGGCTATTGTAATGATGGAGGGTATCATTGGAATGTCGGTTATGGTGATGCTACTGGTGATAGTTATGCTGGAGCTTATGGATACCAATATGATTCTAACTATTGTAGATATTGGCAAGTAAATGATGGAAGTTTCACTGCATCAAAAGATTGTTGTTGTGGAGATGATCCTGGAGAGAATTATAGAACTGAAGTAGGAGGTTCTGATGTACCTGCCGGACTTAATGATGGTACCCCTGCCTGTTGTGATTCTAGTACTGATTGCGTTTATGATAATATATGTGTTCCTCATGGTACAGCTTATGGAAATGCTCCTAAAAGAGGTTGGTGTTGGTCAGGAACATGGTATGGCGGGGATCTTGGTTCAGGAGAATGTGGCGTTTTAGGATTTTCATGGGGTTTGGGTTATGGAGATTCAGATACAACACAATGTTGTGGCGATGATGCTGGAGAATATGTAAAGCAGGGTCTAGGAGGTCCTAGTGCTTGTTGTGCTTCTAATAGTGAGTGTGCAGATACTGGTGGCACATGTCGTGCAAGCGGATATGCCTCTGGTGCAAATTATTGTAATGCCGGTTCTTGGGTTACATGTGCTTTAGGAAATGCATGTCAAATACTTGGCAGTTATTACTGTGGTAATGGACCAGCATGGACTTCTGGAAATGGAGCTGGTGTCTCACCAGGAGGTTGTAATAATTATGCATGTACTAATAGCATTGTCAGAACAAGACAAGGTTGTGATGGATCTGGTAGTTGTAC
>Ga0182027_10007382_pt1 | contig 16200 bp, 12 predicted proteins | sample 712E1DmetaG_FD_121300 | JGI IMG/M metagenome (GOLD analysis project Ga0182027, IMG submission 121300) | Permafrost microbial communities from Stordalen Mire, Sweden - 712E1D metaG (Illumina Assembly) | ecosystem: Environmental > Terrestrial > Soil > Wetlands > Permafrost | place: Sweden...
ACGCTCCTCAGGAGCTGGAGGGGAACACAGAGCTATCTCTGGCTGATGGCGTCATCCAACTTGAGTTTCAAGCCCGCGAGCCGGTCGACCGACGGTGGCTGCGAGTACTGAAGATGCGCGGTGTGAACCACCGGCCAGGCAAGCACACATTGCGAATCGGTCCAAGCGGGGTCGAGGTCTTCCCTCGCATCGAGACACTTATCCCAGACACCGTGACCTCGCGCCCCGGCCGTGTCAGTAGCGGGATTCCAGGCTTGGACGGTCTGATGAACGGCGGCATGGGGCGAACTGACGCCAATTTGATCATGGGACCGTCCGGTGTGGGCAAGACCATCTTCGCTCTACGCTGGATCTCCGAAGCTCTTGAGCGTGGGGAACATTGTCTGTATGTCACGTTCCAAGACACCGAAGCCCAGCTCTTCAGAACATCGGCCACTTTCGGCTGGGATCTCGGGGCAGCCAGAGTGTCCGGGAAGCTCCTGGTCTCCCACGTCCCAATGGGCGATCTCGACCTGGACGTCCTGGCCAACGGGATACGCGCGAAGCTCAACGAACGTCCAGTGGGCCGCGTTGTCATCGACAGCTTGGCGGAACTTATCATTGCCAACCGCGAATCGGAACGTTTCCCCGCATACGCGCGTAGCCTCGTCGGATTGATCCGAGCGGCCGGCAGCTCATTGCTGGTTACGAGCGAAACAAGTCGCGGAGTCACCTCCCTGACCTTGGAGATGCTGCTGTTCTTGTTCGACAACGTCATCGACCTGCGGTATGTCGAAGAGGAGTTCCAGGTCGGCCGGGCGCTCAACATAATCAAGATGCGGGCGAGCGAGCACGGCATGACCCTGAACAGGGTCACCATCGGCAAGCAGGGCCTCGTGGTCGGGGAAAGTCTCACAGGAGTCAGCGGGCGCCTGGGCTGGACTGCACTTCGCATGCAAGAACCTGCCGGCGATACTGAGACATAAAGCCGATGCTGGGTGCTGGGGCTTCGCACAAAGTACTGCGAATTCGACAACGCATCCGTGTCCAGGGTCGGCTCGCCGATTATCGTGCCGACCCCTTTCCGGTACACCATTTCCTCCCTCCTGAGCTCGAATAACGTGCCGGTTCCGGAATCGTTCGGCTAGAATAACAAGTGTTCCAGTTCTTGGGGGATAGCGATGCCAAGCGAGCAACGGCTTTCGGATGTGCTGAGTGAGTTTGCCCGCACTATGTTGACACAGTTCCAGATCCAGGGGATCCTCGACCACCTTGTAAAGCGCATCGTTGACCTGATGCCGATTACGGCTGCCGGGGTAACGCTCATTTCGCCTAGTGTTGGACCTCGCTACGTCGCGGCCTCGGACGTGTCAGCCTTGCGCTTCGAGAAGCTGCAGACCGAGCTCGGCGAGGGACCGTGCGTGGAGGCATACCGCACCGGGATCGCCGTGGCTGTGCCGGACCTCCGAGCGGACCGGCGGTTCCCGAAGTTCGCGCCGCGGGCGGTGAGTGCTGGGCTCGCCGCCGTGTTCACTTTCCCGCTGAACGATGGTGACAGGCAGCTCGGCGCTCTCGACCTGTACAGCGACACGATCGGGCCGTTGGATCCGCCGACACTTTCGGTAGCCCAGACGTTGGCCGATGTCGCGGCCGCGTATCTCATCAACGCGCAAGCGCGGACGAACTTGGTGGACTCCGCTGCACGGTCCCAAGATCGCTCGCTGCATGATCCACTGACGGGCCTGGCCAACCGGTCCCTTCTGCTAGATCGACTCAAGCGCGCCGTCGAGCGCAACCGTCGCTCGAAGGAGACGTTGGCGGTTCTCTTCATTGATCTCGATCAGTTCAAGCTGGTCAACGACACATTCGGTCACAGGGTCGGCGATGAGTTGTTGGTGGCCGTCGCTCGCCGACTTACCGATTTGCTGCGGCCGGGCGACAGCGTGTCCCGTTTGTCCGGTGACGAGTTCGTTCTCCTTTGTGAAGGCTTCGACGGGGAATCGGCCTTGTCCGCAGTTGCTGAACGTATCCGCGTCGCGCTTGCCGAGCCATATGTCCTCTCGGGCACCGAGCTCGTTGCCACCGCCAGCATCGGCATCGCCTTCGCAGGCCAGGGCGTCTATCCGCCCGAACAGCTCCTCCAGAACGCAGATTCGGCCATGTACCAGGCGAAGCGCAAGGGCGGTGATCGCCACCAGGTCATCGACCTGCGCGAACTTCATCTGACCGGCGAACGGAACAGTCTCGGACAGGAACTCGGAGGCGCAAGAGGCCGTGGAGAGCTAAAGGTCCAACATCAACCGATTGTTACGACCGGAGGCGGTCGAGTCACCGGCGTTGAAGCCTTCCTGCGCTGGGATCATCCCGCCCGTGGACTCGTGGAGCCGACGATAGCCATACAGCTCGCGGAAGAGAACGGCTTCATCGCGGAAATCGGACAATGGGTGCTCGAACAGGCCTGCCTGGACCGACACCGTTGGCAGAGCGACGACCACGCCCGTGACGTGACGATGTCAGTCAACGTATCGCCGCGGCAACTGCTGTCGCCGGATTTCACCACAACGGTCGAAGCCGTGCTCCGCGCTACGCAGACAGATCCCGGCCGGCTGACACTTGAGCTGACCGAGAGCGTCTTTCACCAAGACAGTGCACGCGCACTCATTGTTCTCGACCAGCTCAAGAGGATCGGGGTGAAGCTTGCCCTCGATGATTTCGGGATCGGCAGCTCGTCACTCAACTACCTCAAGCAATTCCCCGTCGATATTGTCAAGATTGACAGGAGTTTCGTCGCCGACCTGGAGTCGGACGAAGCGACTCGATCGATTGTCTCGGCGGTCATCGACGTGGCGCGGGCTATGGGGATTGCCACAGTCGCGGAAGGCGTGGAGAGTGCAGCGCAACGTGGTCATCTCGTCGCGCTGGGATGCGATTTCTGCCAAGGTTTCTATTTTGCTCGACCTATGTTCGCCACCGATTTCGACGCCGTCATGAAACTCAGCGATGTCGGCGGCAATCCATGCCTACCGGTTTCCGCGGCGACCTCTGCCAAATGACGATGGCTTGAACTGGCCTCTCTCGGCCAGATCAAGCCTGAGAGACCCGTGGCGACTTCGTCTGGCGACTGACAATGGCGCGACTCAGCCGGTTCGACCACTCCGACGCCATCGTGCGGGCCCTCGGAGCTACTGCGGCAACGGGTGTCGGACGATCCTGTTCTACGACGAATACTTGACCTGATGCAGTCCCCGTCGTCGACACTTGCGATGACGCCGTCCCGCCAACATCCAAAGAAAAGACAAGCGCGGGAAATGGAAGGAGCCAAAACGGGTTGAAGACAAACCTCGTGCGCGACAGAACGACCTCTCCCGTGATCTGTCAGTCAGGTTGTAAACAGGCGTGACATGAAACGTCTACCAGCGCGCCGCTCTCTCGTACCATCTGATGGTCGTGGACAAGAACGACCCGAATGCGCGTTTCCACCCGGTTGCCTGAAGCTGACACGAGTCGTCCCCTCCGCCCCCACACGGGCCCACCATCAGCGGCTCTACAAGTCCCCCGGATTTCTGAAAGAATAATCGTCAACATGGGCGGTTTGGGTGGGGATCACGAGGCCCTGTTAGAGGGCGTCCCGGGAGCGATTGTCGTTATAAGCCCTGGTGGACGGATTGTGCGCGTTAATGCCCAGGCCGAGCGCCTCTTCGGTTACGACCGCACGGAGATAGTTGACGAGCCTGTCGAGCTACTCATCCCGGAGGGTCTCCCCGTCGTCGATCTAGGACACGCCAGCAGTGGTGTCGATGACCCAGGTCGAATCGGCGCTCGCCTGAAACGTTCTGGCCGAAAAAAGGGCGGGTCCGCGTTCTCGGCAGAGATCAGCCTCTCTTCAGTGGAAACACGAGATGGCCCGATCGTGGTGGTCACAGTACGTGATGTGACGGACCGGCTCCACGCCGAGACGATGTTCCGGGGCCTGCTGGAAGCGGCTCCCGATGCGATCGTCGCTGTGAACGCCGAGGGGCTGATCGTTCTCGTCAACTCGCGTGCAGAACAGCTCTTCGGCTACCAACGCGACGAGATCGTCGGCCAGTCCATCGAGCAGCTTGTTCCAGACTCCGCACGGGCTTGTCATCCTCGGCACCGCTCGCTCTATGTGGTCGACGCACGTCCGCGCGCGATGGGGTCCGGGCTCGAGCTCGCCGCACGCCGGAAAGACGGCTCCGAGTTCCCGGCGGAGATCAGCCTCTCGGCGATCGAAACAGGCGATGGACTTCTCGTGTCGGCAGCGGTGCGCGATACCACCGAACGCGTCGAGGCTGAAGTCGAGCGCGCGCGACTCCGTGACGAGGTACAGCAGGAACGCTTAGCGAACCGCCTGCGCCAGTTCGAGCGCAGCGAGAGCCTCGGTCAACTCGTCAGCGGAGTCGCACATGACTTCAACAATCTGCTGGGCGTAATCCTGAATTACTCCACCTTCATACTCGATGAGGTTGACCAGCTACCCGGAGATATCCCGATTACCGAAGTCATACGCAATGACGCCAAGCAGATTCTTCGGGCTGCTGGAAGCGGAGCCGACCTGACAAAGCAGCTACTCGCCTTCGATCGCGACGAGCTCATCGCGCCGCAGGTTGTCGATCTCAACAGACTGGTGACCGTCATCGAGCAGTTCCTGGCACGCACGATCGGCGCAAACATCGAGCTAGAAATCTCTCTCGCACAGGATCTTTGGCCGATTCTGGCAGACCAGGGTCAATTAGAGCAGGTGCTCGTCAACCTCGCGGTGAACGCGCGTGACGCTATGCCCCAGGGAGGAAAGTTGACGATCGAGACAGCCAACGTACAGGTCGACGCGAATCATGCCGCCGTCCAGGATGGCGTTGCTCTCGGTCGCTACGTCCAGCTCAAGGTCGGCGACAACGGCGTAGGAATGGAGCCGGGCACGCTCGAGCAGGTGTTTGTGCGGACCTTCACGACCAAACCAAAGGGTCACGGTTCCGGTCTCGGGCTTGCGACGGTGCACAGGATCGTCACTCAGGCTGGTGGGTACTGTTTCATGCACTCGAATATCGACGTCGGAAGCACTTTCGCCGCATTGTTTCCTGCGACCTCTGAGATCTCGCCAGGCGAGCAGAGCGCCTCAACCTGACACTTCTCATTTCACAAGCACCAGGAACTCAGCCGCGAATCTGCCGCGATCCCCGAGGAGTTGGCTGCTCACAGTCGGTCTTCCAGATCCCGTAACAGAAGACTCATCACAACGGCCGTAGGACTCCCGTCGCAACTTCGCCCCGCCCGGTCCATGCCGCACCGCGTGAAAGCTCTCCTGGGCCTGGGTGACTTGCCAGAACTCGAGAGAACATCAAGATCGTCAGCGGCGAGCCAGTCGGCGTCCGCTCTCGGTATTGATTGGTGTGTAGTTCATCTCGAAGTGGTGATAGAGGGCCGACTCATCCGCCTGGGATAGCTCCTCGCCATGTAACTCAATGTCCGGCGCAGACCGGACCTGGTCCTTCGTCACGGTGACCTGCAGGTCTTGGGGACCGATCTGAAGGCCGCCCAGCGGCACGAAGGTTAAGTGGCGGTCGATGAAGCCTTCCTTGACAGTGGCGAACTGCGGCTCGTCGGTCTCGACATCAACGTAGACGTCTTGAAGTTTGCCGATCTTCTCGCCGTTGCGGTCAACGAGCATCCTGCCGTGCCATTCAGTGACGTTCCACGTCGCCTGGTCCTCATCTTCGGTCATGTTGGCACCTTCCCTTTCTCTGTGAACCTCAGCCTGTTGAGGATCCGATCAGCAGCAGGCATGAGCATTGACTTCTTGTCTGCAAGCTCCACGCGGCCCTCGTTCGGGCGATTATCACCAGCAGCAACTCGATCCCGGAGCATCACCCCGCCTCGTCGCTGAGGCACTCGATCGAGAAGATGCCGCGTTCGTCGCGCTCGACCCCGTGGATGTCATGGGCGAAGCCCGGGAACTTCGCGTCGAAAGCCTCCAAGGCGAGCAGATAGCTGAGCACTGGGCCGTCGAGCGCTCCGGCGCGCTCGCCGGGCATGAGGATCGGGATGCCCGGAGGGTAAGGCACGACCATGACCGCAGCGACTCGACCCGCCATCTCCGAGACCGGTACTCGCTCGGTTCGGGCACGCACCAGACGGCGGTAGGCCTCGCTCGGGGTCGTCGTCGGCACCGGTAACTCGGCAAAGGCCCGGTCGAGCAACTCGATCGTGCCGTGAGCCCGGACCTCAGCGTGCATCTCGTCGCAGAGCTCTCGCAGCGTCGTGTCGCCGTAGCGATTGGGGTATGCGGCAACCAGGTCCGGGATCGCCTCCGCAAGAAACTGTCCCGAGTCATAAGCGCGTTTGAACGCGAGGAGGCCTTCGAGCAGCGTCCCCCACTTTCCTCTCGTCGTGCCTATCGAGAAAAGGACAAGCAGGCTGTAGTCGCCCGTCTTTTCGACCTCGACCCGATGGTTGTCGAGGTAGCTGGAAACGACGGGCGCGGGGATCCCGGTCTCTGCGAGATGACCCGCAGCGTCGATGCCGGGGGTTGTCAGTGTGACCTTGGTGGGGTCGAGCATGCAGTACCCGGAGTCGAGCTCCTCGAAACCGTGCCATGACTGATGCGGTTCCAGACTCCAACATGACGGTTCCGTCTCGAGCAGGTCGTCGGGCGCGTCCGCAAAGGGCAACACCGTGTTCGATGCCGGATCGTGAACCACCTCCGGTTGCCAGACCCCGAAGAACCAAGGCACTCCCCCCTCAGAACTCTTCGCGAGCTCCCGGGCGAGGGTGACGATCCGCTTTCGGAACTGGACCGCCTCGCGGATCGCCCCCTGCACGAGGGCAAGACCCCCGGGGCCGTCCATCATCGCCGAGGCGACATCCAGGCAGGCGATCATCGGATAGAAGGGCGAAGTCGAGCCGTGCATCATGTACGCCTCGTTGAACCGTGATGGCTCTACCGGCGCGCGAGCGCTCGGGCGGACGTGGATCATCGAGGCTTGGGAGAAGGCGGCGAGAAGCTTGTGGGTTGACTGGGTGGCGAAGATGGTTGGGTCCCCCGGTACCGGCGTCCGCTCGTGCATGGCATATCGACTCGTGTACAGCGGGTGAAAGCGCGCATACGCGAACCACGCCTCGTCGAAATGGACTCTCGGGACGCTCTGGCCCAAGAGCTCGACGACTCGATCGGCGCGATAGCACAGCCCGTCGTAGGTCGAGTTGGTGACGACGGCATACACAGGCGCCTTCTCGGAGGCGTTTCGCGCGATTGGGCTTGCCGTCACCGCATCAGCGATCGCTTTCGGCGAGAGCCTCGCTGGAGGGATCGGTCCGATAATCCCGTAACCGTTGCGAGATGGCATGAGATATACTGGGATCGCGTCGGTGACAGTCAGGGCGTAGTTAACCGACTTGTGGCAGTTGCGGTCGGCCAGCACGACATCACCGGCCACAACGCAGGCATGCGCCACGATCTGGTTCGAGGTGGACGTCCCGTTCAGCACGAAGTAGGTCGCCTCGGCCCCGAACACCCTGGCGGCGTTGCGCTCGGCTTCTCCCACGACTCCTGAGTGGTCGAGCAACGAGCCGAGCTCTGCGACCGAGACCGACAGGTCGGTGCGGAACAGGGTCTCGCCGTAGAAGTCGTAGAAGGCCTTGCCGACCTGTGACTTGCGGAAGGCCGTCCCTCCGGCATGCCCGGGCGTGTGCCAGGAGTACTCGTGCGACTCGGTGAAGTCCACCAGCGTCCTGAAGAACGGGGGCAGCAGGTTCTGGGTGTGGCGGCGCCAGGCGTAGTCGATCCGCCCGGCGACAAAACTCGGCGTGTCCTCGAACACCAGCACGAATTCCTGCACGACTTCTTCCACAGCGAGCGGAATGTCTTCCAAATCCTCGCGCTCGACCATTAGGAACACCGGCACGCGCACGTTGTGGCGACGGACTCCCTCAAGCACGGCCTCAACGGGATGACGGCCGCTTTCGTCGTCGAGGTTCCAGTCAAGAAGCACGCAACCGAACGACGGGTCCGAAGCTACGAGCGCTGCGGCGTCTGTGATCGAGCTGGCGCGCACGATGTCATGTCCAAGATCACCCAGCTCGGCGACTATCCGCCGCAGGGTCTCGCCGGCGAGTCGTTCACGCTCGGGGCCGGCCGCCACGAGGATCGGGAATGCGGAACGGTCGAGCATGTTTCGGCTGGTCATAGGCCTGCTCCGCCAAGAGATGTCGTCGCCATGGCGAACTGGCGCTCCCACTGAGAGAGCGACATGTCGAGCAGCTGGCTGGCGGGGTTCGGGACGGCGTTCCTCGCCAGCACGACGTAGGGAGCACAGGTCAGCCCACACCCGACGTAGCCCTCTGGGACCCATTCCGTCTTGAAGCCGACGAAGATCTGCTTGTACTTGACGCCCTGGTCCTCACCACAGAGCACGACGGAGTCGACAATGTGCTCCATGCGGGCATGGAGGGCGTTCTCCCGCTCGGCGGGCGTGTCGCCGGCGACGTCCTGTCCGACGTCTTCAATGAAGAGGCTGGAGTCGCGTTCGCGGTCCTCGGCGATCGAGAGCGCTATGGCAGACCACACCGAGGTGGGGCCACGGACGGTTACGTCTTTCGTCGCGCAGATCACGTGAGAGCCGGGTAATAGTGGGAAGCGTCGCGACTCAGCCGTTCCGAACAAGGCCTGTCCCGCCTCAAGAAGAGGCGCGACCGGGAACACCTGGATCTCGGCTCCGTCGGAGCGCCTCCTTGTCATCAGCGTCTTGATCGATCCGTCAATGAGCCCGTCGTGGCGAGCGAGGTCGTAGCCCCACACGACACCGTTGAGGCCGGAGAACGACGAGGCGGCGATCATGTTGATCTGCCCGGCGTACGCGTCGTTCTTCTCCGCCCGGTCGTAGGAGACGATGCCTTCGAGCACCGAGTCCATGGTCTTTGCCACCGTGCCCGTCGACAGCTTCAGGACAGAGACGTAACCGAAACCGCTCGAGCCCGGGTTGCCGTACCCGTCGCAGTAGTCGTCGAAGGGGCCGACCGCTCCGTTGACGACTTCGGCAGGATTCATTGGTGACTGCACTCTCTGAGCTCCTTTGTGAGCGACGAATTCGCGATTCTGTGCTACGAGGTACCGGGTCCTCAGACCGGCACCGGGGAGGGCGGTTCCACCAAGTCACTCGGCGATTCCTCTTTGACATCGAGGAGGACCGGATCTGGATGGGTGATCTTCCAGTTCGGCTTCTTGAAGATGTCGGCGAGGAACGGCGGGATCGAGCAGATGACGATGCCGACGACCATCACCAGCACATAGATCGGCGTGGACCAGTGGGCGATCCCGGTTGGCGGGAAGAAGCCGAGGACCAGCCCGAATATCGACCCGAGTATGCCCATGCCGCCGACGACCCACATACCGAGGTGCTTGCCCCCTGGGATCCGGTAGGGCCGAGGCGTGCCGGGCTCTGTATAACGAAGCCGGATACCCGCAGCGAACATCATGATGTACATAAGGACAGTGAGCTGAATGGTCAACGCGGTCAACATCCAGTAACCAGTGCTGACCCCAGGCACGAAGAGGTAGAGAAGCGCGAACATGGTCCCGAGGATGCCTTGGGTCAACAGCATGGCCACGGGGACGTGGCGCTTGTTCACGTAGTGAAGCTCGGGTGGCAGTTCCCCACTACCTTCGGCAGCGTAGACACCCTCGGACGGACCGAGCATCCAGGTGCTGATCAAGGCAAGGGTGCCAAGCCCCACGAGTGCGGCCATGATCTTGGTTGCCCAGATGCCGAGACCGAGACGGGTGAAGAAGTCTTGGAACGCCTGCATCAAACCTGCGACCAGACTGAGCTTGCCATCGGGGACAACGAACGAAATGGCAAGCGTGCCGAGTATCGACAGCACGAGGATGAGCAGGGTCGAGGCTGCCACGGCACGGGGGTAGTCGCGCCGGATGTTCTTCAGCTGCTTCGCGGAGTAGCCAGCCATCTCGACACCCGCATAGCCGAGAAGCACCCCAGCAAAGAAGACGAGATTGCCGATGCTCGAGAAGCTCGGCAACAACTTCGATGCGTGAAAGGGAATCGCGTTCGGTCGCCCGCTCACCAACCAGTAGAGACCGAGACCTATCAACAGCGCGATAGGTATCAAGGTCCCGACAATAACAGCAGCATTGTTGAAGCGAAGGATGTTCTTCAACCCCAGGAAGTTGGCCAGCGTCATGCCCCAGAACACAACCAGCATAATGATGACGAGATACCACTTGTTGTTGGCCAAGTTCGGCTCGAACATGTAGGCGATCGTCGCCGCGACAAATGAGAGCACCGTCGGGAACCACACGACATTCTCGATCCAGTCGAACCACACGGCAAGGAACCCGGCCCTGGGCCCGAAGGCCGCGCTCACCCATGCGAACATCCCACCGGCCTTAGGCCAGCCCGTGGCAAGCTCGGCCGCCACGAACGAGAGAGGGACGAAGAAGAAGATGGCACCGAAGACGTAGAAGAAAATGCTTGCCCAGCCGTATTCAGCTGTACTGGGAAAGCCCCGCAACGTGAGGATCGCCGCAACTGTGATGAGCGCGATACCGGTGGGGCCCACCAGGCGCTTCTTGGCCGCCGGACGAGCCGCGACTTGGCGAACGACAGGATGCCTACTACGAGCTAGGCGTTCCGCGGGCATATTCTTCCCTTCCAATTTCCAACCAATTCAACGGACCTCGAGCAAGTGATCTCACCGCTTACGTTCCTCCCAACGTCTCTTGGCATCGCTCTCGGAGTAGGGCACAGGGTGATTACCGCCTAGCTCGACGAACCGCTCGTTCAGGGCATGGGCGATCACTTCGCGGTCGTGCGGGCTCGGCTCGAGAGCACCGCAAAGGATCGCCTCCAATTCGAAGGCATTGCTCATGCCCCCTAGCTCGAAGTAGCGCAACCAGAGATCGCCATGGGACAGACCGGCATTACGGCGATACCGGTCGAGCACGTCGGCCGGCTGCGCAGCAGCCGATATCTCAGCCATAGTGGCTTTGCCCCGGTTCGTTCTCCGCGCCGAGCCGGAGCCGCTGGGTGGAGGCCACCACGTCTTCTGCCCGCTCGCGAAATGGCCGGTTTGACGTTCGCGAGTAGTCACAGAGCATGCTGTAGGCGTCATCAGCTTCAACACCCTCGCGTTCCATGATCACACCTTCAGCCTGGGCGATTACCCGTCGGGTCGCTAACGCCGCGTGGCGACGGCTGGAGAGCTGCTCGTCGGTCACATCCACGCCGGCGCCGGCGAGGACGAGCGAGGCCTCAGCGGCGAACACCGATGCCAGCTCCTGATCCTTCGGAGCAAAGGCCATCGCGGTGCGGGAATAGATGTTGAGCGCTCCGACCGGTCTGTCCTCGGCCAGTAGGGGCGAGGACAGAATGGCATTGATTCCGAGAGCCTGAGCTTTCGGCGTGAAGGCGGGCCACCGGGTCTCGGTTTCCAAGGATTCAGCGTGGAACCAACGTCCCTTGACCGAGGCGTCAACACACGGTCCCTCGCCGGTCGCATACTGACTAGCGTCCATGTCCGAGATCGTCTGGTTGCTCGCCGCCACCGTGGCGAGGTGTCCATGGCGCCGGAGCGACACGCTTACGCCGTCGGCACCTCCGACAGTGGCCCGTGCCAGTGCCACCACCAGGCGCAGGGCGCCGTCAACGACGTCGATATCGGCGGGAATGGCTGTGATCTTCTCGACGTGCGAAGGCAGGTGGTACGGCTCGGACCCGAGAAGCGCTTCGGCAATCTCGCTCGACTGCTCCGCGTCGAGGTGACGATGAGGCGGATCGAGGTTCTCCAGCAGAACCACTTCCGCCACGCCCGTGATGTCGAGCAGGCGCAGGACCACGGCCGAGGGTGAGCGGATGGTGAGTGTGCCGCCCGAGCGCCTGTGGCGCGCCGCTTGGGCGGCAAGCACTCCCAGTCCCCATCCGTTGATAAAGCCCAATTCAGCGAGGTCCAACACCACGGACCGATGTCGCTCGATGACTGCGTCCAAGATGGCGCCCAGTTCTGGCGCGTTGACGCGGTCCACCTCGCCTCGGATAGCGAGCACCGCGCGCGCATTCTCAAAGCCAACGGTGATTGCAAATTGTCCGAAAGGATCCTTTGCCGTGGTCACTTCGGCACCGCGCCCGCCCGGCTGGTCAGAAGTGAGCCCGTTCCCCACGACTCAAGACGAGTTGCAGCCGATGGGCCATCCCCCGAAATGCAAGAGAGGGCACCGACAGACGACGCTGAGAACGCTTCAGACGACAGCACGGAACTCGACACGAGGTCGTTGCCTCCGAATGGCGGCTAGTCACTCAGGCCGCCCGCGACGTCCCTCACTGTCGAAGGTAAGACCGACCCTACACCTCAGCAGCTAGGTGGACCAGGGCGGCACTTTGATAAGTTCCCGATGAGATGCCGTGATTCTGGAAAGTAATGACTGAGCGAGGCGCCGTGGACCCAATTGAGCGCGAGAGCAGCACCATTGAGGACACTGCCATCGCGTCGGCCATCGCCTTTACTGAAGTCGCCCGGAGCCTGTTCCTGGCCGACAGCGTCGAGGACAGCTTGGCGCGCGCAGTTGACCTCTCCGTCGTAACCATCGAGGACTGTGAGTTCGCCGGCGCATTCCTCCTCGAGGAAGACGAGATCACTACTCGGGCGTCCACAGATCCGATCGTGGCCGAGGTCGATGCCGTTCAGCTACGCACCGGCGAGGGGCCCTGCCTCGACGCCATCGCGCACAAGCTGAGCTTCTACGCCGACGAACTGGGTACCGACCCCCGCTGGCCAAATTTCGGGCCCGAGGCTGCCGCGATGGGGATACGCAGCTTGCTGGCGCTCCCGATGACAACAGACGGCACGCTCGGGGCCCTCAACCTCTATGCCCGCTACCCCCAGGCCTTCGGGGTCATAGACCGGGCGAGGGGGCTGCTCCTCGCGTCAATGGCCGGATTCGCCTGTTCGACAGCGCGCGCTCACGAGGACGAGCAACGCCGTGCCGAACACCTTCATGCCGCCCTGGTCACCCGAGAGCTGATTGGACAGGCCCAGGGGATACTCATCGAACGCGAGCGGATCAGTGCTGACCAGGCCTTCCATGTTCTACGCCAGGCCTCCCAGCACCTCAACGTCAAGCTTCGAGAAGTCGCCCGAGACCTCGTCGATACCGGCGAGAGACCCGACACGGGGTCACTCTAAATTCTGTGATCCCCGTATCAAGATCCCGAGGCGTGTCAGCTCGAACGACCCCGACAGGCGAGGGCCGAGTTCGCGATCTTGTAGTTCGAGCCGGTCAGGTCCTTCTGGTCCGCTCCGAACGGTTGGGTGTACTCGACAACCGCTGTTGACAAGGCGGGGCACGCGTCAACGAGCCATTACCTGTTACAGGCCTGTCCCGTGCTCAAGCAGTTGTCGGGGTCAGCAGCACAGCTCCAGGCGTGCATCACAAGGCTCTCGTCGACGCTGCATACCGTCGTGAACTACCAGCCGGGTAGCCGGTTCTGGCCGTTCCAGTGGGCCGAGATGGGGATCTTCCTTGCGGGTGCGCTGGCGTTGTGCGGGCTCACCTACTGGAGGCTGCGACGCCAGTACGCGTGAGTTCAGCCGAGAAGGACGGCTGACCGCAGCGCTTCGAGTTTCACCGCCGCCTGCTTGTCGACATCCAGGGGGAGGTGGTCGTATCGCTCATCTTTCCGCCGGCGCGGCGCGGGCCGTGCCGCCGATCGAATCATCTGTGCGCCGCGCGACGTGCGTCTTCTGTCGCGTCTCTAGGGCGCGATAACTACGGTTCTCGTGCATCGTGGCGGGGTCGGCGGGGCTGGACACGCACAAAGAAGACCAGGAATGGCGGCGATCGGCCGATGCTGCGGGCGGACATGCGGATGGAGCCGATGAGGCCGCTCCAGCCCTTGCCACCGACAAGCCTGGAGCTGAGACCGTCGCTTGCGTGGCGAGTCTCCGACGGACGATGTGGGGCAGCTCGTTCTAGTTGACGGTGATCGCCAAGAGCTCTCGCTCGTCGCGGATGATGGGTGTCTCGGCTCAGTGGACAAGAACCAGGGTTCCTCCTGAAGGGCTCAGACCCTCAAACAACACAGGTCCCCCGACCGCCAAAGCGGGCTGGGGACCTGTCGTCTTTCTCCAGAGCCGGGTGACCATCTACGCATGACACACGATCCGATTACACATGTTTGTGTTATCGACTGGAGTAACATCGGAGGCGTGGTGACACGGAATCCTTACAGCTACGGCGGGCCAGTGAGCGGGCCTCACTTCATCGGCAGGGACGCGGAGGTGGCCGACCTGGTGTCCCGCATGGTCAGCGGCATCAGCGTGGTCGTCACTGCGCCCCGCCGCTACGGCAAGACCTCGCTCATCGACCGCGCCACCGAGCTCGTTCGCGAGGACCGCTGTGCGGTGATCTCCGTGAACCTGATGCACTGTCCGGGGCTCGACACCTTCGCCAGCCGCCTCGTCACCGGGGCCTACGCAACCGAAGGCGGCCGTGTACGCAGGGCTCGTCAGGGTCTCCCCGAGCTGGTGCGACGGCTCCGGGTGCAGCCCGCTCTGACCCTCGATGGCACGGGCAAGCCTCGCTTCACATTCGGTGGCCTCGCCGAGCGTGATGCGATCGTTGTTCTGGACGACGTCTACGCGATCCTCTCCTCTCTCGCCAACGAGAGGCCGGCGGTATTGATCCTCGACGAGTTCCAAGCGGTCAGGGAGCTGGGCGGTGGGCTCGCGTCTGCCCTCAAGGCGCTTGGGGACCAGCATCCGAAGGTGTCGCTCATCGTCGCTGGATCGCGCCAGCACCTCATGGACGCCCTTGTCCTTTCCCGCGGAGCGCCGCTCTACAACATGGCCGAACGCCTTGCCCTCGGGCCGATCGACGAGCGCGTAATGGTTCGCTACCTAGTTGAGCGAGCGCGCCACGGTGCCAAAGAGATGACCGAGGCAGCGGCTGAACGCATCTGCGAGCTCGCCGGACCTGTTCCCTACGACATCCAGCGCCTGGCCTACGAGGTCTTCGACCGAGCCGGGGATCGGATCGCCAGTAGCGATGCTGACGATGGCATGAGTGGAGTGATCCGACGCGAAGACCCAAACTTCACCGATGGGTTCTCCAGGATGTCGATCAGACATCGCCGCGTGCTCGTCGGCATCGCCGTACGCCACCGCGTTGAACAGCCCTACACCGCAGAGTTCGCCAAAGATGTCGGCTACGCGGGACCACCAGGGGTTCGGCGTGCGATTGAGGCCCTCAGCGCCGACGAGACCCTTTCGGAGCGACAGGGCGCTCTGGTTGTCGCAGACCCGTTCTTTGCCGAATGGCTTCGCCGTCTATAACCATAAACGACGAGTGAGCGACGAAAGTCTCCGAGATTAAGCGCTCCAGCTACGATCAGGATGCAGCCTCGTCGGCTTGTCCGCACTTCGGTGAGCTCGAAGCCGCGCAACAAGCCAGAGCCGGCTTCATCAAGACCATCCTGAGCTCGTCTACCGTACCGACCAACTACGCCGAGCCATCGAAGCCCAACAAGCCAGCTCCAATCGTCCCCGCCCCTTCGCCACGAGCACTTCAACCCCACTGCCGATCATGCAGCCGCGAAACGTCAGGGCTTCCTACGAGCTGTCGCCCACGCCTGCGATTCCCACGAGTCCCGACCTCTGAGCCCGACCCCCACCTTCAAGGCACGGGACCAGCTCGAAAGAGCCGGGAACATCGCCGTCTTCGGTCATTGACTGAGCGCATATCGCCGATCGTCTGGAGTCCGATTCGGGCTGTCACCGACGTAACCGACGGGAGCATTTTGGTGCGGTGCCCACGTCCAGGAACCTAGGAGGCGCCGTCAATATGTACGCCGCTGGCGCCCCGGGGTAACCCCTGCACCTGCAGTGGCAGCGCGCGTTAACTCGCCTTACCAGAGTCCTTGGACAACGGCGCCGTTGTGCAGCGTCACTATCGTTGCCTTGGCCATCCACTCGGCCGCAACGGGGAACTCGGGCCAGCTGCTCGTCTGCTGCCAATGCCTGGCGATGCCGGCCGGTGACTCGTAGTACTCATCGATCACGAAGATCGTCTTGCCGGTCGGCTCAGAGCTCGGGTCGAGCGGGTTCGACAGTTCCGGAGCTTTGGAGATGGAGTAGTCCAGCAGTGCCACATCGCCCTCGCGGGGATGTCCCTTCATCCATTCACCGTGGCTGGCG
>Ga0182027_10007383_pt1 | contig 16200 bp, 17 predicted proteins | sample 712E1DmetaG_FD_121300 | JGI IMG/M metagenome (GOLD analysis project Ga0182027, IMG submission 121300) | Permafrost microbial communities from Stordalen Mire, Sweden - 712E1D metaG (Illumina Assembly) | ecosystem: Environmental > Terrestrial > Soil > Wetlands > Permafrost | place: Sweden...
GAGGTCCTCGGCGACCTCGATAATCGGGCGAGGCCTCACGGCTCGGGCGATGTCGAGGTCTGACGGTATCGTGGTCGTGATGGCTGGCGTCATCGCGGGGTCTCCGTTACGGCGTAGATGGCAGAACCTGCGCCCAGGGCTCGGCGGCCCACGGCCCCGTCTCGAGCGGCGTGCATCAGGTGTGATAGAAGGATCGCGTTGGTGAGCGGCCCCACCCCGCCGGGGACCGGGGCGATGGCCGAGGCGACGGCACATCCGTTGACATACCCTCGACGGCTATTGAAGGCGGATCTCGTCGGCGAACATGCCGGCCCCATCGAACGCGACCTTGTGGAGCGGCTGGACGACCTCGCAGCGGCCCGTGGCCAGGATGTCGGGCAGCGTCGGCGCGGAAACGTACATCAACTCGAGGTGCTTCGTGTCGCGGATGCGGACGATGCGCGCCGTCTTCGAGTCGACCTGCAGGCAGCAGGCCAGGGCGATCGAGACCGCCTCTCGATCGGTTTCGACGGTGATCGGGATGCGGGCGCCTTCGGGCGTTTTGGCCGTGATGCAGTTCATGTAGGTCTTGTAGCGGTCGACTTTGTCGGCCGCGCGGCGAAGCACCACCTCGGCCATGCCGATCCCCACGGCGTTGCCCTGCGTGGCCTCGGTCAGGTCGCGGACCACGATTCGCTGGATGAGCGGCGGCGAGCCAGTCGGGCCGCGGTAGTAGCGGCCGATCACGTTCGAGTCCATGCCCAGCCCGCTGACGTCCTTGCCCAGCTCGTCGACGATCAGGACGTCGATCGCCAGCAGCGGAATGCGGGCCATCAGGGCCGTGGCCATGATCAGCAGCTCCACTTCGCGAGCCGGAATCGCCTCGGCAGGAACCGCTTCGACGGTCAGCAAGCGAGCGTGGCCGTTCTCGATGAGCGCGATACCGAACGGGATCGGCGCATGAGCGAGAGTGAACTTCGCCACGGCCGGAATGAGATCGGCGAACTCCGCGAAGCCGCGAGCGTGGAAGGTGTCGGCGCCACGCTGCTTGCCGAGCCCGATCGCGATCATCTTCATCAGGCCGCTCTCGGTCGGCCCGCTGAAGTCGGTGTGGACCTTGACCCGGTTGATCGGAACGATCAGGTCCGCGCCCTCAACGGCGTGCCGATCGACGTAGATGGGAATGCCCGGGTCGACCCGGCCGAGCTCCACGGTGTCCATCGAGGCACGGATCTCGCAGCCCATCGTTTCGGGCGTGATGCCGTATTCCGCGAGCACGTCGAGCTGGCCCGCCGCGGTAGCGCCGCCATGGCTGCCCATCGCCGGGACGATGAAGACGGACGCTCCGGCACGCTTCAGCCGATCGACGGTGGCACGCACGACCTGATCGATACGGTCGATCCCGCGGCTGCCGACGGCCAGGCAGACACGAGCGCCCGGTCGGACTCGATCGATGACCGGTTCGAGCGCGGAATCGACTGCCTGGCGGACGTCCGAGATCTCGGTCGGGTCGAACATCTGGCGAACGAGCGCCCATTCGGGTACCTCGGTCCGTTCGATTTCGGGAAAGGCCCGCCCGATCGCGGTCGCCGGAGGCTGGCCTGCGGTCGAGACCGGTGGGTCGCTCATGAGGCCTTCGCTTTCCTGCCGAGCCAGCCGCTCGTCCACGTCCATCCGCCTCTCTAGACCAGCATCAATTTGGAATGAAGGCGTGCGTCGCACGGGCCGACTACGATGGGTTCGAATCGCACCACCAGGCCCTCGCTCGTAGGACTGCAGCACAGGAGCCCTGCCCTAAGGGGAACCTCCGGTGGCAGGTATGCGACACGCAGCAGTTGCCGAGCCTGGGCTCCGCCGAGGCCGTATCGGATCGTGACGGCATCCCCAGACCGGCTTGCTCGGATCGTGACCGCAGTCTGTGGCGATAGCTCCTGCAAGGGCGAGACAGCCCAATCAGACCGCCCAAGAGTCACGACAGCACTGGCGAATAGTTCGCCGTCCGAGAGCTCCACACCCGCCTTGATCCAGGTGTCGGGCGTCGAGTAGAGCATCAGGCCAGCGTGCTCAAACGCGTGAGTGAACGTAGCACGAAAGGTCACCTCGATCGAAGCTTCGCCGAGGAACGGTGCGCCAAGGAAGTGGCCGTTGTCATGGCGGAAGCCATAAGCCGTGGTGCGCCAGAAGTCGGTTTCCGGGCCGGTCACCACCTCCAGTACGTCACCATCGCGACGCTCCGCCGCGGGCGGATTGAGCCACGACATCTCTTCCCACCGAACACGAGTCATAGTTTTCACCTTGCATTTGAGCAGCTAGCAGAGGACGCTGGAATGTCAGATCTAACGAGACCGTTCCTCGCCAGGACCGCGGTCCGATCTAAACAGAAATCGGGTAACGCCCGCATTTCTTCACGGCTCTCGCCATGGCCCGCACATTGTCTGGCTTTTCTCGTGCTGCCTCGACGAACCGCTCCGGCGGCACGTTGGTTCCGAGATCGACGACGGCCAGGTTTACACCCTTCCACATCATTCCGACCGGCACGAGCACGACCATTGCCTCCTTCATCGCTCGCGCGGCGGTGAGCATTTCCCGCACGTAGATCTCATTGCGCTGGAAACGACCTCCAACTTGGGACATCGCTGCGGTCATGACGTCGAGGATCTTCTGGGCGTCGAGCCCCTCCCCCATTGCCGCCTGCGTATGGGCGAGCCCTGGACCGGTCGCCAGCTTCAATCGCCGCGGTCAGTCCTTCGAGATCGGATATTCCTTCCTCCGTACGGAGGCTCGCCCCATCGAACAAGTGGCAATCATTATGTGCCGTAAACTCCGTACTCTCGCAAGGTCTCCCACATGGACATGACGTTTTCTGGCGGCACGTCGGCCTGAATGACATGCACCGCAGAAAACACGAAGCCGCCTCCAGGCATTAGGTCGTCCAATCGTCTCTTGACCTCATCACGGACGTCCGAAACAGACCCACTGGGCAGGATTCGCTGGGTATCGATTCCTCCTCCCCAGAACGCGATGTCCCTGCCGAACTCACGCTTTAGCTCATCCGTGCGCATCCCGTCAGCACTCACCTGAATCGGGTTGAGCGCGTCAACACCGACCTCTATAAGGTCCGGAATGATGGTCCTGATTGCCCCGCACGAGTGCATAAACACCTTGGCTTCGCTGTGTGCGTGGATGAATGCGTTGAGCGTGGCTAGGCGCGGCTTGATGAGGCGGCGCCAGGTCTCCGGCGACATGAGAAGGGCTCGCTGGGTGCCGTAGTCGTCCGCTTCGTAAGTGACGTCGACAAGGCCGGGGGCGATCTCGAACACACGCGCCCAATAGCCCAGTTTGATCTCGAGAGCCTTGTCGAGCAGAGCCTCGGCTAGCGCCGCGTCACTAAGCATGTCCATGAAGAACTGCTCGTGGCCACGCATCCACGATGCGAGCTCGAACATTCCGGTACAGACGCCACGGAAGACGGTCGCTCGCCTTTCAATCTCGCGGACATGCACTGCCTGCTCGCGCATTCCGTCGAATCGATTCCGGTCAGCTGGGTCCGGCCACTGGTACGTCTCGACATCTTTGACCGTAATGTCGCCCCGGAGGGGACTGTGGAACAAGTCGAAGTACAACCCGCCATCCCGCGGCGAGCGCCAGCCAAGGCCAAATTCATCGATGAATTCGCGGAACTCGCCCGCCTCTGTGACTTCTAGATGCCAACGCTCTGGATCGGGACCCTTTGGCACAACGATCCCAGCATCTACCCCAAGGAAATCCCGAATGTCGTCCTCGAGGAAGCCGAGACCCAACCGGATATCCATGACGCGGCCGTCACCTGGCAAACCGAGATGACGCCGAAGCGCTCTATAAGCTACGAAGTGGATTCCGGTGGAAAAGGTCGATCCGAGGTCGAATGGCACTCTATCAGGCTCGCGGTGATCAAGCGCAGTGAGGAACCGTTCGCGAGAGGACAGCGGTAGCACTTCTTACCTCCGATCAAGCGGGGCTCTCGTTGAGCACACCGCGGCGGGAGAGCGCCTCTTTCCAGTAGTCGACGGTTGCAATCAGGTCATCCAATACGGACGCATCGTTCTGTTCGAATGGCGGGATGATTTCCAAGATCAGACTCAGTCGATCGACACCTCCCTCCCCCAGCGCGTCGATCACTCGGTCTGCGTTTATGCGTCCGTGTGAATTGGCTGCTGGCGTGAAAGGCCAATGGTGATCGCCTGAAGCGTCTGTCTGTTGAAGCTGCACTTCAAAGGCGACACGACCGAATCGACGCAGCCAGCTGTAAGGATCTCGATCCAGGCCGTAGGTTCCGGACACACACATGTGCCCTACGTCCAGGGCCAGCAGAATGGCGGCGTGGCTTTCATCCGCCTCCATCAGCAAGTCGCGGACCATGGCCATGGTGGAAGGCTCTCGCTCCGAAGCGAGGTTCTCGACGAGGATCGCAGTCTGACCGGCCGCACGGGCGTCCGCCGCCAAGGCTTGGAGGGACTCGTGAAGCGACCGCCAGCGTGCAGATCGAGCTTCCGGATCGCCCCAGTCAGACACTGAGTACGCGCCGACGTGGCCACCTGTCGCAATCGCGCCGATGCTTTGGCTGAAGGATAAGGCACTGCGGTACCAGTCCATCGCCGCGTTCCGTTCGGACAAGTCCGGGCTAAGGAGCATGTTTGATGAGTAGGCCGCCAGGCCAGTGAACGTGGACCGGACTTCGAGCCCGCACGTGGAAATCCCCAGTCTCACTGCTTCCGCTTGGCGTGAGGCCGAGCCCGATTTCACGTCGACGAGGTCGAACGAGTGTTCCACGATTCGCAGATGTAGGCAGTCACGAACGAGCGGCGCCCAGTCCGAAGGCAGCGGCCACCTTTTGACTGCGAAACAGGTATTGATACCCAGGTCGAGCCGCATGCCCATGCCCCTTCTATCGGCCCGCGTCCTGAACTGGCTGGCGTCTTACGACGGCAGAGCCCACCAGTTCCTTGTATGCGCCATAGACTCCCTCGTATGTCTCGCACGCGGTTGGTTCCGGGTCTATCACCGGATCAAGCCGGACGCAGCGGGCAATCGCCTCGTCAACGTCGCGGTAGATTCCCGCGCCGAGCCCGGCCAGCATCGCCACACCGGTCGCAGCAGCATCCCCCTGGGTCGTGCGCACGGGGACGCCCGTCACTTCGGCCTTGATCCGGTTCCATGTGGCCAGTCGCGCGTCGCCGCCGGATACGCGCAACTCAGTCACAGGGACGCCCGCGCCATGTAGCAGTTCGAGCTGCCCGCGAATCGCGAAAGCGACGCCCTCCAACATCGCTCTAACCAGGACTCCCCGACCGTGGCGTGAGGACACGCCGACGAACGCTGCTCGCAAATCCGGGTCAGTTCGCTCACCGTCCCCAAGTACGGGCAGGGCAAGGACTCCCTGAGAACCACGAGAGACCTGGGCGGCCTCCGCGTTGAGCACCAAGTAGTCGGAGCTCCCAGCTCGTCCCGCTCTGCCGCCATAAAGGAGGTCAGCCAGCCATCCGACGGCCGCGCCCGTCGTGTTGATTCCCGTCTCGGTGGTGTATAAGCCCGGGACGACATGCGGATAGTGGCTGATCAGCGGTTCATCAAGGGGCTCGACAATGGCTGAGTTCAGGCAGGTCGACGAGCCGGCCATCTCACTGACCGGACCTGGCACCACAACCCCCGCGCCGAGCGCGCAGACTTGCGAGTCGGCTCCCCCCAGAATCACGGGCACAGAACCGTTGAGCCCGAAGCGCCGTACGAGGGGGGTTCGCAACTCGCCCAGGATCTCGCCGGATGGCCGGATCTCGGGCAGGAGTCTAAGATCCAAATCCAAGCCGGACATAATCTCGGCGGACCAATTTTGCTTACGCAGGTCATAGATGAGGGTTCCGGCGGCATGCGTGCCATCTGTGGCTTTCTCGCCCGTCAAGGCCAGAGCTACCAGATCACGCGGCTGAAGGAAGATCGGGTCAGCAGCCCAAATCCGGGGTCGATAGCGTCGGAACCACATCATCTTTGGAAGCACATGAAAGGCAGCCGGGAGATGCCCTGTGAGGTTATGGATTCGTTCGTCGCCAAACTGCTCGCGAAGCTCATGCGCCTCAGCAGTCGCGCGATTGTCGCGGTACATCAGGCCCGGTGAGAGTGGTTCTCCTGTCCGATCGACCGGCACCACGGACGGGCACTGGCCGGTCAAACCGATGGCGCGGATCTGAACACGACCACGCCAATCCGGTCCAGCACGAAGGCGAAGAATGACGGTGCCAAGAGCCTCTAGCGCCGCCGAGCGCCATAGTCGAGCGTCCTGCTCAGCCCAACCCTGCTGTGGTGTCTGGATTGGATAGCCCCTGCGAACCTCGAGCAATCTATGTCCGTCGAGGTCGAAGGCTACGGCGCGGGCTCCGGACGTCCCGACGTCGATCGCAATAAGAGCCTCTAAGTCGTGGGCGGTAGCAGCCAGGTCCCCCGAAAGTCGACTCCTCGTCCTATCCGAAACGGTCGGAGCACCTCGATGGGCCGGGGACGCCCGTCGAAGTTGGGACGGGGTCTTCTGGGTCTTCTGCGCCATCAGGATTGCACCGTGGAAAACGCCTCATGACTCCGGGCCTCGCCCACAGCTGCGACAAACTGGCGGACCCGCGCCGGATCGACGGGATTCCAGGTCACCCCATCGACCTTCAAACTCGTCCCGACGATGACGCCGTCCGCAACGTTGAGGATCTCGGCGACCCGCTCGGCACGCACCCCGGTATTAGCGACAACCGAAGTGTTGGGAGCCGCCTCTTTCGCGGCAAGCAGGTCCGCCATCGCCATGGGGCTTCCGGCCGCCCAGCCGCTGATCAGTATGGCGTCCAGACCGAAGAACTCTGCTCCCCTCGCCCTGTCCGCAACCGAACGGGATCCGAGCGGGCTGGCGAACTCGGGAGCGACATTGTCGAAGAGGAGCACGTCACTTGCGCCTATGGCGACTCGATAAGAGGCAATCTCGCCGATGCTCGGCGCGATCATGCCCTGATCTGACTCGTAGACCCCCGTCAGGACCTCACGGATGAACCGCGCGCCGGTAGCCCTTGCCACGGCAAGACTCGCAAAGGGGTCCCAGAGCAGATCCACACCAAAAGGCACGCTCAGACTGCTGCGTAAGCGCCCTACCGTCGCGGCCATCGCCGTCGCCACTTCGGTGCCAACTTTGAGCTGGTATGGGTAGTCCTTTTCGTTGCAGAAGAGAACACCGTCCACTCCCGCGGCTTGGAGGACGTCGAGGTCGCGCGAGACGGGGTCGAGGATAGCGTCCGGTCCGCCGGCGATATCGTGCAACGGCCGTCCTGGCAAGCCGGGCAGGTGCAGCATCGCGATCACAGGTTTCCGGACTCCGAAGAGATGGCTGATCCTGTCCATGCGGCTCATTCCTCCGTGGCTTCTGCCTGAGATTCGCCGTGCGGGCGGCCACCGGGCATCGCGAGTACGATCTCGATTCCCAGGGCCGCAAGATGAGTAAGCTCGTCAACGGGTGCGCTGGCATCCGTAACTAGAGTGTGGATTCGCGCTGCAGGTGCGACGACGGCAGGGGACACCAGGCCGATCTTGGAGCCGTCGCATATGACCATTAGCCGCTCGCTGCGCTCCACGGCCAGCCTGTGGATCTCAGCTTCGTCGTCGTTGATGTCTGTTAAGCCCCATCGGGCGGTCAGGCCCGAGGTGCCCAGGACCGCCAAGTCGAACCGGTAACGCTCTAGCGTCGCCCGTGCAATCGGGCCCACGCAGCTGAGCTCATCCCGACGAACCGTGCCCCCAAGGATCACAACCCTTGATGAGCGCGTACCCAGCATGCTCGAAATCGGCACGGAGCCGGAGACGACTGTCAGATCGTCCCGTGGCGGGAGGAACCGCGCGAATTGCTCGGCGGTTGTACCGATGCCGACGAACACGACTCGAGCATCGCGGACCATTCTCGCCGCAGTCAGACCAATGAGGCGCTTAGCCGGTGCGTTTGCGAGCGCACGGGCGTTGAACGCGACGTCCAAAGAACGAGTGAGATGGGCAGTGGCACCGCCGTACGTCCGTCGCACAAAGCCGTCCCGTTCCAGCCTCCGAATATCACGGCGGATCGTCATCTCCGAGCAACCAAATTCGCGCGCCATCTCACCGACGTGCAGCGACACTCCCTCCGCGACCCGCTCGATGATCTTGACCCGTCGATCCGCTGCTAACGGCATTTCTCGCGACCCCTCAGCCGGCCTGACGTCGCACTGTCCACAGCCAACTCCTCTACCTACTTGATCGCTCCCATTGACATACCCCGAACCAACTGACCTTGCGCCACCCACCCAAGTAGGACTATGGGCAATGCAGCCATCGTACCTGCAGCAGCGAGTTGCGCCCAGAACAGTCCAATTAGCGACTCAAAGCCCAGCATGTATATAGGCACCGTCGTCGACTTCACGGCCGTCAAGATCACGGCCAAAAAGAACTCATTCCACGCAAAGATGATGCCAATAAAGAAGGTCGCGACAACTCCAGGCCTAATCATCGGCAACGCCACGTATCCAAGCTCCTGCACCACATTCGCTCCATCAACCCTGGCCGCATCCAATATGTCCCGCGGAATATCAGCGAAATAGGACCGCAGCATCCACACCGCCAAAGGAAGATTCATCGCTGTGTACATGATTACTAGAGCAAGAACGTTATCCAGCAAATGGGCATCCTTCGCGATAATGAAGATCGGAATAATCACCCCGACGACCGGCAGAAACCGCGTCGAAACGAAGAAGAACAGTACATCCCGGTGGTGGGTCATCCGACCTAACCCAAGCGCGTACGCAGCTGGCAGCGCCAACATAAACACAAGAACTGACGACCCAAGCACAGCGATAAGCGAATTGACCAAGTACGGCAGGAAGCCCGACCCCAGTACGTTCGCGTAATAGTCCAACGTTGGACTAAAGGCCAACGGCAAGCCTTGAAGGCCACCAGGTGCCGGAATGATCAGGGGCGGCATCTGGGAAGCCTGAATCTCCGACTTGAAGCCACTGAGAACCAGATACAGGAACGGGAAGAACGTCACCAGCCCCACCAACCAGGCCACAAATGTTCTGACGATGCCTGCGCGCTCTATCTTCACGCCAGCAGACCCTCTCCGAACCCGGATCATTGTAGGTTATCCTCCATCAATCGGCCCAGCAGACGCAGCAGGAACATAACGAGCACAATCGTAATTCCCACAACGATTACCGCCATCGCAGCCGAATGTCCGATATCATACGCCGCGAAGGTGTTTTGGTAGATGAGAAAGGCAAAGTTGGTCGTGGCTGTCCCCGGGCCACCGAAAGTCAGCACATAGATGGAGTCAAACTCGTTGACGATGAATACTGATCCCAGGAGGATGCATAACTGCATGTAAGGCTTGAGAGCTGGTAAGACAATGTACCGAAATTCCGCCCATGCTCCAGCGCCGTCCACGCGAGCAGCTTCTCTTACATCTTCACCTATCGCCTGCATGCCAGCCAGCAAGATCAACATCATGAACGGGGACCAGCGCCATACGATGACGACTATAACCGATTGCAAGGGGAACGAGGCAAGCCAATCGACGGGGCGTCCACCAAGCGGCGAGATGAGCCAATCCAGGAGCCCTTGGGTCGGGCTGAACATCTCATTCTTCCAGGCTAGAGCCGTAACCACAGGCATGACCAGGAATGGAGTGATCAGCATCGTGCGAACGACAGCCCGCCCGGGGAACCTGACGTTGACAAGCTCCGCGTAGATCAGGCCTAGAACTAGCGACAAGATGACCGCTGACGACGTCATGACAAGAGAGGTGAGAATGGCGTTCGTGAAGCGACTGGTCTGGAATATGTCTAGATAATTGTTGAGGCCGTTGAAGCCACTCAAGTCCGGCCGCAACAGGTACCACCTCTGGAGGCTGTACCAGATCGTGAGAATGAAGGGAACCTGGGTCACAAGAATGGCGTAGAGGACCGCCGGCGCCACCAGCCAGTTGTGGCGACACCAGACAACGAACGGCCCAATAACCGGGACCCGAAGCGTAGGTTTGCGAATGCCGGGCGTCATGACCAGACCCCGAACTTCCTGAGCTCGGGCGTGGACTCATGGATCTGGTGGTGTGCCTCGCACCAATGGGAAGTCACATTCATGCCCTTACGCTGGTGCCGCCTCAACAGCGGCGCACATCGTCAACCGACCTTCAAGACAAGGATATGCCTGTGAGATCTCACCGATCGCGTCATAGTGTCCCAACCTATCCACCAGTCCGGCAATCGGTATGCGGTGGATTGCGGTTGCAAATCGCCTTCCACCGCACACTCACTTCAGCCCAGGCCACCGGGCCTCGACTATATGAAAGCTACTTGTGATACCCAGCGGCATCGACCGCCGATTGTGCTACCTGCTGGCAGTTGGCTATAGCCTGATCGTCTGTCTCTGAGCCAGCAATAGCAGCCGCGAACTCCTGAGTGCACTTGTCGCCGATGTCCGACCACTCCGGGATCTCGGGATAAGTGGAGCCGACATAAGGCGTGTCGGAGAAGACGGTAGGATGTGCTGGATCAAGCCCTGCCATTGTCCCGCTAAGGATAGGAATGAGATCCTTAGCATAGGTCTGGTATGCCGGCAATGCCAGGGCCGAGGCACGCACCAGCGGCGGGATATGACCAAATCCTACAACGGGTATGGCATCCGCAACGTAGTCAGGCCCTGTCGCCCACTTTATGAAGTCCAAGGCGGCAGTTTGGTTCTTCGAGGTCTTCTCAACGCCATAGGCCCACGACCAAAGCCAGGCGCCGTGCCCAACGGACTTCCCAACGTCGGCTGGTCCAACGGGCGCGTACGCGAAGCCCAGGTTCGCCGCCTGGGGATTGTTCGCCGGATCGAGCATGTAGTCGCCCCAGCCGCTATCGTCGATGAAGATAGCGGCCTTTCCTGTTGCAAACTGAGTGCCACATTCGTTATTTCCAGACTGCGTCGATCCGGGTGCGTCGTACTTCCGAACCTCGTTGAGGTAGAACTTGATGGCGGCTGATGTCGCAGGCGATGTGACCTGGGCATTCCAGTTGGCATCGAACCAACGGCCGCCGAATGTGTTTACAACCGTGTTGAGCTCGGCGCCCATCTGGCCCCAACCCGGCAATGCGCGAAGGCAATCCGGATAGACACCTTTCGGGAGAGTTGATAGGAGCTTCTGGGAGATCGTGTCAATGTCGGTCCACGTTGGGCTAAGAGGCATAGTGACCCCGGCCGCAGCCAGAAGGTCTTTGCGATACATAGTCACTTCGAGATCGGCGCCAATTGGCGCAGCGTACAGGTCGCCATTGTAGCTCAGGGCCGCGCGGATCCCAGCCGAGACGTCGTTCAGGTTGTATGCCGTATCCGCGCTGAGTGATGGTTGGAGGTCGAGAAGCCAGCCCTGCTTGGCGTCAAGAGGAGTGTTGTACAGTCCTTCCGCGACGACGTCGAACTGCCCGGCACCCGTGGCCAGATCCGTTGTCATCTTCGCGCGTTCATCATTCTCGGGCAGAACGGTGAAGTTGACCGTGATGTTCGGATATCTCTTCTGGAAGTCGGGAAACATTTGCTTCGTCATCGTCTGCTGGTCATCGTTCGCGACTAGCAAGACGTTGATCGTGCCCGTGTCAGAGCTGGGCGTGAACGCGGCCGCTGATGCGGGAGCAGCACTGGCAGGAGCCACCGTGGCAGGAGCCACCGTGGCAGGAGCCTCCGTGGCAGGAGCCACTGTGGCAGGAGTCGCGCTGCTGCTGCAGGCGGACGCGACCAGAAGTGTGGCCGCGCAGAGCGCTGGAAGGTTTCCCCAGCCGCCGCGTCGCGACGTGGCGCGCGAGATTGACATGAGGTTCCTCCGATATCGGTTAGCGATCGCTAGAGTTAGCGATCGTTAGAGCTCGCTGGAACTGCTTGCGATGGTCGGCCGTGACTTGCCGATCGCGCTCGATTCCAAGAAGTAGACAGATCCAGGCCTCGCACACGAGGTCCCATCTCGAACTCAGTTATTCCGTTGGACGCCGGGCGTTCGCGAGAGTCGACGGGACCGCCATCCTCGTCATCACCTCCTTGCGGCCTCCAACCGACGCCTTAGCTCAGGCTTGGGCAGCCTGCGCACCGCGACCTGCCTGTGTCCAACTCGCCGGAGCGCCTCGACAGTTGAACACAATCGCACAGTCTAGTCAAGACGTTGGTGTGGTTATTCCCAATCGGGGTGTGCGATGATGTTACGATGGCAGGGAGGCGATCCATGCTCCGGGCGGATGGCGGAACCATGTCCGGGCGTTGCGGGTCGGACGGACTCGGCATCGCTGCCTATCAGCGCCGGACCCGGGGGGAGACCGCGCCCGAAGAGTGGGCGAACGCACCATGGCCAGGCCGATCCCTCGTGATTGCCGGCGTCAGGCCCAAGCGCGAGCACCAGACGCTCACCACCCATCGCCAACCCGATCCTATTCGGCTCGACGTCGGGGCTCGAGCAAGGGGCTGAGCGAGATCTTTCGTCTCATGGGGACGATGAACCTACGCCGATGGACCTGTCGATCTCCCATCGCCACAGCGGCGACCTGGGATCGCCGAGACCTTCAGCTACGGCCGACGTTACGGGCCGCTCACGGGCGAGACGGGAGGGCCGGGAGGTGCGCGGGTTTCGGCCGGCGATTCGTCCCCCATTTGGGACCCGGCGTTGACCCCTGTAAACTCCGGGCGGTCATGAACGAGGGAGGGTGCACGCATCGATGAGCTGCCGCCGCGCCTGGGACACCTTGCGGTCGATGGACGCCTCTATGCACGGCAGTCCAGAAGCGGAATCGGCGCGAGGACTCATGGCGGTGGAACATGAGCGAACACACCCGTCATGCAGAAGCTGTTAAGCAGGTCGCCACAGGATGTGCGATCATGTTACCCGGAGCGTGGGCTCCATTGCAGGACGCGAGGACTGTCGCGGTGGCACCCGGCTCGAAGCTGGAAAAGGCGATCTCCCGGTTAGGCTCTGAGCAGGGACTGATATGGACTTGTCAGCCTCAGCCCTGACCCGTGCGGGCGCTGACGCGAAATCGCCCAAAGGCGACAACCTGCCTCGAGTCCAAAGGTCGCTCGACAGCGATACGGGGGTTACGGCGTCGTGACGAGTCTGCCTCGACCGGACTCCATCCGGAGCACGAGATCCAGTCCTGGGTGCAGTCGGGGTCGAGGTTGGATCGGCGGGAATCGGGGGAATTAGCTGCGGGAGGCTCGTTAGTTGGCTGGCCCTAGACACGGACTGGACGGACAGCTCCCGCGCCTCGCGACGGCCATCGGCTTCACGCCTGCGGCGGTGATCTTCGACATGGACGGTGTACTGGCCGACACAGAATCAATCAATGAGTCCGCCACGGCCGCCGTGCTCGCCCGACGGGGGGCAAGCTTGACTCGGGTCGAGTTCCAGAACTTCGCTGGGATGTCGTCTGACCTTTGCTGGGCGTGGATGATCGACCATTTAAGGCTGGTCGACACCGCCGAAACCCTGCAACGTGAGTACGTCAGGGAATTGATGCCGCGACTCACCACTGACCTCGCTCCCAGCTCCGGCGCAGTCGATCTCGTTGAAGAGCTGAGGGCTTGCGGTCTTTGTTTGGGAATTGCCTCATCGTCCCCTCGCCGGATTGTGGACCTTGTCCTCGATAAGCTGGGCCTCGCCCACGCGTTCGCTGCGGTGGTCAGTGGGGAAGACGTTGCGGCCGGAAAGCCAGCGCCCGACATTTTCCTCCTCGCGGCGGCGCGCCTCAGGGCGCAGCCTGCCGATTGCCTTGTGATCGAGGATTCGCCGCACGGTCTGGATGCCGCACGTCAGGCAGGCATGAGCACTGTGGCCGTGCGGACCGCCTACATCCCCAGCAGCCTGCTTCGCGCCGACTTGATCGTCGACTCGATCGAGCAACTTGCCTGGGGACGGTCAAAGGCGGCTGGAAAGTGACTGAAAGTGTGTCCCGGTACGCCCGTGAGTAGGTCTCCCTATGCCGAATGCCATTCGACAGCCTACCGCTTCAAAGCGACGACGCAATCTACTTGTATCACCTTGGGAGTCCGACCGGCAGGCGACGGCGCCGATGTCGAACCCTCCAAGCCAGGCCCCGGGCGGCTGTAGCCGCTCGAAGAGACTCGTGGAGCGACGGAATCCCGATCGAACAGGAGGAAAGAATGGCGCGTGAGTTCGAGTTGCTTAAGGTCGGGGGCACGCCCCGTCAGATCGGCCTGCAGGTCGGGCAGGCCCTTCGAGAAAAGATCCCCCTTGCCATAGAGCAGATCTTCGATTTTGATCTCACCTTCTACGAGTGGCAGACGATCGGACCGCATCCAGAGGTACCGGCTCTCAGCCGCTCGGACATACTTGCTCGAACGCACGACTTCCTGCCTCACTTCGAGCGTTATGCCCCAAACATGCTTGAGGAGCTGCGAGGCATATCAGAGGGCGCCCGGATCAGCTTCGAAGAGGCGCTTCTCCTCCAGATCCGCGGCGAGATCGTTTACGCGACCACTGGCGCGTGCACCGCGTTTGCAGTGTCTGGAACGGCGACGCGAGACGGCCTCACCCTCGCCGGTCAGAACTGGGACCAAGGGGTCGATCTTGACAGCGGGATCATGCACCTGCTTCACGTCACGCCGGACGATGGGCCGCGCCAGCTAATGATCACGTTCGCCGGCCTCACGAGCTTCCTCGGAATGAACTCGGCCGGCGTCGGGTGCTTTGCGAACTCACTTCCTTGGCGCTGGTGCAAAGTGGGGATCCCACACTACCCGGTCTGTTGGAGGGTGTTCCGGGAGCGTGGCCTGGCGGGTGTCCGACGGGTTCTTGACGAGACCAACACCGTCCAAGCCGAGAACCACCTCTTTGCCGATGGCAGTGGCGCAATCGCCGATGCGGAGATCACTCCAGAGGGCGTCGCCTGGCTAGAGCCCAGGGACGGCTTCATCGCACACACGAACCATTTCATCAGCGAGGAATACGGAAACCGGGCGGACCTCCCGGTCGTGACTCCGGACACCGTTCCTCGATACGAACGAATGCGCAAACTCATTGGCGCACATGTTGGCAATCTGGACGTGGCAACGATGCAGGGGCTTCTCGCTGATCACGAGGGATTCCCTCAGTCGATCTGCCGGCATGAAGGTCTGCCCCTCAGCTCGACCATCGCATCGATGATCTCGATCCCTGAGCGCGGAATCATGTATGTCTGCTGTGGCAACCCGTGTGAAGGAGAGTACGTCGAGTACAAGGTCTAGCGGCAGTCCCCCAATTCCCCCGGTCCAGAGCCAGGGTTGCCCAGGGCAAAGGCAACCATGCGTTGTTCGACGATCGGTTTGTGACGTTGGCCATCCGCGGCGTCCGCCGCTCACGCGGTCGCAGGACGTCCGGGCGGAGGCGGAGCGTCGCACGCCGCCAGTGATAGCAGGTCGAACGGTGGATGCCCATCGCCCGACGGGCGGCCCGAACGTTGCCCATCTCCTGGCCAGGGCGAAGACTCACAGACGAAATCGAAAGAGCGCGTCATCCTCTGACGCGGCTGTGCCCTCCTTGCTGATGGTTGGTAGCCGAGCCACACCGTGGCCCACCCCCCCGCCCATGAGCGGGGGGCCAGCGAGCCCGTGATGGCAGCCACAGAGAGGATGCCGGCCATAGCCGCGGCCCGGTCGGGGAAGCGATGCCCGCGATCGCCATGACAACGGGTTAGACCGGCCCTGACGTGAACCGCGGTTCACGATCAACGGGCTTCGTGTTGACGTCGTCGGTTGAGGTCAAGGACGAGATGTGGTGGTCCGACGATGGCCGCACCTGGACTCAATGCGGCGGCAGCTACTCGGCCAGCACGAGTTATCGATCTTGGCCCGATCTTGTCCGTGGCTCAGGAGGCGCCCTCGAGGTCGCGGACCAGCGTCCCGAACTGCCAAAATGCCTGACTCCGCGCGGCCATAGCCGAGGGGACAATCGGCGCGAACTCGATGAACCCGTGGATCATTGCCCCGAATTGGAGATGGCTCACCGTGGCTCCCGCATCCACCAGGAGCCTGGCATATGCGTCACCGTCGCCGCGGATCGGGTCGTAGCCTGCGGTCACGATCATCGTGGGCGGCAGTCCAACGTGGCTGCTTGCCCGGATGGGGCTGGCCAGCCTGTCGTCTCGATCCGCCTGGTCCGGCGTGTAGTAGGAGACGAATAGC
>Ga0182027_10007384_pt1 | contig 16196 bp, 17 predicted proteins | sample 712E1DmetaG_FD_121300 | JGI IMG/M metagenome (GOLD analysis project Ga0182027, IMG submission 121300) | Permafrost microbial communities from Stordalen Mire, Sweden - 712E1D metaG (Illumina Assembly) | ecosystem: Environmental > Terrestrial > Soil > Wetlands > Permafrost | place: Sweden...
AGTCATAAAGGATATACAAAAAACTTTTCATTTAAGCGAATCTGAGAGAATTTATCTTTTAACTGCTCTTATTGGTGAAGGCATAGTAATTATGGAAGATGACCATTCAAAACTTAAAATAGTTGCTTCAAAAAAAGAACATGATTTGATAACAACTAATGCTGATGAAATTATCTCAAATAATAAACCTCATAAAGAAGAAGTTCAAAAAGAAGATCAACCAAAACAAAAACAGATTAATATTATGATTGATGATGATAAAGGTTTTTTCAAAATCAAGGGACTTTCCCAGAATGATATTGAATATTTAATATCAAAAGGGTATAAAGAATATGAAGGAAAAAGTATTGATTCAGATAAAGATGAGAAGTTTTTGATAAGACCTAGATCAAATGAGAGTTTACAGCATTGTTTTTTATGTTATGATATTTATGAATATATAAAAAAGTCCACAAATAAAGTAAAAACATATGCAACCCTAAAACCTGATATAGTTTTTCAAGTTAATGGGAAAAATTATGCAATTGAAGTTGAAACAGGTTCTGTTTATAGAGATAAAAAAAAGTTTGAAGAAAAAATAAATCTTTTGAAAAAGAATTATGGGAAAAATTGGTTTTTTGCTGTGACTGACAGAAACATTTCTCATCAGTATTCAAGATTTGGAGAAGTTTGTGATAAGAGATATTTATCTGGAAAAATAGATAAAATCCTGAAAAATAGCCTAAAAGAGTCAGTGGGTTTTTCCACTGACTAGAGGCTTTTTTGCCCTTTTTAACGACGATCTAAGAATCATCAAAAAGCGAAAGAGTCAGTACACGAAATAGCCTCTCTCTATGCCTATTTCTCTATATCTTTCCCTATGTTTTAATATAGTAAAATAAATAAGTACAGCTTTCATATAAATATTATGGCAAGAAGAAAAAGAGTTTCATTTTGGGATAAATTTCCAGTTAAACTCAAAGTCTAATAGGCTTTTTACCATGAATAAACATGTAATGGATAGGATAAATAATATAAATTTTGAGAAAAAGATGAATTTGCCACCCCCATAATAGATCTCTACCTGCCTAGTTGCAAAATATTAAAATTATTTTGCATACAACTGCCTTTGAAAATTAATAAATGTCTCTTTAATCTTTTTAACTCCGCCAAGTAGTTCAATAGCATCTGTTACTTCTTGATATTTGAGTTTCAATAAAGGCGAGAGTTTATCTAAATCTAGTTCTTCAACACCAGATTCTACATATTTAGATAATACAAAATCCAAGAACTCTTTTTGATTTAAATCTAAATCATCAAGTATTTCTTTCTGAGATATTGCAACTCTTTCTTCTCTTGTAATAGGTTTCTTTGCTGCAAAAACATACTCTAAAACATCAAATAAATCACTCTTATCAGCTCCTATTAACTTTTGAGCATCTTTTAAGGCATCAATTCCATATCCTAATTCAGCTAATTTAATTAAAAATGCTTTTCTAGTGATCGGACTACTCCATATATCTCTTAGTTTTTGTTCATTTTTGAATAATTTAGGCAAATCCCCAAACATTTTTTCTAAAAATTGTCTTGCTGAGATAGGTTTTCCTGATGCATCTAAAAAATAAGTAGAACTCATATGTTGTATTTCTCTTTCTTTTCCATCTCCTAATTTAATGACTATTGCCTTTCTTTTGCCTTCTTTATCATTTGGGTATTCTAATTCTGTTTCTTTCACAATTAAAGATTTTTGTTTCTTTTCAATTAAAACTGGTTCTAAAGGTTCTCCATCCCATTCTGGATCATTAAAGTTTTTATATGCATCAACAAAATCATAGATAGTAAAGAAATGTTTTCCTTCAAATATTCTAGTTCCTCTTCCAACAATTTGTTTAAATTCTATAATGGATTTAATTGGTCTCATTAAGATAATATTTCTTATATTTCTAGCATCTACTCCTGTAGAAAGTTTTTGAGATGTTGTTAAAATAGTTGGAATTAATTTTTCATTATCTCTAAATTCTTCTAAGTATTGGTCCCCTAATGCACCATCATTTGCAGCAACTCTTACGCAATAATTAGGTTCTTTACTCTTCTTACATTGGTTGATTAAATCTCTTACAACAAGTGCATGGTCTTGAGTCGCACAAAAAACTATGGTCTTTTCATTTTGGTTTATTTCATTCATAAAAAGTCTAACTCTTTTTGCTTCTCTTTCTTTAATCTTGATTATTCTATTAAAGTCTGTTTCCTGATAAATTTTTCCAGCTTCCACCTCTCCTTCAATAACATCATCATCTGGAACATACATATATTCATCTAATGTTGTTTTAAATCTTCTAACCTTGAATGGGGTTAAGAATCCATCATTAATTCCTTCTTTTAATGAGTAGGTATAAAGTGGATTTCCAAAATAACGATAAGTATCTGCATTTTCTCTTCGTTTAGGTGTAGCAGTTAAACCTAATTGAAAAGCTGGAGAAAAATATTCTAAAATAGCTCTCCAATTACCTTCGTCATTTGCTCCACCTCTGTGACATTCATCAATTATAATAAAATCAAAGAAATCCTTAGGATATTGACCAAAATAAGGACTATCATTTTTTCCACACATAAACGTTTGAAATATAGTAAAGAATATTCCTGCATTAGTTGGGACTTTTCCAGTCTTTTTTATTTCCTTTGGTTTTATTCTTTTCAAAGCATCTTCTGGAAAAGGCGAAAATTCATTAAATGCTTGATTTGCGAGATTATTTCTATCTGTTAAAAATAAGACTCTTGGTCTTCTTGAGCCATCTTTTTTTAAATTCCATTTTGAATAAAAAAGTTTCCAAACAATTTGAAAAGCTATTGTAGTTTTTCCGGTTCCTGTAGCAAGAGTAAGTAAAAGTCTTTTTTTATCTTCAGCGATAGCATCCATCACATTGTTTACAGCTATTTCCTGATAAAACCAAGGTTTTTTAGTTCCTCCAAATGGAATTGCATTAAACTTATCTTTCCAATCATTTTGAGTCCTAAATTTTTTATCCCAAACATCTTGAGGTGTAGGAAAACTCTTAACAGATTTCTCTTTTCCAGTTACCATATCAATTTGATAAATCTCTTTTCCATTTGTAGCAAATGTAAATTCAATCTGTAATTTTTTAGCATATTCTTTTGCTTGTGCTACTCCTTCGCCAACATTTAAAGAGCTCTTCTTAGCTTCAATAACTGCAAGTTTTCTTCCATTAAATTCTAGAACAAAATCAGCAAAAAGAGGTTGAGCTCTTTTTCCACTTCCCTGAATTCTCCCCATAGTAATTGGAAAGTTTCTTCTAATTTTAGTATTTTCAATAACTCCCCATCCACTTTCTTTAAGTTTTGGTTCAATTAGTTCTGCTCTTGTATCATCTTCACTCATATTAATCCTTAGTTAATTCACCATTAAAAGCTTTTTGTAAAATAGCTTTATTTAACTCCTCCAAATTATTTAATTTATGTTGATAAATATCTTCTAGTTTTTTTGTTTCTACTAAAAGAGAATCGAGTTTCTTAACTATAGACTGTTGTTCAATTAATGTTGGAAAAGAAATTTGCATATTTTTTATCATATCTATTTTTAGAAATTTTGTTCCAACTCCAACAGACATTTGTTTGAATTCACTTAGACTTTTCAATAGTTGATAATATAAATATCTATAGAGCACAAGATTTTTTTGATTAACCGTAAGGATATACGTTCGCTGATATGCATTAAATTTCCCATGATAATGTTTAACATTAAAATCTCCCACAGCATTATTTCCCGCTAATAGAATAGCTTCGCAATCAAAAGCAAAATTATCTATTGCAAATATCTCTCTTGAGCAAGTAAAAAAAGGATATTTTCCATCTTTTATTGCCGCATTTGAATCTAATTTTCCCGTTTTAATATCCACCAAGGTTCCTAAAGATACCTTGTCGGCAGTTATGCTTTCTAAATATGAATTGAAAATTTCTCTTGCATTTTTTAAATTATTTTCAGCGTTTTCTTTTACTTTTATAATAGTTTCAAAAGATTTATCTAAGATTTCAACAATATGTTTTTGTTCAGATATAGGGGGGATAGGGACCTTTAATTTTTTTAATGCTTGCAAAGCAAGTGTTCTTCTAGTAGTTCCCGTGCAAAGATTATCCATCTCTTTTTGTGCAGAAACTGAATGAAGATAATATTCAAAATATTTTCCATCAACCTCTTTTTTTAATGTAACTAATGCTAAACCTACGAAAATACCAAAGTCCAAATTTGATCTAATAAGTTGTGATACGCCTATTGTCCCACATTTAGAAATCAACACATCTCCAAGTAGAGGTTTATTATTTTTAAATAACTCTTTATAGGATTTCTTACTTATATATTTAACATACGAGTCAAAGTTAAAATTTTCTGAAAAGGGTTGTAGATTTGTTGTGGATATAAAAGGTACACCCTCTATAACATATTCCGGAGTTTTATGCAATCCATCTTTGATACGAATAGAGATTTCTTCTAAACTTTTAATTTCCCAATTAGGCTTCATCTTAAACTATCTCCTTAATTGAATTAAGAATTTGTTCACTTTCTTTATCTAACTTTTTTATCTCCTCTAAAATTTCTTTTGGTTTTCTTAAAGAGATTTCTTCTTTCTTATTTGGGTTTTTTACAGATAAATCAAAAGTATCTTGATTAATATCTTTTATATTAATTGTCCAAGAATTATCTGAATCTGCTTTTGTTCTCTGCAATTTTATAAACTCTCCCAAATCGTTTTCGTTAAGAGGATTAGTTTTACCCAAATTTCTATCTAAATTTAATTGATAATACCAAACTTTTTTTGTTGGTGTTCCTTTATCAAAGAATAAAATAACTGTTTTGACTCCTGCTCCTGTAAATGTTCCTCCAGGTAAATCTAAAATAGTATGAAGATTACAACTTTCAAGCAAATATTTTCTTAAAGAAACAGATGCATTATCTGAGTTAGATAAGAATGTATTTTTAATAACAACTCCCCCCCTTCCTCCAGCTTTTAGCATTTTAATAAAATGCTGTAAGAATAAAAACGCGGTCTCACTTGTTTTAATTGGGAAATTTTGCTGAACTTCTTCCCTTTCTTGTCCACCAAACGGAGGATTTGCTAAAATAATATTATACCTATCTTTTTCTTGTATATCTGCAAGATTTTCTGCTAAAGTATTAGTATGAATTATATTTGGGGCATCAACACCATGAAAAATCATATTCATAATTCCTATTATATAGGCAAGAGATTTCTTTTCCTTACCATAAAGAGTTTTTGTTTGTAAAATTTCATCTTGTTTTGTAGAACGATTTTTGTTAGTCTCTTTCAAGTATTCAAATGCTTCACATAAGAAACCAGCTGAACCAACGGCACCATCATAAATCTTATCTCCTAGTTCTGGTGCCACAACTTTTACAATTGTTCGAATTAAAGGTCTAGGGGTATAATACTCTCCACCATTTCTACCTGCATTACCCATATTTTGAATTTTAGATTCATACAAATGGGACATTTCATGTTTTTCAGAAGAAGATCTAAATTTCAATTGGTCTATAAGATTAATTACCTCTCTTAGATTATATCCACTCTGAATACGATTTTTTAATTCACTGAAAATCTCTCCAATTTTATATTGTATAGTATCAGCATGTTCTGCATCTACCTTAAATTTTTTTAAATAAGGGAATAATTTTTGATTGACAAAATCTGATAAATCATCACCATTTAGCGCTTTATGATGGTCAAGCTTACCTTCTTTATCTTTGGGCATTGCCCATATTCCCCATCTAAATTCTTGAGCAAGAATTTCTTTGTATTCATCTCCAGATAATTCTGCCTCTGTTTTTCTTCTAATTTCAAGATCATCAAGATACTTTAAGAATAAAACCCACGAAGTTTGTTCTATATAATCTAATTCAGTTCCACAGCCTGCATCTTTTCTAAGAACATCATCAATATTTTTAAAAATTTGTTCAAACATGTTTATTTCTTCTCCAATTATTTTTTGCCATATTATGTTTATTTTAGGCTTCTATTAAAACCTATTCTTCCTCCAAATCTTTCCTTTTACTTAGGCTTAATCTATAATCTTGAATAATATCAACCATTTTTTTAAGTTCAGCATCAAAATCTCCACTAATAACCTTGCTGTTTAATCTTGGATAACAAACCATAGAAAGTTCTTCATATAATCCTTTATCTTTCATTAATTGAATAAATTTTTCTTTATTCTCACCTTCTGGAAGGACAATCTTATCAAACTCTTTGATAGCACATTTTTTATTTGAACCATAAACAATATCCACTCCAAACTGCTTTGCATAAGCAATTAATTTTTCTTTAAACTCTTCTTCTGATTTCTTTAGTTCTGCTTCTTTAGATTTTATTTCAGAGAACTCGTCAACCAACTTAACTCCTTCATCTTCTTTAAACTTTTTAATATCTTCAATTTTTTCTAATTCAACCTCATGTTTAAATGAAGGACACATTTCTTTGTAAACACAATAGTCACAAAGAGCTGTCTGATTCCTTGGGAAATCTTTTGCATTTTCAATTTCTTTAATTATATCACAAACTTCCTGTTGAAGTTTCTTCAGTTGCTCTTCGGTTCTTTCTGAAATTGCATCTTTGTTAAAAGCCAACATATGCCAGATTAATTTTACACTTTTAGCATCTTTGAATTTATCTTTGACCCAAATAGAATAAAGTGCAAGTTGTCTATCGCTGTCTGCTTCTTCTTGGTCTTTCATTCTTGAATTTGTCTTATAATCACATACAAAATAATTTCCTTTATCATCGCATCCCAATTTATCAATTCTAACATGCCATTGATTTCCATCAGGAAGAGTCATTCTATCTTGAGTTTCTAGCCCCAAAATAGTCATCTCTTCAAATGGTTTCATTCTCTCATAATAATGAGTAATGAATTTCTCTCCCATTTTTTTATAATTATTAGCAGTTACTTTTTCCTTCTCTGCTTTAACAATAAGAATGTCGTCAGAATACTCCTTATCCCATAAATCTCTATAAAACTTAATTAAAACGTTCAAAGCGACTCTTTTATTAAACTTCTTTAGTTTATACAGATGTTCTAATGTTTGATGAACCATATCTCCCATAAATGCTTCAATTGTTGTAGGAACATCTACTTCAACCTTATCTATATATTTTAGTTTATATTGATAGGGACAATTTTCGTATGTGCTTATTCGTGAATGTGAGTATGTTGCCATTTTTATATAGAAACTATTTTTCCCACATCAGTTAATTCTAAATCTTTAGAATCTTTGATATACCCTTCGGATTTTAATTCTTTGATATACTTATAGACTGCACTTGGTTTTATGTTTAGGTTTTTCATTATTTTATCTGTATCTTTGATTCCTTTCTCAATCTCTTGTAAGAACTTTTTTTTGTTTTCACTAATATCAAACTTAACAATGACAGGCAAAGGCAACATTTTATCTCCTTCCTCTTCAACATAATAAGATTCTGAAACTTTATTTTTTCTAGCATAACCTGAAAATAATAATGCTAATGAAGTAATTTTTCTTCCCTCAGTTATATGTAAAATTATTTCGTTTCCTTTTTCATATTCATCATCAATCTTCTTAGTAACATTTTTCATTATCTCAGGAATGTCATATAAAGGAGTTTTCATAATTTCAATGTCAAAAATTCCTTTAAAGTTTTCTTTTAATTTATCAATGGTTGCTTTTTTTGTTTCATGAATTGGATCATCTACAAGCAGAATAAGTTTATCTGGTTTCAAATTTTTTATAACAACCCTTATAGCATTACCGCTGAAAACAGTAGAGATAACTACTCTCTTCTTCTTTTCCATATCAAAAATAGCAAAAGTATATTTATAAATCCTTCCATTTTGCACAATAGCGTGGAAATTCCATATCACCATAAAGCTTAAAAACCCCATTTTCCTTAAGAATCGAGGTGAAAAAAAAGATGGTTGATAAAAGGAGTGAAAATAAAAACAAAAATGGCAAGAGGAATGATACCTTTAGTAAGGTTAGATTGCAAGAACAGTATCGAGCTAGCGAAAGCCATCAATTCTCCTATAATAGTTATCCCTATCTATGATCTCATTTCTAATATAACCGCAGAGCCAAATGCCTTGTTTAATAGAATCAAGACTAGTGGTGGTATACATAATTATCTAGATTATCATGGTTTTGTTATCTTAACACTAATCATGAAAGATGCTCTGATAAAAAAATTCGATGATGCTGGAAAATATGCATACATTATAAATGGAATCAAACCCAATGCATATTCAACTGTCGACGGAAAAACTTATAACAAAAAAGACCTTGAATCTTTGAATGAAATACTAAGATTATCAGATCAAACTAAAGAATTATTAAAATTGTGCCCTGACATTAAACCAATTGGCCATATCAAAGGATGTAATCCTATTCAAATTAAATTACATCTTGAATATCTTAAAAAATTAGGAATTAATATTTTTATTTTTCATGTTGGAGATTTTTTTAGAAATGGCGATGAGAAAATGATACAACAAGCAAAATATTTCTGTTCTTTGATAAAAGATCAGAACAATACTCTTTTTCTGTATGGATTAGGTGCTCCAAGGAGAATGCTAGAATTCTCATTCGCGGATTATTTCATTACATATAGTCATTTTGTAAATGCACGTAATGGGGTAATTTTTCATGGAATCAAAAGAACAAAGTTTCATGGAATGTCTGTTTACGATGCAGCACTCCATAATTTCAAAGAGTTTTTAGAGCATTTAAAAAATTTGAATTATCAAACAAAACTTTTCACAGGAGGTAGATGCAGATGGGAGGAGGCACAGCAAGAGCCACAATACATTATTCCGGATCTGGAAGTCAGAATTTAAGATCTTCAGATAAAAGCCAACAAACCCAGCTCCCTCTGGGTCAGAAGAGAAATGTTTTTATAAGTTTTCATATGGAAGATGAAGCGCAGGTGGCTCTATTAAGGCATCAAGCTAAAAGCGATAAATTCAACCTAGAATTTGCAGATTACTCTGTGAAAAAACCCTTCGATAGCCAATGGAAAACCCAGTGTGAAGAAAGAATAAAACAGACTTCAATAACAATAGTTATGATAGGTCCAGAAACCTATAAACGTCCTGCAGTTTTATGGGAAATAAACAAATCATACGAGCTTGGGAATAAAGTTATAGGAGTAAGGATACGAAAGGATAAAAATGACCCTATACCCGGTCCATTACTTAGAAACAAAGCTAAAATAGTAAAATGGAAAATGGAGAACATTCAACATGAACTTGACAAAAAGAAGGCAAAAACTAATGAGGGGGAAAAACATCAAAATGATAAGCAAAATGAATGAAAGAGAAAGAATGCTCAGGGGCATTGAAGAAGAAATTGAAAAATTGAATAAACAAAAAGATGAGCTTCCAGATTATGAAAATAGAATAGAAGAATTAGAAAAGGAAGCTAAAGCATTGAGGAAAGATTTAGGGATTGTCTAAATGGTTTAGACAAATTATATAAATTGTTATAAATAATCAACTTTAATAATTAACATGTCAATTACTCAAATTATGGGGGAAGGAAAAAACAAATGAAAAAAGCATTGATTGTTGGTATTGGAAATATAGAAGATATGAAATTAGAAGGGGCGATAAATGATGCTAATGCGATTTCTACAGTTTTAGAAACACATGGGGATGGCTCTCCTAACTTTGATGTAAAATTAATTACAGATATGAAAAAGCAAATTAATAAGTCTGATTTGAAAGGATTAATTAGGGAATTATTTGAAGGAGACCATGAAACAGCTCTTTTTTACTTTTCGGGACATGGTTTTTTAAATGATATCGGTGGATATATAGTTACTTCAGATTATAAAAATAATGATGAAGGAATATCCATGGATGAAATGCTTATTTTAGCAAATCAATCAAAAATCAAAAATAAAATAATAATTTTGGATTGTTGCCATTCTGGTAAATTTGGAAATTCAAATTTAGGTGGTAACTGCACTTCTATAAATAAAGGAGTCACTATCCTTACCGCAAGTAAAGACTCTGAAAGTTCTATCGAGATAAATGGGCAAGGTGTTTTTACTTCACTTTTGCTTCAAGCACTAAGCGGAGGTGCAAGCGATTTAAGAGGTTCAATAACCCCTGGTAGTGTATATGCTTACATTGATCAAGCTCTAGGTCCTTGGAGTCAAAGACCTGTTTTCAAGACTAATGTTTCTGAATTTATTAGTCTAAGAACAATTAACCCTCCAATTTCCTTAGATATCTTAAGAAAAATAATTGACTATTTTGAATCTCCTGAAGAAGAATATAAATTAGATCCTACTTATGAGTTTGAAAACAAAGATATTGCGGTTCCTGAGAAGGTAGCTACTTTCAAGAATTTGCAAAAATTTGAAAGAGTTGGATTGGTGGTTCCTGTTGGTGAAGAACATATGTATCACGCAGCAATGAACTCTAAATCCTGTAAATTAACGGCTTTAGGATTTCACTATTGGAAATTGGTTAAAAACAAAAAAATATAAGATTTCTAGTGTTCATGCTGTCCACATTGTCCAACCTTTTTCGCATCGAATTATTTGTCTAAAACTTATCATAGATTTTATGATAAAAATGGACTGTAAGAGGATCGAACTCCTGAATCCTCGGTGTAAATAAGTTTAATACTTTTATTAAACTTTGTTAAAACCTATATACTGTAGTATATACTTTTTGGTAAAAAAGGCAATTCCATAATGGCTCGTTTTCCATAAGTTGGTTTAGCCCAGTTTTATTTAACATGATATTTATCTCCTTTTTCACTCTTATGAACTATTGCTCCTCTAAAAATTCTTGGATCATCATTTAACAGGTGAAGCTGGTTCATTGTATATGAAAGTTCTTGTGCTGTACTTTCATGACCTTCTTCTGACTTGGCTACTAAAACATATTTATGGTCAGATAAAGTCCGCCTATCTTCTGGATATTCTGCTCTTAAACTATTGCTCATAACTCTATAATCATCTGGAGCTTTTAATACCTCTTGAAGCCCAACATCTAATTCTAAGCCAGATGAATCTTGATGATGTAATTCATACCTTGCTTTTTGAGGAACATTTGGATTATTATTAATTCTAACAAGGGCTTCTCTTAGGTCTTCTAATGAATGACTATGGTCAAAAACAGCATGAGCAGTTCCTACATCTTTTTTCATTCAAATATGAAGTTCAAATTATTTAAATAACTTTGCTTAATATTTAGATTTTTTTATAACCTGTTTTTTAATAAGTGTTATATCTATATAGTAGTTACACATAGAAAGGTTTTAATAGTATCTTTCATTGGAAATAATATGGCAAATGAAGCAAGATATCCTAGAGACATGTCTTTTATAGACAAAGAAGGTAATTTAGTTCGTCCTATAGATAGACAGGGTAATATAATCCTCCCAAATAAAGAGGGTTATCTAGCAAGTAAATCAGGTATTTTAAAAAGACTCTCTAAAAAATTAAAAGTATCAAATAGTTGGCAAAGAAAAAAAATTCTATCTGGTGTGTATAAACAATTAGTTGTTAGTAATACTGGAAAAACTGCAAAGGGAGAATATAGAGATTTTGTAGAAATAAGAGATAATGTGGCACAATATTTAGCTAAATGTGTATCTGAAGCTTTAGAAGAAAATGGGCTTGAAAATCATTCAAATAGATTAAAAAAAGAATATGGAATTAAAGGTAAAGCATATGCATTTTTTGATTGTAATGTATCTTTAAATGAAATACAAGAATCTATGCCTGAGATAAGAGAATATGCAAGTAGTCCGAGTGAATTAGAATTATCCTTACAAGAGGGAATTCCTGTTATGAAAATGGAACCTGGTCTTAGATCTTTAGTCTCACAACATTGTGGAGACTTTAGAATTTTACCTTCTGGAGTTGGTGTTGATGATATTGAATCTATTCCAATAGCAGCTTTAAGATGCAGTATGGTTGCAGAATATCCCGGTCAATCAAATAAGAGAACAGCTGGAGAATTAGGAGATGTCTTAAATCAAGTTTATAATTTAGATAGACATGTTAATAGAGATACAGCTATATTTAGAGGAGTTATATTATATAAAGAGAAAGGAAGATATTTATTTAGGGAGTAGATTATAATCTATCAATAAATTTTATAAACTTAATCCAGTAAAATCTTCTGGTGAAGCATAAACCTCTTCTTCTGTTCCATCCCTCGCTAAATAACCTCTTAATGTAGAATCCCATCTTAATTCTTTTGAAGGTAATAAACCTCTAACCACATAATTGTCTCTTTCTACCCCAACAATTCCTCTTGAAGAATCCATATTTACTCCTTGAAGCAAAGTCATAGGAATAAAAACAGCCCCATAATTTTCAGAGAGATTATGCTGTGCTCTAATCTGGTCTAATACTTGAGAACTTACAGGTTTTCCTACAAAACAATAAGCTGGTTTATTGGGAACATCTTCATGACCTTGCTTTACATTAACTGGATAAGCTCTTGACCCTGCACCAACTCTAATTTTTTCTTCAGGAGGTAAACCACCCTTAGGACTGCCTGTTCCTTCAATTAATAAATCTTGCAACATTTTTATTATCTCCTAAAATTAATCTTACCATCATATTTTTCTGTTTTGATAATATGAGCTGGATAGGTTTCTGCCATAGTTAAAACAGCATCTCGTCTAGGCATAGTTTCTTTTACTAACACTTCCAAGCCATTATCATTTCTAGTTAAAGAATTTATTTCAATATCATAACCTCCGCTAGAACATGCTCCTTGAAAAACTGCAATAACCATTTGTTTATTAAAATCAATTTGAGGAGGTTTAGGTTTTTCTTCTGGAATAGGACATGGTGGATACATTTCAGAATATAAATTTGCTAATGTAGAAGCATCATGAATTACAAAATCCCCTTTTTCTTCTCTACCATGAATAAGCCCATCTCTAGCTATTGTTTCAAATGGAACTGATTGATTGTTTACCATCCTATATTTTTATTATATAATCAGACTTTAAATAGATTGCCCAAAATCTTTAATCTATGGAGAGTAGTAAAATAATATTCTTATTTTATGAAGTCTTCAATAATATTTAACACTTTCTTTTTAGCATCCATGTCCACATTAACACCAATTGGAATGAATGCATTTTGACATTTATGACCAAATTCATTTATTTTTAATATAGGAAAATTATATTCTTTTGTAGCTTCCAAAATCATATCCTCAAAATCTATATTAATATCTTTTTCTTTTCTTTGCTCTTCATCTTGAAAACTATATATAAAACCTATTACCATACCTTTAATTTTATCAAAAACTCCATTTTGTTTTAATTGTTCTAATTTCCATTGCATTTCTTCAACATCAGGCGTATAACCTTCTAAAAATAAAATAGCCCCATCAAAATTAGGAAAATATTTTGTTCCGGCTAATTTTAAAATACAACTAATATTGCAACCCATTATTTTACCACTTGCTTTTCCTTCCTTTATACATTTCCATTTAGAATTTGGTTTAATTTCTTTTGAACCTTCAAATATTCTTTCAACAAAGCTTTTTCTTGAATAATCAAAGTCTAAATCTAAACCCCTTCCTCTTTTAGAATCAGGGGTATTAAATGTTATTAGACCAGTCATCTTGTTGATTGCTAATAACAAAACATCTATGTCGCTCATGCCCATGAATAACTTTGGATTTTCTTTTATTGCCTTAAAATCTAATAAATTTAATACTTGGTTAGCAGATCCGCCACCCTGATAACCCCAGATAGCATTTATCTCTTTATTCTTAAACATATTATTAATATCCTCTGCTCTTTGTTCTGGTGTTCCTGCTGCTGTGCCAAATTTATCTTTTTCAAAAATATATTTACCAAAAACAACTTTTAATCCTAAATCTTTCTCAACATAATCTTTAAACTTGTTCAGGTAATCTTTATGTTCTTCACCTAAATTTTTTGAAGGAGCTACTATTCCTATTTTATCTCCTCTCTTAAGTTTCTTTGGAATTAGTTTAAAAATTTTTCCTTCCATATTAAAGATTTATATACAACATTTATTTTGCTTTTTTTCTACTTGATAAAAGATATGCTCCTGTTAATGCACCAATTACTCCATATGTTAAACCAGTTTCACCAATAAAACAATCTCTTAACTCTATTCTTGGTTGATAATTATTATTTGTTCTTACTTCATCCCTAATTTCATTAATTCTAGAAAATAAAGCAGGGTAAGCATTCACAGCCAACATTGTTCCACCAATAACTAAAGCTCCACCAATTATTTTTGTTAAATTAATTCCCATTTTTATTATATAAATTTAAATGGACGCACGAGGAGTTGAACCTCGGAACATTCGGTGTAAACGAGGTGGTTTGCCACTAGCCTAACAGTCCTTCTTGTTTTCTTTGGACCTTAATTCTATTGGCAAAACTTCATCATTTAGAAAGTATATCCTTTTTGATATACGTGTAAACGAGTAGATCATTTTTGTTAACCTTCCAACCAACTCTTTCTAGAACAGGATCAATTATCTTTTTCCTTGTTTGATCTTCAGATATATTTACAATAATTTATTTAGAATAATAGTAGATTTAAGTCTTTCTAAGAACTAAGGTTATTAATCAATTTAATATTTTATTATAAACCTCAAAATCTTCTTTATTAAATAATACTAAAATAACCTCTTCAATAATGTCGGATTTATAACTTTCCATTACATCTTTGACTATTTCAGCGGACTTTTCGATAGGAATACCATGAGCCTTTGTACCAATAGAAGGAAATGCTATTGATCTGCAATTATTTTCTTCTGCTATTTTCAATGAATTTATATAACAATTTTTTAAAAGATTTAAATCATCTAAATAATACCTTGGTCCCAAGGTATGTATTATAATTTTAGATTTTAGATTATAATGTTTTGTTGATATTGCTTCTCCCACAGGTAATCCTTTTGGAAATCTTGTTTGTTTTATCTCTTGCAATTCTTTAAATAATTCTGGTCCTGCAGCATCATGGAATTTACCATCAACACCACTCCCCCTTACAAGATAGGTATTGGTAGAATTTACAAGTGCATCAGCATTTATTTTTGTTATATCTCCTTGTATAATAGATATTTTCATTTTTACTCCTTAATAAAAAAATAGTTTATGATGAAAGATAAAATAAAACCAATTGAATAGCCAAATAAATGTGCGGGGGTATTAATTGCTGACCCATTTGATACTAGATTTTTAGGAACCATTAACAAACAACCGATAAATAATATTATCATAGGAACGATAATAGGTTTAATATTTATTGGACCGATATTAACTATCTCTTTTTTCTTTTTTGTTCTTATTAGAATTGGTATAATGAAAATTCCTACTATAAACAACCATGCTAATCCTATTAATCCTGCCAATAGTAGACTAATATTAATAACCATTATAGCTAATGTTGGAATGAAAATATAATCGCTACAAAACATTAATCTGTTAAACGATCTTTTTTGTTTCATTTCTAGATAGATTCTTTTACTAATAGTGAAACCTAAAATGCCTAAAGATCCTGCGGTGATACCTGAAAATCCCTTAGAATTAATTAAATTTGAAGGAAATAGTCCTATATTTCTAAAATATATTAACAACAAAACGGTCAATAATGGAATTAAAAAAATTAATATATAAAAAATTAATATAAATTTATTCTTATCTTTTCTAGGTGTTAAAATATAAGCACTGATTATTGCAAAAAAATATATTAACATATTCATAAAAATATGAGTAAAGTTTTGATGTAAAAAAATATTAGTAAACCAATTCCATAAAGTAACATTATTCATTTTTAAAACCAAAGAATCCTCAAAAGGAAGCTTTATTAAAAAAACAAGTATACATATCATAACTGGAATTAATAATAGTATAAGATTTCTATAATCTTCTTTAAAAATTTTAATTTTCATAAATATACAATCAAATAGGTTATTTTAAAACTTTTGAAACCCTATCAATTTTACTACTCTATCCCAAAACATTTAACCAAAAATATTTATATAGATTGAGTGGTAACAAAAATACATGGAAAAACTTCAACAAGATTTGAGGGTTAAAGAACCAGCATTCTTGAAGCAGTTAAAGAATTCTAACGTCTCTAACAAGGTTAAGAGATTTAAGATAACTATGGCAGCAAGTATGGCTG
>Ga0182027_10007386_pt1 | contig 16191 bp, 9 predicted proteins | sample 712E1DmetaG_FD_121300 | JGI IMG/M metagenome (GOLD analysis project Ga0182027, IMG submission 121300) | Permafrost microbial communities from Stordalen Mire, Sweden - 712E1D metaG (Illumina Assembly) | ecosystem: Environmental > Terrestrial > Soil > Wetlands > Permafrost | place: Sweden...
AAGCCGCTTGTCATAATCAAACCAAACAGTCCGAGGCTGCCTACCTCCTTTTCCATCAGGAGTCGTAAGAACATCAACAAGAATTCTTTGTGAATCATCAGCTATCTTATTTCTTATTTGCTCCATTGTTATCGGCGAACTAGCAAGGGCAAAAGAAGAGGTTTTCAGATACTGCACAGGATTACCATACACGCTGCGTCTATTCATACCTCTTATAAAAGCCGCTTTTGTGTGTGCAAGCGATTTAGTAAGCGTAAATGGCATGCCTTCCTTTGCATCAATGCCGATGCTGCGTGATTGTGTTCCAGTAAAATCTTCCTTAATTTTTCCCTGCACGTCAAAAGAAGCCACGCGCTTGCGTAGCTCATTTTCTATACCACGTTTAATCGTTTGTCCTGTCTTCCTACTGGGAGTATTATCAGCCCCGAAGAGATAAATGTTTACACCAGCAGGTGAAGTGCCTTCGTGCGCAAGGGCATCGAAGAACGCCGAATATGATTCATCCGCAACAGCATTATTGCCATTCATATGCGCCAATAAACTTATGCCATTCTTCCTATCATCAAAAACGACAAGCACGCATGGGTCTGCACCAATAGAGGTAATCACGGATAAATTATCCCGCGCACGTACAATATCAAACTCCCCCTGGCCAACAGACAAATAATTCTTATTGTCATCTCTGGTTTGTTGCACAGAGTAACTCACCGGGGAACTGGATGATTCATTATAAACCTGGCGAATACCGTTACGAAAACAAACTTCTAAAATAGTCAATAATATTTTTTCGTCATTACGAAATCTTATTACAGTATTTCCAAAGTTATCATCGCTTCTACGAAAGATAAGATGGAATAACGCCATCTGTTCTTTTGATCCTTTTTGCGCGCTAAGCACAGTCTGAAATACTGATGTCTGCGCATCACGATTAATAAGATCGGTAAAAAGTTCATGTAATTTGCTGCCCTCTTCTTCTGTTTCAATAGAAGGTAGCAATAATCCTGCTATTACAAATACAATCGATGGCTCTGCTTTAAAAATGTGGCGATAAGGCTCACTTACGACAAGCCCAGAGATATATTCACCAATCGCCTTATAACGCATCCTGATGCCTTCATTCTTAAGTCTTGTCTTTTCTTTAATATATTCTCCATCTTTTTCAATAAGGGTATTCATAACTGCAGCATAAACTCCACCAGTAACGATCGTATCTCTTGGTACATTATTATTATGTGCAATTCTTTCCATCATAGCCTCTCTGCTCAAGAATTGACTAGAATTTTCGGCTTCAATGCGTAGCTGTATTTCTTTTCTGATTGCAGTTACTTCTGGAGTATATTCCTTTTTATTTTTATCAATCATTTCTGTAGTATATTTACTTTCAGCAGAATTCTCAACTTCACGGAAATCACTAATGATTTTCAAGACTTCCTGTTCCTTTACTCCTGCTAAAACTAACTTCGCTGCCCATTGAGATTGATGAGGCGATAACTCAACTGGTGAGCTGGCGCCTGAAGCAGCTGAACTCGCCCTTACTTCTCCAAGCTGAATAACTTTTTCTTCCTTTACTACATTATTGTCTAAATAGGAAATCCTTACATTGCCCTCCTGATCAAATGTAACAATCTTCATAAGATTTTTGTCATCCTTGCGAGCAGGAGGAATATCTATACCACGCTCTTTAAGGAAATCTTCTATGCCTTCAAGTGTAATTAAATATGGGGCTGGACCATTTTTCCCCAACTCCGCCAATAGCCCTTTTAGGCTATCATCTTTTGTGGAAGAAATTATCGCCACCTTAACATTATTACGCGGCATATCCTGCAACATTTTTTGCAAATAACTCTCAAAATAATACTTAACGAGCTCTGGATTAGAAAGCCCCCCCTGGATATGACCACTAGGAAGAAAATGTGCCATGAACCTATTGCCATCTTTATCCATAGCCACAACGAGTAGACATACATTAAGATCAGCTTTTAAAATTTCTGCCCTGCCTTTTGGAAGAAACTGATTATCCCCCGCGAATACATTTATAGATGTAACAGGCGAACTGGCGGAAAGCGCAGAAGAGGCAACTGGTAAACCCACGAGATCACGATTAGCAACTCCATCCTGGTAAACCTTGTCAAAATATTTTTGTGCTTCAATCACACGTTGCTCGCTAAAATCATCAAGCAGGATATTCAAAACCAAGCTCCTCAGGGTTTCTGTCCTGAGAATATCCAATTCTTTCAGCTTTATTTTCTCAAAATTAGAAGAGGCTTCATCCCGAGCACGCTGCCGACCGGAAATATCTAGCTCTGGGATATTTCTTAAGGCATCTGAGATAAACTGATTCCGATTCATAAGGGCAGCATAATCAAAAATGGAGTATCCAATGTTTGTCCGGCTAAACATGGAGGAATTCTCTGAGCCACTTAGAATAGCCTCTGTACTAGCTACCGCACCCATCTCCTTATGGATAATCGCTGCCATAAGCGCGTATCTTCGAACCATCGCCCTTAAAAGATCACTGCGACTCTGGACCCCCAATAATCTCTGTAAAACATCCAGGTGTAATGAAATTTGGTCAAGTCTCCAGGGTATAGTGGCGGCATAAGCAAATAATCTCATTTGCTCACTAGCTTTATTCCAAGTTAGTTTTTCTCTAGCTGTAAGTCCTCCAAATTTATTTAGATAACTAGCTATTTCCCCAATTGGGATGAGAAAAATACCCGAGGATGGATCTTTGCCTCTCCCCACCTGTTTAAAGCCTTCGGCAACTAATGCACTTTTGTCTCCATATACATTTAAAAATAACGGCCTGACTTGAAAACTGGCTCTGAAAAATAGGTCAACAGGGATAGTTGGATTGATTTTACAAATTCTGATTACCTGTTCTTGCAATAATTTGGTTGCTCTTACATCTTTGATAACCTCTTCTTCCGACATGCCTCCGTTAATATAATTATACTTGCTTCGCTGCAGTAATGAGAAATTTAAGCCTTGCTGGAGACCGGAGACACCTATGCCCTTCCAAATCAAATTCCATATACCCTCAACAAAATCCGAATAAAAAGCACGGCCATGAAGATCGTTACCACCACCCCATGGGTTAGCTTCCCGCATTGGCACGAGCGATAAACCCGGCTCCTGAGAAAGAGCGGAATCGATAATCCCTGCTTTTTGCAAGGCCTCTCGTAATTGTACGTTGCCATCGGCTACTTTTTCTCCTAGTGCATTATATGTATCAGTTAAAATAATCGCCTGCCCTTGGGCAATAGCGCTTTTTAAGTCTTCTTCTCCCTGCCCTGGGAGTAACTCAATGCGACCGATGGTAAAGGTTGATTCGCGAATAACCGTCTTTGGGATGCTAAATAGTGCGCCGAGCGCATCAATTTTTGTTTCCGGGAGAGAATCAGATAAGCCTCTGATAATCTCTGCGAGCCTAGGCTCCATCTGTTGCCCAGATGAGAAATTTTCTTTAGTATTAATTGGAGAGCTAGTATTGGGTTCTTGAGACTGGATATTTAAATTTCCTAAAAGATTTTCAACTGTGCTTGAACTCAATTCACCAGCGATCTGATGATCTAGTGTTGCTACTACAGGTCTAAGGGAGTTACCTACAATTTCCATACCAGATTTTATCGCTCCATTGATAGCATCATCCCCAATAGCTATCCCACCACTCATATAGTTTCTGATAGTTTGACCTTGAAGAGTATAAACTGGTTCTTTAATATTGTATTCACCTTCTTTAAATGATTTCTGGTATGCCTGAAAATACGTATCTTTAGACCATGATTCTTTAGAGGTAAGCCCATTTAAATTCTTTTTGTTGATAAGTTGACTATAGAGACCACTCTTGCCGGAGAATTTCTGTTTAAACCAGTGCGCCAAAATAAGTGAGTAGTAAACTTGCCTCAGGGGAGCATATCTCTTAGCTGTATTAATATCCTTGGTTAATTTGGGAATGATAGTCTTTCTGATCAATTCAGATGCATATTCATTAAGTTGCCTTGATCTTTCATCGGTAAAGTTGTAGGTTGCTGATTCCTTAAGATAGTCCTGCTCAAGCATTACCTTAAGAGTGGCTTTATACACATAAGCATTTTCCTGTGTTTCGCGGATAATTATTTCCCCTGGGACTATCCAAGGACGGGTTAACGTAGGAATTGTAATGTTTTCGCCGCCGAATAATTCATTAGCTTTTTGATAAAGCTTATTCCAATAATCCTTACCTTCCGGAGTTTGGGGTGATGTAAAGTTAGCAGTGTCCTTTTTAAGCTGTAGATCTGCCTCAAGGAGTATCTTGCCCAAATCAGTTTGAGCCAAATAACTATCTATGATATTATCCGGAGAGTCGGGTCTTAAATTTACCCAGAAAGAGTCATTTGGAAGAGAGATACCAATGAAAAAGTAGCGTAATAATTCTTTGGTTGAATTCTCGAGTTCTTGAGCCTGAGAAGGCTTAACATCTCCCTTGTCTAAAAGAAGTTTAAAATTATTGCTTGAGTTGTCATAAGAAATGTATCTTAGATGCAAAGGTCTAAAACTATCTGAGATAAATACATTGCGCAATCCAGTAAAATAGCCAGAAATGTCCAGTTGTCCGGCTATTTGGGCAAAACCAGACTGCTGGAAGATAAGCAGGAGGCAAACTAAGAAATAAATTATTTTAGGAAATCTGCGTTTCATAATTTTTTAGCTTATTAATAGTGAATTTATCGGCTCATCGGCCTCAATAAGTAAAGTATGCTATATAGGTAAGTAATTACAAGGCTAAATGGGGGATTTGGAGAAAGCGCTTTCTAAAAAACGTTAAAATACCCTTGATTTTTATTTTACATGTGGCATGCTTTGCTTACTCTTTTTTGTTAACTGTTGAATGGAGGACGGTGATAGCGAAAGCTACTGAGGATTATCCCCTCCAAAAAGGACCCTAGGAAATAGGGCCCTTTTTGTTTATGGGGTATTCTTTGGCTGGATATTACTTTACGTAGGCGCGAATGATCTTTTGCTCAGCGATCGGCCGGTCTTCAGCATTAACCGGTGTATTTTCAATACTCTGCACTACTTCTAAGCCAGTAACAACCTCACCAAAGATAGTATGACGCATATTCAACCAAGGTGTTTTGGCGCAAGTAATAAAAAACTGGCTACCATTTGTATTCGGTCCGGAATTAGCCATAGCTAATATCCCTGGACCATCAAATTTAGCTAACGGACTAACTTCATCTTCAAAGGGCTTCCCCCAAATTGACTCTCCTCCCATTCCAGTTCCTGTAGGATCTCCACCCTGGATCATGAAGCCTTTGATTACACGATGAAAAATCAAACCATTATAGTAACCTTTTTCAATTAATTTAATAAAGTTTTCACATGTCTTGGGCGCTACATCAGCTTTTAATTTAATCTCAATTTTTCCTTGGTTAGTCTCTAAAACAACGGTTTTCTCATCCATAGCGAAAAGTCCTCCATAGCAGTTAATCAAACACAGGGTTAATAAAACAACAAGCAGTTTCTTCATATCTTACTCTCCTTTTTCTTTTTGTTTTTGTTTTTCTAGAATGATTTTCTGGGCAATTTCGTTAGGAACCTGGGTGTATTTATCAAACTCCATAGTAGCGTTAGCTCTACCACTAGAAAGTGAACGAAAGTTAGTAGCATATCCAAACATCTCTGCTAAAGGCGCTTCAGCTGAGATAATCTTCTGGTTGGCTTTAGCATCAATATTTAAGATTTTACCACGATGTGAACATATAAATCCTACGCAACCATTTACATACTCTTCAGGAGTAGAAACCTCTAGCTTCATACTTGGCTCAAGAAATACCGGGCTACCTTTCATAAATGCATCCTTAAATCCAAATATTGCTGCCATTTTAAAAGCAATTTCTGAGGAATCAACTTCATGGTATGAACCATCAACTAACTCTACTTTTACATCTACAACTGGATAACCACCGTAGGCACCTTTTTGCATAGCCTCAATTACCCCTTTTTCAACCGCTGGGATAAATGAACGCGGAATTGCGCCTCCCTTAATACTATCAATAAATTCAAACCCTTCTCCGGCCTTATTAGGGTAAATCTCTAAGACTACATGTCCATATTGACCTCGGCCACCGGATTGTTTAATATACTTACTCTCTGCACTAGCTGGTTTTAAAATAGTTTCTCGATAGGCAACTTTTGGTTGGCCCACAATCGCTTCAACCCCAAACTCTTCTTTTAGCCTATCCACAATAATCTCTAAGTGAAGTTCACCCATGCCGGTGAGAATAACCTCTTTAGTTTCTTCATCAGTCTCTACTTTAAACGTGGGATCCTCTTCTGTAAGCTTAGCCAAACCCTTTCCTAATTTATCCTGGTCACCCCGGCTTTTCGGAACAATACTTAAAGAAATAACTGGTGTAGGAAATTTTATCGCTTCCAAGATTAAAGGGTTATCCACATCGCAAAGCGTATCTCCGGTTATGGTGTTAGCTAATCCAGGCACAGCCACAATATCTCCAGCAAATGCATAATCAATGTTTTCACGTTGATTAGCATGCATCTGCACAATGCGGCCAATCCTTTCTTTCTTATTCTTTAATGTATTAAGAATATATGTTCCGGTTGATAAAATCCCTGAATACACCCGCACATATACCAGCTTACCCATATGTTGATCTGCCTGCACCTTAAAAGCCAGGCCACAAAACGGCTCTTTAATATCCGCTTTGCGCTGTAATTTCTTTTGTGCATCATTCATGTCTTCACCTTCAACTGGAGGTAAATCTAATGGCGAAGGTAAAAAGGCAACAACGGTATCTAATAATTTTTGCACTCCCTTATTCTTAAAAGATGCGCCACAGATGACCGGAACCATCTTATTAGCAATAGTTCCCTGACGGATAGCCTGATATAATTCAGCTTGGGTAATTGATTCTTCTGATTCCAAAAACTTTTTCATCAGATTTTCATCCAAACCAACTGCACGTTCTACCATAATATGTCGGTATTTTATCGCCTGCTCCTTATATTCTTCGGGTATTTCACTGACCGTAAACTCTTTACCTAAAGAAACCTCATCGTAAATATAAGCCTTCATATCAATTAAATCAATTACTCCGCGAAATTTATCTTCGCTTCCAATGGGAATCTCAAGAGGAATAGCATTAGCTCCTAAATCCTTTTCAATCCCACTTAATACGCTAAAGAAATCTGCTCCAGTGCGGTCCATTTTATTTATGAAAGCAATCTTGGGGACATGATATTTATCAGATTGTCTCCACACTGTTTCTGATTGTGGTTCTACTCCACCAACCGCGCAAAACACTGCTACTGCGCCGTCTAAAACGCGCAAAGAACGCTCCACCTCAACTGTAAAATCAACATGGCCAGGGGTGTCTATAATATTGATGCGGTGGTCTTTCCAAAAACAAGTGGTAGCTGCAGCAGTAATAGTAATACCACGTTCTTGCTCCTGTTTCATCCAATCCATAGTTGCAGCGCCATCATGCACCTCGCCGATTTTATATGAACGACCAGTATAAAAAAGTATTCTTTCGGTAGTAGTAGTCTTGCCGGCATCAATATGCGCCATAATTCCAATATTTCTTACCTTGTCTAAACTTATACGCGGGGTTGCCTGTGGTTTTACTTTAGACTCTTCTGGCTTTTGTTCGGATATTTCAGGAACGTCTTCTTTTTGGACTTGTTCGACAACTACATCAGCAACTACGGCAGTTTCTTCTTTTATAACCTTTTCTTCCTTATATCCGTCTTCGAAAGAGGGTTCCTTAATCTCTCCCTCTGTTTCTACGGGGGGTTCTTTTTGCGAAATTTCTTCTTTTATTTCTGGCACAGCCACGCTATCTTGCTGTTTAACCTCTCCAGCAGGCGGTTCTTTTGCCTTTACCCCTTGCCGAAGATGGACAATCTCTTCAGCGAAGATTTTTAATTTTTCTTGGTTAGCCTCTAAATCTTTCTCTAGTTGAGTGTATTCTTCATTTAATTTGTTAAACTCTGATTTGGGAATCCATTCGCTAATCTTCTCTTTATGTTTAAACTCAGCAATAATAGCCAGATGTTCATCGGTGCTTTTAAGTTGTTTCTCAATCTGATGTTTTTGTATCTGTATCTGCTCTTCCTTAAGCTTAACCTCTGTTTCTTTTGCCTCTAAAGAGGCTTTGATTTCGCGGATCTCGCGGGCTAAATTTACATTTTTAGCAAATTCACCTTGTAACTCATTTTCCTTAGCAATAAACTTATTCTTTAAATCGATATTTTCCGGTTTTATCTTAGATAACTCTGCCTCTGCTTTAGCCACCCACTCTTCTCTGCGTTTCAACTCTTCAGAAAAGCTGGCTTCTTTTTCTCCAGCTGCTGCGAATGAGGATTTCTCCTTATCATAAGCGATCTTAATCTGACCTAATTCATTCTCTAATTCAGAAACCTGTTTTTGCAGGCGTTGTATTTTTTGTTCTTTGCTGGGCTCATCTGATGGTGCTGGCTTCTTTTCTTTTTTCTTAGACTCTGTCTCGGCAGGAGTACTAAATATCCCGAGCGCAGCATAAAGAACCATGCCCACGCCTAAAGCCGCTAACATAAACATTATTATGATCATCTTAATCTATCCCTTACTTCCACTGCTACGCAATTTTTCCAAACGCTCTTTCATCTTGGCCTCATGACCTATATCTGTGGGTTCATAGTAACGCACCTTCTTACGAGTATACTTCTGTTTCACAAAATGATCAGGATAATCATGGGCATATTTATATCCTAGCCCATGCCCGAGCTTTTCTGCCCCACTGTAATTAGCATCTTTTAAATCATCCGGAACCTCTTGCACTTTGTTCTCTCTGATATCCTGAGTAGCCTTTTCAATAGCTAGATAGCTAGCATTTGACTTGGGAGCGCAGGAAACATAAATTACTGCCTGGGCTAACGGAATCCTAGCTTCAGGCATACCTACAAACTCAGAGATTTGTAAAGCCGCATTTGCTAAAACTAACGCCAGTGGATCAGCATTTCCCACATCTTCTGCAGCTAAGATACAGACCCTGCGAGCAATAAAACGCGGGTCTTCTCCAGCATAAAGCATCTTTGCCATCCAATAAATCGCTGCATCAGGATCAGAACCACGCATAGATTTGATAAATGCCGAAGCTGTATCATAATGACCATCTTCATCGTGATCGTAAATAACTGCTTTTTTCTGAATAGACTCCTGGGCAATCTCTAAATCAAAATTGATCTGACCATCTTTTCCCGGTGCAGTAGTTAAAACTCCCAATTCTAAAGCTGCCAGCGCCCTTCGGGCGTCTCCTTCGCAACTCTTAGCTAAGAAATTAAGTGCTTTCTTATCAACCTTGATTTTAAAACTGCCTAACCCTCTCTCCTTATCCTCTAAGGCATGATCTATTATACTCAATAAATCTGTTATCTGAAGCGCTTTTAATTCACAAACGATTGAGCGAGAAAGTAGAGCTGAGGTAAGTGAAAAGTACGGATTATGTACTGTAGCCCCGATTAATACTAAGTTACCTTCTTCAACGTCAGGCAAAAGTACATCCTGTTGGGCCTTGTTAAAACGATGTATCTCATCGATAAAAATAATTGTTTTTTTTTGTCCGTCTTTGGCCCTTAGTTTAGAACTAGCAATAATCTTTCTAAGTTCTTCAACGTTAGAGGTAGTGGCATTTATAGAAACATAATTTGCCTGAGTAACATTGGCAATACACCAAGCTAAAGAGGTCTTTCCACAACCAGGAGGACCAAAAAGAATAAGCGAGCTAAGTCGATCGGCTTCAATAGCTCGACGCAATAATTTACCTTTACCCAATATATGGGTCTGGCCAAATAATTCATCGAGGCTAGATGGCCGCATGCGTACTGCCAAAGGCAAATTCTTATCCTGCGTTTTTAAAGTTTCTTGAGTGAATAGATCCATAAAAAAAATCCCCGCAAGAGTGCCGTTGGATAGATAGTTTGAACCTGTTTGGTTTCAGGTGGGCGCCTCTCTTTAAGCACATGTGCTTAGAAGAAGTATGGCTCCCTTGAAAATATTGTTGGTTCAATAATTATCAAGATCTCCAACGTGCACCGCAGGGATATCTAAAAGAGCATTATTATTGCAAAAGAAGTATAGCACATATTTATAGATAAAATCAACCTAGCGTAATTTTATACCAAAACGCTCTTCCAATAAAGCACAAATGGAATTATGTAGTGGGGTTACTTCTTCTTCGGTCAACGTACGATCAGAGACCCTATAGGTACAAGATACAGTTAAGCCTCTAAAACCTTCAGGAATTTGTTTGCCCTGATAATAATCTGCAACCTTAACTAGAGATAACAATGATGCGCCCCTAGCCTCTATTGCGATAAGTAAATCTTTTACTGGCACATTATCTTTAATTACAAAACTTATATCTCTAGTAATTGCTGGATATTTAGGAATGCTTAAGAACTTTCTTTCTAGATTTATATGGCCGAATAACTTCTTTAGGTTGATTTCAGCTAAAACAACCTGTCTATTCTTAATATCAAAAGAGCTTAGCGTTTGCTCATCTAAGCTTAACAAAAAACCCACTTCCTGCTCTCCAATAACAATCTTTATTTGATTGTCCTCTCGAGATTTAAAATCATAATTCTTAACCCCAAGTTTGTTAAACATACTCTCCAGGATTCCTTTTAAGTGCAGAATAGTGACTTCGTCTTTAACTAAGCCATGTCTTACCAGAAATGATTTAACTCCACACAAACCAATTCCTAGTGATAGCTCTTCCTGCAAGGCCGGGTGCTGCGCAGAATCGGTTTTACCAGAAAAAACATTGGCTAGTTCAAAAATGCTTATATACTCCTGTTGCTGGTCCAAATTATAGGACAGGGTGCGAATAAGGCTAGGTAAAAGCGTAGAACGTAAAACCTCCTGCTCTTTACTTAAGGGATTTAAAATCTCAACTAGTTGCGCATCTTTATTAATCCCGGATTTTGCAAGTAGATTGCGGTCAACCAAACTATAAGTAATTGCCTCTTGTAAGCCTAAACCGCGAAGAATAATTCTTATGTTAGAAACAATATCCCTATTGCCGCGGATGTTTTGCTGCGGCTTTACCGCAGGCAGGGTTAGCGGAATCTTTTCATAACCATAAATACGAGCAATCTCCTCTACTAAATCTATTGGTAACTTTACGTCCTGACGAAAACTAGGTATTTTAACGGTTAAAGTATTTTTTCCTTTAGTTTTTACAACAAAACCTAAGCCAATTAAGATTCGCTTAATCTTGGCTGTGGGGATACTGACACCTAAAACCCTAGGTACATAGGCCAGCTCTAATTTAATCGCAGATTTGACTGACTTAAGGGTTCCAAGGCTTTTATAAGCACAGGGTTTTCCAAAGGATAACTTGTGAATTAATTCAAACGCAGAAAATGAAGCGGTTCTAGTAATTTCTAAATCCACCCCTCTTTCAAATCTATATGATGATTCAGATTGCAGGCCTAACTTTTGCCTGCTTTTACGTACAAGGATAGGATTAAATACTGCAGATTCAAGCAGGATATTAGTTGTGTTACTTGTTACTTCAGTTTCTTTCCCCCCCATAACACCTGCTATAGCCACTGGCTTATTTTTGTCTGCAATAACTAAAATATCATGATCCAACATTTTTTGCTGACCATCAATAGTAGTTATTTTCTCACCTGTTCTTCCACGACGTACATGAATAGAAGGTTGGTCTAATTTATCCAAATCAAAGGCGTGCAAAGGCTGCCCCAGCTCAAATAAAATATAATTAGTAATATCAACAATGTTGTTTACGCTACGGCAACCTAGTGATTCCAAACTCTTCTTAAGCCATTCAGGAGAAGGCGCAACCTTAATATCGCGAATTATCATGGCGCTGTAAAATGAGCAGTCTTTTTTATCTGCAACTGATAGCTCAACTGGTTGAATCCCCCCCCTTTTTATCTTTAATCCCACAGACTTAACTGTTTTAAGTTTTGATCCGGTAATTGCGCTAATTTCCCTAGCAACCCCTATAACACTCAGCCAATCTGGACGGTTAGAGGTTATCTCAATTTCAAAAACAAAATCCCCAGATAGCTCTTCTAAAGAAACTACCTCTAGGCCTGCCATGGTCAATTTTTCTGCCAATTCCTTAGGAGCTAACTTTATATTTACAAAATCTTTTAACCAGCTATAGGTAACTTTCACTTTACTCAGAATCTCCGCTTGAAATTTAAAATTGTTTCAAAAACCTTAAGTCGTTCTCAAAAAACAGCCGAATATCATTAATCCCGTATTTTAACATAGCAATCCTCTCAACGCCCATCCCAAAAGCAAATCCTGTATATTTATTCGGGTTATAACCCACATGTTTAAAAACATTAGGGTGTATCATGCCTGAACCTAAGATCTCAAGCCATCCCTTCCTGCCGCAAACAGAGCAACCCTTGCCTTTACAAATTATACAAGAAATATCTACTTCTGCTGAGGGCTCAGTAAATGGAAAGAAGTGAGGACGAAAACGCATCTTAATATCTTGTCCAAAAACACTCTTGGCAAAAAGCCCTAGAATTCCTTTTAAATCTGAGAACTTGATGTTCTCATCAACTAAAAAACCTTCGATCTGATGAAACATAAAAAGATGGCTGGCATCCACAGCATCAGGACGATATACCCTACCTGGAACAACTATAGCTAAGGGCGGCTTATGCGTCTTCATCGCACGCACCTGCACCGGAGAGGTATGGCTGCGCAATAAAAGCTTGGGGTAATTTTTTAAATAAAATGTGTCGAAGGCATCACGCGAAGGATGGTCCAAAGGAATGTTGAGGCCTGTAAAATTATTATATTCTGTCTCAATTTCAGGCCCCTCAACAACTGAAAAACCCATGCGGCTAAATATCCCGCATATCTCATCAATAATCTGTACAATGGGATGATTATTACCAAGTTCTTGAGCGATCCCAGGCAAACCAATATCTAAAATATTCTTCTTTGGAACACTACCCTGAATTTTTAAGGTTTTTTCTTTTTCATTAATAAGATCGAGTAGTCTAATTTTTAAGGCATTGACCTCTTTGCCAAAAGTGCCTCTTTCTTCTGTTGCAAGAGTCCCGATTAACCCAGTTAATTCTGCAAGTATACCTTTTCTACCCAAATACTTAACACGTACCACTTCTAACTCTTGAAAAGAAGTGACCCCGGTTAAATCATTTACTATTTGCGTTTGAATAAGGTTAATATCCATTTTGCCCCAAAGAGACAGTCTTACTTTTTGATCAACTCGACTATCTTATTAAAAGCAGGGTTATCTCTTACTGCCAAATCCGCCAAAATCTTGCGATCTAAATTAATCTTAGATTTTTTAAGACCACTCATAAATACGCTATAGGTAATCCCCGCCTGACGACAAGCTGCGTTAATCCGCGCAATCCAAAGTCTACGAAATTCACGCTTTTTGTTATGGCGGTCTCGATAGGCATATTTAAGCGCATGCATCAACACCCTTTTTGCCTGCTGGTATTGCTTGCTGCGATCACCCCAAAACCCTTTGGCTTGTTTTAAAACCTTCTTTTTTCTCTTACGTGTTGCTACACTGTGTTTAGCCTTTGCCATTTTTTTCTCCTTTAAAGCACTCTTTTAACCATAAGGTAACATAGACTTGATAAATCTTACTTCTTTCTTACCGGCAAGCGTTCTGCGCTTCCTTAAGTTTCTTATCTTACTTGTCTTCTTAGACGAAGCTAAGTGGCTTTTACCACCAGGCGAATATTTAACTTTGCCTTTCTTAGTAATCCTAAAACGCTTAGCTACACCTCTTTTTGTCTTTAACTTTCCCATTTTTTCTCCTGTTTTATTTTAACTACTTTGGAGCAATCACAAAAGACATAATCCTGCCTTCTAATGACGGTGCCTTTTCTACTTGCCCTTCACCCTGTGTATCAATAATAAATTTATCTAAAACCTTCCTTCCTAGATCTACATGCTCCATCTGTCTGCCGCGGAAGAAAAGATTTATCTTAACTTTGTCTTTTTTCTTTAAAAATCCCACTGCCTGTTTAACCTTGGTTGCAAAATCATGCTCATCAATATTCGGCTTAAGCCGGATCTCCTTCAAGCGTCCCTGTTTCTGATGCTTTTTTGCTTCACGTTCTTTTTTTTCAAGGTCATATTTAAATTTACTGAATTCAATAATCCGACAAACCGGCGGAGTAGCAGCTGGAGCAACCTCTACTAAATCTAATTCATGCTGATTAGCAATCTCTAAAGCCCTTTGTGCAGACATTACTCCCAACTGACTCCCATCGTGGCCAATAACTCTAACCTGTGGCGAGCTGATTCTTTCATTGATACGAATGAACTTTTTTATAGCAACCACCTCTCTTTCTATTTATGCTGCTGAATCTGGTTAATTAACTCTTCAATAAATTTATTTAACGCAACCACACCTTGATCACCGCTGCCTTTTTTCCGCACACTCACCTGCTCTTGCTTTGCTTCTCGGTCACCTAAAATCAAGCAATATGGAATCTTATTTAATTCGGCATTACGAATCCTCTTGTCTAGGGTTTCATTACGTGCATCCATATCCACGCGTATTTGATTTTTTTCTAATTCGTCTTTTACTTTCTGGGCATAAGTAGCAGCTGATTCTTTAATCGGAATTATCAAAACCTGAGTAGGGCTTAGCCATAAAGGAAGCTCCCCTTTATAATGCTCAATCAATGCACCAATAAAACGCTCTAAGCTACCCAATAAAACCCGGTGCAGCATAATCGGCTGCCTATCTTTACCTTCAGCATCTACATAAGCCAGGTCAAATCTTTTAGGCAAAGCAAAGTCACATTGAATAGTCGCGCATTGCCAAGTCCTTTTAAGCGCATCCTTTAATTTAATGTCAATCTTCGGCCCATAAAATGCTCCGTCACCATGGTTAATTTCATAAGACAGACCTTTTTCTTTTAGCGCATCCTCTAATGCATCCGTTGCCTTCTGCCAATCTTCATCAGAGCCGATATATTTTTCAGGTTTCGTGCTTAATTCAATCTTCATATCATTAAAACCGAAAATCTTCATGGTATCAAAAACAAAATCAATAATTGCTTTAATTTCCTGGGATAATTGTTCCGGTAAACAAAATATATGGGCATCATCCTGAGTAAATCCGCGCACCCGCAATAACCCGTGTAAAACACCGGCTTTTTCCCGGCGATAAACTGTGCCTAATTCAAATAGGCGAATAGGTAAATCTTTATAACTTCTGGTTTTTGATTTATAAATCAAAATGTGTCCAGGGCAATTCATCGGCTTTAAAACAAACTCCTTTTCTTCGGCCACAAAAGAATACATGTTTTCTTTGTAATAATCATAGTGGCCACTGGTCTTCCAAAGCGCTACATCCATAATATGTGGGGTAATTACCAACTGATAGCCACGTTTTAAATGTTCTTTCTTTTCATAGTCCTCAATAATGGTGCGTAACAAAGCACCCTTAGGATGATAAAATACTAGACCTGCACCTGCTTCCTCATGATAGATATCAAAGAACCCCAGAGCCGGTCCGATCTTTCTATGATCACGCAGCTTTGCTTCTTCTAAGGAGCTTAGGTATTCGTCTAATTCCTTTTGCGTGTTAAAACAGGTGCCATAAATTCTCTGAAGCATCGGGTTAGTTTCAATGCCATGCCAATAAGCACCCGCAACCGACAATAGCTTAAAGAACTTAATTTCTCCGGTAGATTTCACATGTGGACCCCGGCATAGGTCTAAAAAGGCCTTCCCAGTCTTATAAATAGATACTTTCTCATTAGGCAGATTTTCAATAAGTTCTACTTTATAATCTTCATTTATTTTCTTAAATAACTCTATTGCCTCGGACTTAATTAGGTCTTCTCGCAAAAATGGTTCATCTTTAGCAACTATTTTCTGCATCTCCTGTTCAATCTTAAGCAAATCATCGTTACTAAATGCATCTTTTTTGTCAAAATCATAGTAAAAGCCATCTTCAATTGAAGGACCAATTGCTAATTTCGTCTCCGGCCAAAGTTTTTTTACCGCTTCAGCCATAACGTGAGAACATGAATGTCTTAATGTAGATAAATCCATATAATTTCCTTGTCCAAGTCAAAATGGGCCCAAGTGGACTTGAACCACTGACCTTTGCGATGTCAACGCAACGCTCTAACCAACTGAGCTATGAGCCCGAG
>Ga0182027_10007387_pt1 | contig 16190 bp, 21 predicted proteins | sample 712E1DmetaG_FD_121300 | JGI IMG/M metagenome (GOLD analysis project Ga0182027, IMG submission 121300) | Permafrost microbial communities from Stordalen Mire, Sweden - 712E1D metaG (Illumina Assembly) | ecosystem: Environmental > Terrestrial > Soil > Wetlands > Permafrost | place: Sweden...
GGTACGGCAGGTGGGCAGGTTCAGCATCCGGATCTGGCAGATCATGCTTGTGGGAGCTCTTGCCGTACTGGTGACCGGTCAGATCGCTCCCCGGGATGCATTCCGGGCCATCAACCCTGACATCATGGTCTTCCTTTTTGGTATGTTTATCGTCGGCAAGGCAATGGCGGACAGCGGGTATCTCTCCTGTGTGGCCAACCGGTTCTTCTCGCGGGCGAAGAACCCGGACCAGGTCGTACTCTTCATCCTCTTGGGTATGGGTTTCCTTTCCGCGGTCCTGATGAATGATACCGTTGCCATCATCGGGACGCCCCTCGTACTCAGCCTTGCAACAACATGGAGGATCTCAAAAAAACTCCTGCTGCTCTCGCTTGCGATGGCAATCACGACCGGCAGTGTCATGAGCCCGATCGGGAACCCCCAGAACCTGCTCGTAGCGGTAAACTCCGGTATGGCGTCGCCGTTCCTGACATTCGCGGTCTGGCTCTTCGTTCCTACGCTTTTCAGCCTTGCTGCTGCGTTCATTGTCCTGCGGTTATGCTATGCCCGGGAATTTACTAGCTGGAGTCTCTCGCCGGACCCGGACATTGCCCGCGACGATTCCCTGTTTTTCCTGACAAAATGCTCGCTTGCGATCATTTTCATACTCGCTACCGTGAACATCGGCTCATCGCTCGCCGGTATTACAATGCCCGTCACGCTGCCCCTGATCGCGATCTGTGCTGCTGCCCCGGTCCTCATCTTTTCACCGCGCAGGTTCTCTCTTATTCGTACCATTGACTGGTCAACACTCGTCTTCTTTGCCGCGATGTTTGTCCTTATGGAGAGTGTCTGGCAGACCGGGTTCTTCCAGTCGCTTCTTCAAGGGGGAAGCATCTCATCGGTGCCGGTCATCCTGGGGACGAGCATCATCATCAGCCAGTTCATCTCGAATGTTCCCTTTGTCGCTCTCTTCCAGCCCATGATCCTGCAGGCCGGCGGAACGACGGCGCAGCTTATGGCGCTTGCCGCCGGGAGCACGCTTGCCGGCAACCTGACCATCCTTGGTGCGGCGAGCAATGTCATCATCATACAGAACGCCGAGAAGAGCGGCGAGACCCTGACCTTTTTTGAGTTTGCCCGGGTTGGGGTGCCACTCACCATTATTCAGGTTGTTATTTACCTGGTGTGGCTGGCAATAGTGGTATAGCCGGTGCCGGGTTTTCCTTGTGACTCGGCCGGGAAAATTTTTTTTAAAATATTTTTGGCGCGGAAAAAAGTTTTTAAAAAACCCGGGGGGTTCGCTGAAATTTTTTTTCTGATGAGTTGAATCCTCTTTGAAGGGGAGGAGAAGGCCAGGGGTGTGAGAGCAGGAGGTCTGCGGAATCGAAAACAGAATGAGAGATTCAGATTTTCACACGAACTGGATCTTTGATCTTTGAAAAATCCCGATCGAATGTTGCGATCTTTAAAATTGCCCGCTCCCTGCACGTGGCGACAATCAGTGCATCGTTTGGGAGGAGGGCATAGGTTCGGGCGATCTCTGTGATCAGAGAAAGGTTGGATGAATCGGGAACGATAACGAGACCGGAGAATAAATTATTCAGGTTGCGGATGAATTCGTCGGCAAATCCGTATCCTTCATCACGGATATGTTCTTTTTAGTTTCGCAGTACCGGTAATGCCGAATTCATCTTCAGCGATGAGCCGGAGCCCGATAAAGAAGGCTTCTTCATAGACCGACATGCTGGCCGCGCAGGTACCCGGAACGGATGTGAAGAAATCCCGGGCCTTCCGTGTCGTGTCGGTCTCAAGGATTAGCGGAATAATAAAAGAAGTATCTAGGAAGAGGTCCATGACTCGTCCCGAAGCGCGCTGATTCGTTCTGATGTAAGTTTTTTCTTTAACCGTATGGGCTCGAAGCTGAGTTTTTTCTCGATGGTCGCCCGGATCCGCTCTCCTTCCCTGAGCTGGATCTTTCCCACCGGTTTGAGAACATTGTCCTCATAGATGCATTCGATTGCCTTGACCATGACGATTCACCCTGTGTGTACTGGGATCTTGAACGGGAATTATTATAGGGTTTGTGTACGGGAAAGCGGGTTTCGGAAATATCCCCGATTTTTTTTTAAAAGGTGGGCATCATGCCCGAAATCCCGGAAGAAAAAAACAGATGAAATGATTTTTCTCCGACGGAGAAGAATGTCTCTCCGACGTAAGGCAGATCGATAAAACAGGGGTTCTTTTCATTTTCCCGCACTATTGCCTGTCCGGAACGGGATCGGCCAGCCAATTGCGTCTATTAGCCCGGATTTTTTTCTTCGACGGCAAAAAATCCAATCAGGGCCCGTATCGGCCTTGAATTAAACCTTATTGTACCGTTTTTTGGGATTTAGGCCCCTTTGGGCAGGATCAGGCCAGGTTCCCGGGATCAGTCTCCGACGGAGAATGAGGTTTCGCGGAGTGCATCTCTCCGCAGGTATTTCGCCGGGATGTTCTCCGACGTGAAATCACCTTCTGCGTCGTAAATAATCCTCCGGACCCCCTGTCTTCCAAAAACTTCCAGGAGTTTCGCATACAACAGGGGGTCGGCGGATCCCAATCCGGGCGCGTATAGGGCTCCGTTCCGGAAAAGTGGGGAATCGGGGGCCGTACAGGGGCCGGATTTGGGAGGGTGTGGATCTGGAAAAATGGGGGTCCGGAAGGGTTGTTTTCCGGTGGGGTTTACAGCGTAAAGATTGATAGGCTGCGTAGCGGATTTTCCCAAATCCCGGCCGGGAAAATTTCCAGAATTTTTTTTGTAAAAATTTTTTGGTTGGGCCGGAAAATTTTTGAAAATTTTTCTGAAAAGTTTTTTGGAAATTATTTTTGGCGTGGGAAAATATTTCCGGGAAAAATTCTGTGCGGGCCCGGCAGGGAAACCTCTTATCTCCCATGCACATACCCAACAGCGGGGAATGACTATTGACAGAAGAGACGCATGACGGACTCGCACGGGATGCGAAGCGCGAGGAGCTTATTGGCAAAGTCCTCGTGACAAACGACCTCCTTCAGTACCAGGACGGGACGGTGGCAAGCCGGATGATTGTCTTCAAGAAGACCGGCACCATCACCCTCTTCGCGTTCGATGCCGGTGAGGGGCTTTCCGATCATTCCGCCCCCTTCGATGCAGTCCTCGCGGTCACGGACGGGGAGGCCGGGGTTACTATTGCCGGTGTCCCGTTCACGGTCAGGACCGGCGAAATGATCATCCTGCCAGCCAACAAACCGCATGGCGTGCAGGCCCGGGAGCGGTTCAAGATGACGCTGACCATGATACGGGAGTGAAAACGTTGGCTGAATTCAGACTTGAACACGGAGACAAGCCCGATAAAAAACGCGAGGAGCTGAAAGGAAAGGTCTTCCGTCTTACTGACCTTGTGGAATATGCTGAGGGTACGGTTGCGAGCCGGAGGGTCATCAACCGCAAAAGCGGGAGTGTCACTATCTTCTCGTTCGATGAGAACGAAGGGCTCTCCGAGCACACCGCTCCGTTCGATGCGCTGGTCACGATCCCTGACGGCAAGTGCGAGGTCTGGGCAGCAGGAAAATATTCCCGATGAGGACAGGGGAGACGATCATCTTCCCGGCGGGTGTCCCCCACGCACTCTCCGCGATCGCGAAGTTCAATATGAGCCTTGTGATGATTAAGGAGTAAGAGGAGCAATCAGTACCCTGTCCGGGGCAGCATTTCCCCGGCAATAAAAACGTTTGAAGAGTTACCACTTCACTTTTTTTTCGGTTGGGTTTTGGTTTTGACCGATTTGGTCTTTGCTGATTTTGCCTTGGTTTTGACAGGTTCGGCCCTGGTTTTCGCCGGTTTAACCTTGGCTTTGGCAGGCTGGGTTCTGGGCTTTGCTGACTTTTCCTTGGTTTTCGCCGGTTCGGCCCTGGGTTTGGCCGGTTTAGCCGTGGCTTTGGCAGGCTTGTTTCTGGTCTTTGCTGATTTTGCCTTGGGTTTTACCGGTTCCTTTTTAACGAGGGCCGGTTTAATTTCAACCGGTCCGGCTGATCTCTCACTCAGTTCGGAAACTTTTTTATTCAGTTCGGCAACTTTTTTATCCAGTTCTGCCTTTATTTTCGCTGGTTCTATTGCTGATGTATCCAGTTCAGCCATCCTTTTATCCAGCTCTGCCCTGGTCTTGTCAAACTCGAGCTTTGTCTTGTCCAGCTCGGCTTTTGCTCGGCTGACGATCGCATCAAAGGAGAGCTGGAACTGCTTCTGCGCATCCTTAATCGTTGTCTCAATGAGCTGCTTGCCTTCAGGAGTGGCTACGAGATTATGGGTAGCACTCATCATAGTATCGATCGATGAAATGACAGTCCTGGTTGCATCAGACAGTTTCTTGTCAATGGTATCGCCGGTTGCCTGCGGGGCCGCGGGCGGCTTATCCTCAACCCAGATCCCTTTCTCAAAGTGTCCTGATTTTTCGGTCATGCTGTATCACTTTTTTCTGATAATTGACATCGGTTTTCATTATACATATACTTCCTCGATAGAGGGGTGCCCGGATTCCGAATCTGCCGCCAGATATTTTTGCCGGGAGGGCACATTACGATTATCGGGAGCACGATATGTTCATGGGCGGCAACGAGAACGACGGGTATTTTTGTACCATCTGCGGTGGCATCCCCCCGGATAAAATCACCACGAAACGGGTGCTGATCGGTGGTAAGGAGACGGGCATTGACCATCTCGACTGGATCCCGGGGGAAGTGAAAAAGCTCGCGATGGATGACGATGCCACTGTTACAGAAGAGATCGTAAAGCGGGTGAAGCAGTTCAATTACGTGCCGACAAAAAAGACTGCGGATTACGGAGCCGGGCTTCTTGCGGTATATAAAAAATTCCGTGAAGAAAACCCGTAATTTTTTTTTTAAGGTTCCCCGCTCACTTCCTTACCTTCGCCCGTGATGGTACGATCTCATTTTCCACGAGCAGGTTGATCACGGTCCCGGAGATATCCCCCAGGCCTCGCGAGGACCGGTCTCATCTCCCCGGAAGGGAAGACCGGCTCTTTTTATCAGCCCACTCCCGCCATTTCTGCGGGAAGGGATGATAACGGATACGTTATGATGCCGGCTGCAGTATTTTCATGAGCCCCAATCTGCTGTGCCGGACAGGCAGTACCAGACCGAAGGACCAATCATCACAACACATGACCTGAACCTCTCATACAATCCATGCGATAATCGCGTCGCGTACCTCCCGAAAGCGGACTATGCGCTCGTGTAAAATTGGTTCACCGGCGGGGGAATCAGGAAAACCGGCATGGATTGTATCCTTACCCCCGTGAAGAACGGGCAGGTCTGGTGCTCACATTCACAGACTTTGATGATACGATCAATTCCCGGTTGGAAGAATTTATTCATACGTTTGGACCGTTGTCAGGAAATCTCAATCCCGATCCCGTCCATCACCAGGACAGTAAGCGGATGCACACCCCGGGGATCACTTCCCGCACTTACAGCTTCGAAGAGATCACTGTTTTTTCCCTGATATGACCCTCTGCCATCTGGGAACGAATTGAATTATGTTTAAAATGAAAAGAACACGGAGTTTTCGTACAGCATCGTTATCCTTGAAATTTTTACATTCATGATAACCCTTATTGGTTTTTTGTTCCGGCACGCTACCTCTCCCGGTGCACATCACGGGAATCCGGACAATCCGGGAACAATTCCGTGAGCCAGGTATTGATATCGTCACGCAGTGTCCGGTACTCTGCAAGGAGGTCCGTCTTGTTCCCGCGAAGCTCTGAAGGACTGGTAAAAGATCGGTGGTTGAAATAGAGCCCGGCAGGAAGAGAACCGGCTAAAGCAAAGCGTGCATGGTCGCATAAGGTGACCACGTACGTGAAAGTCCTGCCTCTGAACCGGTCCAGGGATTTCCCCCGCTGGTGCGAGATATCAATTCCAATCTCATTCATCACAGTCAATGCGTTGGGATTGAGCCCTGCCGGGGCTATTCCTGCGGAGAAGATCTCGTACCTGTCGCCGCATCGGGCCCGCAGAAGACCTTCAGCTATCTGGGACCTTACAGAATTGAACGAACAGATGAACAGGACGGTCTCTTTTCCTGTCCAGCTCCCATCATCTCCGGGCATGGATTAGTGGATCTCGATTCTCTCCCCGGTATCCATGTAATGGACATTCTCGGCGATCTTGCAGGCATGATCCGCGCAGCGTTCGAGATACCGGGCGACCATGATGTAATGAGTGCAGCGGGAGATGTTCTTGGGATCTTCCATCATGTAGGTGATGCCTTCGCGGAAGATCGAGTGACGCAGGGCATCGATAGTATCGTCCCGGGCAGAGAAGTCCGTGATCAGGGCAAGGGAATCGGTCTCGTAGGCCTTGACTGCATCATCGATCATGTCTATGACCAGCTCTGCCATGTGCGGGATACTCATCATGTTGGCAAGGTGAGGTTTGCTCGAGATATCTTTGACAATATTTGCAATGACCTTGCCGTACCGCCCGATCCGCATCGATGCTGTAATCACCTTGAGCGTGCACGCAATGACCCGCATATCCTTTGCCATCGGCTGGTTGAGGGCAATCAGCTGGTAACAGTGCTCTTCAAGTTTCACTTCCATTGCATGGAGCTGCTCTTTCTTTGCAACAACCGTGGCGGCAAAGTCCTTGTCCTGCCGAACCATGGCATCGACCGCATCCCGGAGCATCGAACGCCCGAGATGTGCCATTGCCACCGTATCCTTTTTTACCGCTTTTAATTCCACGTGAAATTTTTCTGCCATATCCCGCTCCTACCCGAAACGGCCGGTGATATAATTCTCGGTCAGTTCTTCCGTGGGGTGCTCGAAGATCTGGACGGTCTTTCCACACTCGATCAGTTTTCCGAGATACATGAACCCTGTATAGTCGCTCACCCGTGCTGCCTGCTGCATGTTGTGGGTGACGATGATGACGGTATAGTCTTCCTTGAGCATCTCGATGAGGTTCTCGATTTTCGCTGTTGCGATCGGATCGAGTGCAGAGCAGGGTTCATCCATTAATATCACTTCCGGTTCAACTGCAAGCGTGCGAGCAATGCAGAGCCGCTGCTGCTGGCCGCCGGAGAGGCCGAGAGCGGAATCGTTGAGCCGGTCTTTTACTTCTTCCCAGAGCGCCGCATGATGCAGACTCTGCTCCACAATCCTGTCCAGTTCGCCCTTGTCCTTAATCCCGTGAACCTTCGGGCCGTACGCCACATTCTCCCAGATGGATTTCGGGAAAGGGTTGGGTTTCTGGAAGACCATCCCGATCTTCTTCCTTAAAGTCACCACGTCGGTCCCCGGTGTATGGATATCTTCATTATCAAGGGTAATTTTCCCGGTGATCTTCACGTGATCGATCAGGTCGTTCAGCCGGTTGAAACAGCGCAGCAGGGTGGATTTACCGCAGCCCGAAGGACCGATCAGGGCGGTGACCTTGTTCTTTGGGATTTTCATCGATACCGATTGAAGCGCATGCTTCTCGTGATACCAGAGGTTGAGATTTGTTGTGGAAATGATACAGTTTTCGGACATATTATCCCCTCATCTTGTTCTGGAAATGGGTTCGTACGAAGATTGCAACCGAATAGAATCCGACTACAAGCAGTAACAGAACGAGTGCTGTACCGTACTTGTTGGTGGATGACCCCGGAACATTCGTTGCCAGGATAAACAAATGGTAAGGCAGCGCCATCACCGGCTGGAAAACGGAATCCGGCAGGAAGCGGGATGAGAACACTACCGCCGTGAACATAATCGGTGCGGTCTCTCCGGCGGCTCTCCCTATGGAGAGGATCGCACCGGTCACGATGCCCGGTACGGTGGGAGGGAGGACGACCCGGCTGATGGTCTGCCATCTGGTAGCCCCGAGCGCAAGGCTGCCCTCGCGGAGTGACTGCGGTATATTCTTCAACGATTCTTCGGTTGTCCTGATGACAGTCGGTAGAACCATGAGCGCCAGGGTGATCTGTCCCGCGAGCATAGATACCCCGATACCGATGTAAAGTACAAGGAAGGCAAAACCGAACAGGCCAAATACAATGGACGGGGTGCCGTTCAGCAGATCGACACCGGTTCGTATCAGTCGGGTGATGCGGCCTTCCCGGGTATACTCGACCAGGTAGATCGCGGCCCCGACCCCGAGCGGGAGGGCGATAGCGATCGCACCAAGTACAAGGTAGAGTGTGCCGACAATTGCCGGGAAAATACCGCCGGCCCTACCGGAATCCAGCGGGGGTTTTGTCAGGAAATCCCACGAGAGAGCAGGGAGCCCGTGGATGATGATGTCCTGCAAGATGATTATGAGGATGGCAAGGACAACCAGTGTCGCACCCAGGATGAACCCAAATGCAATCGTCTGGACCTGGTTCTCCGACAAGTGAGCCCTGCCGAAATACCATGTGCCACCCGCCAGCAGGACGAGCGCAGCAAGCCACCAGGGTGCAGCCGCGAGGAAAAACACGAGCAGCAGTGCAAGGCCGAGCATCCCGGCGGAGCGGATGAGTGCCTCCCGCGTGCGGGAGGAGATATAAGGTTTCCGGGCAGGCCTCCCGATCATTCCCTCCTTGAGATACCGGAGGATTGTCACTGCGGATATATTGATGATCAACGTGATGATGAGCAGGACAACAGCAACCCCGAACAGGGCACTGTAATGATCACTGCCTACGGATACTTCTCCCATCTCGATCCCGAGCGTCCCGGTGAGGGTTCGCAAGGGTGAGAAGATATTCCAGATGGGATCCGGAATAATGGCGGCGTTCCCGGCCACCATCAGGACCGCCATGGTTTCTCCTACAACACGACCGATGCCGAGGATGATGGCGGCTGCAATACCGGAGAGGGCTGCGGGGACAAGCACCCGGCTGATGGTCTGCCAGCGGGTCGCGCCGATGGCAAGGGATCCTTCCTTGAACTCATTGGGGACCGAGCTGATGGCATCTTCTGAGACGCTGATAATCGTGGGAAGGGCCATAATGCCGAGGAGCACCGAGGCTGCGAACCAGGTCTCACCCGTTGCGAGGTTGAAGGAGACCCGGATAAAATTGGTAAGGACTATGAGACCGAAGAACCCGTATACTACCGACGGGATCCCCGCTAACAGCTCGATAGCTGGTTTAAGGATATTTTTCATACGGGGTGATGCGAGTTCCGAGATATAGATTGCACAGCCGATGGAAAGCGGGATGGCAAAGACCATGGCCCCGAGGGTGACAAGCAGGGTCCCGACAATGAGCGGGAATATACCATACAAGGGTACGGCTGCTGTCGGCGCCCAGTCAGGGCCAAGGAGAAATTGAAGAATCCCGACCTGCGAAAAGATCGGGAGACCATTCCGGAGTAAGAAGAAGAGAATGAACGTTACAACGATTACGGCAAAGAAGGCTGTGAAGAAGAAGACGGTCTTGATCGATTTTTCCTCAAGGAGGGAATATCGTGCATGCCCGGCGGATGTGATCAGGGCACTGCGAGGATTGAATACCGGTTTCACGATCATTCCCTCAAAAAAATTGTTTTGAAATGTCCTCGGTCGTCCGCTCAGCTGAGGGGCACGTATCCTTCATCGGCAACGATCTTCTGGCCATCGGTACTGAGGATGTACTTGATGAAGTCACCGGTGAGGCCGGTGGGCTGGCCATTGGTGATCACGTAGAGGTTACGGGACATCGGGTAGGACAGGTCCTTCACGTTCGCAACAGTTGGCTGGACAGGTTCCTGAGAAATGAGGATGGGTAGTGCCTTTACATCCTGGGTGACGAACCCGATCGAGACGTACCCGACAGCGCCGGGCGTCTGGTTCACGGTCTGGGCGACTGCACCATTCGAATTTTGTTCAAGCATGGTTTTTGACGCTGTTGCGGTTCCCAGCACGGTCGAATCGAAAAACGTACGGGTTCCTGATGCGCTGTCACGCCCGACGATGACAATCTGGTTGTTGGTACCGGGAACATCTGCTCCCGTGATTTGTGACCACTTGGTGAGCTGACCGAGATAGATCTCCTTGGCCTGAGCGAGTGTGATATACGGGATCGTGTTGGCAGGGTTGACTATAATCGCAACGCCGTCCTGTGCAACAGGTGTAATGACAAAACTCGGATACTTTATCATCTCGTCTTTGGTCACTTCACGGGATGACATTCCGATGTCTACGGTTTTGGCACCGATTGCCTGGATACCCGGGCCGGATCCACCAAGGGTTATCTGGATGTCTGCATCCGGGTGAGCTGCCATATACTGGTCAGCTGCTTTCTGGACAATAGGCCCGACCGTAGTCGACCCGCTGATCTTGATGGTCTGTTTCTGGCCGGAGGAGACGGGTGCGGCGGTTGTTGCTGCCGGGGCTGCTGTGGTTGCTACCGGTGCCGGGGCTGCCGCGATTGTGACAACTGTGGGGGATGCAGGGGGTGCCTGCGTACCAACCGGCGCCGTTGTTCCATTGCCTGTACAACCTGCGAAGAGCATTGCTGCGACGAGCAATGCGGCAAGGCTCATGGTTATGAGTAAATACGAACTCCTTTTTGCATTCATGGTGTTCTATCACCCATTTTACGTGGGGTATTAAACACTTTTTCGCCATAAACTATACTAGTATATATACAAGAAATGGACAAATAGAGATGCATAGGGAAATCAGTTACCTATTGGATTAAGGTGGAGGAAATGGAGATACGCAAGGTCCAGATGACCGGGGGGGCATCCTTTGTGGTGACACTTCCAAAGGATTGGGCGGAGGGGCAGAAAATCAAAAAGAACGACCCGGTTGGTCTTATCGTGCAACCTGACGGGACGCTTCTCGTGACCAAGAAGATTACGGAAGACCCTATCCAGCGGGTCAAGGATATCGACAGCAGTAATATTACTGACCCTGCGTTCCTGTTCCGCTTGCTGATAGGTACCTATATTACCGGTTTTAATGTAATCCGGATCACGACCAAGCAGCGGTTCCCCCCGTTTGTCCGGACCGTAGTCCGTGACTTTACCCAGATGACGATCGGCCAGGAAGTCGTGGAGGAGACCGAGACCGTCATCGGGATCAAGGACCTGCTCAACCCCGTGGAAATGCCGTTTGACAATACCATCAAGCGGATGTTTGTCATCGTCAAGAACATGCACGAGGATGCTATTGTAGCTCTCGAAACCCACAATAATACCTTAGCCAACGATGTTATCAGCCGCGATATGGACGCGGACCGGCTCAACTGGCTGATCGCACGGCAGACCAACATGCTGATGCAGAACGCTTCGCTGTCCCGCAAGATGGAAATCTCCCCGGCTCTTGCCATGAATTATTACCAGCTCAGTCGCATCATCGAACGTGTAGGCGACCATGCGGTCAGGATTGCAGAGCACTCCCTGCCGATCATCGATGTGGACTTTGACAAGAAATTCATGAACGCCATAAAAAAGGCGAGTGCCATGTCGCTTGAGATCTTTGACCGGAGTATCGTCTCGTTTTTCAACGGCGATATGAAGGAAGCCCACCGGAATATCGAGTCACTCACTGCGCTTGAGAATATCTGTGGTGATATCAATACCATGGTGCTCAAGCAGGACTCACTGATCGCCCTTAATATTGCATATATATCTGAGAGTATCCGCAGGGCGGGTGAATATGCCGGTGACATATCCGAGACGGTGATCAACCTGCTCGTTGAAAATGAACTCGGGCCCAGGAAAGGAAGCTCCGGTAAGTAACTTCAATAACCTGCCTTTCTCCGTTATCCGGGTGAGACCCGGTACCCCTTTTTCACAATAGATTACCGACATAACTATAGTTTATTTCGAAAAAGTATATACAGCCGTATAACAGGATAGGGGGATGGAGAAAGAAACAACCGGAACTGAACCCATGAGAATCCTTCGATGCGAACTGTGCGAAAAACCCTGCACCCTGAACACTCTTGGCAAGACCGACTTCTGTCATTGCCCGGCCGGCAGGGAATCGGCCGAATGGAAACAGGTTAACAAAAAGGCGGGGCAATAATCTTTTTTATCCCGTTTTTTTCATAACCCGTTTTACTTTCCACAATTCTTCTTTTCGGCAGATTACTGTCATCGTCCTGTGATCAGATCATGCAGGTTTTGGAGCTTGCCCGGGTATCGATCACAGCCATCCCATAAAAGGAAATACAACAGGGTGAGGAAAAAAAAGATCTCAGACTCCGGCTTTTTTTCCAAACGGGAAATATGATCTTGTCCAGTCCAGCAGATTCACAACCGACCTGCTGATGCCGGCAAGGACCGGCCGGGAAGATTCGGGTGCGGGGCCGGAAGTTTTGACAGCCATTTTCAGGCAGGAAATTTTTAAGGCTGCTGGATTTGCTTTCTTTACCGCTTTCTTCTTTTTCATCGCCATATCATACCACTATCTTTTCCCAGCAGTCAATACACAACCCGCTTTTTTGTGTGTAGAAGAAATCTGCCACCGGGAAATCTATCCCGCACCGGAAGCAATGGATAGCCGTGACGGTAGGGTCGGGGGTTTCTATTTTTGGTAACAGTGCGTTCTTATCATCATTCAACGGTTCGTCCATGGGACTGGTCTTCCATATAGTTTTGCGAACCTGCCGGCATGGGACGCTGCCGGCTTTTTCATTCTTTTGTTTTCCATCCCCCATACCGTAACAACCGGACGGCTGGGAATCAAGACGCCGGGTATGGTAATATTCTTTTAAGTCCCTTGCTACATTCGCAACCTGGTCCTCATGGATTTTATAACCTTTAAGCACGTGAATCCCTCCGGGCAGCATTTTTTGTACCGATGCTGCATAACAACCATGTCGACATCTTACTATATATATTCTGCGAATTAATCTATATTTTTTAAAAAAAGTATTGTTAAACGTATAATTTTCCTGTAAGGAGGTGATGGGAATCCCGGTTCGGTCTATCGGGGCAGGATAACCATTATTTCCCGGCATCCTGCTGACTTCATTTTCACGGTCAGGAAATCGGAGACACGGGCTTTCTTATTATTATCAGGGATATTTCAGATTTTCTGAATCCGGGCAAGGCATGCGATGATATGTCAGATTCAAGATACGAAGTACTCTGATGACTTTCATTCACATTTTTTTTTAAAACGGCGTAACCCCCCTGCAGGGGGGTGGGGGGGTTGCCGGCCGACCCCCTCCCCCCTTTGAACGGATCCGACCCCCCGTGATCAATTTTAAGTAGGTGTCAGGAACGGTCGTGCCGCCGGAAGATTCATGTGGAAAACAGGTCCGGGACGCGTGCATTAATGCACAGTTCCCAATTTTGGGGAGGGGGGTTGGCAGCATACCCCCGACCATTAAATTTTCAAAACGCATTGACCCCCCCACCGTTCCGGAACCAGTATGGGGGGTTACCCCTCCGGGATCATCTTCTGGAACAGGTTCTTCTGGCAGCCCCCGACGATGATGCAGGTCACGGGCGGGTGCCGGTGATGGGGAAGGGGGGGTTCCCTTTCTACCCCCCTCCATCAAGGGAAGGAATAAAATGGTCTGGCAGCAATTGCGATGAACGCCGCCGTTTCGAAGTCCACGGACTTCCCGGACTTGTGGTTCTGATGAACCACTCATCAGTTCAGGATTTCCTGATGAGTTCTTCTCATCCTCACAGTTCTGAAGAACTAATCGGACTCCGCCACCCTATCTTCCGCGAGGGCATCACCCGCTGCACCCACTTTATGATGGTCGCCCGGTACCTCGAACGTTGCGCCGATCATGCCAGTAAGATCGCGGGGAACGTGCATTACATGGCAACGCATGGCAACGGGGGAGCGGATTGAGATACAACCGAGGTTTTCGTATGAGCAGGGATATTTCAGGTAATGGGGTCTGGTTCGATGATCCGGTTGAGAAGGTGCCGATGCACCCGGAGGATTTTAGTGCGCTGCTCGCGTGGGTGAGAGCGAGGGAGTATTTCGAGAGAAGCCGTGAATAAGAAAGGGATCTCTTCCTGCATTCACCAGGACTGATGAAGAACCCGGGTACCTGCCCGGGCTGTGGAAATTTTTTTATGGGTCCTTTTTAAGGACCCGGGCAATATTTTCGCCCGGTTGTTTCAGGATCTCGATACCCTCCTCATCGAACTCGACATCCCCGGGTTTGAGCAGATTTTTAATCAGGAGCCGGGTTCTTTGGGATCGGGCGGTCCTTCCCTGATTTCGCTCTCCTTTTCCGGGTCCGGATTACCACCGATCCGGTGACCGCAGGCCGGGCAGATCACCACTTTCTTATCCTGGACCTCCTCAATGAAGCCGGCGGACAGGATGGCGGCAGGCAGGGCGAAGATCGCGATCCCGGTCACCACCACAATGCCCCCGATCACCTTCCCGAGCGGGGTGATGGGATAAATATCCCCATACCCGACCGTGGCAAGCGTGACGATTGCCCACCACATCGCAGCCGGGATGCTCGCAAATTTCTCCGGCTGGGCATCATGCTCCGCATAGTACATCATGCTGCTTGCAAGCACGAGGACGATAAAGAGGATTGAGAGCGCAAGGATCAATTTTTCCTTCGACTTTTCGATCACTACCTGAAACGTCTTCATCGCTTCGGAATACCGGCCGAGCTTCAGCACGCGGATGAGCCGGAACAGTCGCAGGATACGGAGGAACCGGAGGTCGATCGGGATGAGGAACGGGATATAGAACGGCAGAAACGCAAGGAGATCGATCAGAGCATATCCCGATACCATATAGCGGAGCCGGCCGGTAACCGGGTGGGAGTAAGCCGGGTTGAGGGTGCAGATCCAGATCCTGATAAAATATTCGACCGTAAAAATCGCAATCGAGACGATGTCAATGACCGAGAAGAGGAATAAATACATTGCATGAATATTCTGGACGGTCTCCAGGATTACCGCCACCACATTGATGAGGATCAGCGTGGTCATGAAGTAATTGAAACGCAGGGCTGCCCCGTTGCCTTCGGGCGATACCTCCATCACCCGGTACAGGAATTTTTTTACGGAAAGAAGTGTGGGAATAGGATCACCTGGTTATGCATACAACCCGTTGTCCGGCAGGAAAAACTCTTCTACCGGGAAGTGGAGGCAACAACCCGGATCCCGGCCCCTCCCCAAATGAACTGCCGGACTATCGGTGTTGATCAATATCGGTTTTTCCATGGGTATTCCCGTACCGTGCCTCCGGGAGTGACGGTATGCGATCGTCACCTTACTCCACCGGCTCGCCGTGGTACCCGTGCGCCGCAAGAACGGTGATCACCGCAGACTCCCATTCCATATCGTCGCCATGCCCCAGATCGTAGAGATGGGCAAGAACGTGGCTGTCGTGCCCATGGACTGCCGGGGCTCCGGATGCAGGAGCATGTCCTGCCGGCAGGTTATGGGCGTGGATGGGGTGGGGCAGGTGGGCGATCTTCTCTTTCCAGATGGCATCCAGGATCAGGTCCTGGGTCTTGAGCTCATTGATCCCGATCACCTTTCCCCGCATTTCACCGGTTGCGGGATGGTGGATCAGCATCCGGTAGCACCTGAACTCCCGGCAGATATCGGGCCGGGTCGGGTAGATCGCACAGGCAAAACCTTTCCCCGCGGGGTTCTTTCGCATAAATATACAACCTTTGCGGGAAGAATCCGTTCCTTTAGGGTCGGAGTCTGTGAACTCTTCGTCAATTTCATCGGCAAACTCGGGCTGCACGTGGACGGGAAAGATTTCATTGGTAATGCCATACCGGCAGTAATAATCCCGTTCCGTGAGCTGCCGCTCGATTTTTATAAACTCGCCAAAACTTATGCAACATTTCCCGCACCAGTTGCAATCAAACTTCGCCATGACCTCTGACCTCCGCCCGGTGAAATGAACGCCGGATCTCCAGAGTCAGACAGGCCGTTGCGTACCAGGGTAATGCCGGGGGATCCCTGCAGCCACCCGATGCGGGCACAGGGATAATCCAGCGGGATCCCTGAAAGTACTTCTACAAACACGGCACCTACGACAGAGAACCAGTTCTTTTCCGGTAGTTATCGTGTTTGACCGGAAGTATTTAAAAACTATGCAACCGGGTTTTGCATGGCAGATTAATTTGCATATATATATGTACAGGATTTTGCAAACATCAAATATTATGTTGGCGGATGGGTTGAGTACAATATTCCGGAATTTGTACGAGAGTCGGCGAAGACCGATAAAAAAACCGGGTTTCCGGAACTCCATAAACA
>Ga0182027_10007388_pt1 | contig 16183 bp, 11 predicted proteins | sample 712E1DmetaG_FD_121300 | JGI IMG/M metagenome (GOLD analysis project Ga0182027, IMG submission 121300) | Permafrost microbial communities from Stordalen Mire, Sweden - 712E1D metaG (Illumina Assembly) | ecosystem: Environmental > Terrestrial > Soil > Wetlands > Permafrost | place: Sweden...
AATTGAGGCACTGCAATAGCACAGGAGAAAATAGAGATTCCATCTCGCAGAATGCGTGCTTTGAGCCAGCGCAAGGCTTCCCTGGCCTCCTCCTCCGGAGACCGCGCTTCCAGGCGCGCTAAATCCGGTCCCGCTCCGAACAATGATGTCTGTGTTTCAAATAAACTCGTTTCGAGTTGGGAGAGTGTAGGAGGCAAATAAGGTGATTCAGAGATAGTCTGTACTTTAACAGACCATTCTGTGCTTAGGTTTTTCATTCCCCGTACAAATCGCCGGTGCGCAAGCCTGGTCATTCCCGGCGTCCCGGGCAGAGTAATCCAGGTTTCTGGTACCCTTTCAGCCAATATGTGAAGGGTGCGCAGTTGAGTCGGATTGAAATCATCAAACCCGTCCACAACGAGCATGGACAGGTTGGTCATTAGCTCCGGATCGCCAGACAGGGCATCAAAGGCCAGCCAGCTCAAGCCTTCCGGGTCAGCCCAATCTAGGTTCTGCAAGTTGGTTTGATAGGCCGTATAAATTGTGGCTAAATCAATCAATCCCGGATCCTGATGCGCTTGTGCAGTTTCAGCCAATCGGTCAGGCATGATCAGGGCTCGCTTCAATTCGGCAATGCGATCGCGTATTTCCAGTTGGAAACCGGAAAAACTGCAGATTTGTCCATAATACGGGAACTGCCCTGCTGCACACAGGTCGCGGATAACTTGTTGTAGCATCCGACGAAGCATAATGGTCCCCGCCACCGGTATACTACATCCTTTTTGTTCGAGAATTTCCTGATAAAGATCACCAAACGTTGCCACTCGCGCGACAAGGATCAAGCCCATCCGTACAAGCCTGCTTCGCATTTCACTTGCCTGGATCTGGTCAGGAACTAGAATCCAAACCTGTGTAAGAGGATTCCGTTGAACCGTCTTTTTAACAATATCCAAACAGGTCTGAGTCTTACCAGTCACTGGAGGAGCAACAAGAATATGAACAGTCATGGTAATTCGACCTGATACTCTCTGGCAATAAAGAAATCTTAACCTGAAATACAATCTGGAGTTAGTATAGCCTTTTCAAGTGAAACACACAACAATCCCATCCCATAATCCCCATCTCATTGGATCAACTCCACTCTTAGTCCCGAATGGTTTCGTTGTCTGGAAAATTTCTTTTCTTACTGTTCCCCAAGCCGGCATCGCCTTATTTCAAAGAGATACCTGACACCCACAGTGGTACAGACAGCTTTGTGCAAATGGCTGTCCTAATTGTATCAAGACTACTCTGGCGTAATTGCTTAACCTGTTGGGAAAATCAAGGAAATGGGGACAACTATTGCAATCAACGATCGGGCTCGCAGGCTTTTACTAAGCGTGTCACACAATAACAAACAATCATTCTGATTTTCAAACTCTTTCCTTGACATATGTTTTGGTTTGGTTGCCCTTATCTTATTCTCCTGAACTCCACCCTCCGCTTATGGAACTCGGCGGCGTTTGGATTTGCTGGTAGGAGAAAATTGCAGCTCCATTAATTTCCTATATGTATTCATTAATATTCTCTTCACAATTTCAGTAATTATAAAAAAGAAGCAAATGTAATTATTTTACACATTTTTATGAGCGACAGGTATGGATTCTAGTTCCTTCAAGATTTTGTTGGCAGCTTTTTCGTCTATTTCAAAGAATCTCGGGAGCCCTGTATAGTCGATAGGTTTTATGCGTCTTGGATTTTCTAGAATCCATGCATATTTTTGATCTTCAAAAAGCCATTTTCCTGGAACTAAATGCTTAGCTCTTAATTCTTCCCACAAACTATCAGTCAATTTTATAACGTCAACAAGTTCGACAACTCCAATAAGCGATTTTCGTTCAAATTTGAATGATTTAGGATCAATGTTTGCTTTTTTAAATTCAGATTTGTTAATAATATTAGCCGCATGAATTACAAGAATGCCACGGTAAGACGTGGATGATTTTCGGATTTCAACAGTCTTCTTACCCTCAAGAATTAACTCCGCCCAGGGTTGTCTTACAGAAATAGATATCATTGCATTTCTCCTATTATCTATATTATATATTTAGCATATGCTTCTTGAAAATTAGTTAAATTTTCATTCGAGAAATCGCCACTTTTTTTAAAAATTCCAGAGGCGGTGTAGTCAAAAATCCTAAGGGAGCTTAGATCTTCTCTATACATAATTATTGATAGTGGCAACTGAGTTTTTTGGTTTATCTCAACCAAAGGAAAAAATTCTTCTTCTAATTTCGAAAGATCAATTCCTTCTACTACGTCAAGGTTAATTTCAATGTATAGCCATAAAGGATTGAAGGTTTTTTCGTTGGATATTAGCATAGTCCAGATGCCGTCCCTTTCAATATAAAATCTCTCTCGAAGCGCCTTTTCTTGAGAGAGCCTGTGATACAAGTTGTTTTCGGGATCCAGATTAGGGTTGTGGCAATCTTTTACTGACAATAACTTTCTTTGCTGATTCCTCGCGGACAGAGTATTAGGCTTCCCAATAAGTTGAGAAATAAACCGAGTAGATTTGAAGTCTATGTTTAAGCTATTTTCGTTTTCTGAGATTTCGTAAATTGATACTCCACTATTTAGATTGTCCTTCATATACCGAAATAAATAACACCTTATCTTTAGCGCTTGAGCTAGTTTTAATAAGGAGTAATAATTGATATCGTCAAGTTTATTAATACTGCGATCTGGGTGATACTTCTGAATGTAAGGCTTCCATCTGTTGTTTGGCTCTTTACCTGTTTTTACTTCAATTAAGGTTTCAATTTTATCGTTACGTAATGATATTAAATCTATATCTTGGCAAATTCGTGACAAGCCATACTTTGCTATTATGCTATCCTTAAACACTTGAAAGGAACTACTCTTATGAGAATTTTGTAATTTTCTGATTGGCGTCATAAGATAATCACAGCTATTAATGATAATTGTTTAATTTTCATTATTCAATTCCCTCTATAATTGCTATTTCTTCTTTTTTCAACTCGTACAAATAATATACTATCCGGTCAATTTCCTTTTCCAGCGCAGAAGTATCTTCTATCAGACTAGCTTCTTTTATTGTTATTATTTTTATTACAAGTTCAGAAATACTCTTTTCTATGTTTTTGCCTACAGAAGGAATTGGCAATGCATTAATTTCCCCTGCAGAAACCTGAGTATTGCTATTAATATGCCTAAAAAAGAAATCCATAAACTTCGAATTTAGCAACCCTAAAATGAAATTCAAGTTATATGCATTTTCATTTTTCTCTAAATAAGATGTGTGATTTTCCGCTTGAATTGGGTGACCAAACATTTCTGGTGAGACTTTTGTAGCAATAATTCGGAATTGTTGTTCCACAGCAGTAGTTCTCTGAACCATAAGCGTTGCATGAGATATTGGTTCACATGTAGTCAGGGGCGAATTGATAAAAAGTTTGTCAATTCGATTTCTTGGTTCAGCAAAATAATATCGTTGAATATTTTCTGCCCAAATGAGCCGAGTAGAGTTTTTCCTTTTTGGATCTTCTGACAAACTTTGTTTGTATAAATCCCATTGAATTTTCCCAGTCGTGAATTCAATGCCTTGTTTTTCAAATGTTGAGAATGAGCGAAGTCGTCTGAAGATATTATATGCTAAATGGCTTTCAGCAACCAAAAAGGATTTGCCAGTTGCTTCATAACCAAAAACAAAGTCTGCAGGTGTGACTTCAATGAAATCTGCTTCAAGAATATCTTCTTTTGAAAGTATTGTCTTTACTTTGATCCCTTTACTTATATCTGATTTTTGGAACTCGTTGACTATACACGATTGCAGAACCGACTCAAAAACATTGCGGCGATCCACGATATTCAAGACTGAACGAACTTTGGAGTATTTCAAAATAAAATTCCGCAGTGATGATGTGTAAGCATCTGTTAAGAGTGTTCTGGGATTAATGAATATCAGAGTCCCGTCGCTTTTCAGTAAGCTCTCAATTGCATTGTGTATAAAATAGCCATATAAATTGGGACGACCATAAACACTTTCTTCGTATATTTCCTTTAGCTTGCTATCCTTTGAAACAACATAAGGGGGATTACTAATCACCACATCAAAGCCGCTTTCAATTCCAAACATCCATCCGGGGTCAAAGAAATCGGCATGAGCATTCTGGTTGTACGGATCCCAGTCTGCCAGTTGCTGGGCGGTTTCATCTTCCAGCGCATGGTTCTTGTTTAGCAGATCGGCAATTTCAAGGCGCAGTTTTTTGTCCAAGTCGCGGTATTTCCGTTTCTTCTCAAGTGCGCGGGCAGAGAAGTGTTCACGGCGCACACATTTCAATTCCTTTTCCTTCTCTTCAATCTGTTGGTTTCGCAGTACCAGTGCGCTAGCTTTGACTTCACGTTTCACAGGCAGCAGGCCTTTGAGCGCGGCGGTATCTTTGGCAGTGGTGAAAACCCGATCCACCATCAACGGTTGGAAGTCTGCGCCCATACCCGTGTTGATTACGTCTGCAAATTCCTGTGCTTCACGGATGTATTGGGCGCGCAAGTTATCATTGCGCGATTTTAGATACTGCACCAGTTTTGCAATCAACATATCGCAAGCTGCTTCCACTTCAGGTGGGATGGAAACGGGGGCCTCATCCACGGTTTTGGTATCGGGTCGGTTAATCCCGATCAACGTATTGGCAGCGACGAACTTGGTTTCCAGGTTAGGCAAGGGACGAATGCCCAGGTTCGGCTTTTTGACATTCGTTTTTTGATCCACCACCAGTGAGATAAAAAAACGCAGTTTGGCAATTTGCACAGCTATTGGCTGAATATCCACGCCATAAATGCAGTTCTCGATCAGAAACAATTTGCGTCCGTAATCGTCGTGGTTTTCAGAGAAAATTTCATCAATGATTTTTATCTGCGCTTCCCGAATCAAAGGGTCAGATACCTTTGTATTATCAATTTGTCTTTGCTTCCAGCGATCATTGTTCGGGTCAAGTTTGCCCAATAAAAATACCAGTTTATGTAAAACACCCATCGGAAACGCCCCCGAACCCGCCGCAGGGTCGAGGACCTTCACATTGTCAATCGCAGCGATCAGTCGAGATTTTTCGGCATCTGTGAAATTTGGAACAGTAGGGTTGTAGGAAAGCAAATCGCGCAAACGCTCTTCCATTTCCGCATTCTGCATTCCGAATTCTGAATTCAGGTATGCCAACAGCGCCACATCCACCATGTAATTGACGATCTCGCGCGGCGTGTAAAACGAACCTGTTTGCTTGCGCGCAGTGGTGCCTGTTTCGGGATTGTATGCCGCCAGTAGGTTCTCGAAAACCTTGCCGAGCAATTCGGGGTCGAGCGCAATTTCCTCTTCGATCGGCGTGTTCTCTTCGATCGTGAACTTGTAACTGTTGAAAATTGGGATCAGTCCGCGCACCTTGTATTTCTTGTTCTTCGTATCGAAGAGCTCGTTCAAGTCGAGCTCTTTTTCCTTCTCCATCAGGAATAGATCATCGGGAACCTGGAGCGGGTTATCTTCTCGATCGGAGAATCCATCCACTCGGATGACATTGCCCTTCTCGATCTCCTTATCCAGACATTCAAACAGCCCGCCATTTAGGAACGGGATTTGTGCGAAGAGTTCCAATATGACATCTGGATTCTTGAAATAGCGTTTATACTGATAAAAATTCGACATCAGATAATCGGGGTCTTGTCCCTTGGCATTCTCGCGTCGGAATACGCGATCCGCACCCATCTCGGTATTGAGCGTGGCGAAGAACAGGTTTTGCAAAACGGCTTTGTAATAGGTGCTTTTCTTCGGATCGCTGAAGTTGAGCATCTCTTTCAACTTGCGCTCATCGAACAGATCTTCGGGAACCAATCCCTTTTCCTTGATAAACCACACGAAAATCAAGCGAGTGATTAAACGAATCACATTGGTTGCATTGCGCGTGGCTTCATCCTTCTCTGAATCCTTTGGAAATTTTACTATCTTGACCGCCCAGAAATACCAGTAGGCAATCTCTTTGTAGAACTTTTTGTTGAGTTCATTGAGATCGAGAGTCTTTTCCCATGCTTTTTGTAATTCCACGAAATTGGAAATCGCGTGATCCTGCATCAACTGCGTGATTGACAGGTCATGTAAAATTTCGATCTGGGCGCGGTTGCCCGTAAAGCGGATATCCTTGATTAACGTTACTTTTTCGAGAACATCCTTGCTTCCATCTTTCTTATTGATCCGCCGTGCAATGATGGCAAGGCTCACGGCCTTGTTATATTTGAAAATCACCATTACAGGCATCGGGAACAACTTATTGATCTCGCGCGTAATCCCAGCAAGTTGCGTGCGCGTGTACTGTTTACCCTGGAGTTCTATCGCAAAGAACAAATACGAACGAATATCCTTATCATCTACTTTTTTGGACGCGAACATATTTACCATGCCGCTCGCCGCATGCTGAATCTCTGCATCCGTAACCTGGATCAACAAATCCACCGACAGCCAATCCATCACCAATGCGGCTTCGGGATTCATCCGCCTACGTGCGTCAAACTCCGCCTGAAACTGCTTTGCGTTATTCGGCTTTAGGCTCAGCCTGCGCTCGCTGCGATACCCAAGCGTGCCCAGCAAATCAAGCGAGGCTTCGGCAAGCGGATTGGCCTCAAAATTGGCTATCGCCGTTTGAATGGCTACTTTCAGATCTTTGTTGTCAGGCATCTTCGTTCTCTCTTATCGAATAACCAACCACGTAATCAAATCAAAATCGGTTTGTTCAGTCACCTGCTCTTGAACGCCAGGGAGAACTGCGCTGCGGCCTTCCAATAATTTGGTGGCAATGCGTTTACGGAAGTTGCCTTCGATGGCTTTAACCGCCTTGGTGAGCAAATCATTATAGAAACTCATATCGGTGCCGTTTTTGGTCTGCTCATCAAACAATCGGATTAGGTTTTCGTATGCACTGGTCTTGCCTGAACACAAATCGCGCATGATCTCCAGGATCTGTTTGGGGCTGGTGAAGTTATATCTAACTATGCCGTCATCCTGAATATACACAAGGAAGTGCGGTTGGGTGGGATTGACGGTATCACTCTTTTCCACCCCGGTCTGTTTCAGACAAAAGATAACCCCGGGGCGAATGACAGCATATGCGGGGTCTGGCGGTACCACCGCCGATAACCCCAATGGCGCATCTTTCAGCATCTGGCGATTGGCCTCGATATAGCGGTCCAAGTCGGCGCGAAAGTCATCCAGCGTGAAATCGGTCAGGCTTATGCTTTCATCGAAATCCTCCAGATCGAGCACTTCTTCGCGCAAGCGCTTCAACTGGCGGTCACGGTAGCGCAGATCTTCCGTGATCAAGTCTTCAAGTTCTTCCGTGTTGAGCAGGTTGTCATCGGCAGTAGCGGAGAGATCCACAAGGGCCATGCGCGCTTCAACACGTGTTTTGAGCGAGATATATTTATCCAGATCCTGTGTCGGCCAAAAGTTGACCAACTGCACTTTCGGATTGATGCTGCCGATCCGGTCAATGCGTCCGAAACGCTGGATGACGCGCACCGGATTCCAGTGAATATCATAATTGACTAGGTAATCACAATCTTGCAAGTTCTGGCCCTCGGAAATACAGTCCGTGGCGATCAGCAGATCAATTTCACCAGCTTGTGGCATGCCTTTCATCTTGTCTCGATTTTTCGCGGCAGGTGAAAAGTTCGTCAAGATCTGGTTGAAATCATTTTTTCCAAAGGTGGTCCTGTTATTTACAGAACCGCCGGAGACAAGTGCGACGTTGATACCAAGTTCGTTCTGCGCCCACTCCCAGATATTTTCATAAAGATACGCGGCGGTATCTGCAAAAGCGGTAAAAACCAACACTTTGCGGTTTGGATGCCCTTTTTTATCCTGGGTTGGGTTCTCTATTTTTTCAACGATCAGCTTTTTAAGTTCAGCCAGTTTGGCGTCACGAGCTGGGTTTATTTCCTTCGCAAATAATTCCAGACCGTGTAATTTATCACGATCGTCTTTTAAAGCTTTGAGCCACTTGTCCAAATCGAGGTGAGCCAACTTGATTTTCGCTTTGCTGACTTCAAAAGCGGCCTTTACATCTTCGTCATCATCATCTTCAACGCGTAAAGCATCCCAATCTACATCCGGGTTTTCAGCATGGTATTTCTTGAAATCTTCAATGCGCTGGGTCAGATCATCGATCTTCTGGATGGTTCGATTAAGCGTAAGGTAAAATGAATTAACCGAACTTTCGAGTCGCTTCAGAAAATTAACCTTCATCATCCCGATCAGGAAATTTTCACGATTAGCCTGCGTAAACCCGGCAACCTTTGTTACTTCATACTGCGCCTGATATTCCGGTTTTATGTACGTAGAAGGCTTGAATATGGATAGTTGATAATTGCCGATCTCATCATTCAAGCGATCATAAGACATAAAGGCGTTCTGCGAGTCAATATTGGGGTAAATCGAAACCGGCTTTGTTCGTTCCGGAAATCCGCCCAATTTCGCGACGCTGTCTGCATAATATTTTATAACGTGTTTGCGTGAACGGGCGATGGTCAAACCGTCCAGTAGTTTGAAAAAACCCGAACTCAGTCTATCCAATAGATCCTTGGTCTTTCGGTCGCGGTTGCTTTTGGCCCAATCATTGAATGTCAACTGCGCAGCGCGCAAAGTCTGTTGAATACTTTCGATCCCAAGCGACTCTTGTAGCGCGCCATCCATATTTTCTTTTTCGCTACCTGTAATGAAGTAAATCTGATTGCGCAAATCCTTTAACGTATTGTTTACAGGTGTGGCGGAAAGCAAGAGTACCTTTGTTTTGATGCCCGTTTGAATGATATCTTCCATCAGGCGTTCATAGCGGCTTCTACGGATAACTTCTCCGTTTTCATCTTTACGCCCGGGGGTATTGTTGCGAAAATTATGGCTTTCGTCAATTACGACCAGGTCATAATTGCCCCAATTGATGTTTGCCAGATCGATATCGCCGGTATAACCGCCTTCACGGCTTAAGTCGGTATGGCTCAACACCGTGTATGCAAACCGGTCGTGTACAAAAGGATTTAATTCGCTATTGTTTTGGGCCTGGTAAATAGTCCAGTTTTCACGCAGCTTCTTCGGGCATAGCACCAGAACGCGGGCATTCTTAAGCTCGAAGTATTTGATCACTGCCAGCGCCTCAAAGGTTTTTCCCAGACCAACGCTATCAGCCAGAATACAGCCGTTATAGGCTTCCAGTTTTTTGATCGCCCCTTTCACGCCGTCCTTCTGGAATTCAAACAACATTTTCCAGATCTCAGCATCCACCACTTGCTTTTGAATGTCTGCCAGTCCCCCTTTTGCTTCATCCGAAAGGTAGTCTTCGAAAATATGATAAAGCGTTTTGAAGTAAATAAATTCGGGCGTGTTATCTTGGTACAACTGCGCCAGATATTCCAGCACATCCTTTTTTACATCTTCGACGAGCTCATCGTCAGCCCAGAGCACATCAAACCAATTCTTCAGGTCGGCCCGGTCGCGATCGCTATCAACAATCAAATTCAGTTCAATGTTGCTGGCTTTCTCTGCCAATCCCAACCCACTGACGGTGAAGTTGGAACTGCCCATAATGGCATTTTCCACCCCGCCATTGGCGATATGATACATTTTTCCGTGCAGGAGATTGGCCTTGCGGATCGATTTAATTTCCACATTGTTTGTGAGCCATTCGGCACACTCCCTGGCGGCTTTCCCTTGCGCCAACCGATTGGTAAGCTTCAATCCTTCATCTTCGATCTTATAGGCCTTTTTATCGGTCTTATTGGGGTCAAGCGATTTTACAAAGCGGGGTTCCCCAAACAGAAAGCGTAAACTCTCTATATTATCCAGCTTCTCTTTGAGGGCTTCATACGCGTAAATTGTGAAATAGGCGGAAACGATGGAGAGCTTCGAGCCTTCCTGTATCTTCTCACACAAAAACTCGGCCACAGTTCCCCGCTGAAAGTTGTCGCGAATACCCGATCTAAGCATTTCTTCTGCGTTCGGTTTCAAAGTTAAGCCCCTTCTCAATTGAATTCCATGAATTTATTCAAGCATACAGGAAAACCCCCTTCCGCGCAAGGCCCAGCCAGATTCTCACAGGTTTTCACGATCTTTCTAGTCTCATTGCCCAGCCATGCGACAACTTCATGTTTCCCCTTGCTTTTTACCTGGGCGTTTCTCCGAGCCAGCATCTAGCTGCCATCGTGAGTGTCCATGCACCATCGGCTGATAGGTACCAGGAGCCTCCGAAATCAACTCCTACTCCCATCTCTCGCTCCTTTCCCTTTGGAAGAGTTGCCGAAGGTTAGGTTATCTATCAAATCACCGGTTTGTTAGAGGTCATCCTTGTCCTCTTCCCATGTATCATCTTCCTCTTCATCGAGTTCATCATCTTCCAGCTCTTCCAATTCCTCTTCTTCCCAATCTTCATCTTTGGTAGCAGCTTCTTCATTAGGGACAAAGGTGGCACAGCCAGTATCGGGATCAAGTTCAACCGCCGCGGCGCTGCAGAAGCCGTCGTCCACGAATACACAGTCGATGTAATGGCAGCGGATACGAGGCATGATATTCTCCTAAGTGAAGTTTAGTTGATCTGTGTATCACCGTTAGTAAAGCATACATTTTACTCGTTTTCTTCATTATTTCAACCAATAATCTGCTTTATCTAGTATCATTATGATATGCGTCGTTTCTTTGGCCGTATTCGCTTCTTCTTCCTCCGCCTGTACGAAGAGAAAATCAAGAAAGTCATCGAAAAAGTCTGGCAGGCCTGATATATTTTTAGACCCTAACTTAGACCCTAAAGATTTTTTAGGTTAACCGGTATTCTATTTAGTGGGTGAATTCTGGTTCATCCAGAACATTCATAAGAAACGAAACATTTAGGGTCTGGAACAAGATTCATTTTCGCTCGCCTCGGAGAAGAATAGAATATGAATAGGCAAACGACCAAAACAAGAATATTAGGAATAATTGCCTTTTGTACGTTCGTCTTCTGTTTGTCAGCCTGTAGTTCAATCCCCAATATCCCACAACCGACGCCGATCACATCTTCTACGGTGAGGGCTAGTACTGCTACTATAATCTCGGCAGTTATCCCTTCACTAATCACGGCAGCCGGAGTTATTTTCGCAGTTTTGTTTGGTTTTTATCAATGGAAAAAACAGCATAATTTTGATCGAGAAAAACATGATGAAGAACGCTTCCAGACAGTTGTTGCCGGCTTCGGAAGCGAAAGAGTAGAGGCCAGGGTCGGAGCAGCCATCTTGCTCCTCACTTTCCTGCGCCCAGAGTATGAGCAATTCTACAGCCAGACCTTTCACCTCGCGGTCTCTCTTTTGCGGCTGCGAAACGTAGATCCGAATTTCCCTGAGCCGCTTGATGCACTGAGTCGGGCATTAGTCACAGTTTTAAAAGAATCTTTCCCCTTGGCTCGCGGCCCAATTCCACCGTTCAAACCCGAAACTCTTGATGCAACCGGAGCACAGTTGGATAACGCCTATCTTTCTCAAACTGATCTGCAGAAGATCCGTTTGCGAGATGCTTCATTGCGCGGCGCATATTTTTGGAAGGCACAGCTCCAGGGAGCCTATCTCAAGCACTCGAACCTGGCAAAAGCCTTTCTGGCAGATGCTTATCTGGAAGAGACCGATCTTGGATTTACAAACCTAACAGGCGCGATTCTGAAAAAAGCGTTTCTCAATCGGGCAGACCTATTGAGCGCAGACCTTACAGATGCTGATTTCACGAATGCGGATCTTACAAATACTCATCCTGAAAATGCTAGATCGTTGGAAGGTACCATCCTGCGTGGCGTTATCGGCCTGAGTGCAGCTCAACTTTCAGCCTGTCAAGCCAAAGGTGCGATTGTAGATGATCCCAATTCCCTGTTAACTAAATAAAACATTATTCGTTTATTCTTGTTATTCTTGTATGGTAGTTCGTGGTTCTTTAAGGCTTAAGGAGGAAAAATGAGCATATCTCGTCTTAAACAAGTCCCTTTGCGGGAATTATGGAAGCATGAAGCCCACAGCTTCACGCACTGGATGGCCGAAAACTTGGATTTCCTGTCTGAAACGCTCGGATACCAATTAACGTTGGTGGAGCGTGAAGCCGCCGCCGGTGCCTTCTCCGCCGATATCCGCGCTGAGGACCCGCAGGGAAATTATGTGATTATTGAAAACCAGCTCGAAAAGACCGACCATGACCATTTGGGTAAACTCATAACGTATATGAGTAACTTGGAAGCCAAAACGGCTGTCTGGATTACCAGTGAGCCGCGCCCCGAGCACGAAGCTGCTGTTCACTGGCTTAATGAAACTCTTCCGGCTGACACATCTTTCTATTTGATAAAGATTGAAGCCTATAAAATAGATGACTCAGATCCTGCCCCCTTATTGACAATTGTTGCCGGTCCCAGCCCTGAGAGTAAACAAGTTGGCATTCAGAAGAAAGAACTGGCCGAACGGCATGTTCTTCGCCTCGAGTTTTGGGGGCGATTGTTGGAACAGGCTAAAACGAAAACTCCCAGTTTTGCCAACCGCTCGCCCACGAAAGACAACTGGATTTATGCAAGTGCAGGTAAGGCTGGTCTCCTTTATTCTTACGTTATCCGGATGGATGATGCACAGGTTGAATTTTATATAGATCGTGGGGATGCTGAAACAAATAAAAAAATCTTTGAATCGTTGTTTACTCGAAAGGAACAAATCGAGGCAACTTTTGGAAAACCTTTGGATTGGCAAAAACTTGAAGAGAAACGCGGCTGCCGGATAAGATATGTTATTGCGGGTGCAGGTTTACTAAACAAAGATAAATGGCCCGATCTTCAAAAACAGATGATTGAAGCCATGGTTATGCTCCAAAAAGCTATTCAACCGGAATTGTCCAACATTCTCTAAATGGAGGCAACAAATGACACCTCACGGTGACTTGACTGCAAAACTGGCAGAAATGATTTCTCCATATTGGAAAGATCGTGGATTTAAGGTACTTCACGATCATGGTATCGCTCCATCCAAGGAAAATATCGGCAAAATCGTCTCTACTCTGCATAAGGAATATAAAAACGGGGATGAATTGAGTCAGTTGGATATCGCCTTCGTAAACCAGGACACCAACCAGATCGCCATCCTGCTTGAAATTGAAGAAACCACCGATAAACCCAAGACGTTTTTAGGCGATATTTTTGGCGTACTGTTTGGGGAGTATATTTTCTTCAAACGCAAAGCATTATTTATTAAAGCCAATACTCTTCTCGTTGTAGTCGGTGTCAACCGAACCAATCATGATGTTCGAAATAAAGGCATTCAGAAACAAGTAAATCGAGCCAAGGCCAACCTGGGTACGCGCAATGCCAGGATTCGGAAGGTAGTGGTAAAAACCTTCGCAAATGAGCAGAAGTTAATCGAGCAATTGCCTCTATTGTTGGAAAGCTTGATTAATAGAAAATTGTAAATCCACCCTATTATTGGAAAGCGTAATCATTGGAGGAGAGAATTGAATACAGAAATGGGAGAGTACGTAGTGGGGGCATGCTTACAACTAAAATTTGGTTGCGATTTTATCAGTTACAATGTGCGGCCTCCCGAAAGTGGCCTTCCAGGGCTGGCAGAAATAGATGTTGTCGGCCTTAATTTCATTCAACATACTGCGTATCTGTGCGAAGTCTCTACCCATTTGGATGGGTTGCATTATGGTACTGGTTATGAAGAAAGTGCCAAGAAGGTTCGGGAAAAATATGTAAGACTTCAAACGTACGCAAAAAATAATCTCCAAGATTTTCCAGCAATCAAGTATATGTTCTGGAGCCCTCGGATTCCAAAGGGGAGATTAATTAGCTTGCTTGCTGAAATAGAAAAGAACGGCTTGAAGTTAATCATAAACGACGACTATAAGCAATCTGTAGAATATTTGCGGAGTAAAGCTCGAAAAACGACCCGAGATATTGGTAATCCGTTTTTTAGAGCATTACAAATTCTTGAGCACTTACATTCTTAGAATAATGGAGAAGATACTCAATGTCCGAAATCAAATACGAAATTACCAAAAAGATCGGCGTACTTTCCCAATCTCCATCTGGCTGGTCCAAGCAGCTCAACCTGGTCAGTTGGAACGACCGGGATCCAAAATATGACCTGCGCGAATGGTCCCCGGATGGCGAAAAGATGGGCAAAGGCGTCACCCTGTCCAAGGAAGAATTATTGGCATTGAAAGAGTTGCTGAATAAAATCGCGCTGTGATTTATTGAAGGTATCCAATGGGTCTGGAATCAGAGTTTACGCAAGCCCTCGAAGGCACCGTCGAAGTCGCCAGAAGGCGCGGCTACATCCCCACCTACTTCACGCAAATGCTAAACGAACACGGTGGCGTGGAAACGGCCAAACGTTTGCTGGCCAAATCCGAGCCCTAAGCCGGCCTGTTTGAGCTATGGAATTTAGGAATTTTGCACGAATCTATGGAAGCGGTTATTTGCGACAACCCCAGGTATCAATCGCTTTTTACGCCCGCAGAGCTTGCGGAAGCCCATCGCAGGCTGGAAGAATTGAATTATTTCAAGATTTGAAGCCCGCTCATGAATTTTAACGAAATAGTGCCGTAATCCGATATCAACATCTACTTCGTAAGCAGGCCAAGCCGGATTTATCCGGCGTTGTTTGTAGCTTGGAGATTTATCTCCGGCGGTGATGGCTTCTTCCTTTCAGGTGGCGATAAATCGCCACACTGCGAGCGACGCCCGATCAAGCGGGCTAAACCGGACGCGCCCACAATTTGGCAGCCGGGAGTAGACAGATTATTTCAAGATTTATAGCCCGCTTTTGCGAAGCACCCTTTCGGGCAGCGGGCGTTGGTTCTTAGCCGGGAGATTTATCTCCCCGGCGATTATGGAAATGAGTTTCCGAATGCTTTCAGTAAAATGTGATTGGGATTGTGCAATATGTCCAATATGGAGGAAGATGGCCTTCGATGGGAGATGGTGAGAGATAGGCGGGTTGAACGAGTATTTCGGGGAAATTCGGAACTGGATCAGGTTCTCCAACGCAATAATTCAGAGTAAGCCGCGCAATAAATCAGCTGGGCTGTCTGCGCAGGCCGGAAATTCAGGATCGATGGGGGAAATAATTCGCCGACCAATGGGTGGGGCATGAGCAGCAGGCGCGTGAATAAAGGCCTGCCGGGGGCGGAGGCCGAAAGAAAAGCAGGGGAGAAGGGTCAGAGACTTATGCTGGTGCGGGCATGACTGCCAGGGGAGCTACTTGAACGAAGTGGGCAAGGTGAAAGTCATATGCCTGGACAGTGAAAGTGAATCATCTCGTATGATTACAAGATTTACTGGAGTGACAGTTTGGTCATTCAGATCAATCGATCTCCAATCGAACTTTCCCCCACTCCACTACCGGCAGCCATCCAAATTTATTCCAATCAGATGTAACAACCGCAACATGATCAGGTATTCCCACCAGAGCGGTACGCGCTGCCTCTTGTACCCAGGGCATGGCAAGCAACGCGAACACCAACCGGACTTTCAAGCTCTCAGCATACGCCGTGGCCAGGAATAATCTACGAGACATTTCCTTTTGTATCTTCTGACGCGAAGAATGGCCGCTTTCAGCTTCCAGCCAAAACAGCGTTTCTCTACCATCCAACTGCCCCCATGCCAGCGCATCCGGAGTCGCGTCCAATCCCTTGATATGTACCTCGGTCCAGCCAGTCCAGACTTCAGCGTGCGACCAGGCTTTCCTTATCCATGCCGGCCACTTACGATACGCCCGCCTGTGTCGGCTATCCAGCGGGGTTCGGAATTCTTTTCGCTCCGGAAAATAGTAATCCGGCGGCAATCCCCAACTGCGTAAAGCAATTGAAGTGCCCTTTTTAGTTATTTGCCAGAATGGATAACTCTTCTTCTCGTTTGGGTTTGAACGGCCAATTTCTTTGTCATTGATTAAAATCATCTGCTTGGGCTTTGCAGGCTTCACAAAATCGCCGATATAGACGGCATACTCTTTCTCGACGAGGATGCGTAGCATTTTCCTCGCCAGATCTATACCAAACCCACCCAGGGCAGCAATTTCTACCGTATATCCGCTTCCAAGCCGCGCCAGCACTCGCAGACAGGTAAGCGCATTCTTTGGGAGATCTCCCAAATACCATTCCTCAGCCCGCGGTGGCGGTGGC
>Ga0182027_10007389_pt1 | contig 16182 bp, 12 predicted proteins | sample 712E1DmetaG_FD_121300 | JGI IMG/M metagenome (GOLD analysis project Ga0182027, IMG submission 121300) | Permafrost microbial communities from Stordalen Mire, Sweden - 712E1D metaG (Illumina Assembly) | ecosystem: Environmental > Terrestrial > Soil > Wetlands > Permafrost | place: Sweden...
CAGGCGAGCGGTTCGACGAGCGCGGCGTCGCGGAAATCGGTTTCCGGTTTGAGGCGCAACAGGTTTTTTTGGACGAGCCGGGCGGGAACGGCGATGGATTCGGCGTAGGCGCCGTTGAGGAACTGCAAATCTTCACAAAGATTTTCCTGGCCGGCGTGGCAATGAAAACAGCCGCCGCACGGCGCGGAATTGGCCGCGGCCACCCGGTCGCCGATTTTCCAGGGTTGGAGTTCACGCTTCAGCGTGTTCCCCGGACAAGCTAAAGCTTGAACTCCAACGGCTGCCACTTCCGAGATGACACCGGAAAATTCATGGCCGAAGACGGCGGGTGGCACGATCATTTTGGCGTGGTAACCGCGTTTGAAGACCTTTAGGTCGGTGCCGCAGGTGAGCGCGGCTTCGATGCGGATGCGGACTTCGCCCGGTTTGAGGGCGGGCGGCGTGATGTCCTCGATTTGAATTTTTTCCTTGCCGTGCAGGATGGCGGCTTTCACACCGGCAGTTTATGAGTGCCAGCGGGCCAGCGGAAGCAATTTCCCAATCCGAACGGGGTGTCCTCCTGGCGTTTCACTTCGGCGTGACAAGGCTGGTGCGGCGGCGGGCCGGCCCGACGTTGCAACTGATGGATGCGCTGGTGGAGCGCAGTGGCAAATTTACTGCGATGGTGTGGACCATTGGCCGCGAATCATGGCTTTGATTTGGGGCGAAGCGGGCGGCTGTCCGAATTGTGTTTTAAAGTTCGCGTCAAAGCCCCACTGGCGCGTGGGAACGCTGTAGTAGGGCGCGGGATATCCGGTAAGCTGGCTGGGGCCCACCCAGTAATTCGTCGCGTAGATGCTCGGGAACATGACGACGATTGAGCCGTTATAACAAAGAGTAGCGCCATTCCAGTTTTCTTCCAATCGGAGGAAGTTTTCCAACCCGCCGCTATATTGTTTTTTCCCGGCATAGGTGGATGGGACGATGCCTTCGAGGGCGGCGGCGTTGACGGTGTCGCCGCCGGCGGGGACATTCCGGGAACTGAGGGCTGTGCTCGAATTATAGGTATCGCTCCAACTGGAGGAGAGAATGGTGATGGCGTCGCCCATCAGCGCGGCGGGGTAGGTATGGCTGGTATCGGTCGTGAGCTTGGAGTAGGGCCCGGCGGCGGCTTGCTGGATATTGTAATCGCCCTTCACATAAAGGGGGAAGGGCGTGGCGATGGTGAGGCCTTTGGATGATGGCAGTTGCGCCCCATTGACGACCCGCACGGCCGGGAGTGTCCCGGGTGATCCGGCGAGGCTGGTAATGTTGTTATAGACATAAACGGAATCAATGGGGTGGCCTTTGGTGCCGTTGGCGCCATCGGAGCCGCCGCATTGCTGGTTCCATCTGTAACCTTGGGACGCCGGATCGTAGAGCCAGACGCCGAGGCGCGCCACATCAACCTGGACGGCTTTCACATTGTCGCTTTCGCGGAAATCGTAGAAGGCGACATTCGTCACCCACGGGAAACCCGCGGCTATCTTTACCCAGTTCGTCCCGGCACCAGGGTAAGGAGAGTTGGTGGTGTAAACAGAATAGGGGGAAACCTTGTTTGAAAACGTGAATGTTTCGTTCGTGAGCTTGGTAAAAGTATTGGCGCCGCTTTTGTCCTGATAATAAATGACGAAGTTGGTGCCGAAGATGGCATTGGTTCCGGTTGTGGCATTGGATACGATGAGATCGCATTTGTTATAAAGGTACATCTGATTGGAGGATTCGTAGGCGGCATCGAGGGGCGCGCCCACACCTGCGGGTGGCAGATTGAGAATGGCTTCGACGTTGGTGGGGTTGCTGTTGACACCGTTGAGCGGCATGGATACCGCCGTCGCCTTGTCGAGCGCCTTGCCGCCGTTGGCCGTGAAGTTGTAAGTCGGCGCCGTATAGGTGGTCAGGTTTTGCTGGTCGTTGGGGTTATCGTGGTTGGTGACCACCAGGGTGGCTTCGACGAGGTCATTGAAGGTCATGGTATTTTGCGGATACATCCAGATGATTCCATTGACGAAGGTCTTGCCGTTCATGGTCATCGGCTTGCCGTTGCTGAGGTCCATGTCCAAGTTGTAGAAAACGCCGAATTGAAAGACCGGGATGCCGGCCATCTGCAATTTCTGGCTGACGGTGGCTGTCATGTCGTAACTTTGGTTGAGAGGCGTTGCGTTGGCCGTAACCGTGCATTCCGCCACGTAGCCATACATGTTCGGGAACCGAGAAGAGTTCAATTGCGCCACGTTGGTTGCCTGTTGTTGCCAGGTTTGCGGGAAGATGTTCACGCTGATCTGGTTCTGCACACCGTTGGTGTCGGTAATCTTGAATTGCACCGGCCAGTTGGTCTGCACCAGGTTCGTAACCGCCATCCAGTAAACAGTGCCGGGATTAAGGCTTTGATAAAGGAAATCGCGATTCATTTGGGCGACGGCCATCTCGACGGCGCCCTCGGCGGCGGCCTGGCTCATGTTGTAGAGATTGTTCCGCGACGTCACGGTGGCGCTGCTGGAGGTCAGATACATTATGTAGGCGAAGGTGAGCAGGCTGACAGCCAGAAAGCACAGCGTGATCGCCAAAGCAAAACCTGAGTTGGTTTTCCGAACGGGGATGAATTGAATTTGCATAACACTCCTGCTGTTGTTGTTTAATCGGATGCGCGCCGGGTGATCCGCGTCCGCAGTTGATAATAGTCATACGCATTGAGGCCTTTGCCCCCAACCCAGGCGATCGGATATTCCCATTTGTAAAATTGCAACTCCATGTATATGACTATGCGGTTATCCGTGACGTTATCATTCGTCAGGACCTGGCCTTGACAATTCTCCGCGGTAAAAATGTCCTGGTTCGTGATGTAACTGGCCACCACGGCCACATTGGTGATGAAGCTGGCGCCATTGGTCATTACCGTAACCTCCTTCAAGTTGCAATTGGTGGTGGCGGTGCTGTCCAAATAGAAAATCGTATAATTATTTTGATCCAGGCTGGGGAAAATTCTCAGCGAGTTGCCGATTTGCACGCTGTTGGTTGAAACGGACACGAAGGAGTCAGCCGTTGAACTGCAATTCCCGATATCCAGCGTCTTGGCCTCCCGAATTTGATCCCGAACCGCATTCAAAGCTTTGCGGCTGCCATCGGTGGCGGCCAGCTTGGTTGCTGCGAGTGTGTAGATGCGCAACGCAAAAACCTGGATGGCGATCATGACACCAAGGAAGACAACAGCATACACATAGGTGGTGATCATCATCTCCACCAGTGTGAACCCGGGGAGGTTCATCCGGCGCGACCGGCTTGGGATGTTTGGCAGAAGTTTCATTCGTCAGGTCCGCGCACCGTAATCACGGTGTTGGTAAAATATTGTCCGGTCCGCGGGAACATCCACACGCAATCCGCCCGGATTTGTCGCACGGGCCAAAGAGTGGGTTGATTGGCTGTGACGGAAATATAGTTCGTGACATAGATCGGGTCGCCCGATGACGGCATGTCCAGCGTATAATTTGAACCAGATTGAATGAAATTGGTCAGACCAAGTTCATCGGCACATCCCGGGCCGATGTTTGTGGATGACGATTGCGAGTCCCATTTCCAGCAGCGCACCTGCTCGACCCCCTGTGAAGCAAGTGATTGGGCGGCCAGTGACATGGAACTCCATTCCGCCATCCGATTGATCTGCGCATATCCGTAAATTAACCCGCCGATTGCCAATCCAAATATGCAGAGAGCGACCAGGAGTTCCACCAACGTCACCCCATTGCCCGCAGTCCTTTTGTCGGCCTGTTTAAAACGAACCAGCATAATTGGATGGATTTGAGTTTTGGCTGATGGCGTTTCGCGTCCACCAGACAAGAGTTTTAAGCATGGCACGTGCCATGATGACAGCCATAAATGGAAATGGCCCGATTTACAGACTTCGCCCGATTTATCAAGTATCCATGTGTGCCAAAGCGCCGAAGACAGCGAATGCCACGCCAAGTTAACTTTGAGCACCGTCCGCCGGACGTTTGCTCTTCGTTACTCCAACCCTTCCTGTCCTGAAATTGGACAATGGAGTCCGTGCGCCAACGGCTTCAGGCAGAGCAAAAAACTTCCCGGATCAAGTTGCGATTTGCCGGCTGGGCGGCGCTTTCACAAAATTCGTTTCCCGCAAATAAATCGGCTCCAGCTTGTCGCCCGCCACAAAATCGTTCCGGTTCGAGGCGAGTTGTCCCAGCATCGCCGCGCGCGGGAAAATCATCCGGCCATTCGGAAACCAGCGTGTCACCTCCGGCCCGATCAACAGTTCGTTCGCGCCGGCCCGCGATTCAACCTCCGCCCGCGTCACAATCCGCAGCGGCTCGATTTTCTTCCGGCCCGCCGCCGATATTTCGTACGATGCCAGATAAAATTCATTTCTTTGCGCGTCAATCACCACGTTCACGCGGCCGGAAATTTTTTCCGCCTGCGCCTGCGCCGCCACACATTCCGCGCTGCTGACTCCGAGCAACTTCATCCCGCCATGGGGAGACGCCAGTTGCCAGCCCTGTGCCACGGAAAGCGCGACCCGGATGCCGGTGTAGGAGCCGGGACCAAGACCAATGGCCAGCACTTCAATCTGCTCACGCTCGATTTTGGCTTCGGCCAGAACTTTTTCAATCAGGCTGAAAGCCCGCGTGCTTTGGCCGCCGGTTTCGATGGCTTCGCAAATCACGCCTTCGGAGGGACGAGTTACACGAGTCCCCATATTCCCGGCAACCAAAGAGGAATGGGACTCGCACGGTTCGTCGCTCCGGTTTGAGGACAGCACGGCCACGCTTCGTTGCGATGATGAAAATTCAAGCGCCAAAATCGTCATAAATAATCCGCCGTTCTGTTTCACTGACAATTTCAATTTGCACCCGCCGCCAATCCGCAATCCGCAATCCGCAATCCGTAATCCGTTCGGCCCATTCAATTACCGCCACGCCGTCTGGTTGCAGAAATTCCTCCAGGCCGGCGGACACGATTTGCCCGCGCGTTTCGAGCCGGTACAAATCCAGATGAAACAGCCGTAGCCGCCCGCCGCCATATTCGTTCACCAGCGTGAATGTTGGCGAATGCACCCGCGACGCGATGCCGAGTCCTCGCGCGAGGCCCTTCACGAGCTGCGTCTTGCCCGCGCCCAGGTCGCCGGACAGGCCGATGACCAGCCCGGTTTGCGCCGCGCGCCCCCAGCGCTCGCCGAGCGATTCGGTCTCCGCCGGACTATGCGAAATGTACGTAGCCATGGGCTGTGAGGGGTTGGACGCCGGTCTGGTCGCGAATCGTGACGCCTTCCCCCGCCGTGATTTTGCCGATGCAACTTAATTTCAGTTTCGGAAACCGCTTTTTCCACGCGTCGAGCAATTTCACCGCGTCAGCGCCCGCCACCGTGAACAACAGTTCAAAATCCTCGCCATCGGCTAGCGCTGCGGCGAACGGCGATTTCGCGGGGGAACCCTCCTTCGCCCGCAACTTCGCCGCGCGACTGATGGGTATGGCCGGCTTGAGTAATTCCGCGCCGGCGCGGCTGGCTTTCAAAATGTGCCGTAAATCGCCCGCCAGTCCGTCACTCAAGTCAATCATGGCGTGGATGGGAAAATTGTCCGCGAGCCAGCGCGCCTCGGCCAGGCGCGGCTCAAATTCCAGGTGTTTGCCCGCCAGCGAACCGCCGAGTTCGCCCGTCACAAAGATGGCGTCGCCGGTTTTTGCGCCGGAACGCAGCATGGCTTTTCCGCGAGCCACAAAACCAAGCAGCGCAATGGAAATCAAAATGCGCTCCGGATTGGTCGTCGTCTCGCCGCCCACGATGGCCACGCCGTGTTTTTGGGCCAGGGCACTCATGCCGTCGTAAATGGCTTCGATGAATTTCACGTCGAACTTTTTCGGCAGCGCAATGGTCACCAGCGCGGCGGTGGGTGTGCCGGCCATCGCGGCGATGTCGCTGAGGCAGCGGGCCAAAGCTTTGTGGCCGATTTTTTCCGGCGGCGTGTCCTTGGTAAAATGAACGCCTTCGACAATCGCATCGGTTTTAAACAGCAGGCATTGGTCGGGCAGCCCGACATCGAGCACGGCGCAATCGTCGCCCGCGCCGGTCATGACGTTTGGGTTTGTCGGCAGCGATTTGGTCAGGCGCGCGATGAGTTCAAATTCGTTCATTTCAGCAACTGGACGTGCAGAATTTTTTGCAGGAATTGGTTTATTTGCGGCAGAAAATGAAGCACAATGAGATTGGTGGCGTTGAACAGCGAGTGCATGGTGATGGGCGCAAGCAGATTATCGGTCTTTTCGTAAAGCCACGTCAGCGCGAGCGCGAGCACGAACAGCGGCACGAACGTGCTCGCGTCAAAATGAATCGCCGCGAAGATGGCGCTGATGCCAAAAATGGCGGCCCGCGGCGATCCGAGTTGTTTCACGAACGGATAAAGCATCCCGCGAAAGACAAATTCCTCGGCGACGGGAACGATGAAAACGGCGAAAATTCCAAAACCAGCGCGAATCCAGAAAGATTTTATACCGAGGAAAATCCCCACGGCGCGTTGATTTTCAACCGGCACGCCGGTTTTTTCCAGCGCGGCGCAGGAGACACTTTGCAGCAACCAGACAACGGGCAGCGTGATCGCCAGCACGCCAACGGCAAGCAACAAAGTTTTTTTCAAATCCGGCCCGCGCAATCCAAATGCGTCTCGCCAGCCAACCTGATGTTGCCGCAAAAAAAATAAAATGAGCAGCCAGGCCGCCCCCTGAAATCCCAACATACCCAGCAGTGCCGTGCCAATGCCATCTGGCGGCTGGAACGCGGCCAGCCCGGCCTTTTGCAGCGTGCCGGCAATCATCAGGCTGAGACAAAAGCAGAGAAGCTGCGCCCCGCAAAACTGGAGCACGGCTTCGCCTCGCCAGGGTTTGGCGGATAACATGCCCGCAGGCTAGCGCAGTCGCCTGCCAGTGACGACGCAAAATCGGCTTGGTTTTTCCTGGGAGCGCTGGCGTCCCGCCGGCAAGCATGTTTTCAGGTGCGGTTATACGCCGGCGGGACGCCAGCGCTCCCAGGGTGGCGGCAATGCCATGTTTCCCTTTTGGTTCGCTCTGGATTCGCTTATTGTCCTCATAAGTTGCATGAAGTCCGCCGACCACAAAAACACCAACCGCCTTGCGCGCGAAAAATCGCCTTACCTGCTCCAACACGCGCACAATCCCGTGGATTGGTTCCCCTGGGGCGATGAGGCGTTTGAAAAGGCGCGGGTTGAAAACCGGCCGATTTTCCTCAGCATCGGCTACTCGACCTGCCACTGGTGCCACGTCATGGAGCGGGAATCGTTCGAGGACGAAAAAATCGCGGCGTTTTTGAACCCGCACTTCGTCTGCATCAAGGTGGATCGCGAGGAGCGGCCCGACGTGGACAAGATTTACATGACGTTCGTGCAGGCCACGACTGGCTCCGGCGGCTGGCCGCTGAATGTCTTTCTCACGCCGGAACGCAAACCGTTTTTTGGCGGCACTTATTTCCCGCCGGACAATCGTCATGGCCGTCCGGGCTTTCTGCAATTGCTCCGGCAAATCCACGAGGTCTGGCAAACCCGCCACGGCGAAATCGCCGGGTCCGCCGCGGACATCCATGCCCGGCTTGAGGCCGCCACGCTGAGCGCGGACGCGGGAGTTGGACGGTTGACGGAGGACGCGCTCAGAAACGCGGGTGAATTATTCAAGCGAATGTTCGACCCGCGCCACGGCGGCTTCGGCGGCGCGCCCAAATTTCCGCAGCCCAGCCTGCCATCGCTGCTGCTGTGTTGCGCGAAGCGTTTTCACGACGATGAAGCCGCGCGCATGATGCTCCACACCTGCGACCGCATGGCCGCCGGCGGCATTCACGATCAACTCGGCGGCGGGTTCGCCCGCTACTCGGTGGACGCCGAATGGCTCGTGCCGCACTTCGAGAAAATGCTCTACGATCAGGCACAACTGGCGCAGCTCTACCTCGATGCCCACCTGGTCGCGGAACACAAACGGAGTGATGGAGTGGTGGAGAAAAGGAATGACGAAAAAACCAGCACTCCAGCACTCCAGCACTCCAATACTCCTTTTGCCGCCATCGCCCGCGACATTCTCGATTACGTCCTGCGCGACCTGACGCATCCCGATGGCGGATTTTACTCCGCCGAGGACGCCGACAGCGAAGGGCACGAGGGCAAGTTCTATTGCTGGACGTACGTGGAATTGGAGAAATTGCTGGCGCCGGATGAATTCAAGGTCGCGGCGCGCTGCTTCGGAATCACAAAGGAAGGAAACTTCGTTGACCACAGCCATCCGAGTCCGTTGCCCGGGCAAAACGTGTTGAGTGTGGTCAATCCGATTTGTAGCAGTCCCGCCCGGCGGGATGAGTCCGCTCAAACTCAAGAAAATGAGCCGGCTCACGCCGGCTGCTACGATGAAACATTGCTCGCCTCCGCCAAAAGGAAAATGCTCGCGGTCAGAAGCCAGCGCATCCGGCCGCATCTCGACGATAAAATCCTCGCTTCCTGGAACGGACTGATGCTGGGCGCGATGGCCCGGGCGTATGCCGTCCTCGGCGAGGAGCGATATCTCGCGGCGGCGGAGAAAAATCTGGCGTTCATTCAGGCGAAATTGTGGGTAGCGGCAGGCATCTTGCCTGCCGTAGAGCCGGGCGTCCCGCCCGGCGGACAGAGGGTTGATCGTTCCGAATGCACAGGAATTTCGAGCACTGTCTCGGGCGGCATGATGCCGCCCTCTACGGCAGGCGGGACGCCTGCCGCTACACTCCATCACCGCTGGCGCGATGGCGAACGCGACAACGTCCAGTTGCTCGAAGGTTATGCGTTTCTGCTTTCGGGCGTGATTGATTTATACGAGGCCACACTGGAACCGAAGCACCTCGACTTTGCCATCGCGCTGGCGGAGGCGATGATCGCGATATTTTACGACCCGGAGAATGGCGGTTTCTGGCAAAGCGCCGCTGACGCAAAAGACCTCATTCTGCGTGTGAAGGACGACCACGACGGCGCGGAACCGTCGGGCAATTCCGTCGCCGCGCTCGCGCTGCTGAAACTGGCCGCCATCACGGGATGCAAGGATTTCAAGCAGCCGGCCGAAGCGACCCTGCGGCTGTTTGCCCATCGTCTGCAAAATTTCCCGCAGGCCATGCCGTTCATGCTGCAGGCGCTGGATTTTTCACTGCAAGAACCAAGGCGCGTTGTCATCGCTGGCAATTCCGATTCAAAACAATTTCGCGAACTGCTGCTCGCGGTGCATTCGGTTTATCAGCCGGACAAGATTGTTTTGGGAAATGCCGGCGCGGTTGAGGAATTTGCGCGCAGCCTGCCGGTAAAAAATGAAGCGATGGTTTATCTCTGCACCGGCCAATCGTGCCAGCCGCCGATCAGCGACGCGGCGAAGGTGAAGGAAATGTTGAAGGACGACCAATGACGGGCCTGGATTCGCGCCACCCGTCACCGGTCACGGGTCACAATTTTCACACCGCCGTGTCGCCCTGTTCCTCGGTGCGGATGCGGTAGGCGTCGTCAATGGTCGAAACAAACACTTTGCCGTCGCCGATCTTGCCGGTCTTGGCCGCCGCGATGATGGCTTGAACAGCCTGTTGCGCCAGCGCGTCCGGGAGCACGGTTTCGATTTTGATCTTCGGCAGGAAATCCACGGTATATTCGCTGCCGCGATAAATTTCCGTGTGGCCTTTCTGGCGCCCGAAACCTTTCACTTCGGAGACGGTCATGCCCTGGATGCCGATTTCGTTGAGGGCCGTTTTGACTTCGTTCAACTTGAACGGTTTGATGATGGCTTCGATTTTCTTCATAAATTTTCCGTTGGTTAGTCAGTATAAGCGCGCTCGCCGTGCTGTGTGAGGTCCAGGCCGGCATCTTCATCTTCCACGTCCACGCGCAGGCCGACCAGCTTGTCCACGAGCTTGAGAATGATGAACGACGCGATGCCCGCAAACGTCACGGTGAAGACCACCGCTTCCAGCTGGTGGATGAACTGGCTCTTTCCGCCCGCCAGCGACACGGTGATGCCGTTGGCCTGGAAGGTGGTCGCAATGGCCGGGTTCACCAGCGTGTTTGCCAGAAAGCCGAGCATCAACATGCCGGTGATGCTGCCGACGCCATGCACGCCGAACACGTCCAGCGAATCGTCGTAATTAAATTTCGCCTTCAACTTCGTCACGGCCAGATAGCAAACCACGCCGGCCGCCAGCCCGATGCCAAACGCCGCGGGGATCGTGACGAATCCGGACGCCGGCGTGATGGTGGCCAGTCCGGCGACCATGCCCGAAGCCGCGCCCAGCACGCTGGGGCGGCCCTTGTGGAACCACTCCGCCGCCGCCCAGCTCAACGCCGCGGCCGCCGCCGAAAAATGAGTCGCGGCAAACGCGCTGGTGGCGAGCGCGCCGGCATTCAGCGCGCTGCCGGCGTTGAAGCCGAACCAGCCCACCCACAACAATCCCGCCCCGATGAGACTCAGCACCACATTATGGGGCAGCATGGGTTCCATCGGATAGCCGGTGCGTTTGCCCAGCACCAGCGCGCACACGAGCGCCGACACACCGGAACTGATGTGCACCACCGTGCCGCCGGCAAAGTCCAGCACCGGGATTTTGCAGCCGGCCGATGCCCAGTTGAAACAGCCGCCCTTGCCCCAGACCATGTGGCACAGCGGAAAATACACGACCGTGACCCAGAGCAGCACGAATAGCACGTAAGCCTTGAACTTGATCCGTTCCGCCACCGCGCCGCTGATGAGCGCGGGCGTGATGATGGCAAACATCATTTGAAACAGCATGAAGGATTGCTGCGGCACCGTGCCCGCGTAATCCGCATTCGGCGCGCCGCCCACGTCACGCAGCATGAAATACGTGCCCGGATTGCCGACAAATCCATTACCCTCCGCGAAACACATACTGTAGCCGAACACCATCCAGAGCGCCGACACCAGCGCCATGAGAATCAGGCTGTGCATCATGGTGGCGAGTACGTTCTTGCTGCGCACCAGCCCGCCGTAGAACAGGATCAACCCCGGCGCCGTCATCATCAGCACCAGCGCGGAACTGACCAGCACCCACGCATTGTCGCCGGTGTTGATGGGTGATGCCGCGGACGGCTGGAGCGCTTCGATGCGGGCCACGCGCTGTTCCAACTGCGAGAGGCCGGCGTCGGCGGCATTCAACGGGGTCATGCTGAGTCCGGTTAAAATGCAGATGACGGTGAGGAGGAGACACAATTTGGCAGAGTGATGTAGAGGATTCATGGTGATCGGGGGATAAGAATATCTATGCCCAACCAAAGGAATCAAGCATAACCGTTCACGTTTGGAACTGGGAAGAAACGGCAGGATCAATTCAAACCAACTGTCCCCCAGTCCCCCAAGGGCGGCTCTAAGGTTTATTTCCGCGCTGAACGCTTATTTCAGACATCCTGTTCGCGTCGCTCACCCCGGCCGCCTCGTGGCTGCTGCAACTGGCGCAGCAACCGGCGGAGGGAATCAATCTCGCGTTCGTCGGTGAGTTTCTGGCGTTCGGCGAACTCGACCAGCTCCAAAGCATCCTCCATTTGACTGAGCGCCTCTTTCAGCGATTCGACGACTTGCGTTACTTCGCTTACCGCCTGGCTGATGGCTGAATCGTCCGGCCTGGCCGCGTGCGGCACGGGAACCGCGGGTGGAAATTTTTGCCGCGGCGGCGCGGGTCGCGCCGGGAGTTCGGGCGGGTTGACGGGCGGTGCGACCGGTGGCGTCAGTGATTCAACCTGCGCCGGTGGTTCCGCCACTGGAACAGACGGCATGGGACGACGGCGTCCGCGTCCGCCGCGATGACCGCGACGGCGTCGGCCGCCCGGATCCCGGGTTGGCGCGGGCTGCTTCGTCTCGGAAGCTGGTTCCTCTTGCGACATTTCCGGTGGAGCATGACGTGCTGTCGGGCAAAAGCAATGGCGAATTATTCCCAACCGCGGTTCAATCATAATTACGAAACAGAATCTTACGCTCGCCATCAACTTTCCGGGGTTTCTCTGGACTTGCTTTGGGCGGGTGAAAATGTCCAACTAAAGTCGCGTGTGAAACCGGCGAATCAAGCCAGAAAACCTCAAACCAGCCATCGGACATGGAACGTGTGTGGTTTCAATTAAAGGCTCCGCATCGAGCAGTTCTGGCCATCGCCTTGGTCAGCGCGGTGGTTGCGTCGCTGACGTGGCTGTGCGTTCGCGATCCCAAAATCGCCTTCCTGCCCGGGGATGGGCGGGCGGAATGGATTCTTTTCCCATCCGCCCCAGAAATTGGAGCCCGCCGCATCGCCGATCTGGATGCGGTTTTTCAGCGTGGGTTCATGCTGGACGGCCAGCCGCGGGCGGCGCGCTTGAGTGTGCGGGCGGCCAAACGCATTGAGTTGAAAATCAACGGCAGCCCGGTGAATATTGGTGCCAGTCGCAACTGGAAGGATCCCTCAAATGCCGATGTGCTCACCTTTCTGCGCGCCGGCACCAATACGATTGAGGCCAGGGTCTTCAACGACAATGGGCCACCGGCACTTTGGCTGGTGTTGGTGACAGACCAACATACCTTGCGGAGCGACCAGACTTGGGAAACGTCTTTTGCGGGTTCTGCATGGCGCCATGCCGCTCTGGCCACGGCGCCGAGAATGCCCGGCCGGGGCAATCCCATTGCCGGCGGCGAGGAAACCCTCCCCGCCCTGGCCGCAGTCTGGCCGATTTGGGTGGTTTTTTGGGGGCTATCACTCGTGATTTGCGTGGCGGGACGGTGGTGGCTCAATCGCACCCGGTCGCCCAATGTAGTCGCGGTTGCCGGATTGTCCCGCCGGGAAGTGATTGCTCTGCTGACCATCATGGGGGCGCTCTGGGTGGCGCTGTTCTGCAACAACACGAGGTTGCTGCCACCCGACATTGGCTTTGATGTACGCTATCACATGGACTACATCGGATATATCCAGAAGCATTGGGCATTGCCTTTGCCAAACGAAGGATTTGAGATGTTCCAGCCTCCCATCTACTATGGAATTTCCGCAGCCACGCTTTCGGCGTTCGGCCTTTCGGTGACCGATGCAGCCGCCGGCACGGTCCTGCGCCTGCTCACGATGCTTTTTGGCATTGCGCATTTCACGCTGGTTTTTCTGAGCCTGCGCCTGCTTTTTCCGGGCTCCATCGGGCGGCAGTTGGTGGGGTTGCTGCTGGCCGCCTTTTTGCCCATGCAGCTCTACCTGTCGCACTACGTCACCAACGAGACGCTGGCCGCAACCCTTGCCACCGCGGCCATTTTTCTCTGCTTGCGTTTGCTGCGGGCGGAGCAGACGTCCCTGACCGGATATGCGGAGCTTGGATTCTGCCTGGGTGCGGCCATGCTGACCAAGGCGACAAATGTTCTGCTCGTTCCGTTCATCATCGTTGCGGTGGCGGCCCCGCTGGCGGGGCAAAAATCATCCCTGGCCATCCGGCTGCGCGCCCTGGGTGTGATGCTCGTGGTTTGTTTCGCGATATGCGGCTGGCATTTCATCTGGATCTGGTTCCACTGTGGCAAACCGTTCATCGGCAACTGGGACGCGGCTTCCAGGTTTTACTGGTGGCAGGACAACGGCTACCACACGGCGGCTGACTTCACCCGTTTTGGCCAGTCACTCGTCAACCCGCTGTTCAGTGTCTTTACGGGGTTTGCCGACGGAATTTATTCCACACTCTGGGGCGACGGTTTGTGTGGCGGAGCGACCAGCCTGGTGTTTCGACCGCTGTGGAATAACGGCCTGATGGCCGCCGGCTATGTGCTGGCGCTGGCGCCGACACTGATCATCCTGGCCGGAGCGGCGGCTTCGGTCGGGCATTTCATTCGCAAACCTTCGGCAGAGTGGTTCCTGCTGCTCGGTCTTTCCGGAGCGGTGGTCGTCGCGCTGGTTTTGATAAGCCTGGAGGTGCCTTATCATTCGGTGGTGAAAGCATTCTTCGGATTATGCGCGCTCGTGCCGTTATGTTCTTTCGGTGCGGTCGGGTGGGAGGTCCTGACGCGCGGACGGAAGCCGCTGCAATTTGTGCTTGGGACAATCCTGCTGGTATGGGCCATGAACAGCTTCGCGTCGGTGTGGATTCGGAGCAACTCTGCGCCCACGCGCATTCGTCTCGGACTGAAGCTGGCGGCTGAGAACAAAATGGACGCAGCGGTGTCGGAGTTTGCCGCCGCAATCAACAGGTATCCTTCCAATGTGCCGGCCAGGCAGTTTCTGGCATTGACCTTGAACGAATCAGGTAAAACCGACGAAGCGCTTCAACAGGCCATGCGGGCCGTGGAACTGGATCCAGCGAATGCGGCTGGCCATTATCTATTGAGCATGATTCTGGCCCGACAAGGTCAAATGCAGCATGCGATTGGCGAAGCTCAACGCGCGGTGGAATTGGGGCCGGAGAATCTGTCCGCCCATCAATTTTTGGCGGGTCATTTGCTTGGATTGGGGCGCGCCGATGAGGCCATCAACGCCGCCCGCAATGGGCTGGCGGTGAGTCCAACCAATCCGGACCTGCATTACACGCTGGGACTGGCACTGGCCAGGAAGGGCGATTTTGCAGGCGCCACCAACCAGTTTGTATATGCGCTGTTGCTCAAGCCGGCCTGGGCGGAGGCGCATTTAACCTTCGGTCGGGTCCTCGTTTACCTGGGGAACGCCCCGTATGGTTTGCGGCATGTTCAGGAAGCGGTGCGGCTGGCGCCGGATTCGCCGCTGACGCTCAACGGACTGGCGTGGTTGCTGGCCACCCATCCCGATGTCACCGTGCGCAACGGGCCGGAAGCGGTGCGGCTGGCGGAACATGCCTGTGCGATAGCCAGCCGCAGGAACCCGGCGTTGCTCGACACTTTGGCGGCGGCGTATGCCGAAGCCGGGAGATTTCCCGAGGCCATCAACGCCGCGCAGGAGGCGGTCGCCCTTGCCCGCACGGCCGGCAATGAAGCCGTCGTCAATGAGGCGGATAATATGCTGGGAGTTTTTCAGTCGGGTCGTCCCTTCCGCGAGAACCCGATGCCTTCGCCGTAGGCATGGCCCCGGGTTTTCCCAGTCAGGATTTTTTGACAAACAGCGCGAGCGACGCGGTGTAGCCGTGGAGAAAATTCTTTTCGCCGACCGGCCCGATTTCGCCGTTGCAGAAAAACCCCGAAAGCCCCAACGGGCCGAGCCGTTCCTGCACCAGCCCGGCATCGTGGTTCGCGCGGCCAAACAGGTGTTTTCCGCGTCCGTTGCAGCAGCAGAGGCAGCCGCCGTAGATCATCGCGCCCCCGATTTGTTTCTTCGCGCGAGCGAGCAGTTCGTTCATGTCCTCGGTCGCCGCGGCGGCGTCGCGCCGCTGGAATTGCATGGTTTGCCCCGCGCGCGGCAGCGTGCCCACGGCCAGCACCCCGGAGTGCGGGTCGCCCCCGATGAGGTTGCGCACGAGAAAGTCACCGCGATGGAAATCTTCGAGGTATTCGTTGACGACCAGGCCGATGAGCAGATTGCCCTGCGCCTGGCGCTGTTCGTCGGGCGGAAGTTTTTGAAAAGTCTCGGCCAGCACCGTGTAAGCCGGCCGGTTGCCGATGTGATGGATTAAATTTTTTTCCACCCGCGTGAGCGTCCACGTCTCACCGATGGGGGTGCAACCCTGGGAAATAACGCCGGTCAGTTGCACGCTGCCGCCGACGGAAATCGCCACGCCGCCATCCTCAAACACGTCGCCGTTCAGATAAACCTGCGTCGTTTGCTGGTTGGCATTGCCGCTGGCCAGGCCGCCGAGCGCGGGCAGCGGCGCGTAGGCCTCGTTCCACGAGCGGATCCAGCTTTCCGCGTCGAGATGGAACGGGTCGATGAACACGAGCCAGCCGTTCGTGCGCACCGGTTCGAGGCCGGTCTCCAGATGCCAGTAGGCGGGTCCGCTGGCTTCCTCGACCTGTTCCTGCGTGAAACGAAAACCCGTCAACTCTGCGCCGGGCAGCGAATAGAGCGCGAGCACAAACCCGCTCGCGTTTTCAATTTCCTGCGCCCCGGTGATCAGTCCCGCGCTCGAACAGCCGGCGAGCAATGGAATCCGGGCGTGAACGCGCAAAATTTCCAGCGCCTGCCGGGCGAACGGGAAAAATTTCGGCGACATGAAAACCAGGCCGAGGGAAACCTGCGGCGCGAGGAGTTGCGCGCGCAAA
>Ga0182027_10007390_pt1 | contig 16182 bp, 17 predicted proteins | sample 712E1DmetaG_FD_121300 | JGI IMG/M metagenome (GOLD analysis project Ga0182027, IMG submission 121300) | Permafrost microbial communities from Stordalen Mire, Sweden - 712E1D metaG (Illumina Assembly) | ecosystem: Environmental > Terrestrial > Soil > Wetlands > Permafrost | place: Sweden...
CGGCAGGATCGGAAGTACAACCTGATGAATTGGTAAAATCGACACTGACGGTTTGGGGCCCGGAAGTATTCCATGTTACGGTTATAGAATAAGTAAATTGACCTGAAGTTATCGTACCTCCGGCAGATACAGACCATGTAAAACCGGAGCCCGAAGGGTCGGTCTGATAAACATTAGTAGTGCTGCCTTCACAGGCTGATGCAGGTCCATTAATAGAAGAAGTAAAAGTACAATCATTGACTCCGGGTTTCGGGAAAGTTCCCACTGAACCTGAAATAACCGGATATTCCCGGTCAATGCCTGGTCCGGCAGGCCCTGAATATAGTTGATCCTGTCCTTTCAGTATAAATGGAAGAAACAGTAACAGACAGAACCAATGATACTTTACCCGTTTCACTTTATAAACCGTAACATTTAAAGAGCCTCAAATATGTTGATAGATACATACGTTAAGACAGAAGAACATACCGGGGGTTGCTCAACCTGATTTAAATTATGTATGAATTGCCATGATACAAAGGTCAATCAATTATTAACGGGGAGTGTTATATAACTATTTGAAAATGTTATATAATTCACACATTCAGTTAAATCTGTTTGCCTGGAAAGAAAAAGTATCTATTTTAGCATGGAATACCTTGAGACTATGGGAAAATCAAAATTTACAATAAGTACTTTAACATATATTTTTTACCTTATTCTGGTGATGATCTCCCTGTCATCATGTAATACCGGGGGAAAGAATGATCAGTTATTGATTCCGCTTCAACGGGGTAATTTATGGAAATACCAGGGGAATTATAACGGTAAACCGGTCAGTTGTTGCATGGAAGTACATGATATTCTGAAAAAAGGCAATCTGACATTCGCCTTGATGAAGGGATTTCCAACGGATGTGATGGAAGGGGAAAACTGGGAACCTTCTGTTTGGGGGCTTCTGGCTGTGGGCAATGAACATTATTATAAAGTTTCGGGGAACAGGATTGATAGTATTGATCAGAAGTTGTCGGACAACGGGAATGTTCAATCGGGTCTGGTAAACGATTCTGATATTTTCTTAGAAGCGTTGTACGGTACAGGCCAGACTTTCGGGGAAGCTGCTCAGCTTACGCGGGATGACGGCAATTATTTCTGGAAAGTGACCGGGAAACAAGCGTTTGAGCCTTCAGCTGTCAGGGGGCTGAAGTTAATGGGCCCATTTGACAGTTATTCCCTGACCTATAAAACAGTTGCTGACGAAACCATCATGGATGTGGTTCCTGGAATCGGAATTGTACGATACCGTTACAGTCATCATGGAACGCCTGCCGAACTAGACATGAAGCTTGCCGAAACGGGGATTCAATAGGATCAGTTCTTCTAAACAGCCAGTTTTACCGTTTCTTTCTTTATGGTTCTTATCCAGTTTGGAACAGCATCCCTGAGGATGATCAGTACCGATAGTATTATAAGTGTGGTCATTATCAGGTTTATCAGGCCCTGAAGAAAAGTTTTTTCTATGCTCAGCTGCGGTATGAAGATCCCGGTGATATTCATTATCCCGGCAGTCAGGGTAGTGATGCCCACGAAGATCAGCGGAATTATTGTGACCCAGGCATAGCGGACTTTTCCCTTATTGATTATATACGATGTACCAACAGTAAGCGCGATAGTTGCGAGAAGCTGGTTGGCTGTGCCGAACATCGGCCAGATCGTTGAGATGCTGCCTGTATAAATAAAATATCCCCAGAAAACCACTACCAGGGCGCTGGCAAAAAGGTTGGCAGGCAACCAGTCGGTGCGCCCCAGAGGTTTATAGATTTTTCCAAACATTTCCTGTAGGATGAATCTTGCAACACGGGTACCGGCATCGATGGTTGTAAGGATGAACATAGCCTCAAACATAATAGCAAAATGGTACCAGTAACTCATCAGGGATTTTAAACCTGGGATGGATGAAAAGATCTGGGCCATGCCAACTGCAAGCGAGACAGCTCCTCCGGTACGTCCTGTCACATTTTCCCCTACTTCTGCCTGAAGGCGGGGAAGGTCGGAAGCAGTAAAACCAAGGGATTTAAGCATCGGAAGGAAGTGAGCCAGTTTTTCGGCCGGAACGTTGATCATGAAATAATCGAGAGGCAGAAGACTGGCAGCGGCGATGAGTGCCATAATGCTGACAAGTCCTTCGGAAAGCATTGCCCCGACTGCGATAGGCTTTATATGGGATTCGGTCATGATCATTTTTGGAGTGGTCCCTGAGCCAATCAATGAGTGGAAGCCCGAAATAGCTCCACAGGCGATGGTAATAAAGAGATATGGAAACAAGGTTCCCGGGATTATCGGTCCGCCACCGTAAACAAAGGGCGTAAAAGCGGGCATTTTGAGTGTAGGAGCCACTATGATGATACCGACTGCCAGCATGGCAACAACACCCAGCTTCATAATGGAGCTAAGGTAATCGCGTGGTGAAAGTAACAGCCAGACCGGCAACACTGAAGCTATGAATCCGTAACCGGCCAGCAGAATGGTCATAGTTTTTGCATCATAATTAAACCAGGAGGCAATGGGTGAACCGGGAACATATTTTCCGAAGATGACGGCAAGCGTGAGGAGGGTTATACCGATCACTGTAGCTTCAGCTGTTTTATGTTTTCTGAGGACAAACATCCAGACTCCCATCAGGAGGGCAATAGGGATTGTTGAGGCGATGGTAAACGTACCCCATGGGGAATGTGCAAGTGCATTAACGACTACCAGTCCAAGGCCCGCCAGCGAGATGATAATAATTATAAAAGTGGCGAAAGATGCTGTAACGCCGCTGCTTGCTTTTCCGATTTCTTCACGTGCGATGAGTGCGAGGGATTTACCTTCATGCCTGACCGATGCAGAAAGTATGACTACATCATGAACAGAGCCGGCCAGCACTGCACCAAGTACCATCCATAAAAAGCCCGGGAAGTAACCGAACTGGCAGGCGAGGACAGGACCGACCAGTGGGCCGGCGCCTGCAATGGCTGCAAAATGATGTCCGAACAAAACCCATTTGTTCATCGGCACATAATTCTGTTTGTCATAAAATAATGTGGCAGGCGTGGCCCTGGTATCATCCAGGGTTAAGACCTTAGCAGTAATGAAGCTGAAATAGAAACGGTATGCCAGAGCAAAAAAGGCAAGAGCGCCAAGGACCAGGGGCATCGCATTCATCAGTACTTTCGTTTTAGTTTGTAAAAGTATAAAATTTGTATATTTACAGACGAATGATATAAGCAGTAATCAATCGTCATCAAATCTGAGGAACAATTAAAAACAAAAATTTATGGAAGCACAGAAAGCCGACATGTTCATTATGACCCATGCGAAATTTTTTGAACCTCACCTTCTTCCTGCAATCAGGGAAAAACTTTTGCAGACCGATGATTCGAAGTTCATGATGATACAGTCAATATCTTACAGGGAACCAATTCTCATGCTGATCATTTCGATTTTGGGTGGCCATTTCGGAATCGACAGGTTCATTATTGGTGATATGGGACTGGGCATTGCCAAACTTCTGACCTGCGGCGGCCTGGGGGTCTGGACTATTATAGACTGGTTCCTCATCATGGGACGGACAAAGGAAGATAACTTTGAAAAGCTGAGGCAGATCCTTGCCTAGATGACCCGGAAACACTTATACTTCCTGGCCCTTTTTCTTGGATTTGCCGGGCAGATATGGATTGTATACAGTTATAAAAAACTGGAACGGCAGGAAGAGGCATTCGATACCTGCATTTTTAAAAGAGTGACCGGGCTCCCCTGTCCTTCCTGTGGTACCATCCACTCGATTGTTTCCATCCTTCACGGCGATTTCCGGAAAGCCTTAAGCGAAAACCCGCTGGGATTCGCCGGAATCATACTGGTCACCGTCATACCATACTGGATACTGGCCGACCTGGTTTTAGGGCTGGAAAGTTTTTATATTTTCTATCTCAGGTTCGACGAACTGCTGAAAAGGCGATGGGTGCTGTTCAGCGTATTAACTATGATCTTCCTTTTGTGGCTTATTAAACTCGGGCACTATCTTCAGTGGATCTGAAATTTTTCCTTCCCGGCTTCATGAGAAAATTGTTTAATTTGTAGCAATAATTTCCGAAAAACGTATCTTTGTAAAGAATTAATCTAAATAAAAGGTGGATAGAACATTTATTCCTGCTGATTACATTCCGATATTGATACAATCGGTTGTCGCATTGGGGTTTGTTGTGATCACTATGTTCCTGACCCATTTTATCGGGGGAAAGCGAAAGAAAATTCACACCCTGAAGAAGGATGAGAATTTTGAGTGCGGGATAGAAGTGAAGGGAAATGCCCGCTTTCCTTTTTCGGTAAAGTATTTTCTCATAGCAATTCTGTTTGTTCTGTTCGATGTTGAGATCATTTTCTTCTATCCCTGGGCGATAAATTTCAAGGAATTTGGGTGGGATGGATTTCTGGAGATGCTGGTATTCCTGTTCTTTTTACTGTTCGGGTTTTATTATATATATAAAAAGGGAGCCCTTAACTGGGAAGAATAACAGATAGCGAGACAGCGGGAAGCGAGGCAGCGAAATTTTGGAAACAACAAAACCTATATATAGCAAAGCAGATCCGCCTGAAGGATATTCGGCTCCGGGTGTATTTGCCACCACTTTTGACAAAGTGATTGGGCTTGCACGGAGTAATTCGATCTGGCCGCTCCCGTTTGCCACTTCATGCTGCGGTATTGAGTTCATGGCAACCATGGGAGCTCATTACGATTTAGGGCGTTTCGGTTCTGAAAGGCTGAGTTTCAGTCCCAGGCAGGCCGACCTGTTGATGGTCATGGGAACCATTGCAAAGAAGATGGGCCCTGTTGTTCAGCAGGTTTATGAGCAGATGGCTGAGCCCCGCTGGGTAATTGCCGTGGGGGCATGTGCTTCCAGCGGGGGAATTTTCGACACATACAGCGTTCTGCAGGGGATTGACAGGATTGTACCGGTGGATGTTTATGTCCCGGGCTGCCCTCCAAGGCCTGAACAGATCATTGACGGTTTTATGAGGATACAGGATCTCGTGGCAAAAGAGCCTCTGAGAAGGAGGTATTCTGATGAATACAGGGAGCTGCTGATAAAATATGGCATATTAAAAGAAAAGTGATTTTCATTCGGGTGGTTTCAGAATATAATCACGCAGAATTCAGAAATGGAAAACTCATTCATCATCGATAAGCTCCGCAAAAGGTTTGGGGAAGATCTCCTCGACACTGACGGCAGCCTGGATATTCTTACAATCACCGTAGCCTCTCCTGTATCATATGAAGTTATAGAATTCCTGAAAGAAAATTCCAGCCTGGGGTTCAGGTTCCTGACGGACCTTACCGGGATTCATTATCCCGACCGGGGGCTTTCATTAGGAGTGATATATCATCTGCACAATTTTTACGAAAACAAACGGCTGAGGATAAAGACCTTTGTAAGCAGCGATAGTCCCAATGTGAGAACAGTGAGTGACCTTTTCTCAGCCGCCAACTGGATGGAAAGGGAGACTTTTGATTTTTACGGGATCATCTTCGAAGGGCATCCCAATCTGAAGAGAATACTTAATGTGGAGTACCTGGATTATTTTCCGATGAGGAAGGAATATCCTCTGGAGGATCCAACAAGGGAAGACAAGGATGACAGATACTTTGGAAGATGAGCAAACAAATTACCCGTAATTCGTCACTAGTATAATGACTGAGCAAAAGCAATATACAACCCTTAATCTTGGACCCACGCATCCTGCCACGCATGGGATCTTCCAGAACGTGCTGAAAATGGACGGGGAGATCATTCTCGATGCCGAGCAAACGATAGGATATATCCACCGTGCCTTTGAAAAGATCGCCGAGCGCCGGCCTTTTTACCAGGTAACACCCTTAACCGACCGGCTGAACTATTGCTCATCTCCGATCAACAATATTGGCTGGCACCTGACGGTTGAGAAACTCTTAGGGATCAGGACCGGCAAACGCATAGATTATATGCGGCTCATTGTTATGGAGCTGGCGCGAATCACCGATCATCTGGTCTGTAACAGTGTTATTGGAGTCGACAGTGGTGCCCTTACAGGTTTTGTTTATGTGTTCCAGGAAAGGGAAAGAGTGTACGAGATATATGAAGAGATCAGCGGAGCCAGGCTTACTACAAACCTCGGCCGTGTAGGCGGTTTCGAGCGTGATTTCAACCGGGCAGTCTTTAAGAAAATAAGGGAATTCCTGGACCACCTTCCGAAGGTGTTACATGAGTTTGAAAAGCTTCTGATGCGCAACCGCATTTTCATGGACAGGACCATAAAAGTAGGACCGATCAGTGCCGACCGGGCCCTCAATTACGGGTTTACCGGTCCGAATCTGAGGGCTGCGGGAGTGGATTATGATGTTCGTGTGATGACTCCTTACAGTTCCTATGATGATTTTGAATTTACCATCCCCCTGGGAACCCAGGGAGATACGTATGACCGTTTCTGCGTTCGCCAGGAAGAGATATGGCAAAGCCTGAAACTTATAAGGAATGCAATGGACAACCTGCCTGAAGGGGATTACCATGTAGACGCACCACATGTTTACCTGCCCGGCAAGCAGGATGTTTACAGCAAAATGGAAGCCCTCATCTATCATTTTAAAATTGTGATGGGAGAAATTGATGCTCCGGTGGGAGAGGTTTTTCATTCGGTGGAAGGCGGCAACGGGGAACTTGGATATTATCTGGTGAGTGACGGGGGAAGGGCCGCGTACCGTCTGCATTTCCGCAGGCCATGCTTTGTATATTACCAGGCTTATCCTGAAATGATCAGGGGAGGGGTTTTGTCGGATGCGATCCTTACGATGAGCAGTATGAATGTGATTGCGGGAGAGCTGGATGCATAAAACATAGCGGGGTAGCGGGAAGCGAGGTAGCGAAAATGGGTGCGAATAATATTGAATTACGAGAATGAATATTGGAAACACGATAAACCATCACCTGTTTATAAAGGAGAACAAAGTGGTTTCATTTTCGGATGAAACGCTGCAAAAAGTTCGTGCACTTATCAGCCGGTATCCCGAAGGCAGGCAGAAGTCGGCCCTGCTGCCGGTTCTGCATATTGCACAGGAAGAGCTGGGGGGGTACCTTAGCGTGGATACTATGGATTATGTGGCTTCAATTCTGAACATAAACCCGATAGAAGTATACGAGGTGGCCACTTTTTATTCAATGTTTTATCTTGAAAAAACAGGAAAATACGTACTGGAAGTCTGCCATACAGGCCCATGTGCGATATGCGGAGGGGAAGAAGTGTTACAGCATCTCAAGGATTGCCTGCATATTGAAACAGGGGAAACCACCCCCGACGGGATGTTTACACTGAAGGAAGTGGAATGCCTTGGGGCATGCGGGAACGGACCTTCGATGCAGGTCAACACGGAGTTTTATGAACATATGACGGGCAAACAGGTTGAAAAGCTTATTGAAGAACTGAGGCATAAACCGGAAGACGGATCAACAAAACAATGGGCAGAGCTATTCTCCTAGATAAGGTCAATATACCGGGTATCCGGGCCTTTGAGGTCTACCGTGCGAATGGAGGCTATAAGTCGGTCGACAAAGGTCTCCGTGAAATGACACCTGCACAGGTCCAGCAGGAGGTCATCAGATCGGGCCTGAGAGGAAGGGGTGGCGCAGGCTTCCCCACAGGGCTCAAATGGAGTTTCCTCGACAGAAGGACCGGAAAGCCCCGTTACCTGGTATGCAATGCCGATGAGAGTGAGCCTGGTACATTCAAGGACCGCTATCTTATGGAGAAACTGCCTCACCTTCTTATCGAAGGCCTGATATTATCAAGTTATGCGCTTGGGGTAAAAACATGCTATATATACATCCGGGGCGAGTTCAGGTATCTTGTTGGCATACTCGAAAATGCCATCCGCGAGGCAAAACAACATGCTTACCTGGGAGAGAGGATACTTGGAACGGATCTTTCATTGGAGATCTATGTTCATCCGGGAGCCGGGGCATATATCTGCGGGGAAGAAACGGCATTGCTCGAATCCCTGGAAGGCAAGCGCGGGAACCCGAGGATTAAGCCGCCATTCCCGGCTTATAAGGGATTATATGATTGTCCGACGGTGGTCAATAATGTTGAAACCCTGGCCACCATTGCCCCTATTATAAGCATGGGAGGCGAAGCTTATGCCAAAACCGGTACCGGTAAAAGTACGGGTACAAAACTGATGTCGGCCTGCGGGAATATCAATAAACCAGGTGTTTACGAGATTGAGATGGGGCTTCCTGCCGAAGATTTCATATATTCGGAGGAATATTGCGGAGGGATTAAAGATGACAGGATGCTGAAGGCTGTAATTCCCGGAGGATCATCAGTTCCAATCCTGCCTGCAGACCTGATCCTGAATACTGCCAAAGGCCAGCCAAGGCTGTTAACCTACGAATCTCTTGCCGAGGGAGAATTTGAGAGCGGCAGCATGCTAGGATCCGGCGGGTTCATTGTTTACGATGAGGATGCCTGTATTGTCAGGAACACATGGAACCTTACAAGGTTTTACCGGCATGAGTCCTGCGGACAATGTTCACCATGCCGCGAAGGCACAGGATGGATGGAAAAAATCCTTTACCGGATCGAGCACGGCCAGGGCAGGATGAGCGACATAGACCTGCTTGTCAGGGTTGCGAAAAACATTGAAGGGAATACTATATGCCCCCTCGGAGATGCTGCTGCCTGGCCTGTTGCCAGCGCTATCAGGCATTTCAGGAGGGAGTTTGAGGAACACATTAAATAAATGATCAAAGTAACGATAGACAATATATTGATCGAAGTCGAGGAAGGCATTACCATCCTTCAGGCTGCACGCATGATAGGCGGGAAGGTTGTGCCTCCGGCTATGTGTTATTACTCCAGACTGAAGGGAAGCGGGGGCAAATGCCGTACCTGCCTTGTGAAGGTGGCAAAGTCCTCGTCAAAGGATCCGCGACCCATGCCCAGGCTGGTGGCTTCCTGCAGCACTCCTGTCCAGGATGGAATGGTGGTAGAGAACACGATCTCACCTGAAGTGATGGAAGCCCGCCAGGCTGTCGTTGAATTCCTGCTGATCAACCATCCCCTGGATTGCCCTGTATGTGACCAGGCCGGGGAGTGCGATTTGCAGGACCTGAGCTACGGTTACGGGATGGAGGACACCAACACCAGGGAACCCAGGAGGGAATATCCCGTTGTGGATATCGGCCCGCTGATCAAACTTCAGATGAACCGCTGTATCCATTGTTTCCGTTGCGTACTTGCTGCAGAACAGCTGACAAAAAAACGGGAACATGGCATGTTGTACCGGGGCGACACTATGGAGATCAGCACTTTTATCCGGGCCGCCGTGGACAATGATTTTTCGGGAAATATGATAGATGTATGCCCGGTTGGAGCACTGACCGACCGGACTTTCCGCTTCAGGAGCAGGGTATGGTTCTTAAACCCAGTGGATGCGCATCGCGAATGCAGCAAATGCAGCGGAAAGGTCACTGCATGGATGTTCGGTAAAGAGATCTACCGCATCACAGGCCGTAAAGACCAGTTTGGCGAACTGGAAGAATTCATCTGTAATGAATGCAGGTTTGAAAAGAAAGACATTAATGACTGGATTATCGAAGGGCCTCGTAAGATTAAACGGCAATCGGTCATCTCAGGTAATCATTACGAACATCTTAAAAAAGGATCTGTCATCCATCCCATTGAAGGAACAACAGAACCGCAGGAATAATGGGGATTATGCTGCTATATAAAACCATACTTGCTTCATTTATACTGATAATGAGCCTTGTGGTGGCTATGTATTCAACGCTCATCGAGCGCAAGGTGGCCGGTTTTTTCCAGGACAGACTTGGCCCTGACAGGGCCGGCCCATGGGGACTATTCCAGCCTCTGGCCGACGGCATAAAGCTTTTCTTCAAGGAAGAGTTCATGCCTAACACAGCCGATAAATTCCTGTACATTCTGGGGCCATCGCTTACCATGCTCATTGCCTGCCTCACCAGCGCTGTAATTCCATGGGGACCGGATATCATCATCAACGGAAAAACATTCAGCCTGCAGATGGCCGATGTGAACATAGGCATACTCTATATTTTTGCCATTGTTTCGATAGGAGTCTACGGTATTATGATTGGCGGATGGGCATCGAACAACAAATACGCACTGCTTGGCGCAATCAGGGCGTCATCACAGATGATCAGCTACGAACTGGCCATGAGCCTGGCTATCATTGCTATTGTGATGATGACCGGTTCACTGAGCATGCGGGATATTGTAAACCAGCAGCAGGGGTTCAACTGGAATATATGGTACCAACCACTCGCCTTCCTGATCTTTCTCATCTGTGCATTCGCTGAAACAAACCGCTCACCTTTCGATCTGCCCGAATGCGAAACCGAACTGGTAGGAGGGTACCATACCGAATACAGCAGCATGAAACTGGGATTTTACCTGTTTTCCGAATACATCAACATGTTCATTTCAGGGGCCGTGATGGCTACTTTGTTTTTGGGCGGATATCATTTTCCCTTCATCGACAGGCTGGGTCTTTCACCCAATGTTTTTGCCTTTGTAAGCTTCCTGGTGCTGTTTGCCAAGATCACTTTTTTCGGGTTCATTTTCATGTGGGTTCGATGGACCCTGCCGCGTTTCCGTTATGACCAGCTGATGAGGCTGGGATGGAAAGCCCTGATCCCGCTGGCGATATTGAATATTCTGATCACAGGGACAGTAATTTTATTAAACCGGTAGAGGCCATGGCAGGATTGACAAAAAGAAGCAAGATCGTTTCAAACAAAAAGATGTCTTTTTGGGAGAAGATCTATCTGCCTGCCATCCTTAACGGAATGTGGATCACTATCGGCCATCTCTTTACCCGAAAGGCCACCATACGTTACCCCGAAATAACGCGGGAGTTTTCCGAAATTTACCGCGGAAAGCATGTTTTGAAGAGGGATGATGAGGGAAGGGAACGCTGCACCGCCTGCGGGCTTTGCGCAGTTGCATGCCCTGCTGAAGCTATTACCATGGTAGCGGCGGAACGCCAAGCCGGGGAAGAGAATCTGTACAGGGAGGAAAAATATGCTTCCATTTACGAAATTGATATGCTCAGGTGCATTTTCTGCGGACTTTGCGAGGAAGCCTGCCCCAAGGAAGCTATCTTCCTGACAAAGGGAATTGTGAAGGCAGATTACGAAAGGAATAAATTTGTTTACGGGAAAGACATTCTGCTTGAGCCCATGGATCCCTCGAAGAGGATAGACATCTCAAAGCGTCAGACGCCGGAAGTACTGGAGTTTAAAAAGGATAAGAATCAAAAGCACAATGTTCACTAATTATATATTCTATATCTTGTCGGCACTTGCTTTATACAGCGCGGTGATGGTGCTGCTGTCAAAGAAGCCGATTCACAGTGTGCTGTACCTTACCCTGACTTTTTTCGCCATCGGAGGACATTATATACTTCTGAACTCCCAGTTCCTGGCCATCGTGCATATAATTGTATATGCCGGAGCCATCATGGTGTTATTCCTGTTCACTGTGATGCTGCTGAACCTGAACAAGGATGAGCGTTCCCCAAAACCTCTGTGGATCAAAGCCGCCGCAATCATTGCAGGGGTCATACTCGGACTTGTCCTGATCGGAGTTTTCAGAGGGTATGATATGCATCTTATGCAGCATCCTGTGGAATCACAGATAGGACTGGTGAAAGAACTTGGCAAAATACTTTACAGGGATTATATGCTGCCTTTTGAAGTTTCATCCATACTGTTTCTGACAGCGATGGTGGGGGCAGTGCTATTAGGGAAGAAAGAACAGATATGAAAAACGACAATTAATACATCTGATATCCGATATCAGATGTCGGATTAAAAAAATAGTAAATGAATTCGATACCGATTAGTTACTATATGATCCTGTGTTCTATGCTGTTTTGCATAGGAGTGACCGGGGTTCTGATCAAGCGGAATGCACTGGTGATATTGATGTCGATTGAGCTCATGATCAATTCCATCAATCTGCTGCTGGCAGCGTTCTCAGCTTATTCGAACGATCCGGCAGGACAGATATTTGTGTTTTTTATCATGGTGGTCGCAGCTGCGGAAGTAGCTATCGGGCTGTCGATCATTGTGCTGATATATAAAACAACGCATTCGATAGATATTGATGTTTTAAACAAACTGAAATGGTGATCTCGCTCACATCTTTGCAACACCGCTGCGGTGTCGCTTCACTCGCAATCTTGCACCGCGTCGGGGGTTTGCTGCGCTGCACCCAAGGCCGCTTGTGCAAATTGCCCGCTGCGCTCCACCTGATGCGGCTTATGCAAAATTTTCGCTTAATACATTGAATTGAGATGACATTATTGATAACTCTGATTCCTCTTCTACCGCTTCTTGGATTCATCATCCTGGGCCTGGGTTATCGCAGCATTCCAAAAAAGCTCGCATCACTGGCTGGTCCCGGCACAGTATTGATATCTTTCTTCCTCTCACTTTACTCTTTGATCACGATTCCCGTTTCACGGATCACGGTTCACCATCTATTCACCTGGCTTTCTTTCGGCCGGTTCACTATCGGTTTTGACTTCCTCATCGATCCGCTTTCCATACTCATGATGCTGATCATTACAGGAGTAGGTTTCATAATCCATGTCTATTCGGTCGGATATATGTCGCATGACGAAGGCTTCAACCGTTTCTTTGCTTTCATGAACCTTTTTATTTTCTTCATGCTGATCCTGGTGATGGGAGCAAATTATATGGTGATGTTCATGGGATGGGAAGGAGTTGGGCTTTGTTCCTATCTGCTGATCGGGTTCTGGTTTAAAAACCAGGAGTTCAACAATGCCGCGAAGAAGGCTTTCATTATGAACCGCATAGGCGACATGGGGTTTCTTCTGGGGATGTTCCTGATCTTCAAAACCTTCGGCAGTTTCAATTACATAACGGTTTTCGACCAGGCAAAAACCATGGTTCCCGGCAGCGGTACCATGATTGCCATAACCCTTTTGCTGTTTGTGGGAGCAGCAGGTAAAAGCGCCCAGATCCCTCTTCATACCTGGCTTCCCGATGCCATGGCCGGCCCTACCCCGGTATCAGCTCTCATTCATGCTGCGACTATGGTCACAGCAGGGGTTTACATGGTGGCACGATCCGGCATTCTTTATGTTCTTGCCCCGGAAACGATGGAGATCATGGGTATCACAGCCATGGCCACAATGCTTCTGGCCGCGACCACAGCCATCTTCCAGAACGATATCAAAAAAGTGCTGGCATATTCCACCATCAGCCAGCTGGGTTATATGTTCCTTGCGCTGAGTGTGGGGGCTTTTACCGGGGCCATGTTCCATCTTACAACCCATGCCTTCTTCAAAGCCCTGCTGTTTCTTGCAGCCGGTAGCGTGATCCATGCGATGGATGGGGAACAGGATATCCGGGAAATGGGAGGCTTAAAAAAAGCTTTACCGAAATCGTACCGGGCTTTCCTGATCGGCACATTGGCTATCGCCGGATTGCCGCCTCTTTCGGGATTTTTCTCCAAAGATGAGATTCTTGCCGGTGTGTTCAGTGCCGGACAGTCAATGTGGATCATTGCAGTAGCCGCGACCATGCTGACAGCCTTTTATATGTTCCGCCTGCTGTATCTCACATTTTCGGGGAGTTTCCGTGGAAGCGAAAATCGGAAAACACATCTTCATGAATCCCCTGCAGTGATGACCATTCCCCTAATGATACTTGCGGTTCTGTCGTTTTTCGGAGGCTTCCTGAATATCCCGGAGCTAATGGGCGGAAGCGGGGTTCTTAAAGAATTCCTTGCCCCGGTATTCGCCGATGCTGTGAAACTGAATCAGATTCACCATCTGCCGGTTCCTGCATTAAGAGAGTGGGTCAATATGGCTTTGGTGATCTTCCTGGTATTGCTGATGGCTTTGAGAGCATACAGGAAATTCGTGATCAGTGAACGGGGAACCGCGATCCATGAACCGCGAACCGTGAAGGTGTCCTTTTCACACCGTATGGCCGAGAACAAATTTTATATTGACGAATTGTACGATGCGGTATTTGTTAAACCTGCACTGAAGCTTTCCGACGGGCTGCATAAATTCATTGAGGTTAAATCAATCGACCGCATTGTCAACGGTACAGGAACGCTGGTTGTGAGGTTCAGCAATGCGATCCGTTACCTGCAGGCCGGGCATGTGGGGGCATATCTGTTCTTCATGATCATAGGAATACTGCTTATACTGTTTTTTAACATTATTCTCTGATGCTGACGCTGGTACTTATATTGTTCCCCCTCCTGGCTGCCATCGGCCTCTTTTTCATCAGGGATGGAAAATGGGCCGGGAATCTTGCACTGGCGGCTGCATTGGTTGAGTCCGGCATTTCCATCGCAGCCCTTGTCCAGTATTTACTTTATTGTCATTGCCTGCTACTGTTCCGCCTGGAATGGCTTACCGGTTACGGGATCAGCCTGAAATTCGGCATGGACGGCTTCAGCATGCTGATGACACTGCTTACTGCTTTCCTGGTGCCGATCGTCATTTATTCCACTTTCGGCCGGAAAATCGAAAGGCCGTCATCATTCTACAGCCTCATCATTCTGATGCAAGCCGGACTCACAGGGGTTTTCACTGCATTCGACGGGATGATGTTTTATATTTTCTGGGAGCTTGCCCTGATACCGGCCTATTTCATAGCAGCATACTGGGGAGGGGAGAACCGTATCCGCATAACACTTAAATTCTTTGTCTATACATTCAGCGGAAGCCTGCTGATGCTGGTTGCCATTATTTACCTGTATTTCCGCACTCCGCTGCCGCATTCCTTTGACCATATCTGGCTTTATGCAAGTGCATTGAATCCGACGGAGCAGATCTGGATCTTCCTTGCTTTCTTTACAGCGTTTGCAATTAAAGTCCCGGTATTTCCTTTCCATACCTGGCAGCCCGACACCTATGTAACAGCGCCATACGCGGGCAGCATGCTGCTGGGCGGACTGATGTCAAAAATGGGGCTGTTCGGGATGATCCGCTGGATGATCCCAATAACTTTTTCCGTTCTGAACCGTACCGGCGGTCTGTTCATTATTTTCCCGGTCATTGGCATTGTTTATGCTTCGCTTATTGCCATACGGCAGGATGACCTGAAGCGCCTGGTTGCATACTCCTCGATAGCGCATCTCGGGCTTATCGCCGCAGGAGCGATGTCACTGAATGCGCAGGCTATGCAGGGAGCCATGATACAAATGGTTTCCCATGGGATCAATATCGTCGGACTGTTTATAATTATTCAATATATAGAAGCACGCACAAAAACCACCAGCATTGCTGAACTTGGAGGGATGGCAATTAAAGCGCCGCGCCTGGCTGTATTCTTAATGATCATACTCCTTGGGAGCATTGCCCTGCCCCTTACTAACGGTTTCGTAGGAGAATTCCTGATCCTGCTTGGCCTCTTTAAATACAATGTCGTTTTTGCAGCTGTTTCAGGGATAACGGTCATTTTAAGTGCAGTTTATATGCTATGGATGTACCAGAGGGTGATGCTTGGGAATACAAAGGCCGCAACAGAGCATATCCATGATATCAGCTGGAAGGAAATGATACCGTTGATCGCCATTGTGATCATGGTCATCTGGATAGGAGTTTTTCCGGGAATGTTCATGAGAATGGCTGAGAACGGGGTCGGACAGATTATAGGAGTAGTTAGATGAATAACGAATATTGAATAATGAATAGTCTGATTTCCTTATCGGTTTTAGGCGTACTGGTGCTTTTTCTCGGTATCCTGAAAAAGAAGACCTGGCTGATTCCTCTGATCCTGGGGGGCCTGGTTGTTTCGCTCGTGATGACCATTCTGCACTGGAACATGAACCGCAGCCTATTCAACAATATGCTCATTATCGATAATTCCGGAGTGGCTTTCAGTGCGGTGATGATCTTTTCAACTTTCCTCATTTTCATGTTCGCACCCCGGTATTACCGGAAGGTTACGAGGCCTCTGGATGATATTTATGCCGTCATGATCTTTGCCCTTTCAGGTGCGGTGCTTATGAGCTATTTCGGCAATCTCATCATGCTGTTCATAGGCATAGAAACCCTGTCCATTGCCCTGTATGTGCTTGCCGGAAGTCATAAGGAAGCTATCA